>Ga0070738_10007349_pt1 | contig 11068 bp, 20 predicted proteins | sample Coa_R2_2_FD_66446 | JGI IMG/M metagenome (GOLD analysis project Ga0070738, IMG submission 66446) | Surface soil microbial communities from Centralia Pennsylvania, which are recovering from an underground coalmine fire - Coalmine... | ecosystem: Environmental > Terrestrial > Soil > Unclassified ... | reverse complement strand
GCCGGCCGTCGCGAGGCGCGCTGCGTCCAGTACGGCTCGACCTCGGCCCAGGTGGAGCTGCTGTGCCCCTGCCGCCGCGGCGTGCTGGTCACCCGCGAGGACCCGGAGCTGGGCAGCGCCTGCGCCGAGTGCTGGGCCGACTATTACGTGCGCGGCGAGCTGTGCCGCGAGCCCGGCTGCGGGCGGCCGCGCCAGCCCGGTTCGGCCTATTGCCGCGGCCACCAGCTGATGGAGGCGTTCGGGGGATGAGGGCCTACAAGGCATGGGACGCCTCCCGCACGCGGGCGAGGGTTACCATCCTGGGCGACCTGCCCGCGGACTCCGCCCTTGAACTGCTCACGGCCGAGATCGCCGACGGAGTCACCCCTATCTTCGTCCCGCTCACCTTGATCGTCACTCACGCGGACGGGCGGGTCGAGCGCATCGCTATCCATGACGCACACGAGCGCGACGAGGAGGGCGCGCCATGAACGATCCGTATCTGCCCACGGTCCAGGACGTCCCCAGGGGCCGCGCCCTGGTCATCCCCGGCGCCGACGACGATCAGCAGGCCGTTTTGTTGCTCGACACGCTGGACATGGAGCAGGCCATGGCCGAGATCCGCGGCGACGTGCTGGAGACCTTCGTCTATGTCGTCAAGGGCCGCACATACACCAACAAACGCGGCGAGGCGGTGGTCATTCCCGATAAGCAGCAGCTCAGCTACGCCGGCGTGAAGGAGGCGGCGCGGCTCTACAAGAACGTCCGCTTCGGCGCGCGCGTCGACATGATGCCGGACGGGTCCTGGATGATCACCGCCTGGGCGCACAACCTGCGCGACAACCTGATGGTCGAGTATCCCTGGCCGTATCCCGCCTTCGACAGCTCCAAGTCGGACCAGAGCATCGAGTTCCGGGCGACGGTGGGTAAGGCGATGCGCAACGCGCTGGCTAACTCGCTCCCCGTGGCCTATGTCAACAAGATGGTCCAGCTGTGGCTGGAGCAGCAGCGGAACGGCGGCGAGCACGGGACGCTGCTGCGGGAGTTCGTGGAGCTGATGCAGCACGACCAGATCGTGCGCGACAGCCTGGCCGGCCGCGATCCGGCCCGACTCTCCGCGGCCAAGCTGCGGGAGGGCATCGACCGCATGAAGCAGCGCGCGGCCAGTGCCGCCGCGCAGGCCGGCCCGGCTCTGGCGGCCCCGCCGGCGCCGCCAGAGCCGGAGGCGGCGGAGGATTATCCCCAGGAGTGGGAGCCGGCCCCGCCGCCGCCGGGCGCCGAGCCGGAATCGGCGGCCCTCGACGCGGAGGTGAAGGCCCTGCTGGCCGCCTACCCGGCGGTCGGCGCGCGGCTGGTCTCCAGCGGGCTGAACCTGGCCACGGCCCCGGACGAGCAGCTGATCGCGGTGCGCGACCATCTCCGCGTGCTCGACGAGATCACCACCCTGTGCAACGCCTACGCCGCCTGCTGGCACGAGCTGCGCAAGCGGGGCAAGCCCGACCTGGCGGCGCTGCCGCTGGAGCAACTCGTCGAGGTGCGGCGGATCGTGCGCGACTACATTCGCACGGCGGTGCTGGCGAGCCGGAGCGGGAGCCAGCTCAACGGCATCGGCAAGGAGCTGACGGCGGTGAGCGACCGGGTCGACGTCGGAGAGCTGCTGGAGCTGATCGCCCAGCGCGCCCACCAGCTGCAGGAGCGGGCCGAAGCCCGGGCCCGCTGAGCCAACCGGCGCCGGCCGGGGATAACAGCCACCCCCGGCCGGCGCCTTTTGATCGTGCGGAGGCGCCTATGACACGCGCACCATCCTCGTGGGGTGGCCACGCCAATCGCCAGGGCGATTCGGCGCGGGCGCCCTCTTCGGGCCGCGAGCCGGCGGCCCGGCGCCGCCGGGAGCGCCGGCAGAGGCTGCTGCTCTGGCGCGGCATTCTCTACGGCCTGGTCTCGACGGCCCTGCTGGTCCTGCTGGCCTTCATCCTCTGGCGGCTCTTCCTGGTGCTCTGGGCCGTGCAATGAGCGCCGGGAGCTGGACCATGGTGCACAACGCGATCGTCGACGACGAGCGCGTACCGCGCACCGCCGGCTGGGTCTACACCGTGCTGGCGCGCTCCGCCCGACATGGGGTGATCGCCGTGACGTATCCCGAGCTGGCCGCGCGGGCGCGCCTCTCGCGCCGCACGGCGATCAGCGCCGTCAAGCTCCTGGTCGAGCGCGGCTATGTCGAGGTCCGTTCCAGCCGCACGGGCAACGAGTATACCCTGCCGGCCCTGGTCGCCGCCGGCGCCTCCTCGGCACATCGTGACGGCACCCGGTCCGCGAGTGCAACCGATGCGCCACGTCGTGCAACGGGTGCACGAACGGAGAGTGCAGATAGGGCAATGGGTGCACCCGATAGTGCAAACGGTGCATGGGGTAGTGCAAGTGCTGCACCCGGTAGTGCAAAGAGGGACGGACAAATTGCACTACGTCAGGGGCCGGAATTGCACGACCTAGAGTCGGCAATTGCACTACCAATAAGGAGTAAAGACTATAGAGAGACTAATAAAGACGAGATAGACGAGAGAGAGCGCTCTCTCGCCTCCCCCATATCGGATCTGTACCGCCAGCTGACCGGCCGGGGTGTGCCGCCAAGTCTGGCCCTGACGCTGGAGAAGATCGCGGCCGCGCAGGGCCTGGAGGTCGCGCTCGACATGATGCGCGAGAGCTACGAGGCCACCGGCTCCATCACCGCCCAGACGCTCGCCGTGAGCGAGCGCAAGCTTGACCGCGCCGGCCAGCAGCGCGCCGGACCGGCGGCGGACCAATGGACCGAGCCGCCCGATCCGCGGGAGACCCACCCGCTGTGGCGCGCCGTGCTGCTGGCGCTGCGCGACGAGGTGGCTCCGAGCGTCTACGTCGAGTGGTGCCTGCAAACGCGCGCCTTAGGCGTGGAGGGCGACCAGCTCCGCGTGGCCGCGCGCGCCACGTTCCATGCCAATGTGCTCGCGCGGACGCTGGGGCCGCGGGCGGAGACGGTCCTGCGCCGCCTGGGCCAGGACAAGATCAGTGTGCACTTCGTCGTGCAAGAGGAGGCTTTCCGTGTCAGCGCCATCCCCCCCTAAATTACGCCGGCGCCTGGCCGAGGCCGAGCGGATCGCCAGATCCGTGGTCGCCGAGCTCGACCCCTACTGCGAGCGCCTCCAGGTGGCGGGCTCGGTGCGCCGGCGCACGGAGATGGTCGGCGATATCGAGCTGGTGGCCATCCCGCACCTGGTGCCCGACGGGCTCTTCGGAGATCGCGCGATCAACGTGCTCGCGGCCCATCTCTGGGCGGTGCCGAGCTGGACAATCGTCAAGGGCGGCCGCCCGGAGAGCAGATATACGCAGCTGGAGCTGGGGCCGGGCTCCGACTGTCCCGGCCTGCGCGTGGACCTCTTCCTGGCCGACGCGCACTCCTGGGGCTGGATACTGCTGATGCGCACAGGCTCAGCGGAGTTCAGTCGTGGGGCGCTGAGCTACTGGAAGATGTGCAAGCAGATCCCCCGCGAGCAAGCCGGCAGCGTCGACGGGCGCCTGGTGCTGGCGAGCGGCGCGGCGGTCTCGACGCCGACGGAGGAGAGCATCTTCGCGGCGCTGGGTCTGCGCTTCATCCCGCCGACGGAGCGCGAGGTCTTCCTGCCGCATCACTACCGGAGGAGGGCGACGTGACGGCCACGAGACCGACGACGCGCTGCACGGTGACCGTGCGCGACCAGGGCGCGCGCATCCTGGTGCGCATCACGGCGACGGACGGGGAGCGCGGTTGGGAGATCGCCTCCGCGCTGCGGGCGCGCTTCTCGCGGCACAGCCAGCTGTACTTTCGCCGGGCGCTCAAGTGCTACAGCCTGCGTGCCGGGCTGCGCTCCGAGTTCGAGGCCTGGCTGGAGGCGCTGGGCGACGACGTGCGCGTGGTGCGTGGGGGACCGCCGTGAGCGACTGCGAGCACGCCTGGGAGAAGATCGGCGACACGACGTTCACGGGGCCGACCTGGTGCCACGTCAGCGACGTGTTGTACTGCTGCCGCTGCAAGCGCTATGCGAGCCGGGTTGCGAACTACCTGCACTTCCGGCCGCGGCTGCCGGCGGCGGATCTGGAGAGCGTCCGGGCGGAGGAGACGGCGGCGCGGCGGAAACTGATCGCCGACCACCGCGACGCCCTCGGCGCGAGCGAGGTCGGGTCATGATCGATGCGAACGGGCCGTTCCGACGGACGCGCTACGGCATGATCTGCGTGGACGGGCAGTGGAGCGTGCTGGACATGCTCAGGGTCGAACAATGGCCGCCGGAGCAGAGCTACATGCAGGCCCGGCGCGCCAGCAATGATTTCGAGACGTACTGGCAGCTGGCCTGTGAGCGCTGGCGGCGCCAGGAGCAGATGAGCTGAAGGGAGAACGGCATGGCACGGAAGAGACGGGTGTCTGTCACGGAGACCGGGCGACCGCTCAAGGAGCAGTTGACGCGCGAGTACGCGCTAATCGGCGGCAAGCTGAGGATCACGTCGAGCACGGTGTTCCCGCTGCCGCCGCTGGCGCTGGAGGAGTTCGACGGCCTGGCCGAGGCGGTGCGCGCCCTGCAGCGCGAGTCCGGCCTGAGCGAGCAGGACGAGGATGACCGAGACCCCGAGGATGATGAAAACCTGCCGCCGGTCACGCGGGACTTCCTGGCGATGGGGAGGCGGCGATAATGCGCGCGCTCTCCATGACGCAGCCCTGGGCAACGCTCGTGGCGACAGGGGCCAAAGCGATTGAGACGCGCTCGTGGGGCACGTCCTACCGCGGTCCGCTCGCCATCCACGCGGCTAAGGCATTCCCCGGGTGGTGCAAGGATCTGACGCTTTATGAGCCGTTCAAGGGGGCCCTGGCCGAGGCGGGCGTTCGCCGCTGGCAGGATCTCCCCTTGGGTTGTGTGATCGCCGTCTGCCGGCTTGAGGGCTGCAAAGTGATCACCGTGGACTCTGCAGCGCTCAGCCCTCACCGTTGCCATGCGCCGTCGGAGCCGGAACTATCCTTCGGCGACTACACGCCGGGCCGCTGGGCGTGGCTGCTCGCCGACGTCCTGGCACTGCCCGACCCGGTGCCGGCGCGCGGCACGTATGGGCTTTGGTTCTGGGACGAGGCGGCCGCCGGCGTGACGCTGCGCGCGGCGCGACAGGAGGTGAGATCGTGAGTAAATCGGAGCTAACGGTCTACGGCGAAATCGGCCGTCGGCTGGGTTTTTCCGGCCCGACTGGCACGGAGAGCCTGTTACGAGCGGCCAAAGTCAAGCGACAGCAGAGGAGGGGCGTCCATACTGCTGCCTATCTGAGGGCAAGCACACCACGGCAGTGTCCCGGATCGCTTGACAGGCAGTACGCCTACTGCTGCTGGGCGGCGGCACGCCCAGGCGTGCCGCCGGTGGGTGTAACCTACACGGATATCTGCTCTGGAGCGAAGACCAAGCGTCCAGGGCTCGAGCTCCTGTTGTTCGCCGTTCGCGCCGGGCGTCTGTCCTACGTGTTCGTCGAGGCGATGGACAGGTTGACCCGCGCTGGGTGGGATCACGCGGTCGAGTTGCAGGACGAGTTTGATGCAAACGGCGTCACCCTCGTCAGTGTCTTTGAGGAGGTGGGGTTTCCTCGACTGCTCGGAGGCGCGTGCGACGCGGACATTAGCCGGCACTACGGCGGCCCTGGCACGCGCCGCGAGAGGAGGTGAGATCGTGACCGGTTTCTGGGATGAGGCTGAGGTGGACGGCGAGAAGGTTCCCTTCCACGTCACGGGCGACCCGAACATGTCCGATGAATGCCGGCGAGGGCTGCGCCTGCTGGCCGCGGCCGCGGTACGACGGGCCCGGGAGCAGACGAGGGCTGCTGCCGCCGACGGGAGGCATGCGTGCCCGGTGCCGGGCTGCCGCGTCCGAGAGCTTCCCTACCACGTGCTGATGTGCCGGCTGCACTGGGCGCGCGTGCCCTCACTGCTGCGGCGGGAAGTCTATCGGACCTGGAATGATGGCGACATCCGGGAGGGCTATTGGGCGGCGCGTGGGCGGGCCATCGCGGCGGCCAGCGGAGGGGGTGAGACCGATGGCCGACTATAACGCGGATCGCCCTAGCCTCACTCTTCGCGCCGCCCGCGAGGCTCGCGAGTTGCTCGCCGATCCTACGATGGTGATCGTCGATTCGGAAACGACCGGCCTGGACAGCCACGACCAGATCATCGCGCTGGCCATCCTGCATCCGTCGGGACGGGTGCTGTTCGAGACGCTCGTCAGGCCCACGGTGGAGTGCTGCGAGGCGGCACGTGCGGTCCACGGCATCACCGACGCCGAGCTGGCGATGGCGCCGGATTACCCGGGCCTGCACGCGCTGATCGCGTCTCTCATCGCCGGCAAGCATCTGGTGATCTATAACGCCGCGTTCGACGTGCGCCTGTTGGAGCAGACCGCCACGGCGCACGGGCTGGCGGCCCCGGAGGCCCGCGCGTACACCTGCGCCATGGACCTGTGGATGCGGTTCAACAACGAGGAGCGCTGGCGCAGGCTCCCCGGAGGCGACCACACGGCAGCCGGCGATGCGCGCGCCGTTTTGCACTTACTCAGGCGGATGGCGGCCGCCGCGGAGCGAGCGGAGCGAGACCAGGCACCCGCCTCGTCGAGGCCCGTGCGGATCTATAACGAGCGCACCGACCGGGATATCCCCGCGGATGCGGTGTATGTCGGCCGGCCGAGCGTGTGGGGCAACCCGTTCGCGATAGGGGAAGCGCACCCCGATAACCTGGACCGTCCGATGACGCGCGATGACGTGTGCGACCTCTTCGAGGGGTGGGCGACGGCCAGGAGCAGCCTTGAGCCCGAATGGCTGGCGCCGCTGCGCGGGAAGGACTTGGTCTGCTGGTGCGCCCCGCTGCGCTGCCACGCGGAGACCCTGGCCCGCCTCGCCAACCGGGAGGTGGGCGATGGTCGAGCATGACGAGGATCGGCCGGACAAACTCGGGCGCGCGGCCTGGAACGGGATGATCTCCCACTCCCAGAAGCGCTTCGGCGTGTCCTCCGAGCGCGATTGGGACAGGCTGCCGGCCGCGCAGCAGATGCGGGAGGGGGAGCGATGAGCGAGAAGCCCGGCGCCGGCGTCACGCTGTTCCCTAACGCGCTGTTGGATCACGCCATGGCCGGCCTGAGCGGCGCCGAGTTCAAGGTGCTGGCCTACATCGTGCGCCGGAGCCTCGGCCTGGGCCAGGAGGGGGCCGCCCTCTCGCTGGCCCGGATCTGCGCCGGCGTGCGGACAGCGGATGGCGCGGCGCTCGACGAGGGCACGGGCCTGGCCAAGAAGACCGCGATCGTGGCGCTGCGCGGCCTGGAGCGGAAGGGACTGATCGCGGTGCGCCGCCCCGCGCGGGGCGGCGCGCCGCCCACCGTCTCGGTCCGGTGGCGGCCCGGCGCGGACGACCCGCCGAGCAGGAAGCAGGAAGGAGGGTAGGGCGTGAGCAAGTACAAGCTGATTATCTTCGACCTGGACGGCACGCTCGTCGAGACCAGGACCGGCAGCGTCTGCAGGACCAGACCCGACGATTGGCTGTTCAAGGCCGGCGTTACCACCGCCTGTCTCCGACTGCGCAAGCAGGGTGTCCAGTTAGCGATCGCCACCAATCAGGGCGCCGTCGCCTTCGGGTATCTGCAGGAAGAGGCGGTTCGCCGCGAAGTCTTTCGCGCCGCCAACGCCATCGGCGTGAGTGCGGTCGCGATGTGCTTCACCCACCCCCAGGCCACGCTGGAGCGGTATCGCGAGCTCGACCCGCGTCGCAAACCGGGGCCGGGTATGTTGCAGGAGATCATGAGCCGGAGCGGCGCGGACCCGAGTCAGACCCTGATGGTCGGCGACCGGCCGGAGGATAAAGCGGCGGCCGCGGCCGCGGACGTGGCCTTTGCCTGGGCACACGAGTTCTTTGCTGGAAAGGAGCAAGAGTGACGAGCACCGACAAGCCCGCCGATACCGTGGCGCATACGGCCCCGGAGGCGGCCACGGCCGGTATGCCGCTGAGCTGGATCCGGCCGTCCACGCTGAACCCGCGCAAGCACTTCGATGAGGAGGGGATCACGGAGCTGGCCGAGAGCATCCGGCGGGACGGCCTGCTGCAGCCCATCCTGGTGCGGGAGGTGAGCGCCACCCACTTCGAGATTATCGCCGGCGAGAGGCGCTTCCGGGCGGCGCAACGAGCCGGACTGTCCTTCGTGCCGGTGCGCGTGCTGCGCGACGTGGACGACCGCCGGGCGCTGCAATTGGCGCTGATCGAAAATCTGCAGCGGCGCGATCTGGACCCTATCGAGGAGGCGCAGGGCTACCGGCGACTGCGGGAGGCCGTGGGCTTGAAGCAGGGGGAGATCGCGAGCGCGGTCAACCGCAGCCAGCCCGCGATCGCCAAGAGCCTGGGCCTGCTAGAGCTGCCGGAGGATGTACAGCAGCTCATCCGCACGGGAGAGCTCAGCGTGGCCCACGGGGTCGCGCTGGGCCGGTACAAGCACTGGCCCAAGGTGGCGAGCCTGCTCGCCAAGTACGCCATCGATCACAGGGCCACGAGCAAGGCCCTCGAGGGCGACCTACCCGGCCCGGCCGCGGAGCTGCTCGCGCAGAAGAAGGTCGCCGTGCCCATGGGCTATGGGCAGGACTTCGCGGAATGCAAGAAGTGCCCATACGCCGCGTACCGCCGGAGCGCTTGGGGCGCCTACTGCCTGCAGCCGGAGCACTACGCGCAACTCGACGCCGAGTACAAGCAGAAGCAGCAGCGGGAGGCCGCGCGGGAGCTCGCCATCGCGCGGGAGACGGGCAAAGCCGTCGAACTCACCAAGCTCAGGCCCGGCCAGTACGTGAACCTCCAGGCCTGCAACGTGCCGAGCGGATGCAGCGCGGACTGCGCCTGTCGCGCAACAGCCGTCGAGAGCACAGGCACGCTGCGCCTGATCTGCACCGATCCCGAACGGTTCAAGCGGCTGACATCCGCGGACAACCAGGCGACGATCGCCGAGGAGCGCCGGCGCACCGCGGAGGCTCTGGCCGTGCTGCACGGACACCTGGACGGTCTGGAGGCGCCGTCCGAGCGGCTGATGGCGGTGATCGTGGCCGCGGCCCTGCGCTACGAAAGAACGTCCGCGATCACGGGGCCGGCCCGGCGGCACAAGATCGCCCTCGAAATCCGCGGCTGGCAGTTCTCGCCCTCGCGGGAGCACCTGACGGAGCTCGCCAGACATCCCGTCCGCACGCAGATCCTCTTCGTCGCCGAGGTCATCCTGGGCGCGGCCATTGCCCGCGTTATCGACGGCGACGGGCGGCAAGAACTGCTGCAGTTCTATGCCGAGGTCGCGCCGCCGCTCCCGGCGGATCAGGCGCCGGCGCCCGTCGACATCTGCGCGCCTCGCGAGGCCAGCCGGGATGAGGAGGTAGACGAGCCGTGAGCCTGGAGGTCGGGCGCCGTCGCATCAACCGGGAATTGGCGGCGGGCCGCATCGCCGAGCGGCAGGCCCAGCGCCACTACGCCGGCGCGCCGGAGCTGGCCGGCACGCTGGTCGATCCCGACAACCCGCGGCCGGGCCGCTTTGTCCCGCACCCGGAGGAGAATCTGGTCAACGTGAAGCGTGGCCGCAACGAGCCGCCACGGAGGAGGAGACGCGCATGAACGAGCACACCGAGTCATTCGACCAGTACGCCCTCGTGGAAATCATGGGCCACGTCAGGCTGGCCGGCCGCGTCAGGGAGGAGACGCACTTCGGCACGGCGCTCCTGCGCGTCGACGTGCCGCGGGCCGACGGGCAGCCGGACATCACGCGGTACTACGGCCCGCAGGCCATCTACAGCGTGACGCCGTGCACCGAGGAGACGGCGCGGGCGGTGGCGCTGAAGACGATGCCGGAGCCGATCAACCGCTTCGACGCGCGCAACCTGCTGGCGCCGCCCGCGGGGACCATCTGCTCCGTCTGCCACGATGACACCTCGGCGCATTACCACGTCCTGCGCGGCCGCGCGCTGTGCGATCACTGCTACGACCGGCTGGATTATAATCCGGTCGAAGGCGACGAGGACGACGAGGACGGAGCGGAGGAGTAGGAGATGGGATCACGTCGCACCGCGGCGGGGGCCAGCCGCGGGAGGTCCATGAGGCACGCCGGACGCATCATCGGCAATCCGACGCCCTCCCAGATCGTACACTGGCTCACCCAGCTGTGGCTGGAGCAGCAGGCGGCCAAGGTACCGGGGAGCCAAGGGCGGGGGCAACAACCTGTGAGGCGCTACGCCGAGAGCACGGCCGTCCCCTCCGACCCCTTGCGCACGGAGATCGAGCGCACCGTCGAGCGTTACGGAGCCCGGCGCTTCGCCTACGGCTGGCAGGACGACTCCGCCATGGTCGCCCTCGAGATGGGCGGCCGCCTGGTCCGCCTTTTCCTGCCCCTGCCCCGGCGCGACGATCGCGCCATCACCCACACGCCCACGGGCCTGCTCCGCGACGAGAAGACGCGCGCGGAGGCCTACGAGCAGGCCATCCGCCAGCGCTGGCGGGCACTGGCCCTGGTGGTGAAGGCCAAACTGGAAGCGGTGGAGGCCGGGATCTCGAGGCTGGAGCGCGAGTTCCTGGCCGATATCGTGGTGCCGTCCACCGGGCAGACCGTCGGCGACCTCACCATCCCCCAACTAACCGGCATCGACGAGCGCGGTGAGATGCCGCGGCCGCTGCCCGGTCCGGACTGCACTCTGCGCCTGGAGGGGCCATCACCATGAGCGACGAGCCGGAGCAGACACACAACCCGCCCGACCCGCGCCCGCGCCACGTGCGCCGGGCCGAAAAGCGCGAGCGGCGCGACATGCAGCACCTGCTGACGCGCGAGGAACTGGAGGCCCGGCGCCTGCTCAAGGCGGAGCGCGACCGCGACGCGAGCCAGGACCAGTTCCGGCGCGAGCGCGCGCTGCGCCAGGCCGCCCTTCCCCGGCGCCGGAACGCGGTCTGGGTCATCGACCAGTTCGACATCGGCATGCTAGCCCGGGCCGAATACGCCGTGCTGCACGAGCGGCTCGATCAGGACGAGCAGGGCACGTACGCCAGCCAGATCGGCTC
>Ga0070738_10007348_pt1 | contig 11071 bp, 7 predicted proteins | sample Coa_R2_2_FD_66446 | JGI IMG/M metagenome (GOLD analysis project Ga0070738, IMG submission 66446) | Surface soil microbial communities from Centralia Pennsylvania, which are recovering from an underground coalmine fire - Coalmine... | ecosystem: Environmental > Terrestrial > Soil > Unclassified ... | reverse complement strand
GACGAGCCTCGCCGCGGATTCGGCCCGTCGGACCCTCGCATGACTTGAGGTCCCCCCGCCAGGAGAACCCGGTCCGACCGACACCACGGGCGCCACGCTACGACACCGCCTTTGCCACACCCGCGAACGAAGCGCTTCCCCGGGTGGAGACTCCCCCTCAGCGCGCCCCGAACGCCCGGCGGACGACGACATCCGCCGAGCACCCGGGCGCGCCCGCCCTCTCGACCCTTTCGGGGAAGTCGAAGGCCGCCGCCTGGCTCGCCCTCCCTGCCGGCGAACGGGGGGATTGTCGCAGGGGGACCGACTCCTGGAGCAGAGGGGCCAATAACTTTCACGGGTGGCAACTCATGGGGCCTTGAGCGCGCTCGGGGCCCCATAAGTTGCCGCCGGCGAAAGTCATGGGGGGCTGAGGTCCGGGCCTCCGAGCCCAGGGTCCGCTCCCCCGAGCCTACCTGGACCCCGGAAGCGCCGGCCCCTCGACCTGCCGCGCCGGCCAGGTCGCGACGAGCCCCGCGACGACGGCGAGAGCGCCCCCGGCGAAGGTCGCCGGGTGGATCGACTCGTGGAACACGACGACCGAGGCGGCGACGGCGAAGGCAATCTCGGCGAGACCGCTCACCGCGACGATCGCCGCGCGCCCGTGTCGGTAGGCGTGGGTCATGAGGAGCTGCGCCACCGTCCCGCACGCGGAGACTCCAACCAGGAGCCCGAGAGTTTGCCCCGAGGGCAGAGGCCGCCAGCGCCAGAGGACGAAGGGAAGCATGATTGCGGCGACTCCGAGCGAGAAGAGAGTCACGACCGAGAACGGGTCCTCGCTCACCGCGAGCTTCCTGACCGACAGGTAGGCGCCGGCCGCGAACAGTCCCGCGAGCAACCCGAGCCCGACCGACTCCCGCCCTCCCAGCGCCCCCTTCGACCCGAACCAGGCGAGCGTCGCCCCGGCGACCCCCACGCCGAGGGCGATCCACACCCGCGCCCCGTTCCGCTCCCCGAGCAGGAAGCCAGATCCGAGAGCGACCCAGACGGGCGCCGTCTTCAACAACAGGTTCGCCGTTGCCAACGTCCCGGCCTGCGAGCCTATGCCCTCGATCGCTCCGTAGTAGCAGAAGAGGGACAGGGTCCCCGAGATGGTCCGGAGGAGCAACACGCCCGGCGCACCGGTCCGCAGAGGGATCCGGAACACCAGATGCCCGAGGAGTCCCGCGATCCCGCCGACGAACCCGCGGAAGAAGACGGTCTCCGGGATCCCGACCGACGGCCCGAGCGCCCGCACGCAGACTCCCATGCCGGCGAAGAAGACGCTCGCCGCGAGCGAGAACGCGAGAGCAAGCGTCGTCCGTTCCTTCACCCCTCCCATGTTATGACACTCGGCCTCGTGAAGTGGTCCGACCTCCATCCCTGGGTCTCCCCCTACGTCGTCCCCAAGCTCCAGCGCTTGAGGGACCTCGTCCTCGCCGCCAACGAGCAGCTCAACCTGACGCGCATCACCGAGGAGAGCGCGTTCATCGAGAAGCACGTCCTCGACTCCCTCCTCGGGCTCGAAGGCATAGGCGAGAGCGAGTCCTGGGTCGACGTGGGCGCCGGAGGAGGCTTCCCGGGCCTCGTCATCGCGATCGCGCGGTCGGACTTCCCCGTCCTCCTGGTCGAGGCCGTCCAGAAGAAGGCTCGCTTCCTCGAGGACACGGCCGAGGCCCTCGGCCTCCACAACGTCCAGGTGACGGCCGAGCGCGCCGAGGACGCCGCCCGCTCGCGTCGCGAGACCTTCACGCGCGCGAGCGCCCGGGCGATCGGCTCGCTCGCCCTCTGCCTCGAGTACACGCTCCCCTTCGTGAAGGAGGGGGGCGAGGCCGTCCTCTACCGGGGCCCGGAGGACGCCGAGGCCGAGGACGCGCTCGCCCAGAAGATCGCCCCCCAGCTGGGAGGCGGCGTCCCCCGCATGAAGGAGCACACCCTCCCCTCGGGAGACCGCCGGCGCATCGTCTTCATCCCGAAAGTCGCGCCCACCCCGGATCGCTTCCCCCGCAGGACGGGCGCGGCCTCCAAGCGACCGCTCGGCCCGTGACCTTCCAGTTCCTGGATTGACCAACTTCGAGACGCATGCGCTAATTTTCCCGGGGTCGGACAGGTGCTGGTGGAGTCGTTCCCGGTCGGCGTCCTCTCGTGCAACTGCACGATCGTGGCCTGCGAGAAGACTCGCGAGGCCATCGTGGTCGATCCGGGCGGAGACGCGGACCACATCCTCGACGTCGTCAAGGCCAACGGCCTGACGGTCAAGGAGATCGTCCACACCCACGCCCACTTCGACCACGTCCTCGCGACGCGCGAGGTCCACGACGCGACCAGGGCCAGGGTCCGGCTCCACCCGGGCGACTCCTTCCTCTACGAGAACCTTGCCATGCAGGCGAGCTGGCTCGGGATGCGCGTCGAGCAGGAGGCTCCGCCGATCGACGCTCCGCTGCGCGCCAACGAGACCCTGACGTTCGGCGCCGAGGGAGCGCTCGTCCTCCACACTCCGGGCCACACGCCCGGGAGCGTCTGCTTCTCGCTCAAGACCGACCGGGGCATGCTCCTCCTCGCGGGGGACACGCTGTTCCAGGGCTCGATCGGCCGCACCGACCTGCCGGGAGGCGACTCCGAGCTGATCCTCGAGTCGATCCGCAAGAGTCTCCTCCCTCTCGACGACGACACGCGAGTCATCTGCGGGCACGGCCCGGAGACGACGATCGGCCGGGAGCGTAAGAAGAACCCCTTCGTCCGCGAGCTCCACGCTTGAGAGTCAAGAACGCCCCGCTCCTCGCCCTCGCGTCCCTCGCCATCCTCGGCCTCGCCCGGGCGCAGGACGACAAGAAGGAGAAGCCGGTCCAGGAGAGCGCCCTCGAGAGCTCGGACGCGCGGGGGACGGCGGACAAGCTCCAGGAGAAGCTCGGCGAGGAGTCCTGGAAGGAAGCCTGGACGGCCGCGAACGAGCTCCTCGAGAAGCGCGCGGACGACCTCCTCCTCCTCGACAACTCGAAGGAGGCGGCGCGGACCTCGATCGGCGGGCTCCACGCGACGGCGGCGCGCTTCGTGCGCCAGAAGCTCGCCGGGATCTCCGACGCCGGCAAGAAGGCGCTCGCCAAGGCCTTCAACGAGAAGGAAGCCGAGAAGCTCCAGACCGCTCTCAAGGCGGGCGACCCGATCGAGATCGAGAAGCTCGCGAGCCGCTGGTTCCCGCTCGACGAGGGCGGTCGGGCGCTCCTCACCGTCGGCACGATCGAGCGCGAGCGGGGCTGCCTCGTGGGCGCCGCGCTCGCGTGGAAGGACGTTCTCGAGCTCCACTCGAACAGAGACGCCAGGACCCGGGCGGCGAAGCTCCTCCTCGAGATCGCTCCCGCTCTCGGCGACGAGACGACGGCCCACGAGATCGCGAGCCTCATCCGCTCCGCCGAGCTCCCGACCGGGGAGAAGCTCGAGGCCGCGGCCGAGAAGCTCGCCGACAAGCTCGCGGACGCTCCGACCGAGGACTACTCGGTCGACGACTCGGGCGGGCTCGCTCCGGTGTTCTCGGCGGTGGAGCCCTCCGCGAAGCAGGCGAAGTGCGTCCTCGCCTCGCACGACAGCAAGGACATCGACTGGCGCACGGCCGCCGAGACGACGAACCGCTGGGGCCAGAACGTGCCGCCCATGCGCCGGCTCTTCTTCGGCCACGCCGCCGCGCACGACACCCTCCTCGTCCACCTCGGCCGCGCGATCTACGCCTACGACGCCGACTCGGGCGAGAGGCAGTGGATCCAGGGCTCGGGGAACATCCCGGCCTACATGAAGGACCTCCTCGCCTCGGGGATCCTCGCCCGCTACGGGACCTGCATCAAAAAGAAGCACGTCTACGCGACCCTCCGCGCCGCGCCGATCGACGACGACGGCAAGATCCCGCGCGGGAAGCTCGTCGCCTTCCGCATCGACACGGGGAAGGGCCGGGGCGACGAGAAGGTCCTCTGGGACACCCTCGCCGGCGAGCCGGAGGAGGAGACGCCGAAGAAGAAGAAGAAGAAGGAGAAGAAGGAAGACGACAAGGAGGAGCTCAAGCTCTCCTACACGGGGACTCCCGTCCACGGTGGCCGCTTCATCTACTGCCCGGCGGCGAACGCCGCCTCGCCGAACGAGACCTACGTCGCCGCCGTCTCGAGCGCCGACGGGTCCCTCGTCTGGAAGCGCGCCCTCGCGACGAGCTCACCCTTCGCGCCGCAGAACAACCCATGGGAGGCGACCTACCCCCGGCCCATGCCGACGCCGGCCCTGGCGATCATCCGGGGAACGCTCGTGGCGCTCTCGAACAACGGCTGCCTCGCCGCCCTCGACCCGGTGGACGGACACGTCCTCTGGGCCCGGACCTACGAGCGCGACGAGGACCAGCAGGGCGCCAAGAACCCCTGGCGCATCGACCCCAAGGACATAGTCTCCGCGCTCAACCGGGGCTACAACCCGCCCCTCCCGCTCGGCGATGGCGTCCTCGTCCTCCCCTCCGACAGCAAGAAGATGCAGATCGTCCGCCTCATGGACGGCACGATCGCCACCGGAAAGCCCCATGACCGCAAGAACTACGACTACCTCGTCGGCGTGTACCACGGGAAGGTGATCCTCGCGGGCGAGAAGGCGGTCGAGACTTTCCCCATGAAGCGGGGGAAGCGCGTGTCCCTGGAGCCGGGAGACACCGCCATCTTCGAGAAGGACAAGGTCGTCGGACGGAGCGCGCTCGTGAACGGGGTCGTCTACGTTCCGACCTCGAAGCGACTCATCTCCGTGTCCGTCGAGGACGGGAAGAAGCAGACCATCGTCGAGTGGGAGGACGCGCCGCGCGAGATGGGCGATCTCGTGATCGGGAGCGGCCGCTTCTTCACCGTCGGGGCTCGCTACGCCCACTCCTTTGGCGAGGAGTGAGCGCATCCATATGCACATCCGCGGGGTAGGATCTCAGGCCGTCACGATCGAAGGGGTCGTCCGATGAAGCGCCGTCTCACCACGATGCTCGTCCTCTCCTCCTTGCTCCTCGCGGGCGGCCTCGTCCGCGGCGACGACAAGAAGAAGAAGGAGAAGGAGAAGGAGACTCAGGACAGCCCCATCGAGAGCAGCGAGGCGCGCGCGGTCATGGACCGCGTCGTCAAGAACATGCGCGAGGAGAAGTGGGCCGACGCCGTCTCCGCCTCGCGCGAGCTCCTCGACAAGTACCGGGACGAGCTCCTCCTCGTGGACGAGGCGAAGGAGCCCGAGAACAAGTCGTTCCTCGGCCTCCACGGGACGGTGGGCCAGGTGCTCCGCCGCAAGCTCGCCGTGCTCCCCGAGGCGGGAAGGACCGTGCTCGCGGCATCGTTCTCGAACCTCGACGCCCAGCGCCTCGACGACGCGCGCCGGCAGGGCGACGTCTCGACTCTCCTCGACATCGGCAACCGTTACTTTCCTCTCGATGAGGGAGCCGCCGCCCTCCTCGCCGCCGGGGACGTGCAGCTCGAGAAGGGCTGCATCGTGGGCGCCTTCCAGGCCTGGAAGGACGTCTTCGAGCTCCACACGGACACGCCGTCGCGCGTCCGGGCGGCGAAGCGCCTCCTCGCGCTCCTCCCTCTCGTGGGCGACGCGGCGACGGCGAGCGACCTCGCGTCGATCTTCCGCAAGTCGCACATCGAGGGCTCGGACGACCTCGAGGCGCAGGCCGACCAGATCGCGGGACAGCTCGCGGACAAGGCCGACGAGGACTTCTCGGTCGACGCCTCGGGCGCCCTCGCGCCGATCTACTCGGCGACGCCGCCCTCGGGCGTGCCGACCAAGACCGACTCTCTCGGCTCGAGCGACGTGCGCGGGATCGACTGGCGCATGGAGCAGACGACCCAGAACCAGTGGGGCCAGGACATCCAGACCGTCCGCCGGCTCCTCTTCGGGCACTACGCGACCGAGGACTACCTCATCGTCCACTGCGGCAAGTCGATCTACGCCTACGACACCGACACGGGCCACCTCGTCTGGGTCCACGGGCCGCGACAGATCAAGAGCTACCTCGCCGAGCTCACGAACCAGGGCGTCCTCGCCCGCTACGGGATCTGCGTCAAGGGGAAGAGCGTCTTCGCGACTCTCCGCGCCACCCCGCTCGACGAGCAGACGCCGCGCGGCAAGCTCGTCCGCTTCTACCTCGAGACGGGCGCGGGCGACGACAACGAGAAGGCGATCTGGGACACGACGGACGACGACCCGAAGGACCAGGACCTCCCGCCCAAGAAGAAGAAGGAGAAGGAGGCCGCGGCCGCCCAGGAGGAGCGCCGTCCCGTCCGCCTCAGCTACTGCGGGACGCCCGTCCACGCCGGCTCCCGGATCTTCTGCGGCGCCTACGACGCCCTCTCGACGAACGACACGTACATCGTCGCTCTCGATCCGGGCGACGGGAAGGTCCTCTGGAAGCGCCTCCTCGCGACCGGCTCGCCGATCACGCAGCAGAACCCATGGGACGCCTCCTACCCGCAGATCCTGCCCGCTCCGTCGATCGCGCTCACGAAGGGCAGCCTCGTCGTGCTCTCGAACAACGGCTGCGTCGAGGCCCTCGACCCGACGGACGGCCGCGTCCTCTGGGCGCACAGCTACGAGCGCGAGGAGGTCAAGCAGAACCGCTGGGGCCAGCAGCCCCAGGACCTCCTCTCCGTCATCAACCGCGGCTACAACCCGCCTCTCCCGCTCGGGGACGCGGTGCTCGCGCTCCCGACGGACAGCCAGAAGATGACGCTCCTCCGCTTGACCGACGGGACGGTCCAGGGCGGGACGCGGAGCCACACGCGGAAGGGCTACGACTACATCCTCGGCGTCCAGGGCGGGAAGGTCGTCCTCGCCGGCAAGGACGTGTCGATGTACTCCGTGAAGCGCGACGGCCGCAAGGTGACCCTCGAGACCGACGGCAACAACGCCGTCTTCAAGGACAAGGAGATCGTCGGTCGCGGCGTCCTCGTGAACGGGTGGGTCTACGTTCCGACCCAGTCGAGCATCAAGGGCGTGAGGGTCAAGGACGCCAAGAAGAAGAGCATCGTCGAGTACTCGGACCTCGACGACGAGAAGAAGGACAAGGACAAGAAATCGAAGGAGATGGGCGACCTCGTCGTGGGCGGGGGACGGTTCTTCTCCGTTGGAGTCAAGACAGCGCACATTTACGGCAAGGAGGACGAGTAAACCATGTCGGGGAGGAATTACGCGCTCGGGGCCGCGTGCCTCGCGCTCCTGGGCGCGGGCCCGCTGCTCGCGCCGCGCGCGCAAGCGCAGGACGCCGAGAAGGGCGACAAGACGAGCAAGGACCGGCTCAGCCTCACGGTCCGCGGCAAGGCGACGACGACCGCCGATGAGGTCTCGATCGAGCTCACGGTGACGGGCAGCGCCGAGGACGCGAAGGAGGCCGAGAAGAAGTACCGCGACCGTCTCAACCTCGTCCTCAACGCTCTCGGCAAGGGCGACGGCAAGGCCGTCTCCGACGAGGACGCTCCCAAGAAGAAGAAGAAGAAGAAGGACGACTCCGCCGACGACCCGGCCAAGGCGAAGAAGAAGAAGAAGACCGACGACGACTCGGACGACGACGCCCCCAAGGCCAAGAAGAAGCCCAAGAAGGCGTCCGACGACGACTCGGACGATGACGCCCCCAAGGCCAAGAAGAAGAAGCCGAAGATCGACGACGACGACGACGATGACGCGCCCAAGGCCAAGAAGAAGGACGAGAAGAAGGACGACGACTCGGCCAAGAAGGACGACTCCAAGAAGGACGACTCCAAGAAGGACGACGACTCGGCCAAGAAGGACGACTCCAAGAAGGACGACACGGCCAAGAAGGACGACGCCAAGAAGGACGACACGGCGAAGAAGGACGACGCCGCTCCCAAGAAGGACGACGCCACGGCCAAGAAGGACGAGGAGTTCCCCTTCGTCATCGACGTGAAGGAGGGCGGCCTCAGCTTCGGCGTCAAGGGCGGCGACCAGAACGCCAACATGCGCCGGCGCATGATGGGTCAGCAGGGCGGCAAGGAGGAGCCCGAGTTCAAGTTCTCGAGCGGCCTCTCGATCATCTTCAGGAACGTCGCCAAGGCCGACCCGAAGTCTCTCAGGAAGAAGATCGCCGAGATCCTCGACAAGGTGAGCGACGCGGGCGTCGACATGACGACCGGGACCGACGGCGACGGCACGCCGCCCGTCGTCAAGTTCAAGGTCGCCGACGCCGAGGACCTCAAGATCAAGGCCTACGGCGACGCCATGGCCGCGGCGCGCAAGCGGGGCACGAACCTCGCCACGCTCGCCGACCGCGCGCTCGGCAAGGTCGTCTCGGTCCGCGACCAGACCGCGCTCCCGCAGGGCGCGACCCGTCAGGTCTACAACCCCTACACCTACAGCTACCAGACGGTGTCGGCGGACGACTTCTCGACCGAGGTCGGCGTCGAGGTCGATCTCTACGTCGAGTTCGAGCTCAAGGACAAGACCGACCAGAAGAAGTAGTCGTCTCGGACGATGAAGAGAACCGCGAAGACGCCAAGGCGCCAAGGGCTGCACGGGCCCGGCCTCGGCGTCTTCGCGTCTTCGCGGCTCCTTCTCGTCGTTCTCCTCGCGACTCTCGTCTACGCGGCCGACGGTGACTCCGAGGTCGAGGTCCCCGAGGCGAAGTCCGCGCTCGCGACGCTCGACGCGAAGCTCAAGGCACAGGCGTGGACCGACGCGCTCGGCCTCGCGCGCGACCTCTCCGAGAAGCACGGCGGCGACCTCGTCGCGACGGGCGAGCGGTCCTTCGTCCCCGCGTCGATCGTCCTCCGCGAGAAGCTCGGCGAGCTCCCCGAGGAGGGCCGGGCGACCTTCGCGCGGCTGTTCGGAGCCGAGGCGAAGAAGGCCCTCGACGAGGCGAAGACCGCGAGCGGTCCCTCGTCGCTGGCGGCCACGGGCGACCGCTACTTCCCGCTCGACCAGGGAGCCGAGGCGCTCCTCCTCGCGGGCGACCGCTTCCTCGAGCGAGGAAACGTCCCCTTCGCCGTGGACGCCTGGAGCGCCGTCGCGCTCCACCACGCCTCGAAGGAGCGGCGGGCCCAGGCGCTCCGGCGCCTCGAGGGGTCGCTCCCGATCCTCGGCAGCCGGTCGCTCGTCCACAGGATCGCCAGCCAGCTCGACCCCGAGAGCGGGACGGAGCTCCGCGAGAAGGCGCAGGGCGTTCCCCGCCCGGCGTTCGAGGACTTCTCCGTCGACTCGTCGGGTGCCGTGGGACCGATCGCCTCGTTCGTCCGACCGCGGCGCCCCGTGCACGTCTTCGCGGTGCACGACTCGGCCCCCCCGAACCTCGACTGGCGGAACGTCTCGCAGCGCGCCCAAAGACTGCCCATGCTCGCGAGCGCGCACCTCGGGCTCGACGGGCTCCTCGTCCTCCACCTCGGGCGGGCGCTCGTGGCCGTCGATCCCGCGACCGCGAAGACCGTCTGGCGCCACAACGATCGCCTCATGGCCCGCTACTTCGCGCAGCTCGTCCGCGCTCGCCTCGCGTCGCGGTGGGGGATCGCCCGCGACGGGACTCGCCTCTACGCGACGCTCGAGACGGACCCCCTCGAGGCGGAGATGCCGCGCGGGAGGCTCGTCGCTCTCGACGCGCGCACCGGGAAGCTCCTCTGGGACGCTCTCGGCGACGAGTGGGAGGAGAAGCCCCGCGAGCAGGAGCGCGAGGGCCGGCTCTCGTTCGTCGGCACTCCTCTCCCCTGCGGGGGCCGCGTCCTCTGCGGCGCGACGGACGCCACGCAGCCGGGCGAGACCTGGATCGTGGCCTGCGACGCCGAGAACGGGCACGTCCTCTGGAAGCGGAAGCTCGCCGTCTCGACGCCCGTCGTGGTCCCCGGTGGACGCGGCGTGCGGCTCCGCGTCCGCGCCGGCCCGGCCGACGACACGCTCCAGAGGCTCCCGGCCCCCTACCTCGGACTCGTCAAGGGAGCCCTCGTCGTCTGCTCGAACAACGGAGCCGTGGCCGCCCTCGACCCGAGCGACGGGCGCTTCCTCTGGGCGCGCGTCTACCCGAGCAAACTCGACGCGTCCGACGCCGCCGACCACGCGCGCGGCGCCAACCCGATCGTCGAGGTCGGCGGCCTCGCCATCGTCCTGCCCGCGGATGGCGAGAAGCTCCTCGTCGTCCGCGTCGCCGACGGAGAGTTCGTCCACGAGGAGCCGCGGAACGGCCTCCGCTGGATCCTGGGAGCCTCGCACGGGCGTCTCTACCTCTCGGGCGAGGCTCGCGTCCAGTCCTTCGAGCTCGTCGGCGAGAAGCTCGCCGCGTCCTGGCTCTTCTCACTCGAGGACTCGGACCACGAGCTCGGGCGCGGTCTCGTCGGGCGCACGACGCTCCTCGTCCCCGGCCGCTCCGGGATCCTCGAGTTCGACCTGCCGTCGGGCTCCTCCGCCATGCAGCTGATCCCCTGGGGCGACGACGCCGTGGCGGGCGACCTCGTCGGCTGCGGCTCGAAGGTCGCGTCGGTGGGCGTCCTCAGGGCGACGCTCCGGGAGTAGTCAGGGCGTCATCGCCGTCGGGTTCGTGAGCGCCGTGAGGACGTGGTCCCGCCACGCTCCGTTGATGTAGAGGTAGTCGCGCGCGTAGCCCTCGACGACGAACCCGAGCCGGCGCAGGAGCCGGGCGCTCCGCAGGTTCTCGGGCAGGTGGTTCGCCATGATCCGGTGGAGCTTGAGCTCCGAGAACACGTGCCCCGTCGCCGCCCGGAGCGCCTCGGCCATGAGGCCCTTGCCCTCACGGTCCTTGTCGATCGAGTAGCCGAGGTAGCACGCCTGGAACGGCCCCCGCACGAAGTTCGTGAAGTTGCACGAGCCGACCACGAGCTCCCCCTCGAGGAGGAAGAGCCGGAGCGACTGCCCTTGGAGCATCTCGAGGCGGGACTGCGCGAGCTTCTCGCGCCAGTAGGCCTCGGTGAAGAAGCGCGGCGGGTGCGGAGGATCCCACGGCGCGAAGTGCGCCTTGTTGCGCTCGTAGAAGGCGACGACGCGCGGCGCCCCGTCGGGCTCGGGAACCTCGAGAACGAGCCGCGCCGTCCTGAGACGCGGGGGCTCG
>Ga0070738_10007346_pt1 | contig 11072 bp, 9 predicted proteins | sample Coa_R2_2_FD_66446 | JGI IMG/M metagenome (GOLD analysis project Ga0070738, IMG submission 66446) | Surface soil microbial communities from Centralia Pennsylvania, which are recovering from an underground coalmine fire - Coalmine... | ecosystem: Environmental > Terrestrial > Soil > Unclassified ... | reverse complement strand
GGGTGAGCACGGTATGGGGCTCGGGCTGGCGATGGTTCACGGCATCGTCCGACGACATGAGGGCACCGTCGAAATTCAGAGTGAGATCGGAAAGGGCACGACGTTCATTCTCAGGTTCCCCCTCCAGAACTCCGCAGAGCTACAAAGCGGTGGCTACGCCATTGGGACCACGGGTCAACGCCTGAGAGTTCTGGTCGTGGAAGACCAACTACAGATGCGAGAGCTTGTCACGGCGTGTCTGACCAAGGACGGACACGTCGTCGATTCCGCACCCAATGGAAGGGCGGGCCTCGGCAAGTTCACCGCTGGCAAGTTCGATCTCGTGATCACCGACCGGGCGATGCCGGAGATGAGTGGGGACCAGCTTGCAGTTGCCATCAAGGCGATCTCACCTCAAACGCCCATCTTGCTCCTTTCGGGCTTCGGGGAGTTCATGGCCGCATCTGGCGAGACGCCTCAGGGGATCGACATGATCCTGGGCAAGCCCGTGACGCTGAGCGCGCTTCGAGAGGCGATCTCGAAGGTCAAGCCGAAGCGTTAGGCACCCCGACATTGGGTGTGAGCGCTCGCCAGCGCGGGACACGCCGGTTGCGATCGCGCGCCAGGTAGGAGCCGGACAGCAAACGGAGCAGGAGCAGCAACCGGAACCGAACCGAACAGCATTCGGAACGGGAGCAGCAACTAGAAACGGATCGACCACTCCTGCTTCGGCGACGGGGCGATCCTCAGAGCCACCGGACCGCCCGACGCGATCTTTGCCCGGGGAGAGCGGACACGGTGCTCGCGGAAGCGCTCGCGGGCGAACTCGCAGGCCTTCGCCGCGTCGGGCGCCCAGATCGCGAAGACGATCGAGAAGCGCGCGTCGTTCTCGAGCCCGAGGCGCCGGGCCTCCTGCTCGTCGTGGTAGGGGACGAGCACCTCGTAGCAGCGGGAGGTGGGACGGAGGGTCGGGCGCTCGATCATCGCGGTGGCCATGCGGGTCTCCTTTCGCGGCCGGGCCGGCGCACGAGGCGCCGACCCGGCCCTGCGGGGATGGGGTTCTGTCTCTCAACGGCGGGCGAGTTCCTGGACGTTCGCGGACGGAGCGGGCAGCCAGGCGGCGACCGGGGCGCCGCCCTTCGCGTAGCCGACGATCAGGCCGACGAGACGGCCGGTCGAGTCCATGACGGGCGAACCGGAGTCGCCCTGCCGGACGGCGGCGCCCCAGGCGATCGGGCCGCGCGCCGCAACGATCCAGGCGGCGGTGCCCTCGCCCGGCTCGGCGACCCGCGAGGCGTCGAACGCCTCGCCGTCGAGCTCGAGCTCGACGATCGACTCGGGGGCGGCGGCGATCTTGCGCACGACGCGAGCGCGCGTCCAGCCGAAGGACGACGTCGCGACCTCGACCTCGCTCGAGGCGCCGACGACGTGCTCGACCGTGAGGACGGTGCGAAGGCCGGTGATCGCGCCACGGCCGCGGCCGTGACCCGTCGTGATCGCGACCCCGTGCTCGACCGAGCTCGAGGCGGTGGAGGGCGCGAGGTCGAAGCAGCCCGTGCTCACGAGGGCGTCGTTGACGCGGTCGAGCGCCGTGCAGCCGCTCAGCATGACGACCAGAGCCAGACCCAGGACTCGCATGATCGGCCTCCGACGGGAGACCTCTCTTGCACCGCCCTTGCCGTTCCCGTAACCCGCGCTCGCCCGTCCGACCCGCCAGGAAGCGAGGCGAGCTCACCCGCGATCGAGGGGCGCCCGCGCCGCGAGAGGGGCGAGAGCGCCTCTCCTCACCCGTCACCGAAGCGAAAGAAGCCAGAAGGCAGAAGCCAGAAGTCAGAGGCGCTGGCTCCGCCCTCTGGCTTCCGGCTCCTGCTTCTGGCTTCCTCAGCTACCGCTTGTGCGCGCTCGGATCGAGCCCGAGGGTGCGGATCTTCCTGTGCAGGTTCTTCTTGTCGATCTTGGCGAGCCGCGCCGCGCGCGCGATGTTGCCGCCGGCTCGGGCGAGCGCCGCCTCGCAGTAGACGGCCTCGAAGCGGGCGAGGAGCTGAGCCTTCGCCTCGGCGAAGGGGACGAGCTCGCCCTGGAAGGCGCCCGCCGGGAGGAGCGACTCGAGCGACATCTCGGAGGGGGCGACGACCGTCGCGACCGCCGTGGACGCCACGGGAGCCGGCGCGCCGGCGCGGCGCGGGATCTGGCCGGCTTCGATCGTGCCGTCCTCGCAGAGGAGGACGGCGCGCTCGATGACGTTCCTGAGCTCGCGCACGTTACCCGGCCAGTCGTAGGCGCGGAGGGCGGCCTCCGCCGCCGCGTTCGGGGCGCAGGGAGGCCGCCCGTGGCGCTCGGCCGTCTCGCGCGCGAAGGCGCGGGCGAGGACGACCACGTCGTCGCCGCGGTCCCGGAGCGGCGGCAGGTCGATCGTGAAGACGTTGAGCCGGAAGACGAGGTCGGAGCGGAGCTCGCCCTTCGCCATGGCGCGCTCGATGTCCTTGTTCGTCGCGGCCACGATCCGCACGTCGGCCGTCCGCTCGCCCTCGGCCCCGATCGGCGTGTAGCGCGAGTCCTGGAGGAAGCGGAGGAGCTTCACCTGGGCGGCCTTGGGCATCTCGCCCAGCTCGTCGAGGAAGAGGGTCCCGCCCTGGGCCTGCTCGATCTTGCCCTTCTGCCGCTTGTTCGCGCCCGTGAAGGCGCCCGCCTCGTGGCCGAAGATCTCGCTCTCGACGAGGCTCTCGGGGAGAGCGCCGCAGTTGACGGCCACGAAGGGGCCCCGGCGCCGCGGCGAGGCGTCGTGGACGGCGCGCGCGACGAGCTCCTTGCCCGTGCCCGTCTCGCCGAGGACGAGGACCGGCGTCAGGACGGGAGCGACGCGCCTCACGAGCTCCCTCACGCGCTGGAGCGTGGGGCTCTCGCCCACGAGAGAGGCGAGCGGCTCCGGACGCGCCGTCGTCGTCGAGGAGAGGCGGCCCTGCCGCGCGTTGGCGCGCGCCTCCTCGAGGAGGTGCGCCTCGAGGTGGACGCCCGAGAGACGGGCGAAGAGCTCGAGGGCCTGGTCGCCCTCGGCGGGGACGGCCGCCGGCGCCGCCGCCGCGAACCCCACGATCTGCCCCGAGCGCCCCCGGAGCGCGAGCTTGGCGAGCGGCTCGCCGAGGCCGAGGTCGCTGAGCGCCGAGAGGTCGGGAGACTCGGCGGTCCCGAGGTCCTCGCGGGCGAATGCGGTACGGACCGGGTCGCCTCCACGGACGGCGAGGGGACGGAAGCGGCTGCCGCGTGCCGCGAAGACGGCCACGCGCGCCGCCCCCGTGAGGCGGCCCAGGTGGTCGAGGATCCTCTGCGCGGCCGCCTCGGCGGAGACCGCCTCGACGAGATCCACGGAGAAGCGGACGAGCTCGCCGAGGCGAGCCTCGTGGCCCCGCACGCGCTGCTCGTGCTCGCGGACGCGGCGGTAGAGCCTTGCTATGTCGTTCGCGTAGAGGAGCGCCTGGCTCTGGTCGCTCTCGGGCTTCTCGGCTCGCGGACTCATACCCGACCCAGCGCCGCCTCGATGCGCTCGATGAGGGTGAGCGGACTGAAGGGCTTGGTGAGGAACGCCATGGCGCCCGCGTCGAGGGCACGCTTCTCGTGCTCGCGGCCCGAGCCCGTGAGGATGATGACCCGGGCCTGCGGGCGGCCGGCGCGGACCTTCTTCAGGATATCGACCCCGTCCACGCCGTTCGGCAGGTGGAGGTCGAGGATGACCAGGTCGGGGAGCGCGGCGGTCGCGAGCGCGAGGGCCGAGGGGCCGTCGGGCGCCTCGATGAGCTCGTGCTCGCCAAAGTCGAGCGTCGCGCGCACGAGGTTGCGGACGAGCGGGTCGTCCTCGGTGATCAGGATCCGGGCCATGGGGCGCCGATCTTAGCCCGCGTCTCGGACAGAGACCACCCGGGCGACCTCCGTCTTCCCGTCGCGCCGGATCGTCGGGACCTTGCCACTCCGCGCGTCCTCGCCGGCCTTGTGGATCGCCGCCTCGACCGCGGCGAGCGCCGCGCGCGGCGAGGGCGGACGCCGCGAGGGCTCCACGTCGCAAAGAGACTCGAGGAAGCGCGCGAAGTCCTCCGAGAGAGGCACCGGGGGGAGCGGGATCGGGCCCCGAGCGATCTCCTGAAGGAGCTCGATCCCCTGGAGGGCCGGGAAGATCTCCTCGCCGCAGAGCGCCGAGCGAAGCGTGAGGCCGAGCGAGAAGAGGTCGCTCCGCCGGTCGGGGTTCCCGCCCCGGATGATCTCGGGCGGGAGGTAGCCGATCGTCCCGACGAGCACCTTGTCGTTCGTGATCCCGCGGTCGATCTGCCGGCGGGCGAGGCCGAAGTCGATGAGGACCGGGTCGTCGATCGAGCCGTCCCGCAGCATGACGTTCTCGGGCTTGAGGTCGCGGTGGAGGATCCCCGCGTCGTCCAGCGCCGCGAGGGCCGGAAGGAGACCGCGCGCGATCCGCGCCACGTCGAGTTCGGAGAGTCTGCCCTCGCGGGCGACCCTCCGGGCGAGGGTCTCGCCCACGACGTGCTCCATGGCGTAGTAGAGCCGCCCCTGCACGCAGCCCACGTCGTGGATCGGCACGATGTTGGGGTGCCTCACGCTCGCGAGGGCGTAGGTCTCGCGGATGAAGCGGAGCCGCGCCTCCTCCTGCTCGCCCGCGAGCGCCGCGAGAACCTTGAGCGCGACGCGCGCGCCGTTCCTCTGCATGTCGCGCGCGAGGTAGACGCGGCCGTAACCGCCCCGCCCGATCTCCCGCTCGACCTTGTAGCGGCCGAAGGCGAGCCCGTCCCTCTCGGGGAGGTCGACCTCGGCCGCGTCGGACACGTCGAAGGCGCTCGAGCGGGCGAGGTGGACGGCGCACCGCGCCAGGAGCTCCTCCTTCTGGAAGGGCTTGGCGAGGTAGTCCACGGCTCCCGCCGCGAAGCCACGGACGAAGTCGCGCTCCTCCTTCATGCCGGAGAGGACGATCGCCGGGACACGGCGGCCCGAGTCGTTGCGGACCTGCCCGATGATGTCGAGGCCGCAGCCGTCCCCGAGCCTCACGTCCACGATGAGGAGGTCGGGAGCCCGCTCGGAGAGAGCGCGCACCGCCTCGACGGCGCTCGAGAAGGGCGCCACCTCGTAGCCGCGATCCTCGAGGAGCATGGTGAGGTAGGTGAGCACCCCCTCATCGTCATCCACGACCGCGATCCTGCCGAGCATGTTCGCCTCCGGTCTCGAAACGAGCAGATCGGTTGCCAAACCCGCGTCGTGGCTCGCCCGTCGAGGGAGGGGCGCGCGCGCCCCCCGAAGAGGGGCGCCCGTACCCCTCTCGGGGGCGCCCACGCCCCCACGGGAGCCCTGCCGTCACACTTCATCGAGAGGCACGCCCGGTGCACTCCATCGGGCATGGCTCCTTCGATCGACATCGAGTACGAGCTCGCCCGCTACCGCGCTCTCTTCGAGCACGAGACGGACGCGGTCCTCACCCTGACGGGCGCGTGCGACGCGATCGTCGAGGCGAACCCCTCCGGCGACAAGATCTTCGGCGTGGCTCCCGGGGCACTCGCGGGGCGCTCGCTCGCCGACCTCGCCCCCGACGTCCAGCCCGACGGGGTCTCCTCCCGCGAGGCCCTCACCCGCCACATCGAGCGCTCCCGGGCCGACGGCGCGGCCCGGTTCGCGTGGCGGGCCCACCGCGCGGACGGCCGCCAGGTCGAGCTCGACGTGACGCTCCGCCCCCTCGAGCTCGCGGACGGGCGCCGCCTCGTCCTGGCCCGGGCTCGCGACGTGACGCGTCAACGCCACCTCGAAGAAGGGCTCCGCCAGTCCCAGAAGCTCGAGGCTGTGGGCGTCCTCGCCGGCGGGATCGCCCACGAGTTCAACAACCTCCTCACGGGCGTGCTCGGCTTCCTCGAGCTCGCGCACGAGCAGGTCGCCCGGGAGGGCGAGAGGATGGCCAAGACGCGCCGCCTCCTCGCCGAGGCGCGCCGCGCCGCGGGCCGCTCGGCCGAGCTCACCGAGCGCCTCCTCCAGTTCAGCCGCAGGAAGGGCGGCAACCGCGTCCCCCTCGACCTCAACGAGACGGTCGAGCGGACGCGCCCGCTCCTCGTGCAGCTCGCGGGAGAGGCCGTGGGCGTCCGCGTCGTCCCCTCGCCCCTCCCGTGCCCGATCCTGGGCGACCCCGCCGAGCTCGAGCAGCTCCTCGTCAACCTCGCGCTCAACGCGCGCGAGGCGAAGGGCGAGACGCTCGTCATCGAGACGGAGAAGGTCGAGTCGGACGGGACGTTCATCGAGCGCGGCCCCTGCATCGTGCTCCGCGTCTCCGACGACGGGGCCGGCATGTCGGACAGCGTCCGCTCGAGGCTCTTCGAGCCCTTCTTCACGACGAAGGATCGCTCGCGGGGGACGGGCCTCGGGCTCGCCGTGGTCCACGGGATCGTCCAGCGGCACCAGGGACGGATCCTCGTCGAGTCCGAGCCCGACCAGGGGACGCGCTTCACGGTCATCTTCCCCGAGAGACGGGGCGAGACGCCGCCGAAGCGCGAGAGCGCCACCCTCCCCGCGCCGGAGCGGAAGGGGACCAGGAAGGTCCTCGTCGTCGACGACGACCCGATCGTCCGCGAGGTCGCGACCGCGATGCTCGAAGCTCTGGGCTACTCGGCCGACCGCGTCTCCAGCGCCGGAGAGGCCCTGAGCGCCGTGGCGACCGGCCTCTACGACCTCGTCCTCACGGACGTGGTCATGCCCGACACCAGCGGAGTCGAGCTGCAGAGGCGCCTCCGCGCCGAGCGGCCGGAGCTCCAGGTCCTCCTCATGTCGGGATACGCGCAGGACGCGTTCGCGCAGCACGGAGTCTCGGAGGGCGACGCCGCCTCTCTTCTCCGGAAGCCCCTCACGCTCGACGCGCTCTCCAGAGCGGTCCAGTCGTTGCTCGCTGGCCCGATCGAAAGGGCCGACACGGTGACGTCATGACGCTCCGCCTCGAGCTCGTCCGGCCGCTCGGCCGGGGAATGATGGGAGAAGTCTTCGAGGCCCGCGACGAGCGCGGCGAGCGCTACGTCGTGAAGCGCCTGAAGCCCCAGGTCGCCGGGATCTTCGACCTCGAGCGCTTCTACCGCGAGTCGAAGATCATGGCAGCGCTCCGCCACCCGAACCTCATGCCCGTCGTCTTCGTCGACGCCCAGGCGAAGCCTCCCTACTACGTCATGCCGTTCCGCCGCGGCGAGACGGCGGCCGAGCGCCGCGACCAGGGCCGCCTCGGGGCCGTCGCCGTGGCGCGGCTCGCCCGCGACGTCTGCGCCGGCCTCGTCGCCGCCCACGAGCGCGGGATCGTCCACCGCGACGTGAAGCCCGGGAACATCTTCATCGAGGAGACCGGCCGCGCGATCCTCCTCGACTTCGGGCTCGCCAAGGACCTCGAGAGCGTCGAGGCCCTCACGGCGGCGGGCATGCTCGTGGGGACGCCGGCCTACATGTCCCCCGAGCAGTGCCGTGGCGAGCGCGTCTCGGCGCGGGCCGACGTCTACTCGCTCGGCGTCACCCTCCACGAGCTCCTCACGGGCAAGAACCCCTTCCTCGCCGAGGACGTGATCGGGACGCTCGAGCGCCAGCTCCGGCTCGTGCCGAAGCGGCTCGACGTCGCCATGCCGCAGCGCGTGAGCCCGGAGCTGGGCGCCCTCGTGGCGGCGATGCTCGAGAAGAACCCCGAGCGTCGCCCTCCCTCGCTCGCCTGTCTCGCGAAGCTCAGGACGATCTGCGATCAAAACGAGCGCCGCGCCCAGGAGCCGACGAGGCTCAAGGCGCGGCCATGGTTCGAGCTTCCCGCGAAGACGGCCTGAGGGGGCCTAGGAGATCGACTTCTTCGCGAGGTAGAAGTCGAGCCGCTCGATGTTCTTGTCGGCGAGCCGGGCCTCGACGTCCTTCTCCGTCTTGGGCGGCGGGACGATGACCTTCTCGCCCGGCTTCCAGTTGACGGGGCAGGCGACGCCGTGCTTGTCCGCGGTCTGGAGCGCGTCCACGAGCCGGACGACCTCGTCCACGTTCCGGCCGACGTTGAGCGGGTAATAGATGATGGCCCGCACGACGCGCTTGGGGTCGATGACGAAGACGCAGCGCACGGTGACGGTCGAGGACGCGCCGGGGTGGATCATGCCGTACTTGGCCGCCACGCTCCCGTTGTCCGCGACCATGGGGTACTGGATCTTCGTCTCGAAGATCTTGGCGAGGTTCTCGCGCCAGGCGACGTGGGCGTGGATCGAGTCGATCGAGAGTCCGATGAGCTTGACGTTCCGCTTGTCGAACTCGGCCTGACGGCGGGCGAACTCGGTCAGCTCGGTCGAGCAGACCGGGGTGAAGTCCGCCGGGTGCGAGAAGAAGACGACCCACTTCCCCTCGGCCCACTGCGAGAAGGTGAGCTCGCCGTGCGTCGTGATCGCCGTGAAGTCGGGCGCCTGGTCGCCGATCTTCGGGATGCTCGTCGTCGTCGCGTCCGTCATGGTTCCACTCCTCTTGGTGCCAGGCCGCGCATCCTATCATTCGGGAACGGGTTCCGATGGGCGGGGGAGAAGGGGTTGCGCGGCCCCCCTGGCCGTGACCAGAATGCGGAGAGAAATCCGCATCGCGCCCATCGCGCGATGGCATTGGGCAAGGGTCGGGAGAACACCAGCCGGACGTGACGGCATGCCGCCAGGCGTCCTCACGTCACCATTCCGAAGGAGGAATCTCGTGGCAGACGAGACGAAGCCTGTGAGCCCCGCGTCGACGACTCCCAAGCCGGCAACACCGGGAGCGACCCCCGCGGCCTCCACGGCGGCGGCCCCGGCCAAGACGTCGCTCACGGGGGGCGGAAGCTCGCTCCTCACGGGCACCCCGCCGTCCTCGAGCGGCGGTCTCACGCGCGATGCGGCCAAGCCCGGCTCATCGGGGACCTCGCCCCTCTCGGGTCTCGGCTCCTCGGCCACCAAGCCCGCGTCGTCGCCGCCGTCGTCGCTCGGGTCGGTCCTCAAGTCGAGCTCGTCCTCGACCTCGACCGAGAAGAAGTCGAGCTTCCTCGACGAGAAGCCGGCGGCGAAGGCCCCGGCCCCCGCGCCGCGGCCTGCCATGAAGGACGACGAGCCTCCGGTGTCGGTGCCGGCGCTCAACCTCCCGCCGCGGCCCGACCGCAGCTCGAGCGGCGCCGAGGACCTCGGGGCCGCGTTCGCCGGAGTGCGTCAGAAGCTCGACGCGATCCTCGGCGAGTCCAGCCACCGCTTGCTCGAGCTGAAGGTCGCGTCGGCCGAGGGCATCGACCGCGCGGTCGCCAACCTCGAGGCCGAGGCGAAGCGCGTCCGCGAGCACCTGGAGCGCAACGAAGCCCTGGCGCGCGAGGCCGAGAAGGCCGCCGCCGAGGCCCGCGCCCAGGAGCAGCTCCAGGACGAGCTCGAGTCGCGCGTGACCGAGGTCCAGCAGCGCGCCCAGAAGCTCGCCGACCGCGCCAACGAGCTCCGGACGACCCGCGCCGAGCTCGACGCGACCCGCGCCGAGCTCGAGACGAAGACGACCGAGAAGGGCGAGGAAGTCGCCCGCCTCCGCTCCGAGGTCGATCGGCTCCAGGAGCGCGAGCGGAACCTCGACGACGAGGTCGGAGAGCTCGAGAAGGTCCGCGGCCGGCTCGAGGAGAACGTGGCCCGGCTCGAGCGCCTGCGCGACGAGTACATCGCGGCGATCAAGCGGCTCAAGGACACCAAGGAAGACCTCACGAAGCCCGTCCAGTAGGCGAGGGACTGAATGGTCCCCACCGAAGCTTCTTCGGATCGGAGAGACGACGCGGGAGAGCTCCGGCGCGACAAGAAAGCGCCGGCGCCTCCCGGCACGAAGCAGCCCTCGCTCCTCGACTCGCCGCCTCTCGGCAAGCGAGCCGCGGAGCTGAGGGGCTCGCCTTCTCCCATGGCGTCGGCGACGCCGCTCACCCACGCGTCGCCGGTGACCGCGGTCGGCTCCGAGCTCTCGCCGGCGACGGCCGCTCCATCGGTCTCCGGCAAGGACGCGGAAGCGAAGCCCGCGCCCTCGAAGACCGAGGTCGCCCGCACGGCGGCCGCGGTCCTCGCGGGCAAGGGCACCTCCGAGGACGGCGTCCGCGAGGCCCTCGAGGAGTCGGCCCAGCTCGCCCGCGCCACGGCATCGGCGCGGGCGCGCGTCGCGGGACTCCGGTCTCGTGGAGCATCGCTCCCCGAGCTCGACGGCCGTCTCGCCGCGGCCGACCTCCTCGCCAAGCGCGGCGAGCCCGAGGCCGCCCTCAAGATCCTCGAGGAGGTCCTCGTCCTCTCGAACGCGCTCGTCCAGGCGTTCGGGCCCGAGGGCCAGATCGACATCCCCGACCCGCTCGACTCGCGGATCGACGCCCGGCTCGCCAAGGTCTTCGAGAAGGCGAGCGAGGCGGCGCGCGCCCGCACCGACGAGCTCCTCGCCTCGGCGCGCCTCGCCGAGAAGGTCGAGGAGATCGCCCGCGGCCGCGTCGAGGAGCTCCTCGTCTCGAAGCGCCTCGCGGCGCGCATCGAGGAGGTCGCCTCGAAGCACGCGATCGAGGTCGCGAACAACGCCGTCGAGGCGCTCCTCTCGTCCGACTCCTTCAAGCAGGCCGTGGACGCGCGCGCGCGCGCCCGCGCCGAGGAGGCCCTCTCGGCCGTCAAGTCCGGCGCCTCGCCCGAGGCGCTCGAGGCGGCGGTCGAGAAGGTCGTCTCACGCCGCGAGGAGAAGGGCGGCACGACGGGCAAGTTCAACGCCTTCGACCCGGGCATGATCGAGCAGACGGTCGGCCCCATGATCACGTCGCTCGTGAAGGAGACGCTCTCCTCCGACGACTCGGTCGTGAACAAGCTGAACGCCCTCATCGCCCAGGAGGTCGCCAAGGCCCAGGCGGCCAACGCCGTGGACGAGGAGCAGGTCCGCCGGCTCGTCGCGGCCGAGGTCCAGGCCCATCACGAGGCGAACCCGCAGGATCCGGCCGAGCAAGCGCAGATCGTGCTCCAGTCGGACGCCATGAAGGCCGCCCTCGAGGAGCAGTTCGAGCTGTTCCGGGCCAAGGTGAAGACCGAGGTGCTCGAGGATCTCACCCGGCGCGCGAACGAGTA
>Ga0070738_10007344_pt1 | contig 11073 bp, 2 predicted proteins | sample Coa_R2_2_FD_66446 | JGI IMG/M metagenome (GOLD analysis project Ga0070738, IMG submission 66446) | Surface soil microbial communities from Centralia Pennsylvania, which are recovering from an underground coalmine fire - Coalmine... | ecosystem: Environmental > Terrestrial > Soil > Unclassified ... | reverse complement strand
GCCGGTGTTCGGCACGAGCGGCAGCGTGATCGTCGGCGGCGCACCATAGGTGAACGCGTTCGCCTGCGTCGTCGAGGCGAACGGGGTCGTCACCGTCACGCTGACGGCGCCCGCCGCTCCGATCGGCGTCGTGCAGGTGAGCGACGTGCCGCCGCCCGCGACGACGACGTTCGTCGCCGCGTTCGACCCGAACGTGACGGCCGTGTTGCCCGCCTGGAAGTTCGTGCCGTTGATCGTGACCGTCTGGCCACCCGCCGTCGAGCCGAGGTTCGGCACGAGCGGAAGCGTGATCGTCGGCGGAGGGCCGTAGGTGAACGCGTTCGCCTGCGTCGTCGAGGCGAACTGCGTGGTGACCGTCACGTTCACGGTCCCCGCCGCGACGGCCGGAGTCGTGCACGTGAGCGAGGTGCCCCCGCCGCCCACGACGACGTTCGTCGCCGCGCTGGCGCCGAACTTGACGGTCGTGTTGCCCGCCTGGAAGCCGGTGCCGTTGATCGTGATCGTCTGGTTACCGGCCGTCGAGCCGGTGTTCGGCACGAGCGGCAGCGTGATCGTCGGCGGCGGGCCGTAGGTGAAGGCGTTCGCGCTCGCCGTCCCGAACGGCGTGTTCACGAGGACGGACGCGAGCCCGTCGGCGCCGGCGGGAGTCGTGCAGGTGATCGTCGTCCCGTTCACGACCGTGACGGCCGTCGCGGGCGTTCCGTTGAAATCGACGATCGCCGGGACCGTGAAGCTCGTCCCGGTGATCGTGACGCTCGTTCCGCCGAGGTCGGAGCCGGTCGCCGGGTTCGTGCTCGACACGGTCGGCGGAGGCCCGTACGTGAACGTCCCGCTCGCCGAGCCGAAGGGCCCGTTGACGACGAGCGGCTGAGAGCCGTCGGTCCCGGCCGGCGTGACGCCGGTGATCGTCGTGTCGTTCTGGACCACGAAGCTCGTGACGGCGTTACCGCCGATCGTCGCGCCCGTCGCGCCGGCGAGGAAGCCGGTGCCCGTGATCGTGATCGCGGTGCCCCCGAGGTCGCTCCCCGTCGCGGGCGACACGCTCTGGAAGGTGGGCGGGTTGCCGTAGGTGAAGGCGTTCGAGCCGGTCGCGCTCCCGAACGGGGTCGTGACGACGACGTCGACCTGGCCCGCGACGCCGGTCGGCGTGTTGCACGTCAGCGATCCCGCGCCCGCGACGACGACGGTCGTCGCGGCGTTGCCGCCGATCGTGACCGCGGTGTTCCCGACGACGAAGTTCGTGCCGGTGATCGTCACGGAGAGCCCGCCAGCGCTCGAGCCCTTGTTGGGGTTGACGGTCAGGAAGGTCGGCGGATTGCCGTAGGTGAACTGGTCCGCCGCGGACGTCGCGCTCGTCGCGACGGGGGTCGTGACCGTCACGTCTGTCGCCCCGACGGCCCCGGCGGGCGAGGTGGCCGTGATCTGGGTCCCCGAATTCACCGTGAACGAGGCCGCCGGGGTCGCGCCGAAGCTGACCGCCGTCGCGTCGGTGAAGTTCGTGCCCGTGATCGTGACGACCGTCCCACCCGCGGCGGGACCGGACGCCGGCGCGACCGCCGTGACGGTGGGAGCGTTCTCGTAGAAGAACGCGCCCGTGTCCGTCGTGTTGCCGTTGCTGTTGAGGATCACGAGGTTCACGGACCCGAAGGCGTGGACGGGCGTGTTGGCCGTGATCTGCGTGGCGCTCACGACGTTGAAGTTCGTGAGGGCGACGCCACCGAGCGTGCCCCCGGTGGATCCGGTGAAGTTGTTTCCGGTGATCGTGATCGCGGTGCCGCCCGCGAGGACGCCCGCGTCGGGGGAGACGTTCGTGATGACCGGAGCGTTCGTGTAGGTGAACTGGTCGGCCGCCGAGGTCGCGCTCGTCCCGTTCGCCGTGACGGTCACGTCGACGGTCCCGAGGGCGCCGGCGGGCGACGTCGCCGTGATCTGCGTTCCCGAGTTGACGACGAACGCCGCCGTGTTGGCGCCGAAGCTCACGGCCGTGACGCCCGTGAAGCCCGAGCCCGTGATGACGATGTTCGCCGTGCCACCCGCCGGAGGTCCCTGGTTGGGAGCGACCGAGTTGACCGTCGGAGCAGCCGTCGCGCTGTAGGTGAACTGATCGGCAGCGAGGACGGGCGAGGTACCGAACGGGGTCGTCACCGTCACGTCGACGGTGCCCGCGCCCTGGGCGGGCGAGTCGGAGACGAGCACGGTGGAGAACGTCACGGTGACGCTCGTCGAGGCCGCAATCCCGAACTTGACCGTGGTCTGGCCGGGGACAAAGTTGGTGCCGTTCACCGTCACCCGGGTGCCGCCCGTCGTCGAGCCGCCCGCCGGGCTCACCGACGTCACGGTCGGCGGCTTCCCGAACTGGAACGCGTTCGTGGCCGTGACCGTCCCGAAGGGCGTCGTCACGACGACGTTCGTGTTGCCGTCCGTGAAGGCGCCCGCCGGGATCGTGCCCGTGATCTGGGTCGCGGTGTTGGCCCCGATCGCGACCGTCGCCGTCCCGATCGTGACGCTCGTCGCGTTCGAGAGGTTCGTGCCGGTGATCGTGATCGAGGTGCCGCCCGCATCCGAGCCGGCGTTCGGCGTGATCATGGTGAACGTCGGCGCGTTGCCGAAGGTGAAGGCCGCGAAGGCGGTCACCGTTCCGAAGGGCGTCGTGATGACGATGTTCTGGGCGCCGTTGGTCCCGGCCGGTGTCGTGCCCGTGAGCTGGGTGCCGCCGACGTTGATGGAGACGCCCGTGAGGGGCACGCCGCCGATCGTGACGGTCGCGTTGAGGAGGAACGTGCCGTTGATGGTGATGACCGTGCCACCCTGGTCCGAGCCGGTCGTCGGCGAGACGTTCGTGAAGGTGGGCGGGTCCCCGTAGGTGAAGGTCGAGTTCGCGACGCCGTTGGCGGTCGTGAGGACGACGGGCTGGGCGCCGTTCGTGCCGGCCGGCGTCCCCGCCGTGATCGTGCCCGAGTTGACGATCGTCAGGCTCGTCACGGCCGCGCCGCCGATCGTGACGGTCGTGCCGGCGATGAAGTTGCTTCCGGTGATCGTGATCGGCGTGGCGCCCAGGTTCGATCCGGTATTCGGCGTGATCGAGGAGATCGTGGGCTTGACGGCCGAAGGCGACACGTACGTGTAGCCCCCCGTGAGCGTGGCGGTGCCGGTGCTGTTCGTGACGACGACGTTCGCGGCTCCGGCCGCTCCCGGCGGAGTCGTTCCCGTGATCTGCGTCAGGCTCACGATGCTCGTGTTCGCGAGGCTGGCGCCGCCGATCGTCACCGTCGTGCCCGGAACGAAGCCGCTACCGGTGATCGTGACGCTCGTTCCGCCCGCCGTCGGACCGGAGCTGGGCGAGATCGAAGCGACCGTCACGGGCCCCGTGTAGGTGAAGCCATTCTTGAGCGTTCCGCTCCCGAACGCGTTCGTCGCGACCACGTCGACCGGGCCCAGCGTGGTGTTCGGCGGAGTCTTGCCCGTGATGAGCGAGGTCCCGGAGAGGCTCTGCCCGACGAGGGGAAGGCCCCCGAGCGTGATCACCGTGACGCTGTCGAATCCCGTCCCGGCCACGTTGACGGTGGTGCCGCCCGTGGACGGGCCCGTGTTCGGTGAGATCGACCCGACCGTGGGGGCCGCGGTGGCCAGGAAGGTGTGCCCGCTGCGGCTGCAGCCCGAAAACGCCACCGACAACGACACGGCCACGAGAGCCGCCGCACGGAGCTCGGTCGAACGCATTTTCCCCCCTCGGTCTTGCACGCTCCCGACCCCGCCAGCCAGGGAGCGCGACCGCAGAGACTAGGAAATCGGAGCGTCCGGGCGCAAGCCCGTCCCGTCACTTCCTCGGGATCTGATCGAGCGCCGTCTTCGCCTGGTTCCGCAGCGTGTCGTCCGTTTCCTGGGCGGCGATCGCCTCGAGCTTCGCGCGCCCCTCGGGGGGAAGAGGGACGTTCCCCATGGTGAGCGCCGTGACGGCGGTCGAGCGAAGGTCCGCGGGATTCTCCGCGCCGAGCGCGCCGAGGATCCGCTTGAGAACCGCGGGATCGTTGCGGTACGGGGCGGCCCGGAGGAGGAGGCCGCGCCGGAGGAGACCCGTGTCGGCGTCGTTCCCGGCGCCCTCGTCGTAGAGCTGGCAAAGAAGCTCGGACTGCTGCGCGCCCGCCGGGGTCTGGTCGAGGCTCGAGAGCTTCTGCTGGACGGGCGTCGCGTTCTCGTCCACGGAGAAGCGCGAACCGCTCCGGTTCCTCTGCGGGTAGTAGCGCTGCCGCTGCTGCTGGGGAGGCGGCGGGTTGTTCACGACCGGGGGCTGGGAGACCGGGGCCCGCTGCTGCGGGACGGTGATCGGTCTCTGCTGGGCCGGGAGAGGCTGAACGGGCAGGGGCTTCAGCTTGTTGAGGTGGAGGATCCACTCCGCCGTCGGCTGCCGCGGCCGCATGCGGAAGTCGGCCTCGCGCCGCGCGAAGATCCCGAGCGAGGCGAGGAAGAAGAAGGGGATCGAGACGACGATCGCCCTCTTGAGCGCCGAGGGTCCGCGCTCGGGGGGGGCGACGCGGCGCGGAGCCTCGACCTTCGCGGCGCTCGGCGCCCGGACCGCGGCGGTCTTCGCCTTCTTGCGGGAGACGAGCCGGGCGAGGACGGCCTTCCTCACCCGGTCGGCGAGGGCGCGCTTGACGCGGAGCCCGAGGTCGCGGCGCGGCGTCTCGTCCGCGTCGTCGCGGCGCGGGACGAACGGCCGGAGGCGGCGCAGGCTCAGGACGAGGGTAAAGCCGCGATCGGGACGCAGCGCCGCGGGCCGGACCGTGACGGCGGGACCGGGCGCCGCGACGGGCGTCGGGACGACGGCGGGGACGCAGAAGCGGACGGCGCCGTCGATGCGCTTCCTCTCCCCGGGGACGAGGAGCGCGCGCTGGGCCTCCCACGCTTCGCGGCGGCAGCCGAGCGCCCAGAGAACGCCGTCGGGAGTCTTCTCGATCGCCGCGAGGGCGGCGACGGCGGTCGCCGCGGCGTGCTCCGAGCCGGCGGCGCACGAGAAGACGATCGCGGTCCCGGCGCGGGCCGCCATGCGCCCGAGCACCCGGAGGAGCTCGTGCCGAGGGAAGGACTCGAGCGCTCCGTCGGAGCCGGTGCGCTCCGCGACGAGAGCGCCCAGGACCTCGACGGGGACGTCGAGCTGAGCGGCGAGGGCCGGCTGGAAGCGCGACGCGAGGACGCGCGCCGCGACGGCGGGGACCTCGTCGAGCGCCTCGGCCACGAGGAAGGGCGCGAGCCCGGGGAGGTCGTCTCCGAGCACGAACTGGGCGGCGTTCTGGATGAGGGGGTCGAGGAGCGCCGCGACTCCCGGCCGCCCGGAGGCCCTCTCGCGGAGCGCCGGAGCGAGCGCGGCGAGGGCGCGCTCCTCGAGGTCCGGCCCCGCCTCGACGCGGACGTGGAGCGCGCGCCGGCGCGTCGTCTCGACCGCCTGCTCGAAGCCCGCCCGCAGATCCTCGTCGCTCGCGGCGAGCGCGACGACGAGCGAGGAGGGCGCGCCGATCACCTTGGCGACGGCGTTCTCGAGCGCGCGCGCGAGCGGCGCCGGCGCCGCGGGCGTGTCGCCGCCGCCCGCCGGCGGCGGGGCGGGGAAGGACGCGTCGAGCTCCGTCTTGAGGGATCCCAAGCTCCCCCCGGGAGCGTCGAGCTTAGCACCGGCTCACGCGTCGAGTTAGGGAGAGAGAGGCCGCCGCGACGATCAGGAGCGCGCCGCGGCCCACCGACGCCGCCTGAGCCACGCGAAGAAGACCGGGATCGCGAGGTCGATGACCTCGTCCGCGACGAGGATCCCGCCGAGGACGGGCACGGCCATGGGACGCATGACCTCGGCGCCCGTGCCGCTCGCCCAGAGCATGGGGACGAGCCCGAGGACGATCACGGCCTCGGTGAGGAGCTTGGGCCGGAGGCGCTGGACGGCGCCCTCGAGGACGCAGTCGTCCACCTCCTCGAGGCTCACGAGCGACTCGAGGCCACCCCGCCGCGCGAGCGCTTGCCGGAGGTAGATGACCATGATGATGCCCGTCTCGGTCGCGAGCCCGAAGCACGCGATGAAGCCCACCCAGACGGCGACGCTCCAGCGGACGGAGACGAGCCACTGGGCGATGACCCCGCCGGCGAGGGCCCCGAGCACCGCGAGGAACATGAGCGCCGCGTCCCCGGCGTCGCCGAACGTCGCCTGCAGGATCACGAAGACGAGGACGAGGACGAGCGGGACGATGATGATGAGAGCGTCGCGGGCGTGGCGCTCCGACTCGAACTCGCCGCCCCACTCGATCGAGGTGCCAGGAGCGGGGTGGACGCGCTCCTGGACGAGGCGCTGCGCCTCCTCGACGAAGCCCACGGGGTCGCGGTCGCGGACGTCGAGCTGGACGTAGCAGCGGAGGAGGCCGTTCTCGCCCTTGATCGTCGAGGGACCCTCACGGGTCACGATCCGCGCGACCGAGGCGAGCGGGACCGTGACCTTCTCGTCCGCCGAGCTCGTGACGAGGGCCCGCGCGAGCGTCTCGGCGCCCGCCCTCGGCTCGCGCCCGAAGCGGACGCGGATCGGGACGCGCGCGCGGCCCTCGACCGTCGCGCCCGCGACCTTGCCCTCGAGGGCGGCCTCGACCGCGTCGTTCACGTCCTGGGGACGGATCCCGAGGGCGAGGAGGCGCGCCCGGTCGGGCTCGACCTCGAGGTAGCTCGCGCCCGTGAGCTGGTCCACGAAGACGCCGTGGGCGCCCGGGACCTCGCGGAGAACGGCGGCCACGTCGCGCGCCGTCTTCTCGACCGAGGCGAGGTCGGGCCCCAGGATCCGGGCGCCGACGATCGAGCGGATCCCGGTCGCGAGCATGTCCGTCCGGTTGACGATCGGCTGCGTCCAGATGTTCCCCCACCCGGGCACCGCGAGGGCGTGGTCCATCTCGCGGACGAGCTCGTCCTTCGTCTTGCGGGTAAGGACGAGCTCGCCCTGGATCCCGCGCTCGAGCTCCTCGCGCAGGGCCGCGAGCTCGGTCTCCGAGGGCTCGCGCGCCACGGCGTTCGCCGCCCGGGCCGACTCGAGCGCCGTCATGAGGACGCTCCAGGCGAGCTCGCCCGGGGCCCGGAGCGCGAGGAGGGCATCGGCGCGCGCGGCCGCGTCCCGCGCGAGCTCGAGGCGCCGCGCGTCGAGGGCGCGCGTCGCGGCCTCGTCCGCGTCCGGCGCGGCCGCCGCGGCGAGGAACGAGACGATCGAGGAGACGAGGGCGGCGACCTCCTCGCGGGGCGAGACGGTGCGGAGCCAGCGACCGTGGCGAAGCGCGAGCTCCGAGACGAGCTCGGGATGGTCCTCGCGGGCGAGCGCGACGAGCGCGGCCCCCACGAGCTCACGCTCGAGCGCCGGCCGCTCGTCGGCCGCGCGGCGCGCGAGCTCGTCGCGGACGCAGGCGTCGAACGTCGCGAGCGCGGCGACGGTCGCGTCGGGCCACGCGTCGCGGGCGTGGACCAGGCCCTTCCGCCAGAGGAGGTCGTGCGCCCGCGCGAGCTCGCGCGCGACGAAGGCCGGGGCCACGCCGCGCGCGGCCCACGCCTCGCGCGGGGCGAGCTCGATGATCGTCTCGATCATCTCGGGCGGCGCGGGATCGGTCGCCGTCTCGGCGCGGCCCGCCTTGCCGACGACGGACTCGACCTCGGGGAACGAGCGGAGGACGGCGTCGCGCGCCCGGAGATCGTCGCCGGCCTCCCGGAGGGAGACGCGGGGCACGCTCGTCGGCATCTCGAGGATCGAGCCCTCGTCGAGGGGCGGCATGAACTCGCGTCCGAGCCTGGGAGCGAGCGCGAGCGCGACCGAGACGAGGAGGACGAGGAAGAAGAGCGAGAGCTTCGGCCGCGGCAGGAGCCAGGCGAGGACGGGCCGGTAGACGTCCTTCACGGACCTCACGAGCCAGCTCTCGTCGTCGGTCCGCAGGCGCCCGCGCAGGAACGAGGGCAGGAGCGACGGCACGAGCGTGACCGCGAAGACGCCCGTCCCGAGGAGCGCGAACGTCTTCGTGAACGCGAGGGGCCGGAAGAGCCTCCCCTCGATCCCGCTCAGGGCGAAGACGGGGAGGAACGAGACGACGACGATCGCGACGGCGAAGAAGAGGGGCCGTCCGACCGTCCGGCACGCCGCGAGGACGAGCTCGCGCGTATCGCCTCGCACGGGCTCGTCGCCGAACGCCTCTCTCAGATGGGTCGTCGCGTTCTCGACGAGGACGATCGCGGCGTCGACGAGGACGCCGACCGAGATCGCGATCCCCGAGAGCGACATGACGTTCGCGGCGACGCCGAAGACGCGCATGAACAGGAACGCCGTGAGGACGGCGAAGGGCAAGGCGAGGCAGACGACGAGCGCGCTCCGGAGGTGCCCCAGGACGAGGAAGACGACGAGGCTCGCGACGGCGATCTCCTCGACGAGGGTGCGCTCGAGCGTACCGAGGGCGCGGCCCACGAGCTTCGTCCGGTCGTAGAACGGGACGACGTGGACTCCCGCGGGGAGCCCGCCCGCGAGCGACGCGATCTTCTCCTTCACGGCGGCGACCACGTCGCGCGGGTTGGCGCCGGGCCGGATGAGGACGACGCCGCCCACCGCCTCGTGGCCGTCGCGCTCGAGGATCGAGCGGCGCGGCTCGGGGCCGAGAGAGACGCGTCCCACGTCCCGGATCGCGACGGAGGCGCTCCCGCGCACGGCGACGACCGCGCTCGCGATCTCGTCGGCGCCGCGCGCCCACGCGACGCCGCGGATCCGGTACTCGGCGCCGTTCGCCTCGAGGACGCCTCCGCCGGTGGCGCCGCTCGCGCGCGACGCGGCCTCGACGACCTGCGCGAGCGGGATCCCGTAGGCGGCGAGCCGGTCCGTATCGACGTCGACGATGTAGGCGCGCGTGAAGCCGCCCGCCGCCGCTACCTCCGAGACTCCGGGAACGGAGGCGAGCTGCCGCCCGACGATCGTGTCCTGGAGCGTCCGCAGCTCGCCCGGGTCGTATCCGTCGCCCTCGAGCGTGTACCAGAAGACCTGGCCGAGCGCGTTCGCGTCGGGGGCCAGGGCCGGCACGACTCCCGGCGGCATCTTCGCGGCGAGCGAGCTCAGGCGCTCGAGGACGCGGGTCCGCGCCGCCGCCTGTCCGACGCCCTCCTCGAAGATGAGGTCGGCCATGGCGAAGCCGAGCTGCGCCTCGGTGCGCACGGTCCTGACGCCGGCGAGCCCCTGGAGCCCGGCACCGAGCGGCGAGGCGACGAGGTCCTCCACCTCTCTCGGGCTCTTCCCCGGCCACTCGGCGAAGACGATGACCTGGTTCTCGGAGAGGTCGGGGATCGCGTCGATGCCCGCCGTCGCGAGCGACCAGGCGCCCGCGAGGGCGAGGAGCGCCGCGAAGATGAGCACGAGGAGCCGGTTCCTCACCGAGAGCTCCATGAGGCGCTCGATCACGCGGCCCTCTCCCCTCGAGCCCGGGAAGACATCCCGTTCGCCCTGAGCGAGGGATCGCCCGGAGCGCCCGGAGGGCGCGAGGGCGATCCCGAGTCGAAGGGCTCAGGGCGAACGGGAGGCATTTCCTCTCAGCGCCCCTCGCGCGCGGGGGAGGCGGAGGCCCCGAAGTAGGCGCTCGCGGCGCCCGGGTCGAGCCGCGTCTCGGCATCGATCAGGAACGCCCCGGAGGAGGCGACCTTCTCGCCCTCGTTGAGGCCGGACTTCACCTCCCAGGCGTCGCCGGCGCGGCGGCCGAGCTCGACGCCGATCGCGTCGAACACTCCGGGCGCGGTCTCGCGATAGACGAGCCGCCGCGAGCCGAGGTCGATCACGGCCGACGCCGGGACGGCGAGGATGCTCTTCACGCGCGAGGGCTTGAGCGGCTGGGCGCACTGGGGGCACGTGCCCGGAGCGTGGGCGACGAACGCGCGGTGACCGAGGGCGCACGACCAGCAGGTCGGCGCCTCCTGGGTCGGCTCGACGCCGCCGAGGGGCTCGCTCACGCGAGCGCGCGCGAAGCCTCCCGGCCAGAGCTTGCCGGTGAAGTTCGGGAGGTCGAGGACGATGCGCGCCGTGCGCGTCGCGGGATCGACGACCGGGTCCACGAAGGAGACGTAGGCCTCGACCTCGTCACCCGGGCTCTGGTCGCACGTGACGCGCGCCACGGGACCGAGCGCGATCGTCTGGGCGTCCTCGACACCGACGCGCCCCTCGGCCCAGAGGCGGGTCGTGTCGCAGACCTCGTAGAGCTCGCCGCCCTCGGCCACGTAGTCGCCCTGGACGACGAGCTTGCGAGTGACGATCCCGGCGACGGGCGCCACCTCCTCGACGTGCATGAAGGGCTCGGGCGGTCTCCCGCGCGAGTGCTCCATGTCGTGGCGCGCGACGGACGCGGGGTCGGGGAGCGCGCCCTCGGCCTGGAGCTTGGCGCGGGCCGCGGCGACCGCGTCCTTCGCCGCCTGCATGCGGGCGGGCGGGATCGGGTAGCTCGAGTACTGGCACGTGTTGAGCTCGCTCTCGGCGGCGCGGAGCTCGTCGAGCATCATCGCGACCTTGCGGTTGAGGATCCAGGCGAGCGGGTCGCCCACGCCGATGCTCGTCCCCGGGAGCTGAACGAACAGGCGCTCGACGCGCCCCGCGACGCGGGAGCAGACCTTGAAGCGCCGCCGCTCGTCGGGCTCGAGCGTGCACGAGAAGTCGATCCTCGCCTCGAGGGGAAGGCGGCGGACCTCGCTCGTCGCGATCCCCGCCTGCGCGATGCGCCGCGGGCTCAGCTGGATCCGGGCGAGCACCCCCGGCGGCAGAGCCCGGACGCTCGAGCGGGCGCGCTCGGCGAGGGGCATGTTGCAGTGCGGGCACTTCCCCGCCGTCTCCTGCACGACGGAGGGGTGCATGGGGCAATAGAACTCGCTCGGCCCCGTCACGACCGCGGCCGGCGTCCCCCGGAGAGCGCGGCGGAGCGCGGTCTCGATCCGCTCCCACGAGGCGCCCATGACGAGCATGGCCACGAGGAGGAGGAGGAACCGCGCGCGCACGAGGAAGGCGCGGCCGAGCAGCCAGCGGGGTGCCTGCGAGTCCGTCAAGCAGTGGGAGGTTACCAG
>Ga0070738_10007342_pt1 | contig 11076 bp, 8 predicted proteins | sample Coa_R2_2_FD_66446 | JGI IMG/M metagenome (GOLD analysis project Ga0070738, IMG submission 66446) | Surface soil microbial communities from Centralia Pennsylvania, which are recovering from an underground coalmine fire - Coalmine... | ecosystem: Environmental > Terrestrial > Soil > Unclassified ... | reverse complement strand
TCAACAGGAAAGCCGGGGGACCCTGCTAGATCTCTTGCATAACTTTCATAGCACTTGGAATTCCATAAGGGCGGGATCAAGCTCTTTTACTTGCCTGCCTATGCGCCAGAGCACAACCCTGATGAGTGCTTGCCAAAAGCTCCAAGGCCTCCCGCTTAAATTCATCTGGAAATAGACCAGATATAGATACGTGACGTACCTATAAGACACCTTCCTTCTCCAATTGCCTTCTCCAATTGGAGCCTGCCAAAGTGGCGCGGCAGGGCGTGCACGTCAGCGAATATCTCCAAACGGTGCAGCCCAGTCCGGGCGCCCGTCTGGCGGCTTGCCCAGTCATTGGTGCTGGATCGGTGGAAACGTCCGGACTACACTTAAAAAACATTGGCGCCGGAAAGCTGCGATGAGGGGCCAGACAATCGTTCCGCCTCGGCTTCTAGCGGCTTTGCGGCGCTAAGCTGCTGTGAAGTTCATCTCCGTCCGCGTGGTGCGATCGTGCTGCCGCTTATCTTATCCCTCTTATCCCGGTTTTTCTTGCGCGAGAGGGGTGCCGCGGCAGGCCAACGCCGCGCTCCTCCTTGACGATGGCTGGAGTCCGCATGATCACGAAACAATCAGACTTCACGCCAGTCATCGACCTGATCGCGGAGCCGGGCACCGGGCCCGTCCGTGAACGGCGGCCGGTCTACATTGATCTTTTGCCGCCTTGCAACCATGCCTGTCCGGCCGGTGAGAACATCCAAGCTTGGCTGGCCGACGCACAAAAAGGCCGGTACCGCGAGGCGTGGCTGACGCTCGTAAAAGACAATCCGCTGCCTGCGGTGCATGGGCGGGTCTGTTATCATCCATGCGAGACCCGCTGCAATCGGCAGGAGGTCGACAGCGCGGTCTCGATACATGCAGTAGAGCGTTTTCTCGGCGACCTCGCCACAAAAGAAGGCTGGCAGCTGCCGGCCGGGACACTGCCGCCGGACAAGCGCGTGCTGGTTGTGGGAGCCGGTCCGAGCGGTTTATCCGCCGCTTACCATCTTGCACGCATGGGGCACGCAGTCGAGATCCGTGATGCTGGTCCATTGCCTGGCGGGATGATGCATTTTGGCATTCCGGCTTATCGGCTGCCACGCGAGGAGCTGATGAAGGAGGTGCATCAGATTGAGGCAATGGGCGTCAAGATTATCCTTGATCACAAGGTCGAGGACCTGCTTGCCGAGAAGGAAGAGGGAGGCTTTGATGCAGCGTTCGTCGCGATTGGAGCCCATGTCTCGAAGCACGTCGATATCCCGGCCCGCGACGCAGCCCGTGTGCTCGACGCCGTAAGCTTTTTGCGCGGCGTCAGCGCGGGCGAACGGCCGCGCCTCGGCAGGCGCGTCGTAATCTATGGCGGCGGCAACACCGCGATGGATACGGCACGCACCGCGAAGCGCCTCGGCGTCGAAGAGCCGCTGATCATCTACCACCGTGACCGCGCGCACATGCCAGCTCGCGCGTTCGAGGCGGATGAAGCGCTCGATGAGGGCATCAAAATCAAATGGCTGACAAGCATCAAGGAAATCACCGGTCCATCGCTGACTGTCGAGGTTATGGAACTCGGCCCAGACGGACGGCCCCAACCAACGGGTCACTTCGAGACGCTGGAGGCTGACGCCGTTGTGCTGGCGCTTGGACAGCAAACCGACAGCGGCTTCCTCAGAAAGGTTTCGGGTATCGAATTCCACTCCGATGGCACCGTCATCGTCGATTCGAACATGATGACTGGCCATCCCGGGATCTTCGCCGGCGGCGACATGGTCCCAAGCGAACGCACCGTGGCGGCAGCTGCCGGGCACGGCAAGAAGGCGGCGCGGTACATCGATGGTTGGCTGCGTGGCAATGAATATCGGCCGCCGCCGAAGCACCCGGTCGTGCCGTTCGGCATGCTGCACCTCCCAATCTACAGTGATGCTGAGCGTTCGGAACAACGGATGTTGCCGGTGGCGGCGCGCGCGGCTGGCTTCACCGAGGTGGTAGGCGGCCTGAACGAGAGTGAAGCCTCCTACGAAGCGAAACGTTGCCTGTCCTGCGGCAATTGCTTCGAATGCGACCAATGCTACGCGGCGTGCCCAGAGCAGGCGATCGAGAAACTCGGACCCGGCCGGCGGTACCGCTATCTTTATGATCGCTGCACTGGCTGCGCGGTTTGCTTCGAGACGTGTCCGTGCCACGCCATCGAGATGATCCCTGAACCAGCAGCGACCTGAGAGCGAGGCAACCAATGCAGCTCGAAACCGGCGCATCTGCGACCGCCACCCTCGATGGCAACGCCGCGGTGGCGCACGTCGCCTACCGCGTCAATGAGATATGTGCGATCTACCCGATCACGCCAGCATCGGCGATGGCCGAGCTTGCCGACGAATGGGCGGCCCGGGGACTAAAAAATATTTGGGGTAATGTGCCGGTCATCCAGGAGATGCAGAGCGAGGGTGGTGCCGCCGGCACAGTGCATGGCGCGTTGCAGTCAGGCACCTTGACGACCACGTTCACAGCGTCGCAAGGCCTTTTGTTGATGTTGCCGAACATGTTCAAGATTGCTGGCGAGCTGACCGCGACCGTGTTCCACGTCGCGGCGCGCTCGCTTGCAACCTCCGCATTGTCGATCTTCGGCGACCATTCGGATGTCATGACCGCGCGCACGACAGGCTTCGCGCTGCTTTCGTCTGCTTCCGTGCAGGAGGCGCACGATACCGCCTTAATTTCTCAGGCGGCGACGCTCGAGGCGCGGGTCCCATTCTTGCACTTTTTCGATGGATTCCGTACCTCGCATGAGGTCAACAAGCTGTTCATGCTGTCGGATGCACAGATCCGCGGGATGATTCGGGACGATCTGGTCCGCGCGCATCGCGCGCGTGCACTTACCCCCGAGCATCCAGTGGTGCGCGGCACTGCGCACAACCCTGATACGTTCTTTCAGGCGCGCGAAGCATGCAACCCTTATTACGAGCGGGTGCCTCGGATCGTGCAGGCGGCGATGGATCGATTCGCTGCGCTCACCGGCCGCGTGTACAAGCTGTTCGAATACGATGGCCCGCTCGATGCAGAGCGCGTCATCGTGCTGATGGGCTCGGGCGCGGAGACCGCGCGCGAAACCGCGGCGTTCCTGCAAAAAGCCGGCGAGCGGGTTGGCGTGCTGCAGGTGCGCCTCTACCGCCCGTTTTCGGCCGAGCATTTCCTCGCCGTGCTGCCGGATTCATGCGCTGCCATCGCCGTGCTCGAGCAGACAAAAGAGCCGGGCGCGCCGGGCGAGCCGCTCTATCTCGATGTAGTGACGACGCTTGCCCAAGCGGTCGCCGCCGGCAGGCGCAAGATCATGCCGCGCGTGGTCGGCGGACGCTATGGCCTGGGATCGAAGAACTTCAATCCGGCGCAAGCCAAGGCGGTGTTTGATGAGCTGAGGAAAGCCGCCCCGAAGCACGGCTTCACGGTCGGCATCGAGGATGATGTCTCGCGCACCAGCCTGGCGGCCGACCCGCACTTCTCGATTGAGCGCGACGATGTCGTGCGCGCCTTGTTTTTTGGCCTTGGCGCCGATGGCACGGTTGGCGCGAATAAAAACAGCGTCAAGATCATCGCCGAGGATCCGGCGTTGTTCGCGCAGGGCTATTTCGTCTACGACTCGCACAAGTCGGGCGCGCAGACGATCTCGCATCTGCGCTTCGGGAAACAACCGATCCGGTCGCCGTACCTCATTGAGTCGGCCAATTTCATTGCTTGCCATAAGGCGAGCTTTCTTGACCGCATCGACGTGCTGCGTCTGGCCGTCAAGGGCGGGGTGTTCCTCCTCAACACACCCCATGGACCGGACGCGGTTTGGGATCACCTGCCGCGCTCGCTGCAACAGCAAATCCTGGAGAAGAAGCTGCGCTTCTTCGTGATCGATGCCTTTAAGGTCGCACGCGACACCGGTCTGGGCGGGCGAATCAACACAGTGCTGCAGACCTGCTTCTTCGCGATCTCCGGCGTGCTGCCGCGCGATGAGGCGATCACACGCATCAAAGAGTCGATCGAGAAGACCTATGGTTCCAAGGGCGCCGACGTGGTATACAAGAATTTCGCGGCCGTCGATCACACGCTGGCGCATCTCTTCGAGGTGACCGTGCCGGCTTCGGCGGCGAGCGCGTTCGACCGTCCGCCGATCGTGCCGGCATCCGCGCCCGCCTTCGTGCAGGAAGTGACTGCCAAGATGATGCGCGGCCTTGGCAGCGGCGACGACATTCGTGTCAGCCAGCTGCCCGCCGATGGCACCTGGCCGTCGGGCACCGCTGTCTTCGAGAAGCGCAACATCTCCGACATTATCGCGGTGTGGGAACCCGGCCTTTGCATCCAGTGCGGCCAGTGCGGCTTCGCCTGCCCGCACAGCGTGATCCGGTCCAAATACTATCACGAGAATGCGCTCGGCGGCGCTCCCGATGGCTTCAAGTCGGCACCGGTCAATTCGCGGGGCAATCCGGATGTGCGCTTCTCGCTGGAAGTCTATGTCGAGGACTGCACCGGCTGCGGTATCTGTGCCGAGGTCTGCCCTGCGCACAGTCCTCTTGAGCCGGGAAAGAAGGCGATCAATCTTGCCGAGAAGGCGCCGATCCTGGAGGCCGCACGGGCCCATATCAGCTTCTTCGAGACGCTGCCGCTGAATGATCGCGCGCGCATCGATTTCGCCAACGTGCGCGGCGTCCAGTTCCTGGAGCCGCTGTTCGAGTTCTCCGGCGCCTGCGCCGGCTGCGGCGAGACACCCTATCTCAAGCTGCTGTCGCAGCTCTTCGGTGACAGGCTGCAGATCGCCAACGCGACCGGCTGCTCGTCCATCTATGGCGGCAACCTTCCGGTTACGCCCTGGACCAAGGACGCCGCCGGCCGGGGGCCGGCGTGGTCGAATTCGCTGTTCGAGGACAATGCCGAGTTCGGTCTGGGCTTCCGCCTTGCTGCCGACAAGCATTTGGAACTGGCAATGGCGCTGCTGCGCGAGCTGGCGCCGCGCGTCGGCGACGATCTCGCCCGTTCGATCCTCAGCGCACCGCAGGAGCGGGAGTCAGAGCTGCGCGCCCAGCGCGCCCGCGTCGGCGTGCTGAAGCAGAAGCTCATGGCCATGGACGATGAAACCGCCCGCAATCTGCTATCAGTGGCCGACCATTTGGTCCGGCGCAGCATCTGGATCGTCGGCGGCGATGGATGGGCCTACGACATCGGCTATGGCGGGCTCGACCACGTCCTGGCGAGCGCCCGTGACGTCAATGTGCTGGTGCTGGACACCGAAGTCTACTCTAACACCGGCGGCCAATCCTCCAAGGCGACGCCGCTGGGCGCTGTCGCAAAATTTGCTGCGGCCGGCAAGCGGGTGGCGCGCAAGGACCTGGCGCTGCAGGCGATCGCCTACGGCAATGTCTATGTCGCGCAGGTGGCAATGGGGGCAAACCCGCAGCATACGCTGCTCGCCTTTCGCGAGGCGGAGGCCTATCCGGGACCGTCGCTGATCATCGCCTACAGCCATTGCATCGCGCACGGCTTCGATTTGCGCTATGGCATGAAGCAGCAGGACCTCGCGGCGGCGAGCGGCTACTGGCCGCTCTTCCGCTTCAACCCGGCAATGCGCAGGATCGGCGAGAGGCCGTTCCGTCTCGACTCCCCGCGGCCGACGATACCGCTCAAGGATTATGCCTACAATGAACTACGCTACCGGGCGCTTGCCAACACCGACCCGATAGCGGCCGAAGCGCTGCTGGTGCGAGCTCAGCAGGTCGTGACCGAGAAATATCGGCAATATGAGGAGCTGGCGAGAAGGGGAGCCGAGTGCTTCCATCCTGACTGCCGCGATTTGAACGTTCGCAGCGGTAACCCGGCCTAGCGATTGTCCCGGCGACGGAGCACGGTGATGGATCTTGCTACGAATTATATGGGCCTTGCCCTACGAAATCCGCTGATTGCATCGGCTTCGCCGCTTAACAGTAATATCGCCACGCTGCGCATGCTCGAGGATCACGGCGCCGCCGCGGTCGTCCTGCCCTCGATTTTCGAGGAGCAGCTAGTCACTGAGCGGTGCGAGTTCGAACGCTGCATCCAGATGCCGGCGAGCGGCTTCGCCGAGGCGCAAACCTATTTCCCGGCACATAGTAACTTTGGTTCCGGGCTGGAGCGTCATCTAGACCTGGTGCGTCGCGCGAAAGAGGCAATTGGCATCCCGGTCATTGCCAGCCTGAATTGTGTGAATCCCGCCGGCTGGTCCAGCTACGCGCACGGCTTGGAAGAGGCCGGTGCCGACGCGATCGAGCTCAATGTCTTCTTCATCCCTGCTGATCTGGCGATGACCGGTCACCAGGTCGAACAGCACTATCTCGATATCCTAACGGCCGTGAAGTCTTCGGTATCGATTCCCATTGCGGTGAAGATCGGCCCGTACTTCAGCGCGACCGGCTCCATGGCGCGTGCGCTTGCCGATAAGGGTGCCGATGCGCTGGTGCTGTTTAACCGATTTTATCAACCCGACATCGATATCGCGACGCTTCGGCTATCGATGGATCTGGAGCTCAGCACGCCGGCCGAGATTCGGCTGCCGTTGCTGTGGATTGCCATCCTCTATGGGCGGGTGCCGGTGTCGCTCGCCGCCAGCTCAGGAGTCGACTCGGCGGATGAGGTCTTTAAGTATTTGCTGGCTGGCGCCGACACAGTAATGACAACGTCCTCGTTGCTTCGCCATGGAGTTGAACACATGCGAACACTGCTCGGCGGCTTGTCTGATTTGCTTGCAGCGCGCGAGATCGCCTCGCTTGGCGATATCCGCGGCCGCATGAGCCAGCGAAATCTGAAGGATCCGGCGGCGTTCGAGCGCGCAAACTACGTTCATATTTTACAAGGCTATCATCTTTCGCGCACCGCATGAGAGAGATTCCGCGCCCGGCCATCGTTTCCGCGAGATCTCGGAAGCCGGGCTTGAACCGGAGATACCAGCGCACACAGAGTATAATGATCTGACGGCCGGTGGCGGCCCTTGAAAAGATCATCAACGCCCAGCATGCTGGTCCCGGCACTCAAAACCTAAATTCGCCGCCAATACGCCCCGTTTCAGCCGTTTGTACCAGAGTCAGCTACATGAAAACCGCGTATCAGATTGAGTGATATTTGAGATCCATCACGTCTCTGGAGGGGATAACGCCAAGCAAGACATTATCGGCATCGACTATGGGAATGGCCTGGAAACCATAACGGTCAAACAGCCTTCCTGCGTCTTTGACTGTATCGTCAACGTGAAGCGTTATAATGTTAGTTTTCATAAGATCGGCAAGAGTATCAGCAGGTTCCGCCTTCAGTACATCCTGGAGATCGAGTATACCGAGCAACTTTTTGTGCTTATCGACAACATAGATATATTGCCAGACATCAGCCGCCGCTGCTATGAGCCGGTACTGCGCAAGCACTTCCTGGATCGAGGTTTCTCCGGGAAAGGAAATGAATCGGCTGGCCGCGTAATCGGCGATTCTGTCCTCATGATGCTCCAGGATACGGCGGATCTTGCCGACATCATTGGTGTCTATCAAAGCCAGGATGGCATCGACATCGGTTGCAGGCAAGGCAGCGAGAACGTCGGCGGCCTGAGCCGGGGTCATATCCTTGATCAGCTCGGCAGCGCGCTCCTTGGTGATGGCGGCAATCAACTCACGCTGAACGCGGGGCTCGATCTCCTCAAGCGTATCGGAGGCGTGCTCGGTCTTCAGCTCGTTAAAGATGGCCAAGCGCTTCTCATGGTTGAGCTCCTCAAGAATGTCCGCGAGGTCGACAGGGTGGATATCGGGCAGTTTTTCCTTGAGGACGTTGAGTTTCACCGCGCCGCGAAACCGGCCCATATCCTCTGGCAGCTGTTGAACATAAGTCCATGGGATCGTGTCGTTTTTGATCCGGGTGGCGATACCCTCGAGAAAATTGGCTATACCTCCGAGGCCGATACGCCGCAGAAACGCTGCGCGCGAGCAATCGACGTCAGTGACATAGAGCTTGCCGCCGCGCAGAGCCAGCCTGATGTCGTAAACAACCTCGACCTCATCATCATCGCAGTCAAGCACTTTCTTGTCGAGCAGGTGATCCCTCAGGCAAAGCTCTCCAGGCTTTGGTTCTCCCTCGAAAGACTCCACAGTCTCGATGTTAAGCGCTATGGAATCTTCGCCGATCTTTCCGACCCGGCACCACGGGACCATCAATGACTTGCGGCCGAGTGGGCGCGAGACCAAAAAGTAGGTGGCCTCCGGAAGCTTATTTGCCTCCGTCACCACGATGTCGGAGAGCTTCCCTACCCGCTTGCCATTGATCGTGGCTTTGCGCCCGATCAATTCGCTGAGCAGGAAGCTCCGGTCAGCATCGGCGAGGTGCATATTCAAGCGTGTCTTCCTGCAGCTATCGGGCCAAGTAGGCAGCTATTGAGTCAAGATAGTATAGAATTTGTAGGCGAGTAATATCATCAGCACCAGGAGATAGATCCGTAGCATCAGCAGTGCGATCCGCACAGACATCGACATCTTGATCCGCGGGTTAGCGTAGCGCTGGTTGATGTCGTGGATTGTCTGCACGTTTTTGGCAATCGCCGAGCGGATGGCGCGCGCAATCCTCATGAGCGTCTCCTTCGGAAGAGGTCAGCCGAAAAACGACGGAAACAAGGTGCTGATCCCGTATAAGGTCGAGATTACGATGATCACCGCGACAATGCCACCGTTGATCCAATTCAGAAGCGGCGTGTTCCGGTGCTCACCCATTGTCTCTTTGTCATTCAGCAGCAGAATCAGGAAGACGAGCGCCGCGGGCAGCAGGGTCACCGCGACGACCTGCACGAACAAAGTGATCAGCACAAGAGGCGCATTGGGGATCAACACGACAAGGCCTGCACTCACGAGTCCCGTGATATAGCTCGCGTAAAACCATGGGGCCTGCTTGATCTTGTAGTTGAGCGAGTGCGCCCATCCAAAGACCTCACCAAAGGCCCAGGAGCTGGAGAGGGAAATGCAGATCGCGCCCAGAAAACCGGCGTCGGCTAGGCCGATGGCCATGAAGGTTCCAACGGTCGGATTCGCGGGCATCAGCGCTTTCGCAGCCTTGGCCGCGTCCTCAATGTCCTGGCCGGCGAGGACGGTTCCCGTGACGAGAATGATGAAGATTGCGACGATGGAGGTAAACAGGGAGCCTATAAGGGTATCGGCCTGGCCCCAGGCGATATCTTTTTCGTCGAGCCCCTTGTCGACCACCGAGCTTTGCTGAAAGAAGATCATCCATGGTGCGATGGTGGTGCCGATATTGGCCATAAGGAAGAAAAACATTTGGCCATTGAACCCGCCTGGAAAATGCGGAATCAGACCTGTCCGGAAAATCGCGGAAACGTCAGGGTGAACGAGGAAAGCGGCGGGGATATAGATGAGATTAAAAATGCAGAAAAAGAGCGCGACCTTTTCCCATGTCCAATAGCGGCCGCTGAGGACCATGACGCCCATCAGCAGCCAGACCGCAACGACGCCCGCAATTGGCGGCACTCCAAAGATCTGGAGGGACGCCGTTACGCCGATGAATTCGGTGACCATGGTCAGCCAATTAAGGATCGCGAGGTCGAGCAGGGAAAACCAGCCCCAGAAGGGGCCGAAACTTTCAAAGATTGCCTCGGCATGGCCCCGCTTTGTCACGGCTCCTAGGCGTACTGTCATCTCCTGGACATAGTAGCAAACAGGAATCAGAACGATCATCAGCCAGATGAGGTGATAGCCATACTTCACCCCGGTCGCGGCATAGGTCGTAATTCCGCCAGCATCATTGTCGGCGATCATCACAATGATACCGGGACCAGCAATCGTTAGGTAAAGAACAATTGCTTTCCGGATCCGGTGATAATTATAGTAGACTTTGCTAACAAAACGCATGATACCTCACGCAAGCAAGACCAGTTTAGGCTTAAAACCATTTAAATTGTGGTGGAATTATTATCGTCAGAATGGCTTGGTGTCTGCTTTTTATTCCGGGAGATGATCTATACTGGGGGCGCCGCATATCCTATCCGGATAAAGGCTTAATGACATTCCATCCTGGAGCAATCAACGATCATTCCAGGCGGGACCGGCTTGAGCTTCTGCCAGGCGAACATGAGAGGGAGGCAAGAACATGAGAGGGAGGCAAGCTTGACAAAGAGGCAATTTGCAGGGCAGCTGCGTTTGCAAACCGCTGCTTGGGGTGAACCAATGAAGATTGCCGTTAAATTCGCATCCGCCGCACTTTTGTTTTCGCTGCTGGGCAGCGCTGACGCCCTGGCTCAGCAGCACGCGTGCCACGATGACGCTTTCCGTTTCTGCGGGCCCGACATTCCCGATCATGCCAAGATTCATGCTTGCCTGCTGCGGCACATCAAGCACCTCAGCCACCACTGCCGGGTGATCATTAAACCCCGCTAAAGTTTTCCTGCCCGGAAACATTAGCCAAGCCTTTGCTCACAGATTCATTCTCCTTGGATCACTCTGCTAACAAATCTTTTGGCGATCCGCGTTGTTTCGCTCTGATTCGCACTGCGTTGACGCCGATTTAGGGTGTGGACCCAATTGATCCACAAGCATAGCGCGGCGGCGAGGCAAACCGCAGCGAGGAAGTTGCGAGCGAGCTTGCCGTAGCGGGTGGCATTCAGATCGCGGCCGATGCAAAGAATAAGATGATTGCCGAGCAGGCGGTGAGCATCGGGCCGCTGGCATGGGCTTGCTGACGCAAACTGCCAGGGCCGCGCGCGGCATTCTCGAAGCCGGAAAGATAGATGCCGCCGCCGGTAAGGGCTACTTCAAGATCGAGGATATCGAGGCTTGCGAGAAGGCGGGATGACGCCCTATGTTCCCAGGCCGCAGCGGGGCCCCGCCGTTCGCGAGGGCTTTTCTTTGCCGCTCGCATTGATGGCCAGATAGCTACTCATAACGAGTCCGTGGCTCTTGCGTTCCCATCCTTTCAAGAAAAAGGGAATTTTGCGAACGGCGGCGCGGCGGCTTAGCAGGTGCGCCAATCATTATCTTCGGCCCGGTAATCATGCCCTCGCTATCTATGCCATAGATA
>Ga0070738_10007341_pt1 | contig 11078 bp, 8 predicted proteins | sample Coa_R2_2_FD_66446 | JGI IMG/M metagenome (GOLD analysis project Ga0070738, IMG submission 66446) | Surface soil microbial communities from Centralia Pennsylvania, which are recovering from an underground coalmine fire - Coalmine... | ecosystem: Environmental > Terrestrial > Soil > Unclassified ... | reverse complement strand
AGCGCATCAAGGATCACCCCTTGAAGGACGGGGACGAGCTCGAGATCGGGCCCTACCTCTGCATCTACCGTCACCGCGATCCGCTTGCGGCGAAGGCCGATGAGCCGAGGAAGGCCGACCCCTTGGCCGGAAGCGGGAGCGACCTCGGGGAGCGCACCTCGACGATCGGCGGCCGCGGCGACCTCTTCTCGGGAACCCTCAAGGACGGAGGGCTCGCCGAGGTCCTCCAGGGCCTCGAGTTCAACACCAAGACCGGCACCCTCGACGTCTTCGGCAAGGAGGGCGAGGGCTGGATCACCGTCACGGCCGGCGTCCCCATGGCCGCGAACGCCAACGGCAAGGAGGACGCCGAGGCGATCTTCTCGCTCCTCGCCATGAAGACCGGCCGCTTCACGTTCTCGCCCGAGGTCCACGTCAAGGATCACCGCATGCGCGCGACCTTCACGGCCCTCCTCCTCGAGTGGGGCCGGCGCGCCGACGAGCTGGCCAAGACGGACGAGATGTCGAAGACCGACGAGGCCGAGCCGTTCGCGCCTCCGAGCTCGGACTCGGGCGCGGGCCAGGATCCTCCCACGACCCGGGAGTGATTCAGCGAGCTCGCGCGATGAAGCACTTCAGGTATCGGCCCTCCGGACAGTAGATGTCCGTCGGGTGGTCGGGCCCGGCGCCCCTCCGCTCGAGCACCTGGAGGTCGCGGCCCGCGCGGGCCGCGGCCTCGCGGAGGATCTCCTCGAAGAGGGGCTCGCCCACGTGGTGCGAGCAGGAGCACGTGACGAGGATCCCGCCCGGCTCGAGGAGGCGGAGCGCGCCCGTGTTCGCCTCCATGTAGCCCTTGCGGGCCGTGGCGACCTCGCGGGCCGACTTGGCGAACTTGGGCGGGTCGAGGACGACGAGGCCGAAGCGCTTCCCCTCCTCGCGCAGGCGCCGGAGCTCCGGGTAGAGGTCGGCGCGCCGCGCCTCGGCGAGCTGGGCGACGCCGTTCGCCTCGAGGTTCCGCCGGGCGAGCTCGACCGCCTTCTCGCTCGAGTCGAAGAGCTCGGCGCGCGCCGCCCCGGCCTTCAAGGCCGCGAGCGCGAAGGCGCCGCCGTAGCAGCAGGCGTCGAGCATGGTCCGGCCCCGCGCGAGCTCGGCCGTGCGGCGGACGTTCTCGCGCTGGTCGAGGAAGAGCCCGGTCTTCTGGCCCACGTCGAGCGGAACGAAGGACCGGACGCCGTCCACGGTGATCGTCACGTCGCCCTCGGGCGCGCGGCCGCGGATGAAGCCGCGCCCTTCGCCGAGGCCCTCCTTGGCGCGGAGGCCGAAGGCCTTGCCGACCTCGAGGATCCCGCGCGGCGAGTAGATCGCCTCGAGCTCGTCGAGGACCGCCTCGAGGTGGTTCTGCATCCCGAGCGAGGTGCACGAGACGACGAGGACGTCGTTCATGCGGTCCACGATCAGGCCCGGGAGACCGTCGGCCTCGGAGTGGATCACCCGGTAGGCGTTCGCCCTCTCCTTCAGGCCGAGGGTCCCGTCGCGAAGCTCGGCCGCCTGCCGCACCCTCGTGCGGAAGAAGTCGGAGTCGATCCGGTCCTTCTCCTCGAACGAGAGGAGCCGCAGCATGAGCCGCGAGCGGTCGTTCACGAAGGCGTGGGCCACGAAGCCCCCGTCCGGGCCCGCGACGCGGATCACGTCGCCGTTCGAGTAGGTCCCGTCGAGCTTCTTCACGGACTCGGGGTAGACCCAGGGATGCCGCCTGAGCGTCTCCCGGAGCCTGCCTCGGTCGAGGGTCGCCGTCACCATCGTCATGAGGAGGGAAATGAGAACACGGATGAGACGGAGGCGCATCTCCCTCGTGGCAGAGGGAAAGCGCCGAGGACGCACAAACCCCGACCGTTCCGTGACGGCCCGTCTCGGCACTCCCCGTGCATTGGGGCCGGGCACGGGACGGACGCACTGTCCGACCCAGAACCCCCTCTTCTTCTCCGGGCACGCGGAGAACGGCTGTGTCAGCCGTTCTCCGCGCTTCCCTTTCCGGAGAACGAGGCTATCTTCCTCCGGGTGCCTTTGCGTCGAACCCGACCCCTCGTCGCGCTCGTTCTCTCCGCCGCGCTCGGTCTCCAGGGCTGCCGCGCCGTGGGCCACACCTCGAACGGCTACTTCGACTGGGGCGGCCGCACCTTCACGACGAACCCGGGGTCGATCGTTCCCTACTGCATGGGCTTCACCCTGTTCTTCATCGCGGGGCTGCCGCTCGACCTCTTCTCGTGGATCGGAACCGCGCTCGCCTGGCCGGAGGGCCGCGGCGAGGACTACCAGTCGGCGGCGCTCGCGCCCTCGATCTTCCTCGGCGTCTCGGGCGGGACGCTCCTCGGGGCGCCCTTCTTCCCGTTCGGGCTCCCGTGGTGGAACCCCGACCGCGACGACGCGGACGCGGCGACGCCGCCTCCCGCGCAGCAGCCCGCGCCGACGACGAACGCGCCCAAGACGAGCGAGCCGCTCCCGGCCTACGATCCGGCGGAGGCTCCGGCGGGCGCCCCCGGCCACTGAGGAACCATGCCCGAGAGCGCCCCGCCGCCTCGACTCCCCAAGGCCGTGTCGCAGCGCCTCTCCCTCTACCTCCGGTTCCTCGAGGAGCTCGAGAGCGGCCAGAAGGACACCGTGAGCTCCTCGCAGCTCGCGCGCGCGCTCGGTCTCACGGCCGCGCAGGTCCGGCGCGACCTCGCCTACTTCGGGCAGTTCGGCTTTCCGGGCGTGGGCTACAAGGTCTCGAACCTCGTCCGCGAGATCCGCAGGATCCTCGGCACGGACCGCGTCTGGCAGGTCGCCCTGATCGGGGCCGGTAACCTCGGCACGGCGCTCCTCCGTTACAGGGGGTTCCGGAAGCAGGGCTTCGAGATCGCCGCCGTCTTCGACGCCGACCCCAAGCTCGAAGGCAAGGCCGTCTCGGGTGTCACGATCCGGGGCGTCCGCGACCTCGGGAAGGTCGTGCGCGAGACGGGGATCAAGATCGCGATCCTCGCCGTCCCCGCCGAGGCGGCCGCGGACGCGGCCAAGCGGTGCGTCGAGGCGGGCGTCCTCGGGATCCTCAACTTCGCGCCGATCCGGCTCGCGGTCCCCGAGTCGGTCGTCGTCCACGCGGTCGACCTCGCGCTCCAGCTCGAGCAGCTCGCGTTCAGGATGCGGCTCGAGGGCCCTTCGACGCGCTCGCGCCTCCGGGCTCGCTCCAGCTGAGCGCGAAGCGCGCCGCTCGCAGGAGGAGCCGTCGCTTGTCCCGCGGCGAGACGAGCGCACGCTCGACGAGACCGAGCGCCAGGAACGACGCGAAGAGGCCCCGGGCGAGCGCGCCGGCCCCGCCCTTCGCGTGGGCCCGCCGGAGCCCGAGAGTCCACTGTCCTTCGAGCTCGGTCCCGGCGTAGCTCGAGCGGCCCTCGTGCTCGACGACCGTCCCTGGCACGTAGCGGAGCTCGTGGCCCGCCGCCCGGAGCCGCCGGCCCAGGTCCACGTCCTCGCCGAAGATGAAGAAGCTCTCGTCGAAGCCCCCGACCTCGAGGAACGCCGCGCGCTTCACGACCAGGAACGCACCCGTGAGCCAGCCGACGGGGCCCCGAGCCCGCCGCTCGAAGATCCCGCCTCCTCCGAGCGCGTAGCGGAGAGCGCGCGCGACGGTCGGCTCCTCGCCGCAGTCGCCCATCTGGTGGCGGCCGTCGGCGCCCACGAGCCGGGGGCCCGCGGCGGCGCAGCCCTCGAGGGCGAGGCCGAGCTCGTCGAGGGTCGTGGGCCCCGGCTTCACGTCGGGGTTCACGAACGCGAGGACCTCGCCCTTCGCGTCCCGCGCGCCCGCGTTCGCGGCGGCGCCGAAGCCCCGGTTCGTGGCGAGACCGACGAACCGGTCGGCGCCCGCCTCGCGGGCGCGCGCCGCGTCGGGGCTCGCGGAATCGACGACGATCGTCTCGAGCACGGCGGCGCTCGCGCGGAGGCGCGCGAGGAGCGAGGGCAACCGGTCGGCCGTGCCGTAGTTGACGATGATCGCCGAGACCGAGGGACCCACGGCGCTCACCCTACACTCCTTGGCCCGTGGATTGCCCCGGGGACGGCCATGCGCGGGCTCGCGACCATCGTCCTCATGAGCGCTCTCGGCGCGTCCGCCTTCGCGACACCGTCCAGCGTCGAGACGCTCGTCCGCGAGGACCTCATGGCTCGTCCTTACCTCGGCGCCGGCTGGGTCCGTCCCGTCGTGTCCGACGAGACTCGCGTCCGGCTGCAGGGGCGCGTTCCCGATGAGCGGTTCCGCACCCTCCTCGGCCTCGCCACCGAGCATGTCGCGGGCGTCACTTCCGTCACGAACGAGCTCGCCGTGGACCCCGCGCTCCCGCCGCGGCAGCTCCGCCCGTCCGAGAGGGACCGTGTGCGGCTCGAGAACGCGCGCAAGGCCCTCCGCGCCGACCCCGAGCTGGAGCCCTACTCGACGCTCCAGGTCACCAAGACCCTGCATGGGTTCCTCGTCACGGGCGCGGTCGAGAAGCGCTCGCAGCGGCAGAAGATCGCCGTGATGCTCGGCCGCTTCCGGGGCGCGACGATCGAGAACCGGGTCGTCGTCCGCCCGAACGCGAGCCGACGCGGCCTCCCGGGCGACCCGGACCCGGACGCGCGAGCCCTCGCGCGCGAGGTGGCGGTCGCCATCCGCGCGGAGCGGCTCCTCGACGGGCAGGCGTCGGCCGAGGTCGCCGCCGAGGGGGGCACGCTCGTCCTCCGGGGCGAGGCGCGCGACCTCGTCGCGCACGACCTCGCCGTCGAGGTCGCGCACGGGGCGCTCCTCAAGGCCCTTCGCGACCGCGAGTGGAGGGGCGACGACACGAGCGGCCTCCCGTCCCGCGTCCGCTCGCTCATCATCGTCGGCGACGGGGAGCCCGTCACGACACGCTGACGCGTCCGGGCGCCACAAGCCTCCTCGGCGGTTGGGGTTCCGTCGTGACTTGCGAATTTCCCCGGGAAAGGCGAGAAGAAATCCCCGCTCGGGGGAGTCTCGTTGGCTCGGATAATCCTCAGGGGGACCAGGAGAAACGTGAATCGGGTGAGCTTCACGACGAGGCGACGCGCGGTCGCCTCCAGCGTCCTGTTCGGCTGCGTCGTCCTCGGGGGGTGCGAGGTCGGCCCCGATTACCGCGTCCCGACTCCCGACCATCAACCGCACCGGATCGCCTCGGTCGACACGCCCGACGCCGAGGCGGCGGGCATCGTCTCCGGCGTCCCGATCGTCCGCGACTGGTGGACGACGCTCCAGGACGACAAGCTCGACGCCCTCGTCGACTCGGCGGTCGCCGCCAACCTCGACGTGAAGACGGCGGTCGCGCGCGTCAAGGAGGCGCGGGCTCTCCGCTACGTCGCGCTCGCGGCTCTCTATCCGAACCTCTCGTTCTCGAGCGGGCAGGGGACCGGCTTCGGCGGCCCCGCCAACGTCGGCGACGCCGGGACCGGCAAGCGGTTCCACAGCTCCATGTCCTACACGGTCGGCCTGAACGCGAACTGGCCGCTCGACGTGTGGGGCGGCGGACGCCGCGGGATCGAGGCCGCCGACGCCGCGCTCGACTTCGCCGTCGAGTCGCGTCGCGATGCTCTCGTGACGCTCCTCGCCGAGCTCGGGAACGACTACATCGACCTCCGGACGGCGCAGCGCCAGCTCGACATCGCCAAGAAGAACGTGAGCCTCCAGGAGCAGACGCTCAAGCTCGTCGAGATCCGGCGCCACTCGGGTCTCGCCTCCGACCTCGAGATCGCCCAGGCGATGACGCAGCTCGACTCGACGCGGGCGACGGTGCCCGCGCTCGAGGCGTCGATCTTGAAGAGCATCTTCGCGATCTCGGTCCTCCTCGGCCGCGAGCCGTCGGCGCTCCTGGGCGAGCTCCAGCCCTCGGGGCCCATCCCGCAGGTGCCGCACCGGATCCCCGTCGGCTTCCCGGTCGAGCTCCTCACGCGGCGTCCCGACGTCCAGAAGGCCGAGCGCGCCATGGCGCAGGCGTGCGCGAGCTGCGGCGTCTCCGAGGCAGAGCTCCTGCCCCAGTTCGGCCTGAACGGCTCGATCGGCTACTCGCCCGCGACGCCCGGCAGGACGATGGGGCAGCCCGTCTTCTTCGCCGGTCCCACCGTGAGCTGGCCGATCTTCACCGGGTTCTCGGGGCTCGAGAACCTCTACGCCGCGGACGCGCGCCTCGAGGAGGCGGTCCTCGGCTACAAGGCGGCCGTCCTGACCGCGCTCCAGGACACCGAGACCTCGATCACGAGCTACTCGAAGGAGCTCGTCCGCCGCGACGTTCTGGCGAAGGCGGCCGCCGAGGCCGAGCGCGCCGAGAAGTTCGCCGAGATCCAGTACAAGAGCGGCCTGGTCGACTTCCTCAACGTCATCACGGCCGAGGCGACGCTCGCGAGCGCCCAGAACGCGCTCGCGGCGAGCGAGCAGAGCGTCCTCCAGGACCTGGTCGCCGTCTACAAGTCGCTCGGAGGCGGCTGGGACGTCTACGAGCGCGACCTCGCCGAGCGCGACTTGAAGGACGCGGATACGGAGCTGCCCAAGTGAGCGACGTCGAGAAGACGCTCCCCATGCCCGCCCCGCCGCCCGCGCCCTCCCTGGATGCGCCGGCGCCGATCAGCGCCTGGTGGTTCGCGGTCCCGATCGGGCTCGCGCTCGCGGCAGGGGGTTACTACTACCGGACCCACTCCGCGGCCGACGCCTCGAAGGGCGGCGGTGCTCCGGCCGCGGTCGTCCGCGCGATCCCGGTCGTGCCCGCGACGGCCAAGAAGGGCGACCTCAAGCTCTACCTGACCGGCCTCGGCAACGTGACCGCGGTCTACACGGTCATGCTCCACTCGCGCGTGGACGGCGAGGTCACGAAGGTCCTCTACAAGGAGGGCCAGACCGTCACCGCGGGCGCGCCGCTCGTCGAGATCGACACGCGCCCCTTCGAGGTCCAGCTCCTCCAGGCGCAGGGTCAGCTCCAGAAGGACCAGGCGAACCTCGAGAACGCGAAGGTCGACCTCAACCGTTACAGCGAGGCCAAGGAGGCGATCTCCGACCAGCTCCTCGCCACGCAGAAGGCGACGATCGCGCAGGTCGAGGCCGCCTGCAAGGTGGACGAGGCGGCGATCAAGGCGGCCGAGCTCCAGCTCGCCTACTGCCACATCGCGTCCCCGATCCCCGGGAAGATCGGGCTCAGGCTCGTGGACCCGGGGAACATCGTCCACGCCAACGACTCGGCGCCGCTCGCGATCATCACGCAGGTCCAGCCGATCGACGTGGTCTTCACGCTCCCCGCGGACGACCTGCCCCGGATCCTCCAGGGGAAGGACCCGAGGGGCATGACGGTCTCCCTCTTCGACCGCGACCTCAAGAACCAGCTCGCCGACGGCAAGCTCCTCACCGTCGACAACGTCGTCGACCCGACGACGGGGACGGTCAAGCTCAAGGCCGAGTTCGAGAACGACAAGAGCGCGCTCTATCCGAACCAGTTCGTGAACGCGCGCCTCCTCGTCGAGACGCGCAAGGACGCGATCATCATCCCGCTCGCCGCCGTCCAGCAGAGCCCCACCACGACCTTCGTCTACGTCATAGGCAAGGACGACACGGTCGAGCAGCGCGACGTGAAGACCGGCCCCAGTGAAGGCGACGAGGTCGTCATCGAGGACGGCGTCAAGGAAGGCGACGTCGTCGTCGTCGAGGGCGTGGACAAGCTCACCGACGGCGCCAAGGTCACGACCAAGAAGCCCGGCGACGAGACCGACAAGACGGCGAAGCCCGCCAAGGGCGGCGCCAAGGGCGACAAGGGCAACAAGGGTTCGGCCACGAAGAACAAGTCATGAGCGTCTCACGCACGTTCATCGAGCGTCCGGTCGCGACGACGCTCCTCATGATCGCGATCCTGCTCGTGGGCGGCGTCGCCTACAAGCAGCTCCCGGTGTCGGCCCTCCCCCAGGTCGACTATCCGACGATCCAGATCCAGACCTTCTACCCCGGCGCCGGCCCCGAGGTCATGGCGTCCTCGATCACGGCGCCGCTCGAGCGGCAGTTCGGGCAGCTCCCCGGCCTCAACCAGATGACCTCGAGCAGCTCGGACGGCTGCTCGGGGATCACGCTCCAGTTCGCGCTCGACCTCAACATCGACGTGGCCGAGCAGGAGGTGCAGGCCGCGATCAACGCCGCGACGAGCTATCTGCCCCGCGACCTCCCCAACCCGCCCATCTACAGCAAGACGAACCCCGCCGACGCCCCGATCCTCACGCTCGCCCTCACCTCGAAGACGCTCAAGCTCTCGAAGATCGAGGACCTCGCCGACACGCGCCTCGCCCAGAAGATCTCGCAGCTCCCGGGCGTCGGGCTCGTGAGCATAAGCGGCGGCCAGAAGCCCGCGGTGCGCGTCCAGGTGAACCCGACCGTCCTCTCCTCCTACGGGCTCCAGCTCGAGGACGTGCGGAGCGCCATCGCGGCCGCCAACGTCAACGAGGCGAAGGGAAACTTCGACGGCCCGCAGCAGTCCTACGCGATCGCCGCCAACGACCAGCTCCTCTCGAGCGGCGATTACAAGGACGTGATCATCACCTACAGGAACGGCGGGCCCGTCCGGCTCCGCGACATCGCGACCGTCGCCGACGGCATCGAGAACGTGAAGCAGGCGGCGTGGATGGGGGCGCCCGAGGATCCGACGAAGAAGGACTCGCCCAAGGTCCTCGAGCCCGCGGTCATCGTCAACATCCAGCGGCAGCCGGGCGCCAACACGATCGACGTCGTGGACCGCGTCAAGAAGCTCCTGCCGCAGCTCCGGGCCTCGCTGCCATCGGCCGTCAACATAGGCATCCTCACCGACCGGACGGTCACGATCCGCGCGTCGGTGGACGACGTCCAGTTCGAGCTCCTCCTCACGGTGGGGCTCGTCGTCGGCGTCATCTTCATCTTCCTGCGAAGCTTCCGGGCGACGATCATCCCCAGCGTCGCCGTGCCGCTCTCGATCGTCGGCACGTTCGGCCTGATGTACCTCCTCGGCTACAGCCTCAACAACCTCTCGCTCATGGCGCTCACGATCTCGACGGGGTTCGTCGTCGACGACGCGATCGTCATGATCGAGAACATCATGCGCTACATAGAGGAGGGCGAGCCCGCCTTCGAGGCCTCCTTGAAGGGCGCGGCCCAGATCAGCTTCACGATCCTCTCGCTCTCGGTCTCGCTCGTCGCCGTGCTCATCCCGCTCCTCTTCATGGGCGACATCGTGGGCCGACTCTTCCGCGAGTTCGCGATCACGCTCTCGGTCACGATCTTCATCTCCGCGATCGTGTCGCTGACGCTCACCCCCATGATGTGCGCGCGGCTCCTCAAGCACACTCCCGACTCCGAGCAGGGAGCGCTGTTCCAGGCGTCCGAGCGGGCGTTCGAGTGGATCATCGCGACCTACGGGCGGATGCTCACCGTCATCCTGAGGCACCAGTTCCTGACGCTCCTCGTGGCGCTCGCGACGCTCGTCTTCACGATCTACCTCTACTTCGTCGTCCCCAAGGGCTTCTTCCCGGTGCAGGACACGGGCGTCATCCTCGGCGTCTCCGAGGCCCCCCAGAACGTCTCCTTCAAGTACATGTCCGAGCATCAGGAGGCGCTCGCCAGGGCGATCCTCGAGGACGAGAACGTGGACACCCTCTCGTCCTTCATCGGGATCGACGGCACGAACACGACGATCAACAGCGGGCGGATCCAGGTCAACCTGAAGCCGATCGAGGAGCGCGCGTTCGACGCGAGCGAGATCATCCGCCGCCTCCAGCCCCGTCTCGAGGCGATCGAGGGGATCAAGCTGTTCATGCAGCCGGTCCAGGACCTCTCGGTCGACACGAAGGTCTCGCGGACGCAGTTCCAGTACAGCCTCGAGGACCCGGACCCCAAGGAGCTCGGGACCTGGGTCCCGCTCTTCCTGAAGAAGCTCGAGACGCTCCCCGAGCTCCGCGACGTGGCGAGCGACCAGCAGGACCAGGGCCTCCAGGCGCGGCTCGTCATCGACCGCGACACGGCCTCGCGGCTCGGGATCTCGCTCCAGACGATCGACGACACGCTCTACGACGCGTTCGGGCAGCGGCAGGTCTCGACGATCTTCACGCAGCTCAACCAGTACCGCGTCGTCCTCGAGGTGAAGCCCAGGTTCCAGAAGAAGCTCGCCGACCTCGACTCGATCTACGTCAAGTCGTTCACGACCGGCGGCGCGATCCCGCTCGGCGCCTTCACGCGCCTCGAGTCGCTCGACGCCCCCCTCGTCGTGAGCCACCAGGGCCAGTTCCCCGTCGTGACCGTGTCCTTCAACCTCGCGCCCGACGCGTCGCTCGGCGACGCCGTCCGCGCGATCGAGTCGGCGCGGCAGGAGGTCGGGCTACCGAAGTCGATCGCGGCGGGCTTCCAGGGGACGGCGCAGGCGTTCCAGGCCTCGCTCGCGAACGAGCCGCTCCTCATCCTCGCCGCGCTCGTGACCGTCTACATCGTCCTCGGCGTCCTCTACGAGAGCTACATCCACCCGATCACGATCCTCTCGACGCTCCCCTCGGCGGCGGTCGGAGCCTTCGGCTCGCTCCTCCTCATGAGGATGGACCTGAACGTCATAGGCCTCATCGGGATCATCCTCCTCATCGGGATCGTCAAGAAGAACGGCATCATGATGATCGACTTCGCCCTCGACGCCGAGCGGCATGAAGGGCGGGCCCCGCAGGATGCGATCTACCAGGCGTGCCTCCTGCGCTTCCGGCCGATCATGATGACGACCATGGCGGCGCTCCTGGGCGGCGTGCCTCTCATGCTCGGGACGGGCACGGGGTCGGAGCTGCGGCGTCCCCTCGGCGTGACCATGGTGGGCGGCCTCATCTTCAGCCAGCTCCTCACCCTGTTCACGACGCCCGTGATCTACCTCATGTTCGATCGGCTCGCGAAGCGGCTCACGGGCGCGAAGCCGAGACCCGACGGGCACGCGTCGTGAGCTTCTCCGACACCTTCATCCACCGGCCGGTCGCGACGACGCTCCTCACGGCGGCGCTCGGCCTCGCGGGCGTCATCGCCTACCTCGTGCTGCCCGTGTCGCCGCTCCCCC
>Ga0070738_10007339_pt1 | contig 11079 bp, 8 predicted proteins | sample Coa_R2_2_FD_66446 | JGI IMG/M metagenome (GOLD analysis project Ga0070738, IMG submission 66446) | Surface soil microbial communities from Centralia Pennsylvania, which are recovering from an underground coalmine fire - Coalmine... | ecosystem: Environmental > Terrestrial > Soil > Unclassified ... | reverse complement strand
GCAGGCACTCCAAAAAACCGATGGGGGCTTTGCGGCCTACCCAAGCGCCGAGAAGTCCGATCCATTCGTGACCCCGTATGCTGCCCAGGCCATTGCCCTGGTTGATCGGAGCTTCCCCAACTCATCCCAAACATCAGCACTGCTGACTCAAACGGCAAAGCTGCGTCCGCCGCTCGTTGCCTATTTGAAAAAGCTCCTCGCTGATCCTGGACAGTACGATTTCTGCAAAGAGCCGCTGTGCAAGAGCCAGATCCGGATTGAGACGCTGATGGCGCTCGCCGCACTGGGCGATCGACGCAACGATTTCCTATCTGACCTCTACAGCCAGCGAACCCAGTTCGACCCAGTTACGCAGATCAAGCTGGCACGTTACCTGTCCCAATTCCCCGACTGGCAGCAAGACGCAAAAGCGATCGCCAACCAGATCCAGGAAACAATCAATCAAACGGGACGCAACGCCACCGTCAATCTGCCTCCCAACTGGCGCTGGCTCAATTCACCCACCACCGCCCAGGCTCAGGCGCTACGCCTGTTTATCGCTCAGAAAGCTACCGCGACTGATCTCGGTCGGCTCTTGCAAGGGCTACTGTCACAGCGACGCAACGGCACCTGGCCAAGCACCTACGACAATGCCGAGGCGCTCACAGCGCTGGAGGAGTACAGTCAGATGCAGCCAACTCCGCCCAATTTTGACGCCACTATCCAACTGGCCGGAAACACGATCGGGTCGGTCAGCTTCGAGGGCTACAAAAACGCCAGTAAGAATATAACTGTGGGCATGGCCGACCTGCCGCAAAACCGCAGTGACTTGACGCTCAAAAAATCAGGACAGGGCATTTTGCACTACCTTGTGGCCTATCGCTATCGCCTGCAGGGCAACCAACCCGGCAAGCTCAACGGGCTGCGCGTCACCCGCACGATTCGTCCTGCTAATGAAGACAAGGTGCTGTACAAAACCGGACTCTATGCTACCGATGCACTCACGGTTCCGGTCGGCCAGGTCTACGATATTGGGCTGGAGATTATCACCGATCATCCGGTCGATCATGTGGTCGTCACCGATCCACTGCCTGCTGGACTGGAAGCCGTTGATAACAGCTTCCAAACGACGACGCCCTACTTCCAGGCACGAGGCGATAGCTGGCAGCTCGGTTATCAGACGATTTACCACGATCGCGTCGTTGCCTTTGGTGACCGACTCGATCCGGGTGTCTACACGCTGCACTACCTCGTGCGCTCAGTTACGCCCGGCACGTTTGTCTATCCCGGCGCGGAGGCCCATCTAGAATACGCTCCAGAGGAATTTGGGCGATCGGCCTCCTCCACGATCGTGGTGTCGGATAAGTAGCCCATGAAGCGCCGCGTACAGAACTGCTACCGTTCATTGAATGGTAGCAGTAGTCATACCGACTTCAATTGAAAACGCGACAGATTCGGTACGGGCTTGGCAATGCCAGGCCCATCCACAACGGCATGTGCTCCAAAGACTGTTGCAATCGGTATCAGACCGGCCTGGATTTAGTGTTTGACTGATTGGCTGTGTCCATCGCCGTCTGGCCAGCGCGATCGGTGTCGGCATCAAGACTGTGCTGGGCGATCTGTTACCCGTTGGCACCGCTGTCTGCGCGGACAAACTCAAGCCGATAGCGGTAGAGTGCGGCGGGTCGATCGCCGGCCTTGAAGTACTGTGGGTCTTGCGGTGACAGGTAAATGGCCGTGACCTGATCCGCCACAATCGCAGGGCCGTCTGGTGCTGCCCCTTCAGACCCATCCGCAGCGTCGGCAGGCGATGCCAAACGCTGGTAAGCCGTGGTTGTCTCGACCTGATTCAGGTAGGGGTTGGGAACACCCCGAAAGACTTGCTGAAATAGCTCTGTGGTCACAAAACGATCCGGAGCGGGGGTTTCAACCGCCCGTGCTGTAACCACAGAGATTAGCTGCCGCCCCCCTTGCAGTAGCGTCATCTGACGATTGGGCGATCGCGGATCCACGTTGACTGCCAGCACACTGTCGCCCAAATAGGCTTTGGCCAGATTAAACCCGTTAAATGCGCGATCAGAGACCACTGGAATTTTCACCAGCCCTTTTAATGGCAGTAGCGATATCAATCCGCGGTTAATCGGTAACCCGCTGGATGGTACAAATCTGACCTCACACGCGATCGCCTGGTTTAGGAACCGTTGATTATCGTTAAAGCCCGGTGACACAACATCCGGTGCGAGTGGGGCAACGAGATCGACCAGCGTACTGGTCATTGTCCAATTGCCTGCCAACCAGCTTGGGTACTCCAAATCTCCCTCTGCTGGCTGCACGGCTGGTTTACTGTCCCAGTCTGGAAATGCCGCCAGACGATCGGTCAAGGGGCCAGCCTGAACAGTCGCCGTCAAAAACAACCAACTGCTTAAAAAGCAACAGATAACGCGCCAAAATTGATTGGTGAGGAAACCGAATTGGAGTCGTTGACGGGTGTTCATGTTGCCTGCGGATGCTATCCCCTAAATCCTATCAAGGGAGGCTGGCGATCCCCCACAAATAAAGCCATCGCTCATCAGCTTTTTGTAGTTGTTACGCATGATTGAAACGCGTTAACGTAACAGGTGGTCGATCGCAGTCCTGTGCCTTGTGCCAAAGACGTATTGGACTGTTGCTGTTGCTTTGCCGATGGTCGGTCAAGCCAGTACATTGCGCCCCAAGATGACAGAATGCACCTGAGATTTTCACAAGATCTTGAAGCCTTATTGACGGTTCTGGCCGAAAAACCCCTGACGCTGCACGATATCCTGTCAGAAACTTCCGAGCGGGGATTTAGCCTGGTCATCGGATTGTTAGCGTTACCCTTTTTGCTGCCCATGCCGCCCGGTTTTGCAGGCCCCCTGGGGCTGGGCTGTTTAATTTTGGCTGGGCAAATGGCGATCGGGCGGCGATCGCCCTGGTTGCCACGGCGCATTGCTCAGTTGCAGTTTCCCAACTGGCTCGCTGTGAACCTGCTCAAGCGACTCAAAGGCATTACCCAACTGCTTGAAAAAATTGTCCGTCCACGGCTGCGCGGTTTAGCCGAAAGCGATCAGGCTTGGCGGATTAATGGCCTCTGCATGGCGTGGCTCGCCTTTTTGTTGATGCTCCCAATCCCCTTTACGAACCCAATTCCAACGGCTGGAATTTTGCTACTGGTCGTCGCAACGCTAGAAGCCGATGGGTTGTTAATGTGTGTTGCCTACGGACTGACGATCGCCATTACGCTGGCTGTTGCAGGCATAGCCTACACAATCTGGCAATCTCCCGGATTCTTACAAGAGTTTTTCAACGCCTCATCCTTTATATAACCTGCGGCCACAAGACGTAGCCGACGGCCAGAGACACACCCAGGGCTGAATGCCATTGGCTGTGGGGAGAGGCTATGGCTGGAACTTGCTGTGAACAAAAATCGGTGAAGAGGAGCGATCGCTCTGGCGGCTGGTTATGCCGACGCGTCTGGATGGCGATAGCGGGAGAACTTTAGCAAAAATCATCAGAACATTGACACTTCGTAACAATCCTGTTACATTAATTAACATAAAGTAACAAACCAAGGTTCTCACTATGTTTACTACCATCAACGAAGACGGCGTTCTCAACAACTATGCTGTTGAACCCAAAGTTTATTTTGCTGAATATCCTTCACCTGAACAGCAACAGCGCTACACCTTGCAGGCGGCGATCGCGTTTGGGATTGTTGCACTCAGCGTTCTAACAGCGCTTGCAGTGAGCTAAAACAGCGCGCCGGAGTTGCCCCGCGCTACCGGAAACGTTTGATCTAGTATTTGGCTTTTCTCCTGTGATCACCCAGCTTTACGGCTGGGTTTTTGTTTTTGATGTCGTTGCAGAAGTCCAGGGTCGGCAAAAACAGCCAATTGTGGTCACCAGGATTTGGAGAAGGTCAGGGATTGGGCTTACGGTCGCTGCTCCAAAAGACGCTGGTAGGCCGTTGTGAAATCGGGTGCAGTAATTTGGATGGCGCTGGGGTTACTAAGTCCTTCCCGACGATAGCGGCGGATGGCTTCCAGGGCAGCCTGGTTGCTGAGCAGGGTCAGATCAGCACCGTTCCAGCCATCTGTTTGCGCGGCCCAGTAATCCAGATCGACGTCTTTCAGTGGGCGATCGTGGTTGTGAACGTCCAGAATGGCAGCCCGACTGGCTTGATCCGGTAGATCAACTTTAAGCTGCAAATCGAGACGCCCCGATCGCAAAAGGGCCGGATCCAATGTTTCTGGACGGTTGGTTGCACCGACGAGCAGGACATTCGGGCATTCGTGCAGACCGTCTAGTTCAGTCAGAAGTTGCCCGACTACGCGATCGCTGACGCCCATATCACTCTGGCTGCCCCGTGCTGGCGCTAGAGTGTCAATTTCATCAATAAAAACCACACAGGGCGCGGCCTGACGTGCTTTAGAAAACAGTTCGCGTACCGCCTGTTCCGACGCACCAACCCATTTGCTCAACAGTTCAGGCCCATTCACCGCAATGAAATTTGCGCGCGCTTGCGAAGCAACGGCTTTTGCCAACAGCGTCTTACCTGTCCCAGGTGGCCCCCAGAGCAAAATGCCACGCGGTGCTTTCGCTTTCGTGTGCTGGTAGAGTTCCGGGTAAAGCAAGGCACCCTCAACGGACTCTTGAAGGGTTTGCTTGAGGGCATCCAGTCCGCCGATCGCATCCCAGGCAACGCTGGGCACTTCCACCTCGACCGAACGCAAGACTGCAGGCTTGATCTGCTTCATCGCATCGAAAAAATCTGCCTGACTGACGGTCATCGCTGCCGGGATCGGGCCATTGAGCGACGGCGCAAATCGGCGTAAAGCGGTGTATGCGGCTTTTTGACAGAGGGCTTTGAGGTCAGCGCCCACCATTCCCACGGCACGATCAGCGATGGCATCCAGGTCAACCGCAGGGGCTAAGGGCATCGCTCTGGTGAGAATGGCCAGAATCTCACGGCGTCCGGCGCGATCGGGCACTCGAAACTGCACTTCTCGATCAAATCGTCCGGGACGACGCAGGGCGGGATCCAGGTGATCGGGACGATTGGTTGCAGCCAACACAATGACCCCTTTCGTGCGGGCAAAGCCATCCATCAAGCTCAGCAACTGTGCGACAACGCGCTTTTCCACTTCACCTTCTACGTGAGCACGATCGGGCGCGAGGCTATCAATTTCATCGATAAACACAATGCAGGGAGCTGATCGAGCCGCCTTTTGAAATAGGCTACGCAAGCGAGATTCAGCTTCACCGTAGTACTTGCCCATTATTTCGGGGCCAACGATCGCAATGTAGTTGACGGCCAGTTCCTGGGCAAGGGCACGCGCGGTTAAAGTCTTGCCGGTACCAGGTGGGCCAACCAACAGAACGCCAGACGTTGGTTCCAAGCCCAGCATAGCCAGCAGGTCGGGCCGTTTGAGCGGCAGTTCAACCAGTTCCCGCAGTTCTCGCAGCACGTCTGTCAATCCGCCGACGCCTGCTAGCGTTACCGTCGCCCGTGGGCCAGCAGCAATGGTTTCATCCACGTTGGCGCGAGTGGTTGTGGCAGCATGATCGGTCGAGGGGTGACTATCTACCGTTGTTGGCCTAGCCGCCGTTGTCGTCTCAGTGCTTGTAGCGTCACGAGAATTGCGCTGTACAGGTGTATGGAAAGTTTCTGACTCAGTTCGGCCTTCGATCGTCCTCACAATGTCTAACAAACCATCAATTCCCTGATCAAACAGATCACCAAATTCTCTAAACAGATCATCCATAGGGTTAAACGCCTGACGTGTTTTTTGCGGAGGGTAATCGCCAGTCTGATGCCTTCAGTATAGACATTCTGATCACAAGTACTTAGACAGATCCTTACCGCAGGATTGCCAGCTCTCAGAGAATCTCAAAAATAGTGTAAGTAACCCCAGTTCGGCAAAATGGAACCAGGACAGAATGTGGAAATCAATGCTGATGCCTTTTCCAACCATTCATTCAAGGGCGAAGTTGGTCGTCTCCCCTTAACCTCTGGCGAACCATTTACCCTTCTATCGTCCGAATCATACATCGGTGACTTCACAAAAATGTACAGCACGTGCCTGTCAAGATTATTTTTAACCCTAAGAATATTAAGGGTTACGAAGTATAGATCGCCTCATGCCGGCCAGTCACCGTCCATGTGGCAGGCGTGTAAGAGCGCGGCACTCCGATGATGACGATCGATCAGGATGCCGCGCCTATTTATGATGTTTATGATAGGCGACCGTTACCGTTCATACGTACCCACTAAACGTGCCTGCTCGATCACATGATCGGCGATCGCGGTCAGCAGTTGTTCCCGATTCATTGCGGGCTTCAGGCTGAGTGCCGTATCCAGCGCATATAACCAAAAATAGTAATGATGCAGCCCATGCCCCTGTGGGGGTGCAGGCCCAGTGTATCCAGGCTGATTCAAACTGTTGATGCCTTCTGTAAACTGCTGACCATTTCCTTCGGCAATTTGATTGACTGTGGGCGAAATGCCATAGAGTAGCCAATGGGTAAACCCCCATGGCTTTGGTGCATCTGGGTCATGGCAAATCAGCACTAGCTGTTGCGTTCCTGACGGTAGCCCCTGCCACTCTAACGGTGGTGAACTGTTCTCCCCATCGCCGGTGTAACGCGTGGGAATCTGTTCTAACGAAGCAAACGCCGGACTATGGATTGTGAATCCTTCAATATTCATTGCCATCAGATATTTCTCTTCACATTAACCCACTGCAAAGCTTGCAGGATGGTTGAGACTAGAATCTCAACCATCCTGCATTCCAGTCACATTCCTACTTGTTTGCTGATCCTGGTTCGGCAAGCTTACGGTGCTGTTCCGCATTGACAGTCTCAGGCAAAACTTTGCTGACGTTTCCTTGAACTTGTGTTTTCAGCGAACCGGCAACAAAATCATCTTTGCCCTGCATGAGCGCTTCAAAGCCCTGTCTGGCAACGACAGCCGGATCGTCTTTTTTATCCGCACCGACTTTCGTATCATCCATGCCCGCTCGATGGAAAAAGTTAGTATCCGTTGGCCCCGGCATGAGTGCAGTAATGCCAATATTGGTGTCTTTTAGTTCGTTGCGGACGGCTTCAGCAAATGAATGAATAAAGGCTTTGGAAGCCGCATACACTGCTTCAAAGGGCCCCGGTTGGAGTGCCGCGATCGAAGCCGTAAAGAGAACCCGACCATGTCCTTGACTGACCATATCCTGAAGCACCCGTTTAGCGAGGTGCACCGAGGATGTAATGTTCAGATTAATCAAGTTCAGTTCTGCCTTCAGGTCAGTCTCAACAAATTTGCCACCGACACCAACGCCTGCATTGAGGGCGATCACGTCGATCGGACGACCAGTGGCCTTCATCTGACTGTAGAGAGTTTCAACACCCTCATAGGTAGCAAGATTGGCCTGAACCGTTTCAACTCTGGCACCTAGTGTTTCAAAGGTATGCGCCGATTGATTGATATCAGAATTAGTGGCTGTGACAACAAGATCAAAACCATTTTGGGCAAATTGTTTGGCAAGTTCATAGCCGATGCCACTGGAAGCACCCGTAACAACGGCGAGTGGGCGATCGAATGAGCGCTGTGTCATGTTTTAGTCTCCTATATTAATGGCGGACAGCTGTTAATGGCTGACAAGAAATGCGGTAGCCCCAGCGGTTTGATGACGGTCGTGACAATCCATCTAGCGCCATAGATGGTTATCAAAGGAGCGCGATATGATTACCACCATTTAATCGATGTGAGCGCCACAATCCCCACACCAAACATCGGTTTAAGCTCTACAGGGGCGCATCGACGTGTTTAGTACGATGAGGTATCAGCTAAGTTTTGATTCGTGACATAGCGATCGAACCATTGTTGATAGATCGCTTTTTGCTCGACACTATCTACGACAATTTTGACCTGGACAGTTTGATATCCTGGCTCGGGTTGACTGGCAATTGTGGCTAAAAACTGGCTGGCCGCTCTGGCAGAGGTAAATTCCATGCTCACGGATGGCTGTGTTCTCGCCTCAGCAGGTGCAAGCAGCTCAACACCTTCGATCGCCGAGTCACTGAGGTCAATGCTGGCAAGTGACTTGTACTCAGGGCTGATTTGTTCCACAATCAGCGTCTCACGCCGAACTGGCACTTCAACGATGCGCGTTTCAATCTCTTTCCGAACGATCACATCGCCCACTTTACGCTTTTTGCGATCGACAAACAAACGCTCTTCCAATAATCGTACCGTTGTTCTTTCGGTAGCGTTTGACGGTGCAGGGGCTGGCTGGCGCTGGTCAGTGGGTATTCCATCATAATCGGCATCCGGCTGACCAATTAGTTGACCAACTGGTAAAGCCGCTTGTGGGTTCGGGGCCACTGTCGAGATCCCCGGCGATACACGAGATTGATCAGGCTCGACCAGGGGCTTGCTTTGTAGCGTTGGTGCCGCTTCTGGTGCTGGCACTGGAGGCGGTGTCGAGGGCTGCGATCGCACAACTGGCAATTTGGCGCTGATGTCTCGTGCATCCAGCGAAGCAGCGGCTTCCAGGGGTGCAGACGCTTCAAGCGGCATGCTATCCCATACTATGGATTCAGTTGGGTCAATACCCTCAGGTTTTGAGCGCACCATACGACCTCCCAAACGTTTATATCTTCGTCGATGAAGCTTGATGTAAATCCTCAGTGGGAACGATCAGAGGACAGCAGAAGCGTGGTGTCGTTGCATTCACATGGCTACCCGTCTTACCCTGCAAACCACTCTGCTAGTAAATCCATTGGGCTGTGCCGATAAGCCATCTGCCTGCCGTCTGCACAGCCCAATGTTGACTCATCCGTTATTTTGAGGTGGCTTGCATCGCTACAGTTCACCCAAAATGACAGAGACGTGAGTACAGCTTCGTAATTAAGCCCCACTTAGATGCGCTTATTGGCTGCCCCTTGGTCGGGTCTACGATCGACAACTGGACGGCCCTGGGTGTCCAAATTAAGTTCCTCACGGCGCAGTTGATCTTCGGCCTCGACCGTATCGCGATCGATTTCTTTCCGAATCTCAACGTTCTCCCGAACGATCGTTTCTTTATGAATGTCGGGCACTTCTTCGTAGACTTCCATCCGTGCCACCTCACCTTCACGGAAGTCAGTAGCACTGGCATCTACGGGCGTACCAATATCGGCACCTGGAGTCCGTTCAACGACCACCCGTTCTTTTTCAACCGGAACAGAAACGCGGGCAGTTTCGGTTTCTACGTGCTTCCCGACAGAAACTTCGCCGGTTTTTTGACGGGCTTTGTTAGCAATCAACCGCTCCTCATAGAGTCGAAGGTTTTGATGGTCACGGTCGTTCATGCCATACAAATCGGGGTCGCGATCGTACGCATAGTCAGACTGTGAGGAAGCAGCGCCGCCAGGAGCGGCTGTTGCCGCGCGACCACGAGGAGCATTACCTGCTGCCGTATCGACAGGAACATTTCCAGGCGCAGCGTTACCCGGACGATAAACGCCGCGAACCTTCTCTTCATGGCTGGCGTCTACAGTTGCGCTCTCGTCGTACTCAGGCAGGTTCTCAATCTGTGATCGATTCAAGTTGTCGGCATAAATTCGGTGGTCTTGATAGGAGATCCGAGCGCGCCCGATCGGTAGCAAAACCTTTTTCCCAAATACCCAAACGCCTGTGTTGATTACGAAGTAGCGGAAGTTACCCGTTTCATCAACCAGGAGATTATCAACGGAGCCAATCTTATCGTTGCCGCTGTAGAGATCAAATCCCAAGAAGTCTTGATCAAAATGCTTACGATAGTCGGGGTCAAAATCTTTGATTTTGTAAAGAGGCATAACGTCTCCTTTTTTGTTTATTTTTCGTGCGTTTGTGTGTTTCACAATTGCTAGTACACGATAGGCAAACCAGGACGGAGAAACCTCTCTCTAAAAGAGGATAGCCCTCGCTGTCAAAAGTAAGGCATCGCCATTTATAAATACTGGAAAAGAATTTCTAATAAATTGACCGCAAAATAATGAACGACCAAAACCAATAACTAGCGATCGATCAACCAACGTTACGAGCGAGTAGAAACTCTAAATATTCACGGCTAAATTCTCAACAAAACTTTGCTTTCAAGGACTGATCACACGTTCTTTGAGAAGGAGCTTTCGATAGCGGTGTATGGGATTGCGTTAAAACGGGGCATTGGTCAAAGTTGAAGCGTGCCGCTCAGGGCTATCCCAACGTCTGTACGAGATAGGCGATGTAAGGTGGGCGATGTGAGGTAGGCGATCGCTGTTTTGGATTAGGGCTGACGCCAACTGCGGCAGTTCGGGCAAACGGTGAAACATGGGATGTGAAACATAGGATTAGCAACGAAGCTTAAATCACCGCGTTTTTGTCGAAATACGTGAGTTGTAAGACGATCAGAACGTTTCTGATCGCAGAGTAATCAAGCCTGACGACTGATGCAAATTATTGCCTGCTTAACAGCATCGGCTCTACGGCTCCAAACCAACTGCTAAAAGTGTGTTGTAACCACGCATAATGACTGTCGATCGATGTGTTAGCTAAATCACAAGTAATCGTTAAAAAAAAGTTTGATAGTTACTCCCAAAAGATGTATTCAATGATTAGAGGTTACTCCTATTAGCAGGTTTTTAGCTTTACAGATTTCTCTAACCTTGCTGGATATTGCCTACCTCATTTACGTTCCTCTAGTTAAGGCAATATTCATCCTTTAATTAAGGGAATATCCACGCGAAGGAAGTAGAACAATGGCCTATACAGATAGACCCGTTAATAACACAATCGATCGTCCTGCAACATTGCCAGTTGTGGACTATCATGACCGCGTGCGGTGGGGACCCATCGTTGCTGGCTTAGCGATCGCGCTCAGTGCGCAGTTAGTTCTCAGTGCGTTGGGAGCGGCGATCGGGCTGACCAACATTGCTTACTCCGGCGCGCCACGCAGTGATGCTGGAGGAGTGGGTTCTGCAGTGGGTATCTGGTCCATTATCAGTTTGCTAATATCACTGTTCTTAGGTGGCTGGACGACGACGCGCGCCTGTGGACCAATGAACCGCAGCACAGGATTACTAAAT
>Ga0070738_10007338_pt1 | contig 11079 bp, 9 predicted proteins | sample Coa_R2_2_FD_66446 | JGI IMG/M metagenome (GOLD analysis project Ga0070738, IMG submission 66446) | Surface soil microbial communities from Centralia Pennsylvania, which are recovering from an underground coalmine fire - Coalmine... | ecosystem: Environmental > Terrestrial > Soil > Unclassified ... | reverse complement strand
GTCAACTCCTGATCGGATATAGCATGGCATGACAAACGTCCCCGGACGTGTCATGCTGAGCGACAGCGAAGCATCCGCGTGGGCCACGACGCCCGGTTGGTGAGACCAGATGCTTCGCGGCGCTCAGCATGACACGTGAAGGGGCCTTTCTCATGCCATGACACGCGAAGGGGCGTTTTTTACCTTGTATCATCGAATCGCACGTTCAGCGTCTCTACCTTCCCGGTGTCGAGGTCAATCACGCGGATGGCGTGGTTATTGGTATCGGCGACATAGAGCTTCCCGCTGGCGAAGGCCAGGCCGCCCGGCTCGTTGAACTGCGCGACGCTGATGATATCGTCCTTATACCCGGCCAGCCCGGTTCCGGCGTAGGAGATCACCTCGCGTCTCTGCGGGTACAGTATCTTGACGCGGTTATTGTACGTATCGGCCAGGTAGAGCTGTCCATCGGAAAAGCTGAGGCCCTGTACGTGCTGCAGGCGCACCTCATCGCCCACGCCGTCGACATCGCCAAAGTCGAAGAGGCCGGTGCCGACGAAGGTGATGACCTCCTGCGCCCCCGTTAATTCAACGCCTCTCACCGCGCTGGTCTCGCTGTCTGCCACGTAGAGTAGCGTATTGTTTTCGTTGAGCGTCAGCCCCATCGGCTGCGCGAACATGGCTTCCAGGCGTGGCCCATCCTGCAACCCCTCGATGCCGCTGCCGGCGAACGGCTCAATAATATTGCTATCCAGGCGCAGCACAAAAATCTGGTGTTCGCCTGCCATCGCGATATAGAGATCATTGCCGACGAGGGCGAGATCCCAGGGCGAACTGAGCGCGGCCTCCCGCGCAGGCCCCTCCGTCGGTTCCTCGCCCATCCCCGCCTGCCTGCCCGTCCCGGCAATCGTTTCCACCTGCCGTGTGGCAAGATTCGCCCGCCGGATCAGGTGATTCTCGCTATCCGCCACGTAGAGCAGGTCTCCATCGAACAGGACGCCCTGTGGTCGCCTGAACCGTGCCTGCTCAAACGCGCCATCCGTGTGGCCCTCTTTGCCACTGCCGATAACATGCTGCACGTTGCCCGTCATATCCAGCACCATTACGCGGTTGTGCGTTGAGTCGCTGGCGGCGATGCGCTCGGCCCCGGCCTGCACTGCTACTTTGCCGGGGAAGGCCAGCACCGCTTCCGCTGCCGTCTCGTGTGTGAAGCGCAGCGGGCGATGATCGAGCAAATGCGCGGCGTCAAAATCCTTCACCATCTCCGCCAGCAGCGCCTTGCCCGCCTCCGGGTTGATCTCGCCCTCGTGCCTGCCGATCACCCGCCCTTCCGGGTCCACAAACATCAGCGTCGGCCACGCTCGCACGGTATATTCCTGCCAGAGGCGCATCCGGCGATCATTTACCACCGGATGTGTAATGCCGTAGCGCAGCACCGCCTCACGCACGCTGCTCGTAAATTGCTCCGCCGCAAACTTCGGCGAGTGAACGCTGACGATGGACAGCTCTTCGGGATAAGCCTCCTCAAGCTCTCGCAACTGCGAGAATGCATGCATGCAATTGATTCAGCACAGCGTCCAGAAGTGAATAATCAAAATGCGCCCGCGAAACTCGCTGATGTGTAGCTGGTGGTCGCTATTAATCCAGTCCAGCCCCTCTGGAAAGTCCGGCGCGCGCACCTCCCCACGAAATTGCGATTGTGGTGTTGCCATAATTCCCATCCCTTTCTCTGTAGTTTCTGCAACCCTTTCCTGTCATCATACCACTTTCCGGGGGCTATGCTGCATGCTGCCTTATCCCAAAGGCTAGACCAGGGGCGACTGTTTCTCATCCTTGACAGCAGTCACGAGAAATATCATAATTGGCTTGATTTTCTGATTGGAACAAATGGCCTGAAGATACTTCTGCAAATTCTGATACAGGATAGAGAGAACAATATGATCATCTCAGCCAGCTACAAAACCGATATCCCCACCTTTTACGGAGAATGGTTCATGAACCGCCTGCGCGCGGGCTATTGCCGCATGGTGAACCCGTATGGAGGTCAGAGGTATACGATCAGCCTGAAACGGGAAGATGTAGACGGTTTTGTCTTCTGGACAAAGAATATCGGCCCATTCCTGAAATCCCTGCTGGAGATCAGGGAAAGAGGCTACCCCTTCATTGTCCAGCACACCATCAACGGCTATCCTCGCCAGTTAGAATCTCGCGTCACAAACTCCGATCACACTGCCGAGCATATGCACACGCTCGCGAGCCAGTACGGGCCGGATGTGGCGATCTGGCGATACGACCCCATCGTCTTCTCCTCGCTGACCCCGCCGGACTGGCATCTCGACAACTTCGCGAACCTGGCGAAAGCCCTGGCCGGAGCGACCAACGAAGTCGTGATCTCCTTCGCCCAGATTTACCGCAAGACGAAGCGTAACATGGACGCGGCAGCGAAGGAATGCAACTTCGACTGGCACGACCACGAAACACTGATGCAGGAGCAGGGAAAAGCTTTTGCTGTAGAGCTATTTCATATAGCCAGAGAATACGGCATCACGTTGAAAGTCTGCTCGCAGGCTGCGTTTCTGACGCCAGGGATGGTGGAGGAGGCGCGCTGCGTCGATGCGCAGCGGCTGAGCAGGGTTTGCGGCGGCAGGATTCAGGCCGAAAAGAAGGGGAACCGCAAAGAGTGCGGCTGCTTCGCCTCGCGCGATATCGGGGAATATGATACCTGCCCGCACGGCTGCGTCTATTGCTACGCCGTGCAGCGTAGAGACCTGGCATTGCAGCGATTCAAGGATCATGACCCGCAGGGCGAGTTTTTGTTCCCTCCGAAAGACGCTGATCTGACCGAAGTTGCAAGTGGGCAGGGAGAAACTCCTCTCATACAGCTATCAAAGGGAAGAAAGCCCGCAGCGCCTGCCGCCAGCCAGCCAACATTGTTTGACGGGATGAGTTCGTAAGGGGAACAGGCATAAGACTTGAGATAGAGAAAACCGGCGAGGGTGATCCATTCAGGGGCACGCCTGTGGAGAAATTCTTCAAAGTCCAGACGCTCTATCACAGTATGTTGCGGTAGGCGCTGATAGCAGACTTTCCTGTTTTACTGATCTATCCACAAAAATCCCGCGAAAAAGTCTTGCTTTTTGAATAGCAATATGTTATAGTACCAATAACAAATAGTTATACACATCTGTAAGTCGAACCTGTATCGCTTCCCCTGGGAGGGAAAGCCACAGGGAGGGAGTTATACACGATGAGTCTTCATGTTGAACACATCAGCAAATCCTTTGGCCAGTTCCAGGCCATCACAGACCTCTCCATGAACGTGGAAGAGGGGGCGCTTTTCGGCTTTCTGGGGGCTAATGGCGCGGGGAAGACGACGACAATGCGCATTATCCTGGATCTGCTTCGTCCCGATTCCGGGCAGATTACCTGGAATGGCGTCCCTGTACATGAGATCACTCGTAGCTGCTTCGGCTATTTGCCGGAGGAGCGTGGTCTCTATCCAAAAATGCGCGTGGATGAGCAACTGCTGTTCCTGGCGCGACTGCATGGCCTGTCGAAGCAGGATGCCGAGAAAGGATTGGCGGAATGGCTCGAACGGTTTCAGATCGGCGCGTATCGCAAAAAGAGGGTCGAAGAATTATCGAAAGGCAATCAGCAAAAGGTGCAGTTTCTGGCGACCATCCTGCATGATCCGGCGATTCTGGTGATGGATGAACCATTTAGCGGCCTGGACCCGGTCAACGCGAATGTGCTGAAAGAGGCGTTTCTGGAGATGCATCGCCGGGGCAAGACCATTATTTTCTCCACACACCAGTTAGAGCAAGCTGAAGAATTGTGCCAGGATATCGTGATTATCAATAAGGGGCAGAGCGTCGTCCAGGGCAGCGTGAGCGCGATTAAGCGCCAGCACGGGCGCAATGTGGCGCATCTCAAACTTGACAACGACTCTGAGGCCCTCTGGCTTGATCAGCTCGCGGGCGTGCAGGTTACAAAGCGGCGTCAGGACTATATCGAGATGCAGTTCCAGGCCAATCTCAATCCCAATCTGATTGTGGAGGCGGCGCTGCAACACGGCGGCGTCATCAGCCGTTTCGAGGTGGTTGAGCCGCCGCTGACCGACATCTTCATTGAGCTGGTAGGCACAACTTCCCTGCCCGATGCTCCATCTGTCCTCTCAGCTTAGAGAAAAGTGACCGATCCAGGTAGTTGAGCGTGTGGGACACGTATCTGTATCGTACCTGCCCGGAAGAAGGAGGAAGCAAATCATGACAATGCAATCGGCGGCCACGCCAGAGCAAGAACGCTCTGAACAGGCGTACAGGGCTGTAGCGGTGAGTTCAGGCGGCGCTGCTGCCCGGAACACGTTGCGCAATATCCGTTTGATTATCGGACGTGAGTATAAAAATCGTGTGACTCAACGTAGTTTTCTCATCACGAGTATTATTCTCATAGCTATCGTGTTCCTTGCCGCCTTTATCCCGACGATTGTGCAGTTGATTACTGCGCGGACTACTTCGCAAACCCACATTGTGGTTGTAAATGACGCCGGTTCCGTTGCAGGCTTGAATGGGACAGCCCTGACCTTGTACATCAGTACGGAACTGAACGGGACGAATACCGGGAGCCGCGCTCCCTTTGTGATTAGCAGCCAGGCACGCGCCAACCTGAGCAGCCTGCAAAGTGAGGTCAAGAATGGCAAGCTGGATAGCCTGCTGGTGCTTGCTCGTGCGGCGAACCAGGATTTGCGCTTTACCTATGATACCAACGCCAGCGCCACCAGCGACACCAACCAGCCCAAGATTCAGGCTCTGGCACAGTTGCTCACCTTTCTTGATACCGCTCATCGTCTGGGCCTTACCTCGTCTCAGACTCAACGTCTGGTCGCTTCACCTGATCTGACAGTTGTGCATACTCAGCAGGGCCAGAACACTCGTCCAGAGAGTGAAATTATCGCGGAATATATACTTGCCATTGCTGGTGCCGTCCTGATCTATGTCTCTGTCGGGGTCTACGGCGGTATCGTTGCGGGGGGAGTTGCGGAAGAGAAAGGCAGTCGCATTATGGAAATTCTGGTGAATGCCGCGACCCCTTTCCAATTGCTGATCGGCAAGATCGTGGGCATCGGGGCAGCATGCCTGACGCAGATGGGGTGCGTGGTGGTAGCTGGCATTGCCGGGCTACTGCTGCAAACTCCTCTGCAGGCAGCACTATTCGGTACTAATATGGGAGGCTTCAGTCAGTATCTCACTGGCGTGTCTATCCCGTTCTACCTCCTCTTCCTGCTCTACATGCTGCTGGCGTTCTTCCTGTACGCCACGCTGTATGCAGGATTGGGTACGCTGGTCAAACGACAGGATGAGGTGCAAAACGCAACCATACTTCCCAGCTTGCTGGTTCTCAGTGGCTATCTGCTGGTCTATCTGGTAGTCTCTTCTCCCGATGCGGCCTGGGCGAAGGCGCTGTCATATATTCCTTTCTGGACGCCGACATTGATGCTGGTGCGCATTGCTGTGGGTACAGTCGCCTGGTGGGAGATCATCGTGACGACTGCATTGATGCTGCTCGCTATTCTCGCCTGCGCCTGGTTTGCCGCGCGCCTCTATCGTCTGGGCGTTTTAATGTACGGGCAGCGTCCTGGTATGGGACAACTGGTGAAACTGGTACGCATGAACTAATACGTACCGGTGCAGTAATCAGTCTTTCCGCGCAACCAGAAACGGCTCGCCCGGTCCATCAAAGAACATGGCCACTTCTTCTGGCAAGCCTGCCTGCCGGGCGAATGGCAACAGCGGACGCCGCACCACCCCGGCATTGTCAAAGCCCGCTTCTCTGGCTAACTGCCTGAGTTCGTCGTCCTCATAGAAGTGCAGGCGCGAAGCCATTGGTTCGGGGGCTGCCGGTGTGCCGCGCCAGGCGGGGTCGCTGCCCAGAATCACGAGGCGACCGCCGGGGGTCAGGACGCGGCGGAGTTCGCGCAGGGCCGCGACCGGGTCGGGGAGGAAGCCGAAGACGCCGGTCATCACCGCGCAGGTGAATGTTGCGTCGGGAAAGGGCAAGCCGTCTGCGCCTGCCTGCTGGATTGTGAGCTGTCCCTGCGCTATGGCGTCGTGATTTACTTCCTGCGCGAGCCGCACCATGTCCGGGCTGTGGTCAATGGCTGCGGCCCGGCATCCGCTTTTGAGGGCCTCTAACAGAAATGCGCCTCCCCCACAGCCCACTTCGACGAGATAGTCATCGGGGGAGAGTTGCAGTTCCGCCAGGATGGCGTAGAAGTTGGGGTAGTGGTAGAGGGGGTCGCGATAGACGGCCCGTGCCTGTACGCCTGATGGGCGGCGCGCCCTGCGGTCCGTCAGCCAGTTGCCGAAGCCTGCGGGCGCCGTTGCCTGCAAAAGCGGCGCGGCCACTGCGCTGGCGAACCAGCCCAACGACTCGTCCGCGCCGCTGAGCAAACCACCCCATTCACTGTGTGAGATTGTCACCCGCGTGCCGCCCTCAATTGCTTCAAGCCGTATCTCGATCTCCGTCAATTCCTCAGGCTCCCAGTCCGCCTGCCGCCACTGGAGCCTTATCAATTTATCTGGCAGCCATTCGACAACGCGGCCCACCTCAAAATTTCCCTGAACTATCCGACCGTTGGGGCCTGTCTCTACATCCATCCCTGCCTGCCGTAGCGCGGTAGCCAGTTCATCGATGAACACCGCAAACGCCCTCGTCGGCGCAAGCGCAACGTCTATGCAGGCGCTCACCCTGGTTTTGTTCTCTTCCATCTGCCTTTGCTCCTTATTCGGTTGGCGTGGGTTTGTTTTTCAGGGAAAAGGTTCATCGGGTTGTCTCTGCCACGTGTCGCTATTATAGCATGCTGTGAGGGGATTGAACAAATTTCCTACTATATTCCTATCAAAGTGGGGGATCGATTACGTCATCTATTATACTCCCACTTCGCACAATCACACATCGTCCCATCGGACGGTGTGTTTTTGCTGCGTTTCGAGTACACTCTCTTCTATGCTCATAAAAGGATAGCGCACAGGAGAAAACACCATGCCCAACACTCCCATCGAAACACAATTGCAGGCATTCGATAGAGCGATACTCACGGGTTTTGTACGCCAGTCTCTCAACAGCGAAACCCTCGAAATTGACGAGTGGCATGTGCAGCCACTACATAACGCGACAGGAATAGCGACCGGTGGGGTGTATCGTGTGGCCGGTGTTGGGCGAGAGCAGGATGGGGGCAGGGAGTGGTCGTTGATACTCAAAGTAGTTCGTTTGACGCAGACGGGGAGAATTGCGGGGGAGGATATGGCTCACGCGTTGTACTGGAAGCGGGAGGCGCTGGCTTATCAGTCTGACTTGCTGGCTGATTTGCCGGAGGGGTTGAGTGCGCCGCGCTGTTTCAGGGTAGTGGAACGGGAGGGTGAGATGCTGTGGCTATGGCTGGAGGATGTGCGAGATAGCTATGGGTGGCGCTGGCCGTTGGAGTTGTATGTGCAGGCGGCACGGCTGCTGGGGCATTTCAACGGGGCCTATCTGACCACGCGCCCGATGCCGGAGTATCCCTGGTTGACGGGCGATGGCTCGCTGCGAGCGGTGCTTGAGGCATATGTGGGGCTGCGCGCGGTCGTGCGTGACCCGCATCTCTGGCAGCACCCGCTGTTGCGTTCCGCTTTCCCGGTGCCACTGGCTGATCGCCTTGTGCGCCTGTGGGATGATCGGGGGCGGCTACTGGATGTCTTTGAGCGACTGCCGCAGACATTGTGCCATCTGGATGCCTGGCGCGGGAATCTGTTTGCGCCGCGTGGGACTGATGGCGGAGAACAGATGGTGCTGCTTGACTGGGCGTATGTCGGCAGAGGGACGGTTGGCACGGGCGCGGGTGATCTGGCGGGCGCGAGCTATGGCATGCTGGGCATTGAGGAGTGCGATCCTCGCGTCTTTGCCGACGCGGTATTCGAGAACTACCTGCACGGGCTGCGCGCTGTTGGGTGGCAGGGAGACCGGCGCGTGGTGCGTTTCGCCTTTACCATTATGGCCGCGCTCAAGTATGGCTGCCTGCTCCCCTGGTTGCACGATGTCTGGGACGAGAGCAGGTATGGCTTGTGGGAGTGCAGGGTTGGGCATTCTATGGATGATTTTGTCCATCACGCGGCGCGCTGGGTCTACTACCTGCTTGATCTGGCGGACGAGGCTCGCGGGCTGGTTGATGAGATATGAGACGGGAAGAGGGGTAAAATAGCAGAGCCGTGTTTCTTGAAGAGCTATTTTACACCTCCAGTAAGATAGTACGCTGGCGGGTTACACACGAGCCGGGCGTACTATCTGGCTAGTTGCACGGCAAATTCCCTCATCTGCACAGTTTTTTCCTGTATACTGAAGCAATAGAAACGGGTTGTGTTTTCGTATGTTGTGTTCAGGTAAGGTGAAGAACGTATGTGGCATTTGCCGCCATCATGGTATAAACGCTGGCGTATCATGGTTTCGCTGGGCTTTCTCGGCATGATCGCCGTGGCCCTTTTTGCGCAGACCGGTCTGGTCGATACGACGTGGCAGGCGCTGGGCCAGAACTTTTTCCTGCTGAGCCGGGCGGCCAACGGCATTGAACTGAATACCGCTCAGCAGTCGGTGCCGACGAATCTCAATGCCTCGCAACGCCTCGTGCGTATTTCGCAGCTTGATCCCGCCCAGTATAGCTCGACCAGCGAATATAATATCTGGGCCTATTCGGCCTGTTCCGCCGCCTCGATGACAGAGGTCTTCAACGCCTATGGCCGTTCCCTGCGCATTACAGACGTGTTGCAGGTGGAATCTCGTATCGGCGAGATTACGCCCGCACAGGGCCTGCTCAGGCCGCAAGGGATTGCCAACACCGCCGCGCAGTTTGGTTTCAAGACGACGTGGGGCAACTCGTGGTCGCTGGACGCGGTGATCGCTACGGCCAATCAGGGCCATCCCGTCATTGTGAGCTGGCCGCCCGACAGGTATCCACAGGGCCACATCGTGGTCGTCACCGGCGGCGATAGCAATAATGTCTACCTTGCCGATTCCTCAATCTGGAATCGCCATGTGCTGAGCCGGGGGCAGTTCCTCGCCTGGTGGGAGGGCTTCGCTGCCGTCGTAACCCCGAAGTAGTCTTTCTTTCCTATTCTTTTCTGTCGTATAATTGAGCTATACTGTTTCGTAAGGGGTGCCAGTGGGTACGAATGAGCGGTGGGAAAGAAACTTGCGTCTTTCTGTGATATCTGCTACATTGCAGATAAGCCAGAATGGCACAGAGAGACAAAAAAAGACACAGGGGAACGCGCGTGAACGTTGAACTGAATTTTGAGAAACGCTACCGGCTTGTTCGTGAAGTCATAGAAACTATCGTCCTGACCCTGCTCATGTTCATGGTTATCCGCCTGGCGGTGCAGAATTTTAACATTGATGGCATGAGTATGGAACCGAGCCTGCATAACGGCGAACTGATCCTCGTTGATAAGTGGTCCTATCTCTTCCATGCCCCCCAGCGTGGTGATGTCGTCGTCTTTGTCGCTCCGCGCACGCCCTCCCAGGACTATATCAAGCGCATCATCGGCCTGCCGGGCGACGTGATTACCATTCAGGGGACGGCAGTCTTCGTGGATGGCGTCAAGCTCGATGAGAGATACGTTGATCCGGCGCGGCAGGGCAACCCCTATGCCTTTAAGACGATCTCCAACCTTGTGGTGCCTCCCAACGAATACTGGGTAATGGGCGATAATCGCGCGGGCAGTTGCGATTCGCGCGCTTTTGGCTTTGTGCCGCGCCAGAACATCATTGGCCGTGCCGCCCTCGTCTACTGGCCCTTAGGTCAGGGCAATGATGGCCTCCTGCCCAATTACTCCTCCGTCTTTGCCGCCGTCCATCAGAGTAATACCACTGCTGTGCAGGGAAATGGCCCGCCTGTCAACTTCTCGGCCTGTTAATGCCTGGAAAATAGAACGCTCTGTATGGCGTCAGTTTTTCTCCGTATTATCATCCTGTTGTCGAAGTGCATCATGCCAGAAAAAGGGATGATTTTCCCGGTGGCGCTTGTTTTCCCTTATGAGAGACAAATAGCAGGCGCATACCTGCGCCTGCTACCTGCGTTCTCCTATCCCGCTCTATCTCGTGTTTCTCCTGTCTTGCTCCTGCCCGATTCAATCATGGAAGCGGGATGTTGGTAGGAATGGCGGTAGGAATATTTGTGGGAATAGAGGTCGGGACATTTGTTGGGAACTTCGTCGGCTGCGTGGGCGATGAACTGCCGGGCTTGATGTGCAGCAGGATGGCATGATTCTCGAGCGTAACCGCCGTGATGGTGTGCTGGATGTGCGTCTCCAGATTCCTTATTTGCGTGTTCATCACATTCGTGATGTCGTCGGGCGAGAGAATCAGCCCGGCGATGCCCTGCACCGTCACGTTGGTCGCGACCAGTTGACCATTCACTATCTCTGGCACGGTGGTGATCGTTGAGGAGAAGGAAAAGACGTTGAAATCGATCTCCACGTTGTTCGGCGTGAAGTGGATGGTCAGGTTCTGGACCGGCGAGGCGGAGGAGCTTTGCTGTGTGATCAGCGCATTGACCATGCCATCGGTGATGGTTTGATCTCGCTCTGGTAGAAGGGCTACCTGCGATGGAACATTGTTGATGGCATCTGAAAGCGCCTGGTTGATCTGGTTGATGGCAAAGGCGTTTAAGGCGATGCGTCCCCCGATCACCAGCGCGAGCAGCACTACAACAATAATGAGCAGGGTTATCAACAATCCACGTCTGCGCCGCTTGCGAGGTCGGGGTTGTGCAGGCTGTGGGGATTGCTGAGCTTGCCGGGATTGACTGGCCGGGCTGGAGCGTATCGTTCCTACGTCATCTCGCCTGGCCGGTTGGGTAAATGGAGATGGCTGTGCCGGGGTGGGTTTCCACGCCTGCTGGCCCTGTTGCTGCCACTGCTGCCCTTGTTGTGCCTGCGGTGGTACCGGCGTTGCCGGGCGATCGGACTGGCCTGCCAGATAAAGCGGTTGCTGCTGCCGGGGCGCGCCAGGCGGTGCCTGCCATGCTGTTGGCGGGATGGTGGGCGCATCTGTATTGCCGGATACCGGCTG
>Ga0070738_10007335_pt1 | contig 11084 bp, 9 predicted proteins | sample Coa_R2_2_FD_66446 | JGI IMG/M metagenome (GOLD analysis project Ga0070738, IMG submission 66446) | Surface soil microbial communities from Centralia Pennsylvania, which are recovering from an underground coalmine fire - Coalmine... | ecosystem: Environmental > Terrestrial > Soil > Unclassified ... | reverse complement strand
ATCATCCCGAACCAGAAGAAGATCGTGGCGGCGCTGCTCAAGGGTGAGAAGCCTGATCCGAAGCTCGGCAAGGCCGGCAAGGAGCGCAGCGTCCACAACAATTACCTGACCTTGCCCGTGCTGGTGCTGATGATCAGCAACCACTATCCGCTGCTGTTTGCCACCCGCTTCAACTGGCTGATTGTCGCCATCGTGCTCGCGCTCGGCCCGATCATCCGTCACTTCTTCAACGAGCGCCATGCGGGACGGCCCTCGCCCTGGTGGGTCTGGGGCGTGGCTGCCCTGGGCATGATCGCCATCGGCCTGCTTTCGGCAGCGGGCCCCCGCGGCGCCAATGTCGCGGCACTTCCGACGGCGCCGACCTATGCCGCAGCGGAGGAGATCATCCTGTCGCGTTGCAGCATGTGCCATGCGGCTGAGCCGGTCTGGGACGGCATCACCACGGCGCCGAAAGGCATCCGGCTCGACGACGCCGAGCACATCCACCGCAACGCCCGCCTCATCGGCCGCAACGCCGCCTGGGCCAGCGCGATGCCGCCGGGGAACGTCACCGAGATGACGGCGGAAGAACGCGCGGTCATCGCGGCGTGGGTCGAATCCGAGGTGCGATAGATCGGCGCTACTTGGCACCCACGCTCTTGGATTGAGGCTGCGCCGCCCGCCCTGTCGTGGCGTGGTTCAGCGCGTCATCGCTGGCGGTTCGCTGTGCGGGATGGCCGGTTCGCGTATCCCGCGACATTTCCAGGCAGGTCAGGAACTCGGCATACGTGCTGGCCCCTCCCATCCTGGTTTCCCGCTCGCATAACTGCCGTTCAGATGCATTGAACGTCGACCATTCCTTCTTGAGCTGGTCCCGCGCCTGGTCGTCGTCCTCGATGCAACGCTTCCGAGCCGTTTGGTCAAAGACCTCAGCCCTGCATTCGCGCGCAACGTCGAGCTGCGGCACGGTGTCAGCGACGGGTGATACCGGCAGCGCCGCCGCAATCACGATCGGAAGATGCATCAGCATGGTCGAAGCTCCTTGCAAGCGAGGCTCAAAGCCGCAAGGGCCGATAGGTTCCATACCGCTCCCGCAGGAACTTAGGACAGCGCGCCGAGCACTCCGCGCGTGGCCTGGTCGATTTCCTCGACATAGCGGCGACGGGCGTGGGATTCGGTCAGAAAGCCGATCACCTTGCGGCTGTCTTCCGATTCCAGCACCGCCAGCACCTCGGCCTCGGCATCGTCGAAGATCTTCATCGCGGTCTTGACGTTCATTTCCGGCAACAGGCTGACATCGGTGTAGCGCGCGAGCTCGATCACCTGGATGTCATCGGCAATGGAATCGAGCTCGCCCGAGAACAGCTCCGGCAGCAGCACGAGCCCGAGATAATCGTCGGAATTGTTGACCACCACGACCGCCGGCCGCGAGCCCAGCACGAATTCACGCCGGACGGCGGCAATGGTCGTCGTACTCGGAACCCTGGCGACGTCCGAGCGCATCATGCGCTCGACGGTCAGGTTGCGCAGCCAGCCGACATCATTGGCGCTGCGGATGGTCTCGCCGCGCAGATGCAGGCGCCAGGTGGAGAAGGAATGGCCGAACATGAAGCGGACGAAGATGCTCGTGACGATGCAGCCGGCGAGCACGACCGCGGTCACATCGACGCTGCGGGTCATTTCCAGGACGAGGAATGACATGGTCAGCGGTCCACCGACAATCGCAACGCCGAGCGTCGCCATGCCGGTGAGCATGCTGGCCAGCGGATCGACCGCGAGATCGAACCCCGTCAACAGGAGCAGCGCCGCATAGAATTTGCCGAGCATGCTGCCGACGAACAGCGAGGCGAAGAACAGGCCGCCGCGGAAGCCTGAGGCCAGCGAGATCAGGCAGGCGATCACTTTCAGCGCAATGATGAGCGCGATGAAGCCGATGGCCATCTCGCGGTGCAGGTTCAGCACCATGGCGCCGTGGCCGGCCGCCAGCACCTGCGGCGTGACGATGGCAAGGGCGCCGACGCAAACGCCTCCAATCACCGGTCGCAGCCAGACCGGGATTCGCCGGTTGGCAAACACCCGCTCGAACACCACGGAGCTCCGCATCACCGCAATGCCGATCATCGCGGCAATGAGAGCCAGCACGATCAGCGCCAGATATTGCTCGAGCCCGACGCTGTTGACGTGGGGCACCTCCAGCGAATAGGGCGCGCCGCCGAGATATTGCGCGGTCAAAGCTCCCGACAGGGAGGCGGCCAGGATCGGCGCCGCGCTGCCGACAGCATAGACCCCGACAATCAGCTCGCAGGCATAGAACGCGCCGGTGATCGGGGCGCCGAACGCCGCCGCGATCGCGGCCGCCGCGCCGCAACCGACCACCAGGCGAAGGTCGTTGCGCCTGAGATTGAGGACCTGGCCGAGCAGCGAGGCGGCGCCGGACCCGATCTGGGTATAGCCGGCCTCCAGGCCAACCGAGGCGCCGCAGCCATTGGAAACCAGCGTCTGCCCACTGACGATGATGCTGTCGCGCAGCGACAGCCGGCCGCCGCGCAACGCATTGGCCTCGATCGGGTCGACTGCGCTCGCAATCTTCCAGCGTCTCCGGAACCACTCCATGACGCCCAGGAGAAGCCCGCCTGCGGCCGGGGCAATCAGTGCAATGATGGGGTTGACGCGGTCATTGGCGCTGAGGCGCACGTCGACCGGGATGCCGAAGATCAGCACATGCGCGATCTGGGCGATCTCGCTCATCAAGGTCACGATCGCCCCGGTGACCACGCCGACCACCAGCGCCAGCGGGATCAGATAGAACTCGTTGCTGCGCAGAAGCGCACGCAGCCGGGTCAGCACCCGGTTCGAGCTCTTGCGATCCATGATCTGGCTGATCTGTGACAGCAAAGGCCGAGCCCTATGTTTTCGAACCGGAATGCGCATGCCCGTGGCCTGCCGTCTTCGGGCGGACACGTTCGATCGCGTCGCTTGCCAAAAGCGGCGTGTTTCCGATCTGCAGGCGCGCACGATACCGGCGCGGCAGCGTCTCAACTTCGACCGCCAGCCAAAGTGCCCTGTCCGGCGAGGGACCCGCGGCACGGTGCAATTTGGCCGCGCTGCGAGCGCCTTTCGAGGCGGAGATTTTGAGGCTCATTGCAGCAGATAATGGAGCAACGCGGGGCGGGTCAAGCCGCATCCGGCTTTAAGGAATTCAAATCCTGAAACGTTACAGTGACAGGCGGAATCGGCCCGGATCGGCGCGCCAAAATTAACGGTTGTTCAGATCGTTATGCGCCTGCAGCCATGCTGCCCGCTAATCGCGCGCGCACTCTCTGTTGCACCACCTGACACCTCTCAATATGGTGCAGGGCGAGGTTGAGAAATGACCGCTCGAAGAAGCCGCATCCTGCACCGCAGCCTGCGTGAGACCCCGCCGCTTGCGGTCGGCGGTGAAGGCGTCTGGCTGATCGGCCAGGACGGGCAGCGCGTGCTCGACGCCTCCGGTGGTGCCGCAGTGTCCTGTCTCGGTCACCAGCATCCGCGCGTGCTGGACGCGATCGCCCGACAGGCCTCCCGGCTCGCTTTCGCGCATACCGCCTTCTTCTCCTCCGAGCCGGCGGAAGCGCTGGCCGAGGAGCTCGTCGGCGACGAGCCGGGCGGGCTCGCTTACGCCTATTTCGTCAGCGGCGGATCGGAAGCGATCGAGGCCAGCATCAAGCTGGCACGGCAATATTTCGTGGAGCGTGGCGAGAAACAGCGCAGCCACTTCATCGCGCGCCGGCAGAGCTATCACGGCAACACGCTGGGTGCGCTCGCCGCCGGCGGCAACGCCTGGCGCCGCGAACCCTATGCGCCGCTGCTGTCATCAGCCTTCAGCCATGTGCGGCCTGCCTTTGCCTATCACGAGAAGCGCGAGGACGAGAGCGACGCCGATTTCGTCGCGCGGCTGGCCGACGAGCTCGAGACCGAATTCCTGCGGCTTGGTCCGCACTCGGTCGCCGCCTTCATTGCCGAGCCGGTGGTCGGCGCCACCGCCGGCTGCGTGGCGGCGCCCGAGGGCTATTTCCGCAAGGTGCGCGAGATCTGCGACCGTCATGGCGCGCTGTTGATCCTGGACGAGGTGATGTGCGGCATGGGCCGCACCGGCACCTTGCATGCGTGGCAGCAGGAAGGTATCGCACCCGATATCCAGGCCATCGCCAAGGGGCTCGGCGGCGGCTACCAGCCGATCGGCGCGGTGCTCGCGCGCGGCGACATTGTCGAGACGATTCGCGCGGGCTCCGGCGCCTTCCAGCACGGCCACACCTACCTCGCCCATCCGCTCGCCTGCGCCGCCGCACTCGAGGTGCAACGGATCATCCGCGACGACAGGCTGCTCGACCAGGTCGAGGCGCGCGGGCGGCAGCTCGAGCAGCGGCTGGTCGAACGCTTCGGCAATCACCGCCATGTCGGCGATATCAGGGGCCGCGGCCTGTTCTGGGCGATCGAGCTGGTGGCGGATCGCGCCACCAAGCGCCCGTTCGATCCCGCACTCAAGCTCAACCAGAAAATCAAGGCGACAGCCTTTGCCAATGGGCTCGCCTGCTATCCCTCCGGCGGTACGGTTGATGGCCGTAGCGGCGATCACGTGCTGCTGGCGCCGCCCTACATCGCCAGCCGTGAGGAGATTGACATGATCGTCGACCGGCTTGGCGCCGCCGTGGACGGCGCGCTCAAATCGGTCGAACGCTGAGGGGCCGCGCGAGACACCATGCGCATCGCCCTGATCCACGCGCTCAAACATTCATTGGCGCCGATCGCCGCCTCCTTCGCAACGCTCTGGCCGGAGGCGGAGCTGATGAACCTGCTCGACGACAGCCTCTCCGCCGACCTCGCGCGCGACGGCCGGCTGACCGAGGCCATGACCGAGCGCTTCCTTAGCCTCGGCCGCTATGCGGCAGGAACCGGCGCGAACGGCATCCTGTTCACGTGCTCGGCCTTCGGCCCCTGCATCGAGGCCGTGGCGCGTGCGCATGCGCCGATGCCGGTGCTCAAACCCAACGAGGCGATGATCGAGCAGGCGCTCGCGCGCAGCCGCCGCATCGGCCTGCTCTCGACCTTTGCGCCGACACTGGCCTCGATGCCGCGCGAGTTTCCGGGCTATGTCGAGATCATGCCCAAGCTTGCCGAGGGCGCACTGTCCGCACTCGATCGCGGCGACCGGCCGACGCACGACCGGCTGGTCGCGGAGGCATCACAGGACTTGCGGGACTGCGACGTCATTGCGCTCGCGCAGTACAGCATGGCACCGGCGGCGAGGCTGGTTGCGGACGCCACCGGACGACCGGTGCTGACCACGCCGGACAGCGCGGTGGAGAAGCTGAAGCGGCTACTGGGTGCTTAGCCGAGCCATCTTGCCGCGGACTCGTTCTTCCCTTCTCCGCTTGTGGGAGAAGGTGGCGCGCAAAGCGCGCCGGATGAGGGGTCTCTCTCCGCGCACTCAGTCGACAGTTTGAAATCGTGGAAACAAACCCCTCACCCGAACGCGTCTGCGTCTTCCAGCGGAGCTGCCCTCTCCCACAAGGGGCGAGGGCACAGCAACGGGCAGCTCAGGACTAACGTCGACATCCCCGCAAGAACAAGCTCGCACACGCCGCCACTCGCTGCTCCAGCTCTTCGCGCGTCGGCGCGGGGGCGTGGCCGAACATCACGGCGCGCAGCGGCTGCAATGCGAGCATGCCGAGCAGCATGCCGGCGGCAGCATCGGCATCGTCGAGCGCGAGGAGTCCGCGCTTGACCTGCGTGCGCAGCCATGAGGCCAGTGTGTTCTGGGTTGGCGTGATCGCCTTGTGAAAGAAGGTCGCGGCGATGTCGGCAAATTTGTCGCTCTCCGACAAGATCACGCGCTGAAGCGAAATCACGTCAGGGTCGAGGATCAGCTCGCCGCAGACCAGCAACGCATCGCGCAAGCCCGTCTCGATGTCCCTGCCCTCGCAGGCGCGCAGCCGCACCACCGAGGCGAACCGATCAATGCGCTCGGTAATCATCGCCTCGAACAGCGCGGCCTTGTTTGGCACCAGGCGATAGAGCGTTTTGGTGGAGATCCCGGCGGCGCGCGCGACGCTCTCCATGTTCGTCGCCGCATAGCCGCTCGCCGCGAATTCGCGCCGTGCGGCCTCATAGATTATCGTGCGTGTCTCCTCGTCGGAGCGCGCCTGCGGCCGTCCGCGGCCGCGCCGCTCGCAAGCGGCACCCCCGGTCTGTGCGTCGGTCTTGGTGGTGGTCATGGCAAGCTATGCTTTTAGATGATGACTGTCATTCTATTGACAGCCTCAATATGCGGTCTATTTTGGAAAATATCAAGTTTCCTAATTCATTGACCGCCAGCGGCATCTGATTCCGCTTTCCTGCCAATGGGTTGAACCAAAACGAGGACCGCCATGAGCCGCCATTCCACGTCTTTCGAGGCCGAACAGAAGGTTCCGGCCGACACTGTCCAGAAGCTGGTTTCCGCCCCCGAAGCCCCTGTCCCGGCGGCAAAGGCTGCCAAAAAGGGCGCCCTGCGAAGGCTCTTGATGGCGGGAGCCGCGCTTGCCGTGCTCGCCGGCGCATCCTGGTACGCTTACGATTACTGGACGGTCGGACGTTTCGAGGTTTCCACGGATGACGCCTATGTAAAGGCCGACAACACGACGATTGCGCCGAAGGTCTCCGGCTATCTCCACGAAGTGCTGGTCGGCGATAACGAGCCCGTGAAGGCCGGTCAGGTGCTGGCGCGCATCGACGACCGCGACTACGCCGTCGCGCTCGAGCAATCGCGCGCCGATGTCGCGGCGGCCGAGGCCGCCGTTTCCAGCAAGCGGGCCCAGCTCGACGTGCAACAGTCCGTGATCGAGGCGGCGAAGGCCACACTGGACGTCGACACCGCCTCGGCGACCTTCACCAGGCAGGAGAACAAGCGCTACACCGATCTCGCCGCCACGGGCTATGGCAGCGTGCAGAATGCGCAGGCCGCGCAGTCACGCGACGCCGGCGCGCTCGCCGCCATCGAGCGCGACAAGGCGAACATTGCCTCCGCCATCAATCAGGTGGAGCTGCTCAAGGCCGAGCTCAGCCAGGCGGTCGCAGCCGTCGCGCGCGCCAAGGCCGTGCTGCGCCAGGCCGAGCTCAACCTCTCCTACACCACCATCGTCGCACCGATCGACGGCGTGGTCGGCAACCGCACGCTGCGCGCCGGGCAATATGTGCAGGCCGGCACGCAATTGATGTCGCTGGTTCCGGCGAGCGGCGCCTATGTGATCGCAAATTACAAGGAGACGCAGCTCACGGACGTCAAGGCCGGCCAGGCCGTCGACATCGAGGTCGACATGTTCCCGGGCCAGGTCGTGCACGGCCACGTGGACTCGCTCGCACCCGCCAGCGGCCAGGAATTCGCGCTGCTGCCGCCCGATAACGCCACCGGCAATTTCACCAAGGTGGTGCAGCGCATCCCCGTGAAGATCGCGCTGGACAGCGCCGGTGTCGAGCTGCGGCCCGGCATGTCGGTGATCCCGACCATCCAGACGCAGAAGCAAGAGCCGATATCTGAGAGCGTGCCGCATCATGTCGCACGGACCAGCGTCGCGCTGCTCGCGTCGAAGAACTGATCTCAAGAAAATGAGACAAAAGGTGATGTCATGTCAGACCTTGCGCTCTCGACCTCTCCCGCGACCGCCGCTCGTCGCCCCGTGGCCGTCGCCGTAACCCCGGTCGCGTCAGACCGCGCCAGTGCCGTGATCTGGATCTCCGTGATGGCCGCCATGATCGGCGCGTTCATGGCCATCCTGAACATCCAGATCACCAATGCCTCGCTGCTCAATATCGAGGGCGGCATCGGCACCGGTGTCGACAACGGCTCCTGGATATCGACCTCCTATCTGATCGGCGAGATCGTGGTGATCCCGCTGACCGACTATCTCAGCCGGATGTTCTCCTTCCGCAATGTGATCCTGTCGTTCGCGAGCCTGTTCGCAGCATTTTCCGTTGCCTGTGCCTTCACCCACGACCTGCCCTCGATGATCGCGATGCGCGGCTTCCAGGGCTTCTTCGGCGGCGTCCTGATCCCGATGGCCTTCACGCTCGTCTTCACCAAGCTGCCGAAGGCGCAGCAGCCGATCGGACTTGCGATGTTCTCGCTCGCGGTGACGTTTGCGCCGGCCATCGGCCCGACCATCGGCGGCTATCTCACCGAGAATTACGGTTGGCAGACCATCTTCTTCGTCAACGTCATTCCAACCATCGTGATGGTCACGACGCTTTACCTCACGCTGGAACGTCAACCGTTGCAGCTTCATCTGCTCGCCGAGGGCGACTGGTTCGGCATTGCGACCATGGCGGTCGGCCTTGCCTCGCTGCAGGCGGTCTTGGAGGAAGGCAACAAGGACGACTGGTTCGGCTCGCCCTTCATCGTCAAACTCGCGATCCTCGCGGCCGTTAGTCTCACGCTCTTCATTGTCAACGAGCTCCTGGTCGAGAAGCCCGTGGTCCGCCTCCGCCTGCTCACGCGCCGCAGCTTCGGGCTCGGCACCATCTCCGCTGTCTTCCTCGGCTTCGCCCTGTTCGGCTCGGTCTATCTGCTGCCGGCCTATCTCGGCCAGGTGCAGCGCTACAATGCCGAGCAGATCGGCGCCGTGCTGGCCTGGACCGGCCTGCCGCAGCTGCTCTTGATCCCGCTGGTGCCGAAGCTGATGCAGCGGTTCGACATCCGCTACATCGCCTTTGCCGGCCTCAGCCTGTTCGCGGTCTCGTCCTTCATGAACATCACGATGTCGCTCGATTATTCAGGCGACCAGCTGTTCTGGCCGAACATTGTGCGCGCGGTCGGCCAGGCGCTGACGCTCGCCCCCTTGAGCGCCATCTCGCTCGGGAGCGTGGCGCCGCAGGATGCGGCCGCGGCCTCCGGCATCTCCAACATGATGCGCAATCTCGGCGGGGCCATCGGCACCGCGCTGCTCTCGACCATCGTCACCAAGCGCGAGCAGTTCCACTCCAACATCATCGGCCAATCCGTCGACCTCGGCCGCGAGGAGGTGCGCAGCCGCATCACCGATCTGACCAATTATTTCACGGCCCATGGCATCACTGATCCCGCCGCCGCGCAGCACCAGGCGATCGTCGCGCTCGGCAACATCGTCAAGCGCCAGGCGCTGGTGATGGGCTTCAGCGACGCCTTCGCGGTCATCGGCATCGTGCTGATCATCTCCGGTATTGCCATCCTGCTGACCGGCAAGCCGAAGGGTGCTGCGGGGGCCGCCGGCGGCCATTGAGCCGCCCCGGCCGACCGCACCCGGCATCTGCGGCCCTCCCTCCAAGGGGTTCAGCGTTAACCGGATTTTTGCCGTCCCTGCTGGCTCCAGGGGCGGCAAAAATTTTTTTGAGGGGCCTCTTGAAACCGCCCGGGCTTGTTCTAAGTCGTTTTTCGCCGCAAGCAGCGGTGTCGGGCGCCAGCTCCGGGCCCGGCGAAAGTGAGCGGGCGCCGGCAGGTGTCCGGTGCCTTCGTAACCATTTTGCTCCAAGGAGGACATGGCTATGAGGACCTACGATTTCGCTCCCCTGTGGCGTTCGACCATCGGCTTCGACCGCCTGTTTGATCTGCTCGACGAGACCCAGCGGGCCGCCGAGGACAATTATCCCCCTTACAACATCGAGCGGCTTGGCGAGGATCGCTACCAGATCTCGCTGGCGCTGGCCGGCTTCGGCCCGGATGAGATCGCCATTACCGCCGAACAGAACGTGCTGACGGTCGAGGGCCGCAAGGCCGACAAGGAGCAGCGCGAATATATCTACCAGGGCATTTCGGCCCGTCCCTTCAAACGCCAGTTCAACCTGGCCGACTATGTGCAGGTGAAGGCCGCATCCTTCGACAACGGCCTGCTCCGTATCGAGCTGTTCCGCGAGATCCCGGAAGCGATGAAGCCGCGGCGCATCGCGATCGGCGGCGTCACCCAGCCTGCGACGATCGAGCAGAAGAAGGCGGCCTGACGCGGCCGCTCGGCGGCCCGCGCCGACCAAGCGTTCGCGCAGGCCCCAAGCGCAGCTTGTTTACGCCAATCACTGGCCCGCAGGAGGCGGCGCACCGCCTCCTGCTCACGTCCACACGAGAAAGGAGCGATTGAAGGAGAGACGGCATGAGCCAGGTTGACCGCACGCTACACAGTCTTGATAACACCTATCACCCTGTATCCCACTACGATTCACCTCGCGCCGTGCTGTGCGACGATGTGCTTTCGACGGCCGAGAAGCGCGCCATCCTGTCGTCATGGGCGTCGGACATCTATGCCGTGGAATCCGCGCCGGGTTTGCGGAAGATTCCGGGGCTGCCGCAGCCGATGCGGCTTGCCGATATCCTGGCCGCGCTGCGACAGCTCGATGAGGATGATGGGCCGCCGCGTCCTGGCGGAGTTCCTATGCGGATCGCCCGCGGCACAGATGCCGAAGCGGCCCGGCCGGCGATCACCTTCAACAGAGCGCGCTGGAATCGCGATGCCAATATCAGGCGCTACCGCAAGCTCTTGCGCACGCGCCTGAGCGAGCACGAACGGCGCTTCGTCGAGCAGCGGCTCGGCGAAGAGCTTTCGGCCTGTTCGGCCTGAGCAACCAACGTCGCGCAATCCTGGACGCGGCCCTCTCGACTAAATTCGGGTCACGGGCCGCGCCTGCGACGAGGCTGCAATATGCACCTGTCTGATCGTCGTCACCGCCGCGATGGTTGCGGTTATTGCAAAGGCGACGACGAGAGCGATCAGAACACTTTGGGCTCTCATGGTCTCTGTTCCCTTGGGCGTTCGGGCAACGGGGAAACCTCCCCGTCCAGCCAATCCTGCTCGACGGCCAGCGCCGTCCAAGCATCCGCCATTCGCATATAGCGCCTGAACATGGGCTGAACCTCGGCTCGTTCCGCGAGCTGCAGGCAATTTTCAGCGTGCTGGCGCATCAAGTCTGACTGTTTCATGCTGAGGACGTAGTGACGACGCGCACAGAGCTCAACCGTTCATTAAATGATCTTAAGGCGACCGGACGCGTCCGACATTTGTTGGAACCATCCGCGTCGACAGGCGTAAGCCCCGTGCTTCCGGCGCCGATTCCCCCTGTCACGTCGG
>Ga0070738_10007332_pt1 | contig 11088 bp, 8 predicted proteins | sample Coa_R2_2_FD_66446 | JGI IMG/M metagenome (GOLD analysis project Ga0070738, IMG submission 66446) | Surface soil microbial communities from Centralia Pennsylvania, which are recovering from an underground coalmine fire - Coalmine... | ecosystem: Environmental > Terrestrial > Soil > Unclassified ... | reverse complement strand
TTCACACAAGCCCAGCGGCCGATGCGGGTTTATACCCCGCTCGGCCCCGACGTTCTGGTGCTGGAAAACATCGGCGGGAGCGAAGCGATTTCGCGGCCCTTTGAATTCCGCCTGGATATGCTCAGCGAAAACAATTCGATCTCGGCGAGCAGCCTGATCCGCAAACCGGTTCACGTCGAGATCGATCTGGCGAGTGGGGCTTCGCGCTTCATCCACGGCCGCGTCAGCCATTTCGTGCAGCGCGGCCGGAAGGACATGATTACTTCATATCAGGCCGTGATTCGCCCGTGGCTGTGGTTCCTGTCGCTCTACCGGGATTGTAGGATTTTTCAAAACATGTCCGTGCCCGATATCGTGGAGAAGATTTTCACCGACCACGGATTCACCGATTTTTCGCTGGCTTTGTACGGATCGTACAGCCCGCGGGAATACTGCGTGCAGTACCGGGAGTCCTCGCTCGATTTCGTGTCGCGCTTGCTCGAAGAGGAAGGAATTTTTTATTACTTCAGGCACAGCGCCGACAAACACGAGCTGGTGCTCACCGACAACGTCTCGGGATGCGATCCATGCCCCGATCAGAGTACCGCGCGGGTGTGGGTGGAGCAGACCTCGTCTCTTGAGGACGACGTCATCGAAAAGCTCGAGTACACCGTCGCCGCCGAGCCGGGTTTGGTGACGCTTGAGGACTACAATTTCACCACGCCGAGCAATAACCTGATGGTCAACGCCGAGGGCCAGGACGGCGAAGAAATCTACGACTATCCCGGCAAATACGACGATCGCGACGCCGGCGAGCGCTACGCGCGCCTTCGCCTGGAGGAGCGGGAAACGGCGGAAAAGATTATCCGCGGATCGGGCGGCGCGCGCGCCTTTATCGCCGGATTCACGTTCACCCTTCAGGATCATTACCGCGAGGATCTCAACGTCGATTATCTGATCACCGCGCTGCGCCTGACGATGAAGACCAGCTCATTTGAGACGACGCCGGAGGATCGCGCCGACTATGTCAACGAGTTCGAGGCCATTCCGGTTTCCGTCCCTTACCGGCCGCCGCGCCTCACTCCCAAGCCGGTGATCGCCGGGCTCCAGACGGCCGTGGTGGTTGGCCCCAGCGGCGAAGAAATTTACTGCGATCAATACGGACGCGTCAAAGTTCAATTCCATTGGGACCGCGTCGGGAAAAGGGACGAGAAAAGCTCCTGCTGGGTTCGCGTGAGCCAGGAATGGGCCGGCAAGAACTGGGGCGCGATTTTTTTGCCGCGCATCGGCCAGGAAGTGATCGTCGAATTTCTCGAAGGCGATCCGGATCGCCCGCTCATTACCGGGCGCGTTTACAACGCCGAACAGATGCCGCCTTACGCTCTTCCCGCCTATCAGACGCAGAGCGGCATCAAAACGCGCAGCTCCAAGGGAGGAAGCGGATCCAACTGCAACGAGCTTCGCTTCGAGGACAAAATGGGCAGCGAAATGGTGCTGCTGCACGCCGAAAAAGATCTGACCACCGAAGTGGAGCACGATGAAACGCGCACGGTCGGCAACAACCGCACCACGACCATCACGCAGAACGAAACCAAAACGGTCGATCAGGGCAACGAGACCATCACGCTCAACACCGGCAACCAAAGTATCGAGCTGAAAATGGGGAATCAGAGCACCAAGGCCGATCTGGGCTCGATTTCCACCGAGGCGCTTCAATCGATCACCCTGAAGGTCGGAGAAAACAGCATTGTGATTAATCAGATGGGAATCACCATTTCCGGTTTAAACATCACCGTCCAGGGCCAGATTCAGATTTCCGCCGAGGCGCCGATCATTGAGGTGACCGCCGACGGAGAGCTGAGCTTGACCGGCAGCATTACGATGATCAACTGAGAGATGACGGCACAGGAACTTTGCGATCTCGCGGAATTGAACGACAGCGCGCGCCAGTTGGCGCAATCCGGCTTGCCGGCGCGCACCATGCTCGAACAGATCGTGCGCGGCGGCGAGATTCGGGCCGCCATCGGCGCGCTGGCGCAGGCGCTGCCGCGGGCGGAGGCGATCGCGTGGGCGCTATCGTCCATTCGCGCCGTGGAACCGGTAGTGAAAAAACCGGGCGCGGGCCAAGTCCTGGAGGCGATCGAAAAATGGCTGGGCGAACCGGACGAGCAGCGCCGGCGCGCGGTGCGCGAGGCGGCCGATCGCGCCGGAATCGCCACGCCCGCCGGATGTCTCGGCATGGCCGTCTTTTACAGCGGCGGAAGCATCGGCCCGGCCGATTCTCCGGTCTCGCCGGAGGCGCCGCGCTCGCTTTGCGGAAAAATGGCCGCCGGAGCGATCGCGCTGGCCGTGGCGCTGGAGCCGCTGCGCGCCGCCGGGCTGCTGCGCGAATTTTTCGACGCCGGAATGCGCCGCGCCAATGATCTGAAGATCTGGGAGAAGGACGCCTGATATGGGAATGCCCGCAGCCCGCGTTACAGACATGCACGCCTGCCCCATGGTTGATCCCGGTCCGGTGCCGCACGTCGGCGGACCGATTATTCCGCCTTGCGCCGTCACCGTGTTGATCGGGGGACTGCCGGCGGCGCGCGTCACCGATATCGCGACGTGCGTGGGTCCGCCGGACGCGATCGCCGAAGGCTCGCCGACGGTGCTGATTTGCGGTCTCCCCGCGGCTCGCCTGGGCGACATGACCGAGCATGGCGGCGTGATTATCGTGGGCGATCCAATGGTATTGGTCGGCTGATGGGCTCCCTGTATACTTAGGATTCGTTACCTATGAAGCAATTGCAGCGCGTCGTCTGGACCAAGGGGATGTTCCTGACGCCGCAACATTTTCAGGCGCAGGACGAATATTTCGAGCAGCACATTCACTTCCGGGCGAATTGCTCCTCTTCCTGCAACTGGGGTCTGGCCGGTCTGTCGATCGACCTGGAGGCGCTTTCAAACGGAATCTTCACGCTCCGCCACTGCCGGGGAATTTTTCCCGACGGGCTGATTTTTAATATTCCGGAATCGGATGAGCCGCCTCCCGGCCGCGAGATCAGCGAATATTTTGCGCCCACCGATCCTGAACTGGAGGTTTTTCTCGCCGTTCCCGAGGCCAAGCCGCGCGGCAGGAACATCACCGTCCAGAACGGGCAGCCGGCGGCCGACGCCGGAACCCGCTACATCGCCGAAACCCGCATGATTCTGGACGAAGCCGGCGGACAGGAGCAGAAGCCGGTGCAGCTCGCGCGAAAAAATTTTCGCATCGTGTTCGGCGGCGAATCGCTGGACGGCGCCGTCTCGCTGCGGATTGCCTGCGTCACGCGCAGCGCCGCCGGAACCTATATCGTGCGCCCCGATTTCATTCCCGCCGCGCTTTCCATCGATTCCAGCGAGTACCTGCTGCTCATGCTCCGCCGCCTGATCGAGCTGCTGGCGGCGAAATCGGCCTCGCTTTCCAATATGCGCAGGCAGGGCGGGCGCAGTCTGGCCGAATTCGGTCCCGGCGATACGGCGAATTTCTGGCTGCTGCACACTGCCAACACCTATCTTCCGCAATTGAAGCATTTATGGACGGCGCGGCGGCGTCATCCGGAGATGATGTACCTGATCATGCTCGGGCTAGCCGGCGCTCTTTCCAGCTTTTCGCTGGAGGAGCACGCGCGTAATCTTCCCGATTACGACCACGAAAATCTCGGAAAATGTTTTACCGAGCTGGACGAGAAGATCCGGATTCTGCTCGAAACCGCCATCCCATCCAAGTGCATCGCCATCCCGCTGTCGCTCACCGAAAAATCGGTGTGGTCCGGCGAAATCGCGGAAGAGTACTTCAAGAAAACGCAATTTTATCTTTCCGTAAGCGCGCAGATGGGCGTCGAGGATGTCATCAAACAAGTGCCGAAACTGTTCAAGGCTTCCTCGCCCGCCGAAATTCACCGCCTGATCCGCAACGCGCTGCCGGGGATTTCGCTGCGCCACACCGCGGTTCCTCCGGCTTCCGTTCCCGTGAAATTATCCCGCCAGTATTTCGCGCTGAATCAGAGCGGCGTGCTGTGGGATGGAGTGGTCAAATCGCAGAAGATTTCGATTTTCGTGCCGGAAGATATCGCCAGACCCGAGTTGGAACTGCTGGTCGTGATGCTGGATTGATGGTCGCCCCAGTGGGAAAAATTTGGATCGGCCGGTCATTACGCAAGCCCGGCCGGGTTGGAACAAGCAGGAGAAAAGAGGAGTAGAAGGAGGTTAAATACGTGATCCAGTATAGCGATTTAGGTGGGAATAAAACGTTGAGTGAAATCGTCATCGCAGGAAGTCATGATGCGGCGATCACTCGCGGCGGAGGGAACGTTCAAACGCAGCACGTGGACATCTTCGTACAGGCGTATTGTGGAGTCCGCTTTTTTGACCTCCGAATTGCCGCCGCGACCGTCCCGGGAGGTCCCGGTGAGCCAAAGAAGGCGGAGCTCAAGGCATTTCATGCCGACGGCGTCTTCCAGAAGAAGGAGCAAAAAATGCGCTGGCTCGACGGGGTCGGCAACGTGTCTTTGCAGCGAACAAAACTGCGGGCCGGTGCGTTCGGCTTCGGACTCGAAAAGATACTCGAGGACGCCAAGGAGTTCGTTACGGGCGCGGGCCAACGTGAATTTTTGCTGCTTAAATTTGATAAGTCCACAAACTGGCGACTCATCGCCCAAACTTGTGTTTTTACCCTGGGCGATGTCATATACAGGGGGGCGGGCAACCTAAACACCACCCGGATCTCGCAGTTGGCCGGTAAGGTCATTGTGCTGTTCCCGATGAGCGGGCTTAATGAGGTTAGAGATACATTCTCGGCGCACGATGGGATCCTTGGCTGGAAAAATCTCTGCAACCGGGAAGGAGCGGCCTACCAGAAAACTTTCGACGGGCTCCAATATTTCGGAAAGGGGGGCACGTCGCCATTCAAGCCATTTGACAAAATATCGCAAAATGTATCCGGGCAGCGAAAAATTCTGGAGCGAGCCGAAGTTTTTCCTCCCGAGGTAATCCGGATGATGTATTGGACCACCACCGGACTCATGGAAAGCATCAAGAAGCGGAATCAAAAAATGTGGACTCCTCCGAACGTGGAAAGAATGAGGACGCTTTGGAGATCTGGCCTGAGGCAATATACCGAGTACACCAGTCCGCTTTACGGAACGCTTCCGCCCGAGTCTGCGGCCATAGGAGCGACAATCAAAAGAGCCATGCCGAACATCATAATGATTGATTTTGCGGATACGGACAAGTGCCAGACGATCTACGATCTAAACTTCGCGACCGCTGAAAATTTGGCGATGGCCGCGCAAGCGAATTAGTTTGCGCCGTGCTGTCGTGAGTTCCCAGCCTGAACCAACCCTGGCGGTGCGGGCAGAGGCGTGCCGCCAGGTCTGCTTTATACCGGTTTCGCCGGTAAAGCGATTTTGAAATCGGCCGGCACCTTGAACATCCCCGGATCGAGCTTCACGCCGGACTGCACGTTTTTCATCTGCGTCCGCATGACGCAACCCGTGGAGGGATCGGTGACCGTGGAATGAATCGGCAGTTTCAGATCCTTCGAGGTCCATACTTCGCCCACCAGCGATTGCGGCTTGCCCGCAACCGGAAACGCAAGCTGCTTCCCGGAAACTTTGATTCCGTCAATCGTCTTCTCGCCCAGGTGGGCGATTTCCTGCGGCGGCTGCGGCGGTCCTCCGGGCGCCTGCGGAATCTGCATCCCCGGCATTTGCGGGAGCGCGATGCCCTGGATTGCCGGAGCTTTCGGCAGAGTGACGCCCGGCATCTTCGGCATCCCTGGAATCGCGATTTTTTTCGCCGGGTTCAGTGTGAAGCTCTGGCCGGTAACCGGATCGTGAATGCTGGCGAGCTCACCTTGCTCAACACGCGTGCGCGACTGCTCATCGCGGAAAAACTGCATTGTCGTCACGCGCGTGAACGATTTGCACTGTGTCTGGCTCTCCAGAATCGCCTGGATCGCGGGCACGTTCCCCATTCCGGCAATTTTAGCAGTTTGCTCCGCGCCGAAGGCGGCCGGCGGTATTGATCACGCGCGGAGCATCCAATCCCGCCCGTCAAACCGCGCCGCTGAACGCCGCGGTCGCCGGACTACGGATTTTCCGGCCACAGATGTTTGGGATATTTTCTTGCGAGCTCGCGACGCAGTTGCGGATAAAGCCGATCCCAAAACCCCGCGAGGTCGGTGGTGACCTGCACCGGCCGGTGATTGGGCGCGAGCAGATGAACGACCACCGGCGTATTGCCGATGCGCGGCGTTTCGCGGAGCCCAAAGAAATCCTGCAAGCGCGATTCGATCCACGGCGGCTGGCCCGCTTCGTAATGCACTTTCACCCGCCGGCCGCCGGGCAATGCCAAGCGTTCCGGCGCGAGTTGATCGATGCGCGGCGGGCGAATCGCATCCAGCAGTCCGGCGAGCTGGGCGAAACTGTTCCGGCCGCGGCACAGCTCGCGCAGCGCGGCTGGCACATCGATCGGGATGCCGGCGAAAGCCGCGCGAGCGCAAAGCTGATTCAATTCGCCGCGATCGGCGAAGCGGCCTAAATCCGTTTCCATGGCTTTTTCGGCCAGCAGACGCGAAGTTTCCTCGCAGGGCGGCGCGGGCGCGCGCGTTTCCTCGATCACAAGCTGGTCGTAGAGCAGCGCAGTCACCTGTTCGACCCGCTCCGCCGCGCGATTCCATTCCAGACGCGAGCGCTCGACGGCGTGATCGAGCAGCCATTCGGGCTCGAGCGGCGCGGTGAGGCGGACTCGCGGCAGTCCGTGCTCGCGGCGCTCTTCCACGTCGATCGCGATCAGAAATTCGTGGCGGCAGTCGCGGCGCCTCGCCGATCCGCCGGACGCAAGCAGGATTTCATCGGCATTGCGCCGCCGCGCGACGCGATCGGGAAACGCCGCGAGCACGCTTTGCAGAATTTCCGCGTCGCCGGCGCGATCGCGGCCCGGAATCAGGCGGCGAAGCTGCTCAAACACGCGTCGCGTTTGCAACTGCCAATTCGATTCGGCCAGCGCGAGCACATCCGGCGCGCCCCGCTCGCCCGTGCTGAGGACCGCCGCGATCTTGCAGGCCGATTCGGGAACGCCGCGGCGCGCCCCTTCCCATGCAAGCTTGGCCAGACGCGGCGGCAAGGGCAATCGCGCCATTTCCGGCGACACTTGCAGACGATCGAGCAGCGCGTTGGCCGCCGCGATCGCAGGCTCCGGCGGAGCTTCCAGCCAATCGAGCGAATCGATTTTCATGGCGCGAAGCTGCAACACCATTTGCGACAGCTCCCGGCGGCGGATTTCCGGGACATCCGCGATGGGGCGGCGGTGAAAATCCTCGGCCGTGTACAGGCGAATGACGCGCCCGGGTGCGGTTCGCGCCGCGCGTCCGGCGCGCTGCGCCGCCGATGCCTGGCTGATGCGGTGCAGGTTCAGCGACGGCAGTCCGGTCCATGGCGAATCGATGGCGATCCGCGCCAATCCGCTATCGATCACCGCCGTAACGCCTTCGACAGTGATGGAGCTTTCGGCGATGTTGGTGGAAAGAATCACTTTGCGCCGCCCGGCGGGAGCGACGGCACGATCCTGCTCTTCAGGCGAAAGATCGCCGTGCAGGGGAACCGTAAGAAGGCCGAAACGCTCGATCGCGCGGGCGGCGTTGCGAATTTCCGCCGCGCCGGGAAGAAACACGAGAACGTCGCCGTCCAAACCTTCCGCGAGCAGCCGCTCCAGCGCGGATGCCACCTGCTGTTCGAGCGGGGAGGCGGAATGCGGCGTGTATTCGATCCGCAACTCGAAAAGTTTTCCCGGGGATCGCGCCACCGGACAATCTAAATAACGCGCGATCGGCGCGGCATCAAGCGTCGCCGACATCACGACGATTCGTTTATCGGTTCGCTTCAGCAGCGCCAGAGCGAGATCGCTATCGAGATGGCGCTCATGAAACTCATCGAGCACCACGGTTTCGACGCCTTTAAGTTGCGGATCGGCGAGCATGCGGCGCGTGAGCACGCCTTCGGTCATGAATCGGAGCCGGGTTCGCGGGCCGCTCACATCCTCGAAGCGCATCTGATATCCCACGGTTTCGCCAACCGGCTCGCGCATTTCGCCGGCGACCCGGCGTGCGGCCATTCGCGCCGCGAGCCGCCTGGGTTCGAGCACGATGACCTCGCCGCATCCGAGCTCCAGCAGCGCCGGAGGAACGCGCGTGGTTTTGCCCGCGCCCGGCGGAGCTTCGATCACCAGATGGCGCCCATGGCGAAGCTCTTCAAGAATTCGCGGCAGCAGATCGTCGATCGGAAGCTTCATTTCAAGAGGGCGGCGCGCGTTTGGGAAGATTCGCGCCTCGAGCGGGTTCACCGGACCTGCTTCTTCAACTTTACACGGCGCGCCAATCGCGGCAAGCGATGCTTGACAGCCTTTCGCCGGCGGATGTAGGATCGGGATATTTGCTTACAGGTCAGACCAATACACCAGATCCCGATACGCGCCTCGGCCGCGCGGCTCTGAGCATTTCCGCAAGAGGCTCCCGCGGCGTTCGCCGGCCTGCGCCGGAACTTTTATGCGAGAATTGCAGTTTGCTCTCAACCCTTAGATTTATTTTTGCGAAAGATCCCGACCGACCCTCCGGCGGCCTGTTCAAGCTTCGGAGACCTTTCGTTCCTCAGTGGAGGCTGGCCCATGTGGCAGCAGAATTTTACTCCGATCGCGGGTAGCCTGGCCTATTCGACAATCATAGCCGCGGCTCCGATCTTCGTGCTGCTGTTAATGCTCGGAGTGCTGCGAATGCCCGCCTGGATCTCCGCGCTTTGCGGACTGGCCACGGGGGCGGTGGTGGCCGTGGCGGGCTATGGAATGCCGCTCCGCAATCTTTTCGGAGCCGTGACGTTCGGCGCGGCCTTCGGGCTGTTTCCGATCGGGTGGGTCGTGTTCACCGCGATGCTCATGTATTACGTGATCGTTGAAAGCGGCAAGTTTGAAATTATTAAGGACTCGGTCGGCCATTTGACCGAAGACCGGAGATTGCAAGCCATTTTGATCGCCTTCGCTTTTGGCGCTTTCATCGAAGGCGCCGCCGGTTTCGGAACGCCGATCGCGATCGCCGCGGCGATGCTGGCCGGACTGGGATTTTCGCCGTTTTCGGCCGCGGCCATGGCGCTCATCGCCAACACCGCTCCGGTGGCGTTCGGCTCGCTCGGCATTCCGATGATCACGCTGGCGGCGACCACCGGCCTTCCGCTGGACCATTTAAGCGCCGCCACGGCGTGGATTCTCGCTCCCCTCTCCGTGATCGTCCCGTCTTATCTGCTGCTGGTGATGTGCGGATGGAAAGGGCTGAAAGGCGTTCTGCCGGCGGCGATTCTATGCGGGCTGGCGTTCGGCGTAACCGAATTTTTCATTCTGAACACCGTGGGCGTGCAGGTGACCAATATTATTTCGTCGCTCACCTGCATCCTGGCGCTGGTGATTCTTTTCCGGGTCTGGAAGCCGTCCGACAGTTTCGTGCTCGACGCCAGGCATGGAAGCCATCGCTTCATCGCGCCGCCGCGCCATAGCGCATCGGAGCTGCTGATCGCCTGGAGTCCTTATTTGTTGCTGGTGGTGATCATTCTGCTGTGGGGCGTGCGGCCCGTGGCGGCCTGGCTCAATGCACGGAACGTCCTCGTGAACTGGCCCGCGCTGCACAATGAAGTTCTGCGCGTGCCGCCGATCGTGACCAAGCCTTCGCCCTACGGCGCTTCCTACACGTTCTCCTGGCTTTCCGCCTCGGGAACAGCGTGCCTTCTGGCGACGATTCTTTCGGCGGCAGTTTTGCGAATGAGCCCGCGCGTGTTCTGGAAAGTCTTCGTTCACACCTGCAAGCGGCTGCTGCCCGCCGAAACGACGCTGGCCTGCGTCCTCGGTCTGGCGTATCTGATGAATTATTCGGGAAGTACGGGAACGCTGGGTCTGGCCTTCGCCGCTACCGGCTCCCTGTTCCCGTTCTTCAGCGGATGCCTGGGATGGATCGGCGTATTCCTCACCGGAAGCGACACATCGTCGAACGCCCTTTTCGGGAACTTGCAGGAAATTACCGCGAATCGCCTGCATCTGGACCCGGTTTTAATGGCGGCCGCCAATTCAAGCGGCGGCGTCATGGGAAAAATGATCAGCCTGGGGAGCATCGCGGTGGCGGCCGCGGCCACCAGCATGAAGCGCGAGGACGAATCGAATCTGTTTCGCTTCACCATCGGCCACAGTATTGTGCTGCTGCTGGCGGTTTGTTTGCTGGTGATGCTGTATGTTCATATCCAGCCGCATTTTTACTAAACACGTCCGGCGCGAATGATTCGAGAAACCGCCATTTTCGCCGTTGATTTCCGGATGGAGGAGATTTCGCTTGAGTACCATGACCGCAACCCGTTTATCGACCGTTGAACCGGTGACCGAGCTGTACGACCGCGAAAAAATCGAAGACGTCGGGTTTCTGACCTGCATGACGCTGGTGCTGCTCGGCAATTATGCGCAGACCGGGCACTTCGGCGGGCCGCTCGCCTGCACGCCTTACAATGTCGCGCTGCATCTGGCCGGACCCGAGTTCGGTGGCATGACCTATGATTATCGCCATCCCAAACTGCCGTTTTGCGACAAATTTCTGCTGGCCGGGGGCCATAATATTCCGACGTGTTACGCGTTGTGGATCATCATGGGCGAGGCGCTGGCGCGGAAGCACAAGGCGACGGGCGATCCCCGCTATCACGTCGATCCGAACATCGCGATGCTGGCGGTGGATGCGCTCGGCTTCCGCCGCGGCGCGGGCGCGCTGAAGACGCTGCTTCAGGACAACAATCTGGCCGATCATCCGCTGTTTGCGCAGGCGAAAATCCGCGGCATTCGCGCGCTGCAAGGCCACGCCGAATCGACCGATCTGACCAACGACGTCAACGGCGGACCGTCCGGCGTTGGCGTCGCCACCGTCGCCGGGAAGGCGGCGTTCTGGGATTTCGTGGGGGCCGGCGCGAGTCCCCGCATTTTCGCCATCGAAGGCGAGTTCGCGATGACCGAAGGCCACGCGCAGGAGCTGAAAACGCAGGCGCTGGCGCTCGAAGTCGGCAAGCGCGCGCG
>Ga0070738_10007331_pt1 | contig 11088 bp, 7 predicted proteins | sample Coa_R2_2_FD_66446 | JGI IMG/M metagenome (GOLD analysis project Ga0070738, IMG submission 66446) | Surface soil microbial communities from Centralia Pennsylvania, which are recovering from an underground coalmine fire - Coalmine... | ecosystem: Environmental > Terrestrial > Soil > Unclassified ... | reverse complement strand
CTGGCCGGCGCGCGACTTGGGCATGTGCGTCTTGATGAAGTCGTGCACGTCCTGCGCGTTGCGGAACGGGTCTCGCCACGGCGCGCCGGCCGGCCGCGTCTGGACCTGGATCTGGAGCTGCTGCTGATCGGTCGGAGACGACGCGGTCGGGTTGTCTCGCGGGTATTCGGGAAGCGCGCCGGGGCCGAGGATCGCGGAGGAGCCGGCCAGGCCCTGGCCGCGCTCGCCGTGGCACGACGCGCACTCCTGCGCGAACACGTCGGAGCCGTGCGCCGCCACGCTGCGCGCGCGCGCGAGGTCGGCGTCGGTCGCGCCGAGCCGCGTGCTGGCGCACGCGCACACGCACTGAAGGACGATTGCAGCGGCGAGGCCCCGAAAGCGCGCCTTGTACGGCGCGCGACGGCGTGAGAAAAGGAGCGGCATGAACTTCGGCGCGCCGCATCGATGCATGTCGTCAGCCACTGGATTAATCCTCGGGCTCGCATCATTGAGCTGTCAGGTCTGCCCTTGTCAAGTCGGCGCGCTCACGGCGGCGGCGCCTGCCGCCGCGGGCGCGGCGAGCGGAACGGCCACGGCGCAGGCGTCGTCCGGCTCGCAGGCGGGCGGCGGGAGCGCGACGCAGAGCGTCGCCTATTCGTGGAAGAACGTGACGATTCTCGGCGGGGGGTTCGTCAGCGGTATCATTTTTAGCCCGATCGAGAAGGGGCTCGTCTACGCGCGAACGGACGTCGGTGGCGCGTATCGCCTGAACCCGGCCGACCAGAGCTGGATTCCGCTGACAGACGAGTTCGGGCGCGATTCGAGCTATATGGGCATCGAGAGCATCGCGGCCGATCCGGTCGATCCGAACCGCGTGTACGCGGCCGTCGGCACGTACGTCAAATCGTGGGCCGGCAACGGGGCCATCCTGCGCTCGAGCGACCGCGGCGAGACGTGGACCAAGACCGAGATGCCCATCCAGATGGGCGGCAACGAGTACGGTCGCTCGAACGGCGAGCGCCTCGCCGTCGACCCCAACGAGCCGAGCGTTCTCTACTTCGGATCGCGCGCCAAGGGCCTCTGGAAGAGCACCGACTCGGCGGCGACCTGGAGCCAGGTCTCGAGCTTTCCGGTCAAGGCGGACACCAGCCAGAATCCGATCGGCGTCGCGGTCGTGGTCTTCGACAAGGCGAGCGGAAAGAAGGGCAAGCCCACGCCCACCATCTACGCGGCCGTCGGCAAGACCGACGGGACGCTCTACGTGAGCGCCGACGCGGGCGCGAGCTGGAAGCTCGTGCCCAGCCAGCCGACCGGGCTCATGGCCAGCCACGCGGCGTTCGACGATCGGCGGACGCTCTACGTGAGCTACGGCAACGGCCCCGGCCCGAACGACGTGACCGAGGGGGCCGTGTACAAGTACGAACCCGAGCAAGGCAAGTTCACGAACATCACGCCCGCCGCGCCGGACAAGACCGATCGGTTCGGCTACGGCGGCCTTTCGGTCGACGCCGCGCACCCGGGCACGCTGATGGTCACCACGATCGATCGCTGGAGCAAGGGCGACGAGATCTACCGCACCGTCGACGGCGGCAAGACCTGGAAGGCCATCGGGCCGAAGGCCGAGCGCGACTGGGCCGGCGCCAAGTACCTCTTCTGGGATCACGACAAGCCGAGCAGCACCGGCTGGATGGGCGACATCGACATCGATCCGTTCGACGCCGGGCACGTCTTCTACGTGACCGGTCAGGGCGTCTGGGGGAGCGACGACGCGAACGCCGCCGACTCGGACAAGCCGACGCACTGGAGCTTCCGCGATCGCGGCCTCGAGGAGACCGTCGTCGCCGGCCTGGTGAGCCCGCCGGCCGGGCCGCCGCTCCTCAGCGCCGTCGGAGACCTCGGCGGCTTCCGGCACGACGATCTGAACGCGCCGTCTTCGGGCGGCATGTTCCACGACCCGATCTTCGGCAGCGGCACGGGGATCGACGTCGCCTGGCAGCACCCCGAGATCGTCGCGCGCGTCGGATACCAGGACCAGGGCAAGGACGGCGCGTATTCGGTCGACTCGGGCGCGACCTGGAAGCCGTTCCCGTCGATGCCGACGGGCAAGGCGGGCAACATCGCCGTGTCGGCGGACGGCGCGACGTTCGTCTGGGCGCCCAAGGAGGGTCCGGTCGTCGTGTCGCACGATCGCGGCGCGACGTGGGCGCGGGCCGAGGGCCTGCCCGAGCCTTCGAAGATGCCCGACTGGGCGCCGAACAGCATGCGCGTGGCCGCCGACCGGGTGAACCCGAACAAGCTCTACGCGTACGAGTGTCACATCGGGCGCGCTTACGCGAGCGCCGACGGCGGCGCGCACTTCGTCGCCGCGCCGAACGGGCTGCCGTCGCTGCCGGACTACCAGATCACCCAGGGATCCATCGAGACGGTGCCGGGCGTCGAGGGTGAGGTGTGGCTGACGACCGGCAAGAACCTCTATCGGTCGACCGACTCCGGCAAGAGCTATCGCTCGGCGTCGTCGGCCGTCGCGGAGTCGTACGGCCTCGGCTTCGGAAAGGCCGCCCCCGGCAAGACCGCGCCGGCGATGTATCTCGTCGGCAAGGCGGGGGGCACCTCGGGCTTCTTCCGCTCCGACGACGGCGGCGTCAACTGGGCGCGCATCAACGACGACCGGCATCAGTTCGGGCAAGTGGGGGCCATCACCGGCGACCCGCGCGTGTACGGCCGCGTGTACATCGGCACCGGCGGCCGGGGCATCCTCTACGGCGAGCCCAAGTAGCCACACGAGCCGGCCGTTCGGTGCGTCGAACCGACCAGCCGGGAGCGGGCGCCGCGTGACCCCGTCGCTGGCTCGAGGCTCGGTCACGTGGGGCGGGCTCGATCTGCTGACGGACGTCTCGGGCGAGATCGCGCCCGACCCGGGCGGCGAGCCCGGCGGCGGCCGGGACCGTCCACCGGCCGGCGCGTCACCCGGCGGGGACTCGTCGCGCGCCGGGTTGTTCCTCGTCGCGCGCGCCGCCGGCACGTCGTCTCGCCACGTGTTTCGCGCCGGATCGATGCCGGGGCTGGCTCGATTCACGGTGTGCCATCGCTACGAGCCGTACTGGATGCGCCCCGCGGCGGGCGCGCGCCTCTCGGAGGTGCCGGCCGAGACGCAGTTCTTCCTCGGCCGGCTGGTCGGCGGCGCGTACGTGCTGCTCGTGCCGCTCGTCGGCGATCTCTTTCGCTTCTCGCTGCGCGGCGCGACGGGCGACCGGTTCGAGCTGCTCGGCGAGACCGGCGACGCGTTCGCCCCGGGTGACGGCGGCCTGGCGCTCTACGTGGCCGCAGGAGAGGACCCGTTCGCGCTGGCGCGCGAGGGCGCGCGGTCGGTGGCGGCGCGGCTCGGGTCGGGGCCGATGCGTCGAGACAAGGCGGTGCCCGACTTCGTCGACAAGTTCGGCTGGTGCACGTGGGACGCGTTCTATCAGGACGTGTCGGCCGGCAAGGTGCGCGAGGGCCTCGAGCGATTCGCCGAGGGCGGCGTGCGTCCGAGGTGGATCATCCTGGACGACGGCTGGCAGAGCACCGCCCGCCGCGCGACGGGGGAGTCTCGCCTGACGTCGCTGTCGGCGAACGACAAGTTCGGCGGTCGGCTCGCGCCGACGATCCGCGCCGCCAAGGAGGAGTTCGGCGTCGAGCGCTTCCTCGTGTGGCACTCGATCGTCGGATACTGGGGCGGCGTCGACGGCGAGCGCTTGCCCGGCTACGGCGTCGTCGATCAGACCCGGCAGTTCGGCGAGGGCGTGCTCGCGCACGCGCCCGCGTTCAACCAGGTGTGGTGGGGGAACGTCGTCGGGCTCGTCCCCGCGGCGCACGTCGCGCGGTTCTTCGACGACTACCACCGGGCGCTCCGCGACGAGGGCGTCGACGGCGTGAAGGTCGACAGCCAGGCCGTGCTCGAGGCCGTGGCGACGCGTCAGGGCGGGCGCCTCGCGCTCACGCGCGCGTATCGCGAGGCGCTCGAGGCGAGCGTCGAGCGGCACTTCGGCGGGCGCATCGTCAACTGCATGTCGAACGCTCAGGAGACCTGGTACGGCTCGCCGCGGTCGAACGTGCTCCGGAGCTCGATCGACTTCTTTCCCAGGATGCCGGAGACGCACGGCGGCCACCTGTACACGAACGCGCAGGTCGGCCTCTGGTTCGGCGAGTTCTTGCTCCCCGACTGGGACATGTTCCAGAGCGGGCACGAGTGGGGCGCCTACCACGCCGCGGGCCGCGCCATTTCGGGCGGACCGGTGTACGTGTCCGACCAGCCCGGGCGGCACGATTTCGCGTTGCTCGACAAGCTCGTGTGCTCGGACGGCACGGTGCTCCGGTGCGACGGACCGGCCCTGCCAACGCTCGACACGCTCCTCGCCGACCCCACGCGCGAGGACACGCTGCTCAAGATCTGGAACCGCAACGGGGCGACGGCCGTGGTGGGGGTCTTCAACGCGCGCCACTCGCCCGACGGACCGCCGGTCGTGCTGGGCGGGTCGGTCGGCCCCGGCGACGTCCCCGGCTTCGGCGCCCAGCGCTGCGCGTGCTTCGCGCACCGCGCGCGCTCGCTCGAGGCGGTGGCCGGGACGGAGCGGCGGCCGGTGCGCCTCGCAGAGCGCGAGTTCGAGCTCTTCACGTTCGTGCCGATCGAGCGCGGCTTCGCGGCGATCGGCCTGGCGGACAAGCTGAACAGCGCCGGCGCGATCGCCGAGGCGCGCTGGACGAGCGATCGCGCGTGCGAGCTCGCGCTGCGCGACGGCGGCGAGCTCCTCGGGTGGAGCGAGTCGGCCCCGGCGGCGGTCGACGTCGGCGACGGCGAGCCGCTCGCGTTCACGTACGACACGGGCGCGTTCGCGCTGCGCGCCGTCGTGCCGCGCCGCGGCCGCTGCGTCGTCCGCGTGCGCTGGTGAGAGCGGCGGCGCGCGTCACGCGTCACGCGCCCGCGCCGCGCGCGAACGGGTCAGCCCGCGGCGCACTCGCGCAGGCGCCCGGCGGCTCGCTCTGGCGTGAGGTCGCGCTGCGGCTCGGCGAGCATCTCGTAGCCCACCATGAACTTGCGGACGCCGGCGGAGCGCAGCAGCGGCGGGTACACGTGCGCGTGCAGCTGCCAGTGGTCCACCGCGCCGCCGCAGAACGGCGCGCCGTGCCAGCCCATCGAATACGGCATCGACGTCTCGAAGAGCCGGTCGTAGCGGGAGAGCACGTCTCCCAGCAGCGCCGCGAGGCTCCACCGCTCGGCCTGCGCCAGCTCGGGCAGACGCCCAACCGGCCGGCGCGCGACGACGAGCGTCTCGTACGGCCAGACGGCCCAGTAAGGCACGACGGCCAGCCAGTCCGCGTTCGCCGCGACGACGCGCTCGCCGAGCTCGATCTCGCGGCGCGCGTAGTCGACGAGCAGGTTCGATCCGGTGGCGCGCCGGTGGGCGCGCTGGCGCTCGTCTTCCTTGAGCGCTTCGTTCGGCAGCGCGCCCGACGCCCAGATCTGCCCGTGCGGGTGGGGGTTCGAGCAGCCCATGGCCGTGCCCTTGTTCTCGAACACCTGCACCCAGGCGTGACGCGCGCCGAGCGCGGCCGTCTCCTCGGCCCACAGGTCGACGACCGCGGCGATCGACGCCTCGTCCATCTCCGCCAGCGTGAGATCGTGCCGCGGCGAGAAGCAGACCACCCGGCAGGCGCCGGTGACCGCCTGCGCCGACAGGAGCGGGTCGGCGCTCGGGGGCGCCGGCCCGGCGTCGCCGAGCAGGGCCGGGAAGTCGTTGTCGAAGGCGAAGGTGCGCTCGTACGCGGGGTTGACGGCGCCGCGCGCGCGCCGGTTGCCGGGGCAAAGGTAGCAGGCCGGATCGTAAGCGGGCCGCGCGGCCGCCGGCGCCGCGTCGACCTGCCCCTGCCACGGACGGTCGGTCCGGTGCGGCGAGACGAGCACCCAGTCGCCCGTCAGCTGATTGCGGCGGCGGTGAGGGTGCGTCTCGGCGTCGAGCGGGCCGGTCAACGAAAGTCCGTGGGGTCGAGCCGCCGCGCACCCCGGGCCGGACGCGAGACGAACGAGTCGAGCTTCTTGCCCGTGCGCCGCTCGTACTGCGCGCGCAGCTCCGTCGCGACCGCGTCCACCCGGTCGGGCCGCACGAGGGTGACCGTGCACCCGCCGAAGCCGCCGCCGGTCATGCGCGCGCCGAACACCCCGCCCGCCTCGCCGAGCTCGCCCGCCACCTCGACGAGCACGTCGAGCTCCGGGCAGCTCACCTCGTAGTCGTCGCGCAGCGACCGGTGGCTCTCGTAGAGGAGCGCGCCCACCCGGGAGAGGTCGTCCGCCTCGAACGCCCTCGAGGCGTCGAGCGTGCGCGCGTTCTCGGTGACGACGTGGCGCGCGCGCCGGTGGAGCGTAGGGCCGAGCGACGCCTGCGCCGCGTCGATCATCGGCATCGTGGCGTCGCGCAGCGCGCCGATCCCCAGGCAGCGCGCCGCGCTCTCGCACTCGTCGAAGCGCCGCGCGTAAGCGCCGTCGCCGAGGGCGTGGTGAACGTTGGTGTTGGCGATGAGGACGCTCGCCCTCCGGTCGGGGAAGGGGACGCTCCGGGCGATCTCGGACCGGCAGTCGATGAGCAGAGGCCCGCTCTCGTCGCCGAGCGTCGCGATGAGCTGGTCCATCAGGCCACACGGCACGCCGGCGAACTCGTGCTCGGCGCGCTGGCAAAGCTTCGCCTTCTCGACCGGCGCGAGCTGCGTTCCGCTGGCCGTCTCGAGCAACGTGGCGACGGCGACCTCCAGCGCCGCGCTGCTCGACAGCCCGGCCCCGGAGGGCACGTCGGACTCGATCCAGCCGTCGAGCGCCGGGATCTGCGCCCCGCGCCGATGGAACCCGGCGACCACGCCGCGCACGTAGCTCGACCACCGCGGCGGGCCGGACTTGACGGGCGCGTCGAGCGCGACGTCGACCGAGCTGCCGATGGCCGCGCTGTGCAGCCGCAGCCGCGCGCCTTGTCCCGTGCCGCTCGGCGCCGCCGCGATGACCACGTAGCGCTCGATCGCCATCGGCATGACGAAGCCGCCGCTGTAGTCGGTGTGCTCGCCGATGACGTTCACCCGGCCGGGCGCCGCCACCAGCCACTCGGCTGGCCGGCCGAACTTCGCCGCGAACGCTCTCGTGGCTCTCTCGGCGAGGGACTCGGGGCCGCGGCGGTCCGGGCTCGGCGTGTTCGACATCGCCAACAGGATAGTGCACGCCCTCGCTCCGGGGGTACAAAGAGCCATGCGATTCGGTTGCGCCTGGTACCCGGAACACTGGCCCGAGGCGCGGTGGGCGGCCGACCTCGCGTTGATGCGCGCCGCGCACATGAACGTCGTGCGCGTCGGCGAGTTCGCCTGGAGCCGCATGGAGCCCGAGGAGGGGCGCTACGACCTCGATTGGCTGGAGCGCGCGATCGACGCGGCCGCGAGCCACGGCATCGACACGGTCATCGGCACGCCCACGGCGGCGCCGCCGGCCTGGCTCACGCGAAAATACCCCGACACGCTCCTCGTGCGTGACACCGGCCGCCCCTCGACCCACGGCAACCGGTGCCATTTTTCGCCGGCGAGCGAGCGCTACGTCGAATTTTGCCGCAGCATCGCCGCGCAGCTCGCCCGCCGCTTCGGCCGCCACGCGCACGTCATCGGCTGGCAGATCGACAACGAGTACAGCGTCGTGTCCTACGACGAGGCGACGCGCGCGGCTTTCCAGGCCTTCCTGCGCTCGCGCTACGGCACGCTCGATCGCATCAACGAGCTCTGGACGACGGCATACTGGAGCCAGACGTACGACGACTGGTCGGAGATCCCGCTGCCCGTCGGTCCGCACAACCCAGGGCTCATGCTCGAGTTCCGGCGGTTCGTCAGCCGCGTGTACGCGAACTATCAGCGCGCCCAGCTCGAGGCCATCCGCGCGCACAGCGATCGCTTCGTGACGCACAACTTCCTCGGATGGTTCGAGGCCGTCGATCTCGACGAGGTCACCGCCGACCTGGACCTTGCGTCCTGGGACAGCTACGTCGGAAGCGGGCACCTGGACCCGCTCGCGGAGGGCGTGAGGCACGATCTGGTCAGGGGCCTGAAGCGCCGCAACTTCTGGCTGATGGAGACGCAGCCCGGATCGGTCAACTGGGCGCCCGTCAACAACGCGCTGAACCGGGGTGGGGTGCGCGCGATGGCCTGGCACGCCGTGGGCCACGGCGCCGACGCGGTGCTCTACTGGCAATGGCGCAGCGCGCTCAACGGGCAGGAGCAGTACCACGGCTCGCTCGTGGCGCCCGACGGCCGCCCGCGGCCGGTCTACGACGAAGTGCGCGCCCTCGGCGCCGATCTCGCGCGCGCCGCCCACGCGCTGAGGGACACGTCGCTCGTCGCCGAGTGCGCCCTGCTCGACTCGCACGACGACCGCTGGGCAATCCAGCTGCAGCGCCACCACGCCGACTTCGATCCCGGCGCGCACGCGGCGTCCTTCTATCGCGCGCTACGGCCCCAGGTCCACACGGTCGACGTCTTGCACCCGAGCCGCCCGCTCGACGGCTACCGCCTGGTCGTCGCCCCCCACCTTCACCTGTGCGACGAAGCCCTGGCCGCGCGCCTCGAGCAGTTCGTGCGCCGGGGAGGGCACCTCGTGCTCGGTCCCCGCTCGGGCATGAAGAACGAGCACAACGCGCTGCTCCCGTCGCGCCAGCCCGGGCCGCTCGCGGGGGCGCTCGGCGCGCACGTGGAGGAGTATTACGCGCTCGAGGCGCCCGTCGCGCTCGACCCCGCCGGCCAGGCGCAGATCTGGGCGGAGTGGCTGGAGGCCGACCAGTCCGACGTCGACGTCGTGCTGCGCTACGGCCGGTCCAACGGCTGGCTGGACGGGCGTGCGGCCGTCGTCCGCCGCGCGCTCGGCGCCGGGTCGATCACCTACGTCGGGGCGTGGGTCGACGGCGACACCATGAACCGGCTCGCGGCCGACTGGCTGGCGGTGAGCGGGGTCGCGCGGACACCGGCGGCGCACGGCGTCGAGGTCTGCCGGCGCGTCGGTCGCGGCCGGCAAGTATGGATATGCATCAACCATTCGCGCGAGGCGCACAGCGTCAACGTGCCCTTCTCGGGCCTCGAGGTGCTGACGGGCCGCCGCTGCGACGGCGCGCTGTCGCTCGGGCCCTACGGGGTCGCCGTCGTGGAGGACGCGGCGCCGTGAGAGCGGCGTGGTAAGCTTCCCCCATGTATCGCGACGCCTCTTTGTCACTGGAGGAGACGATTGCGCGACTGGAGGCGGAGGTCCGCGAGCTGCGGGCGCTCGGCGGCAAGCAGCGCGAACGTCGCCTGGTGGTCACCGCGATCGTCTGCATGATGATCGCCATTCACGCGATCATCGGCTGCGTGGCGACCAAGGTGCAGGCCGACCGGTTCTTGCACGAGGCGTCGAGGCAGCTCGGGGGCAGGACCAGCGATCTCGTGGCCTGCCTGCACCGGCTCGACGCACGCGACAGCGACCTCGACGCGTGTCGCTCGCGCGTGCAGGACTGCGCCGCCGCGCCGTAGCTCGCGCGCGGCCGGCCGGCGCCCACGTCAAGGCGCGAGGCGGAGCGCGCGCCGCATGAACGGCTCGAGCACGGCCGGCTCGCCCACGACGTGCAGGGTGGCGCTCGAGTGCGCGAGCGACTCGCCCGGCGCGAGCGCCGCCGCCGCCGAGCTCGTCTCGAGCTCGTAGAACGCCGCCGCGGCCGCCGGGGCGCCCGGGCCGATGGGGCCGTCGTTGTAGCTGTTGACGACGTCGCCGCCGTAGGGGTCTTCTTGCCGCTCCCACATGCTGTTGACGTACTCGCGGCGGCCTTCCGGCTTGCTGTAACGCACCAGGGTCAGCCGGCGCGCTCCCGGCGCGTAGGCGCCGAGCACCGGCTCGGCCCGCGATGGCCCGACGCCGATCTTGCTCCGGTGCTCTCCGTCGGCGGTAAATACGAGGCATCGGCCGCCGTCGCGCAGCTTTAGCCGGTCGGGTGGCACCTTGCCGAAGTACCGATCGTTGACGCCCCCGGCGCCGCCGTCGCCGCGCGACAGGGGGACGAGGACGCGCGCGTCCGGCCACGCCGGATACTGGCCGAGGATCCACACGCTGAGGAGGCCGGTGTCGCGCGTCCAGGTCCGGGAGCCCGCGTTCGCGATGACGTTGACGGTCTCGAACGCGACCCAGCCGCCGTCGCCGGGCGGCGCCGTGCCGAAGCGCGCCTCGACGCCCCTGGCGTCGAGCAGCACGACCCTGCGCTCGACGGCGACGTCGAACCGCGCGCGCGCGTAGTTCTCGAGGCGCATCGTCCGGGCGAAGACCACGGCGCCGTCGCCGGCCGCCCGCGCGCTCCACGCGCCCTGCTGCAGCTCGCCCGGCACGCGCCAGCTCTCGTATTCGAACGGCGCGCCGGGCGCGAAGAACAGCCCGAACTGGCCGCCCTCGGGACCCAGCCAGAAGCGATCTTCTCCGCCGTAGTTGTCGAACCGAGTCCCGGTCGAGCCGGCCTCGATGAACGGCCGGTTCACGAACCCGAGGCTCTCGCCGTCGGCCGCCACGGCGCTCGTCATCACGCGGCCCTGCCAGGTCGGACAGGTCGCGACGCACCGACCGTCGCTCGACGTGAGCACGTCGACGCGCGCGTACCGTCGCATGAAAGCGACGTCTTCGTCGAAGGTCGGGCGCGTCATGGATCGCCGACCTGGTCTCCGGCCATCGCGAGCAGCACGGCCCCCCTTAGCATGACGTCGCCCTCGACGGCGGTCGGCACGATCGGGATGCCCTCGGCGCGCATCGCGTGCCGCGCGATCGAGCGGCGCACCGGATCGAGCAGGCACTCGCCGGCGTGGCTCACGCGGCCCCCCAGGACGACCATCTCGGGATCGAGCAGGTTCAAGAGGTACGAGATGCCCATGCCCAGGTACTCGCCGGCGCGCGCGAGGATGCGGCGCGCCTCGGGGTCTCCGCCGCGCGCCGCGATGGCGACCGCGTGCGCGTCGAGCTCGCGCGGGCCGGTCGTCCGCGGCGGCTTGCCGCCGAGCGACGCGCGCGCGGCGGCCTCGATCGCCGTCCCCGAGGCGACCGTCTCGAGG
>Ga0070738_10007327_pt1 | contig 11092 bp, 8 predicted proteins | sample Coa_R2_2_FD_66446 | JGI IMG/M metagenome (GOLD analysis project Ga0070738, IMG submission 66446) | Surface soil microbial communities from Centralia Pennsylvania, which are recovering from an underground coalmine fire - Coalmine... | ecosystem: Environmental > Terrestrial > Soil > Unclassified ... | reverse complement strand
TCTGTTCATTCCCCACCAGGCCAACATCCGGATCATCCAGGCCGCCGCTCGGGCGCTGGATATTCCCGATGAGAAGGTGTTCTCGAATGTTCACCGGTACGGCAACACCTCCGCTGCCTCTATTCCGATCGCCCTCTGCGAAGCGATCGAGTCGGGACGCGTGCGCGTCGGAGCGAACCTCGCTCTGGTCGGGTTCGGCGCGGGGCTCTCGTGGGGGGCGGCAATCGTCCAATGGGGTGTTGATACGACGCCGGTGCCCATCGCCTGGTGGAAGTCCGTCCTCCGCAACCTGCACAGCCGCGAGGCGATGGTCCGCTCGTTCGCTCTGCGGACCCAGCGCCGCCTGGACGCACTCCGCCGATTGAATGGTATTCACGGGGTCTAATGTCACCTGGCACCAGGAGGGGCAGGTAGCTTGGCAGATTCAGCAGCGGTGATCCTGGTCACCGGGGCGTCGCGCGGTATCGGCCGTGCAATCGCCTTGCGCTTCGCCCGGGCAGGAGGACGCATCGGGATCAACTTTCGCGGGAATACCGCAGCGGCCGAGGAGACGGCGAGTGCGGTAGAGCAGGCAGGCGGCGAGCCTCTGCTCCTCCCCGGCGACGTGAGCAATCCGGCGGTCGTGACGGCCATCTTCGACACGCTTCTCCAGCGATGGGGGCGCCTGGATGTGCTGGTCAACAATGCCGGGATCGTGCGCGATACCCTCGTGCTCCGGATGAGCGATGAGGACTGGGATCAGGTGCTCGATACCAACCTGCGGAGCGCCTTTCTCTGCACGCGTGCCGCGCTCCGCCCGATGCTCCGCCAGCGCAGTGGCCGGATTATCAACGTGGCCTCCATCGCCGGGCTCCGCGGCAACGCAGGGCAGGCGAACTACGCCGCCAGCAAAGCCGGGCTGATCGGACTGACGAAGTCCGTTGCCCGCGAGGTTGCCAGCCGCGGCATCACCGTCAACGCGGTCGCCCCCGGCTTGATCGAGACCGATATTACCCGCCAGATGCCCGAACGTGCCCGCGAGGCCCTTATTCAGCAGATCCCCATGGGCTGCATGGGAACACCGGAGGATGTGGCTGAGGTTGTCTTCTTCCTCGCCTCGGATGGCGCCCGGTACGTGACCGGCCAGGCGATTGTCGTCGACGGCGGGCTCGCGATGTGATTCTCACCCGATCAAGATCACCAGGACCAGGAGAACGAACGGATGCAGGAAGCAGACCAGGGATGGCGACGCGTCGCTCTCGTCTTCCCCGGCCAGGGGTCGCAGTTCGTCGGCATGGGACGCGGTCTCGCCCAGCATTCACCAGCCGCGCGAGAGATCTTTGACCAAGCTGATGAAACCCTGGGATTCTCTCTCAGCGATCTTTGCTTCAACGGCCCAGAGAACGAACTCCGAGATACGATTAACGCCCAGCCGGCCATCCTGACGGTGAGTATCGCCTGCCTCGCCGCCCTGCGCGAGTATCTCGGGGCCGACGCCGCGCACCTGCACCCGCGCTTCGTGGCGGGCCACAGTCTTGGCGAGTACAGTGCCCTGGTTGCCGCTGGCGTCCTTGACTTTCCGACCGCCCTCACCCTTGTCCGAGAGCGCGGCCGCCTCATGAAAGAGTCTGGCGAGTCAACGCCTGGGGGCATGGCTGCAGTCATTGGGTTGGATGCAGAGGTGCTGGAAGACCTCTGCCAGAAGGCTCGAGCCAAGGGGATCGTATGCCCGGCGAACTACAACACCCCGACCCAGACCGTCATCTCGGGCGAACTTGCCGCCCTATCAGCGGCGATCGAGTTGGCGATCGCCAGCGGTGCCCAACGCGTAATCCGCCTCGCCGTCAGTATCGGCGCGCATTCTCCCCTGATGCAGCGCGCATCGGAGCAGTTCAGCGAGATCATGAGCCGCCTCCGGCTCCAGGACGCCCGGATTCCGATCGTGAGCGATATCTCGGCACGTGTCCTCGTCTCGGCAGAGGAGATCCGTACCGAGCTCGCCCGACAGCTGTACTCCTCGGTCCGCTGGACTGAAACCGTTCGGCAGATGCTGGGTGCGGGCGTAACCACATTCATTGAGCTCGGGCCAGGCGAAGTCCTCTCCAACCTGATCAAACGGATCGACCGCACCGCCCTGGCCGTCAGCATCAATGATCCGGCCTCGCTCCGCAGTGTGCAGAACCTCCTGACCTGAACGCCCGGGCATCCCTCCCCTGTCTCTGCCGCCCGGCGCACGCGCCCGGCCAGGGGGCGTGATCCCGTCGATGGCACACATCGTGCGCATCCGGGAACCGCGCGCCAAGACGGGCTCTCGGGTCCGCGATCGGCCGCGACGGAGGTAAGAAGGACTCGTGGCAGACTCCGAGATCGAACGGCGGGCAGAGCAGATTCGTGCACAGATCGACGACCTGCGCGCGAGCCTGGAAACAGCCCTGCGCGATTCCCAACGTCTTGCCGCGTCTGCTACCGACTGGCTCGGTGCGATCCGGGGACAGGTGCGCACGGTCGCCATGGGCGTGTCGGAGACCGTGGAAGGAAAGCGGCACGCGGTCGGGCGGATTGGCCTGACCTGGTGGATGCCCATTGCCGCCATCGTGATCCTCGGCGCGGCAGTCCTGGCGGTCCGGTGGCTCCGGCCGTCGCTTGAGGAGATCCGCGACCAGATGATGAGCGACCAGACCGCCTACGGCACCGATCCAACCGGATCGGCGTGGTTTGATGACGGCGACTAGACCGCCCCCCACCATCCTGGTGGCATCAGGATGAGCAACCGGCTATCCGGTCGGAGAAGCCGGATCACGTGAACGCGCGAGTCGACGTTCCTCCACCGGGCGTGGAGGACGATGACAAACCACTGTACTGGAGGAGGGAGCGATGCCACTATCCACGCGAGAAGCCCCAGTGACCCGACGGGAGATTCCCCAGCCCACCCGGACGCCCTCTACTCTGACCGAGGATGCGGCGGCCACTGATCCCGGGCAGTCCGCAATCGAGGAAGCGATCCGGGTGATCCAGCGCCACGTTGACAAAGAGGCACGCAACCGCTGGGTCGAGCATCTCGAGGTGCGCGATCTGTGCGCGCGGCAGAAAGCGGATCTCGTCGCTGATCTCGCGAAGTTGTTCTGAGACGCGATGAACGGAGGGGATGCGAGCAATCGCTCCTCTCCGCTCCTCCTGCCCCACCGCGCACGCCAGGCGCCGGGACGTGCGTCAGATCTCTGTGACGACCGGCAGAATCATCGGCCGGAGGCGAGTGCGGGTGTAGATGGCATGGGCGAGAACGTCTTTGATCTTCCCCTTGAGATACCCGATCTCCACCTCACCCGCCGGCCGCCGCTCGAGAGCCCGACGGACCCGCGCGGCCGATTCCGCGAGAACAGAACTCGCCGATGGGGCAATAAATCCTCGCGCAGTCGTTTCCGGTCCGCTCACCAGGCGCCCGGTCTCGCGATCCACGGCGACCGCGCAGATAACGACGCCATCGGCAGCCAGATGGCGTCGATCGCGCAGGACAATCTGATTCACCCCACCGACAGTGAGCCCGTCTACCAGGACCGATCCGGCCGCCACGTGCCCATTCCGGGAGACCCGCTCATCACCGAAGTCGATAACATCGCCCACGTCGGCAAAGACAACGCGTTCGGCCGGCACGCCGGTTTCCCCCGCGAGGTTCCGATAATGCACCATCATCCGAAACTCGCCGTGGACGGGCATCGCGTACCTGGGGCGGAGCAGGCGGAGAAGGGCCGCCAGCTCATCGCGGCTGGCGTGTCCGGATACGTGGATGTCCGGTACGATGGGCGGGTAGAGGACAGTGGCCCCGCGCCGCATGAGGTTGTCGATCGTTCGGGTCACGGTCTCCTCATTCCCCGGGATCGGCGTTGCTGAGATAACAACCGTGTCTCCGGGGATGACGCGGAGCATTGGATGATCCCCCATGGCGATCCGGCTGAGGACCGAGGTTGGCTCCCCCTGGCTCCCAGTCGTCAGGATCATGACCTCCTCCGGTGGGAGACGCCTCAACTCCTCGATGGTTGCCAGAGTGCCCGGCGGTAGGTGCAGGTAGTGGAGATCCGCGGCAACGCGCAGATTCTCCTCCATGCTCCGCCCGACAACGGCCACCTTCCGACCATAGCGGCAGGCGATCTCGATCGCCTGCTGGAGACGAATCACATTGGAGGCGAACGTGGTCATGATCACCCGACCGGACGCCCGTCGGACAATTCCATCCAGCGCCTCGGCAACCACCCGCTCCGGGGGCGTGACCCCCGGCCGCTCCACCCGGACGCAGTCGGAAAGGAGAAGCAGGACCCCCTCATCGCCAATCGCCCGGAGGCGATTGAGATCGGTGCGGGTCTGATCGGGCGCGGTCTGATCGAACTTGAAATCGCCGGTCAAGAACAGGGTACCTGCGGGGGTCTCGACAACAATCGCCGCGCTATCGGGCACGCTATGGCTCACCGGCACGAACGAGACGCGGAAAGGACCGAGGTTCAGACAATCGTTGCCAGACACGCTGATCAGCTCGGCAAATCGCAGTACCCCATGTTCGCGTAGCTTCGGCTCGATCAGGCCGATCGTGAGTCGCAGCCCGTAGATGCGCACGCGTCGTCCCAATCCCTTCAACAGATAGGGAAGCGCCCCGACGTGGTCTTCGTGGGCGTGCGTCAGAAGGACGGCTTCCAGACGCTCCGGATGCTGGTACAGGTGCGTGAAATCGGGGATAACTAGATCGACACCGTGGAGCTCTTCCTCTGGGAACATCACGCCCGCATCAATGAGTAGCCGGCGTCCGGCGTATTCGAGGAGAAGGGAGTTCTTCCCAATCTCTCCCACGCCGCCGAGCGGGATCAGCCGGCCGGACCGCCGTCGTCTTGCCATCGGGTGCACCATCCGACGTGCCGCGATGCCATCAGTCTCGCGGCAGCTGAACATGGCGCTATCCCCTGCAAGTCACGTACCCGCGAAGACAGCCGGCATGGGTCTTGCACGGCCCGGTGCCATCGGCGCCACCACCAGCAGGAGCGGTTGCGATGCCCGGTCCGGCCAGCTCGTTTTCATCCGATGCCCGCAATCTGCCGGATGCCTCTGGGCAAGCGGGCGAGCCGAACGCGCGGGCGGCGCGCTTTCTCGAGCGTATCGCGAGCCTGCTTTCGGCACGCGGCGAAAATCCGTTCCGTGTTCGGGCGTACCAGGAGGCCGCGGCACGCATCGGCGCCATGTCCGAGAACATCCTGGATGTATGGCGCGAAGGCCGCCTCCAGTCCATCCGGGGCATCGGCCCCTCGATCGCCGCGAAGCTAGAGGAGTTTCTCGCGACCGGCCAGAGCCGCTACCTGGCCGAGCTCGAGGCGGCCACGCCGGCCGGCATCGAAGAGCTTCTCGAGATCCCCGGCATCGGCCCCAGCCGGGCCCGACTGCTGATCGAGCGGCTCGGCGTCCAGACCCCCCAGGAGCTCATCGCGGCGGCCGAAGAACACCGCCTGCGGGGCCTCCCGGGCTTTGGCCCCCGGCTGGAACAGGAACTGCTGATCGCCGCTCGCCGCCAGACACAACGCCAGCACCGACTGCTCCTGGGAACAGCGTGGCCAATCGCTGATCAGCTCATCGAGTACCTGCGCACTGATCCGCTCGTCCGAGAGGCATCCCCGGCCGGTTCACTGCGCCGAATGTGCGAGACCATTGGCGATATCGATCTCCTTGCCGCCTCCGAGCGCCCGGCGGAGGTCATTGATCACTTCGTTCACCTGCCTGTCGTGGCAGAGATTCGCGCGCACGGACCGACCAGGGCGACGGTTCTCCTCTACTCCGGCCTGCAGGTCGACCTCCGCGTGGTCTCCGCGCGATCGTGGGGAGCGGCCCTCCAGTACTTCACCGGCTCCAAGCTGCACAACATCGCCCTGCGCGATCTCGCGATCAGCCGCGGGCTCAAGCTGAACGAATACGGTGTCTTCGACGAGCAGACCGGACGCCGCCTGGCAGGTGAGACCGAGGAGGAGGTGTACCATGCCCTGGGGCTGGACTGGATGCCGCCGGAGCTCCGCGAGGATCGCGGTGAAATCCAGGCCGCCCTGGATCACCACCTGCCGATTCTGGTCGAGCGCGGAGATATCAACGGTGACGCGCACGTCCATTCGGACTGGAGCGACGGCACCGCCAGCATCGAGGCGATGGCGCGTGCGGCGCGCAGTATGGGCCTATCATACCTGATGATCACCGACCATTCCCCTGGCCTGGCAGTGGCTCGCGGGCTGACGGCAGAGCGTTTCCAACAGCAACAGCAGGAGATCCAGCGTCTCAACCGGCGGTTGGCCCCCTTCTGGATCGGGTGGGGCGCCGAGGTGGACATTACCCCAGTGGGAACACTCGACCTTCCCGATTCCATCCTCACCGCCCTCGATTATGTGGCAGTCGCTGTTCACAGCCGCTTCCAGATGGGGCGCGAGGCCATGACCCGCCGCATCCTGACCGCTCTACGCAATCCCCGGGTCCATGCCCTGTGTCATCCAAGGGGCCGACTTCTCGGGCAGCGCGAGGGCTACGAGGTAGATCTCGAGGCCGTCCTCCGGGCCGCGGTGGCCGCGGGCGTCGCGATCGAGATCAATGGTCAGCCGCAGCGGCTGGATCTTCCGGACACCTGGGTTCGCCGCGCCCGTGAGCTCGGCTGTCAGTTCGTGATCGGCTCCGACGCCCACGGTCCGGCGCACGTCCAGTTTCTCCGGTACGGCGTGGCCGTCGCCCGGCGGGGTTGGTTGAGTTCCGCAGACATCCTCACAACCCTACCGACCGAGCCCTGGGTCGCATGGCTCCGTCAGAAAAGCCGCCAGGCGGCATGAGAGCGGATACTGGGCGTGGGCCAACCGTTGGAAACCATCGCGTGTTCCATCCTTTTGATGTATCATGGGATGGCGGTGAGTTCAGGGGATTGGCCGGGAGAGGGCACCGAAGGTGTTCGATACCGAAGAGCGCAGTCACGGCGCGGATCTGACCATTGATCCCCGGCGTGTTCCACCGGGCCAGGTTGTGACGCGCAAATGGCCAGTGCTTCACTACGGGAGTGTTCCCCGGATCGATCTCGCCCGGTGGGACTTCCGCATCACCGGGCTGGTCGAGGAGCCCATCCGGCTGACCTGGTCCGAGTTCCAGTCTCTACCGCGCACGACTGTCCACTGCGATATCCACTGTGTGACCCGGTGGAGCCGCCTCGATAACACCTTCGAAGGGGTGGCGGTGCGGGATCTGTTGGCGCGCGTTCGATTGAAGCCCGAAGCGCGCTTTGTTATGGTCTACGCGGAGCATGGGTTTACCACCAACTTGCCCCTGGATGACCTCCTTCGGCCGGACGTCCTGCTCGCCGATCATCACGATGGCCTCCCGCTTGCCCCGGAGCACGGCTGGCCGGTCCGTTTGGTTGTGCCGCACCTCTATTTCTGGAAGAGCGCCAAGTGGGTGCGCGGATTTGAGTTCCTTGCCGATGACCGGCCTGGCTTCTGGGAGCAGTACGGATACCACATGCGCGGCGACCCCTGGAAGGAAGAGCGCTACGCCTGATGGCCTGCCCATGACCCTCGACCGATCCCGCGCCGCACCGACCCTCGAAGGGGGCACGCGTGCGTTTGGACCGCTTGTCACGCTCACCCCGGACAGCTTTGCCATCGACGGGCGCTGGTATCCCCGGCGTCGCTATCCGGACCGGAGCGCACTGCAGCCGCTTCGCCGGCCGCCGGATCCGGCGCACTGGGACAGCCAGCTTACGCGCCTCCCGTCCATCTCCGATCTGGCCGGCGAGGTGCCGGATGAGTCGGAGATCTTCACCCACATCACGCCCTCGATGGCGCGGGTACTGCGCCGGATTGCCGACCTCGACTCGGCAGCCGGCCAGCACGGTTTCATCCTTCTGGTTGGACCGACCGGCTGCGGCAAGACGACCATGGCCAAGACGTACTGCTACCTGGCCAACCAGCCGTGCACCGAGCTGACGTTCAGTGGGGATACGGCCCTGAGCGACTTCTACGCCTCAGTCGAGCTCGTCCGAGACAGTGCCCTTCAGCAGAGTACCCTGACCGTTCCGGGGCCGGCGGTCGAGGCGATGCTCCGCGGCAAGAAGCTCCTTCTCAATGAAATCAACATGCTCCCCCCCGACCTGCTCAACATCTTCTCCCAGGCCATGGATACCGGCCGGTTGGTTCTCTCCGGCACGGAGCGCGGAAACGTCGAGATCACCGTCCACGGAGATTTCGGCCTCATCGGCACAGCCAACCCGAACTACATCGGGACTCTGGAGATGGGGCGTGCAATCGAGCGGCGCTTTGGTCGGGGTCTCGGCTTTATCGAGATGGACTTTCTCCCGCCGGACGAGGAGGCAGAGGCGGTTGAGCACGAGTTCGCGTCCCTGCCGATCTTTGCCCGGCTCGGGATCCGGATCGATTCCACCCTCTGCCAGCGCGTGGCCAACCTGGCCGCGAGCCTCCGCCGCGATCCCCAGATCGGCAACGTGATGCAGTCGCACCTGTCGACGCGGACCCTGGTGCACTGGCTGGGCATTGCCCAGATCACCGGACTGCCACTCGCCGACGTGCTGGAGCAGGCGTTGCTCACGACTGTTCCCGCAGATGCGCGCGCCCGCGCGGTGCAGGCAGCACGCGAGCACCTGGGTGAGGCCCGCCTGGACGCGGACGCGACAGAGCGCGTGCGCCCGTATCGAGTCCAATGGCCCGCCCTTGCTCCGGGCGAGGCCGTCCCGGTCGATTCGGCCGGCGCTCCCCCCCGCGCCCCCATCGCGGCGCCGCCCGCGCGACGGCCCGGGGCAATTCATCGGCTCCGCTTTATTCGCCCTCTGCCGGACGGGGGAAAGGTCCTGATCGCCGAACGGCTGGTTGCCGATGCGAGTGGCCCGGCGGGCTGGCGTTTTGGACAGGGAATCCGGATTCGCGCCTACGATGCGAACGGGCAACAGATTCGCGACCCGGACCGACTTGATGAGATCCTCCGGCTTCTCCGTGATCAGGATGGCCTCAACGTCCCCGCGCCGCTTGGACGCCGTCTGCGCCCAAAGGAACTGCTCCCCTGCCTGACCGCCCACACTGTGCGCGTCCTTGCGCTGATGGAAGCCGCTCTGCTCCTCGGCCGCCCGGTGTTCGTGGCCGGTCCAACGGGATCCGGGAAGTCAAGCCTGGCAAGAACCCTGGCTTATCTTCGCGGCCGAACGGTTGTCGAAATGGGCTTCACCGGCGAGACGGCAAAGACCGATCTCAGCGCGGTGCGCCGTCTGATCGGGGGCGTAACCCGCTGGCAGACCCAGGGGTTTCTCGAGGCCCTGGCAGCCGGCCACACGATTATCGCCAACGAGTACAACCTGGCCTACTCCGACGTCCATTCCCTTCTGAACGGCCTCTTTGATAAGGGGGCACGCCTCGCTTTACCTGATGGGCGGGTCTACCGCGTCCATCCATCAGCGTGGGTGATCGCAACCGGTTACCTCGACGGCCCGGGCGTGAAGCCACTCAACGAGGGTGTCGAGAATCGCTTCGGAGCTATCGTCAGTGTGAGTTACCCGCCGGTGAGCGATGAGGTCGCGATTCTCCGGTTCGTCGCGCCGGCCGCTGACGCCGCCACGATCGAGCGGTGTGTTCGCCTGGTCGATTACTGCCGTCGCCTCGTCGCAGGCAAGGTTGATCCGGCGACACTCGTGGGCCTGTCCCGCTCCGCCCAGGAGGCCCTCCGGCAGGCGGCGCGCCGCGCTGCCCTCAGCACAGCCGAACTCGTCGCCATTGCCCGGGCCGGCGGCGGCCCCGATTTCGCCGAGCGACTGCGCATCGGGATCCTGGAGGGCGCACCGGAAAGCGTCCGACGAATCCTCGAGCCGGTTCTCCTTCAATACGGACTCGGCGGTGATTGACATGCCGCGTCGACCGGGCCGGGCCCGAGCCGCGCGGTCGAGCCCCAGGACTGGCAGATGACCCGCACGGACCACACCACGGATCCATCTCACGAAGCCACCTCTCCTTACCTGCCCGCCGAGTTGGAGACGGTGGCCCGTCTCCTCCTGCAAGACCAGCGCGTGCGCATTGTCCCCGGCGCCTGGTGGGCGTACGTCCCTGACCGGCAAGAGGTGATCTATCCTCCGAATCTCCTCGGCGAATGGCCCCCGGCCCGTTCGCTCGGTGCACTCTGCCACGAGGTCGCCGAGGTGCTCTTCAGCGGCCCCGCCGCCGTGCCTGCCTTCAATCAGTTCGCCCGCTGGGCAGAAAGCCAGGGGTGCGCAGCCCGTTCGGCCGAGCTCCTGCTCAACGCGGTGAACGACCTGCGGGTGAACCGCCTCTATCTGGAACAGTTCCCCGGCAGCCGGCGCTTCCTCGTCGAGCTCTACCGCGGCACCACCCTCCTTGCGATGGACGATGTCGACCAGCGGGGCCGGGAGCGCCAGCCTCTCCCCCATCACGCGTTCATCACCGCGATGATCCAGCGGTGGTCGGCCGAGCTGGCCGGCTCCGTGTACCGCCCGCCGCCGGATGACCGCGTACGGCAGGCGATCGAGCAAAGCTGGCCGGCAGTCCTCCACGCATCGTCCTGCCGCGCCCTCGATGCGCTCCTCGCTATCGTCGAACGGAGCATCTTTCCAATCTACCAGAATCTCGTCGCCGCTAGCCACGAGGCCCTGCAGCGCGCGGCAGCCGCGCCACCCGAGGGGGAGGAATCGCCGTCTTTTGGGGAGAACCCGGAGGACGCGGCAGGTACCGAGGCCGAGGTCGAGGCCCTCGAGAACGATTCATCAGCCGACATCGAACCGACCACGCCCATCATTCTCCTCGATACCGAAGGGACCGTATCGGCCGATGAGCAAGAGGACCACCCATCTCCGCCGCCCGCCGCGACCGGCACGGCCCGCCCAATCGAGAAGACTGACAGAGCAGGCTGGACCGGCGGCATCATCCAGCGCTTTCGCCGCATCGGTCAGCGGGGTCGGAACGCCCCGACCTACGAGGAGTTCAACTACATCGAGGCAGTCCGACGACTGGCCCCGCAGATCGACAGGGTGCTGAACGGCTCAGACGGGCGCGAGGGGCTGATCGCGATTCTCAACCGCCGGCGCTTCGGCACCCTGGATCCATGG
>Ga0070738_10007324_pt1 | contig 11094 bp, 14 predicted proteins | sample Coa_R2_2_FD_66446 | JGI IMG/M metagenome (GOLD analysis project Ga0070738, IMG submission 66446) | Surface soil microbial communities from Centralia Pennsylvania, which are recovering from an underground coalmine fire - Coalmine... | ecosystem: Environmental > Terrestrial > Soil > Unclassified ... | reverse complement strand
CAGCATCGGATGATAATTATCTATCAAAAAATGATGGTTCGACACAAGTTCTCTATTTAAATATGAGAATTTTATCTGATTTTTTTTCAAAATGAGAATTGCTGATAACTCCAGACTTTATTCTGCCTAAAGTAATGAAACAGAGTTAGAAGGAAAAGATTTGTTGATCCAATCCAAGATAGCCTGATTGATTATTTCTGGGCTTTCATCATGGGGGCAATGTCCTACATTTTTTAGATAGAGCAGTTGCAAATTCTCATTGTACTGAGCAAACTGACTAGCAAGTACTGGCGGAACAAGTCGGTCTTTTTGCCCCCAAATCAAAAGCATAGGAATTTTTAGAGTCGGCAGTAGTGTCTTCACGCTAAGACTACAATTAATACCTATCGTGGCTCTGAACACACCAGCGAAAGCACGTGCAGAACCTTGGTCTTGGGCGGGAGCAGCTAAAATTTCTAGTAGTTCGTTGGTAATAGCATCAGGGTTGGCGTATGCAATAGCAGCCCACCGCCGCAATATGCTTGGTTGACGCAGCACTGGAAACAAAGTGTTGAGTACAAAGGAAGAAGCAATTAAAGATTTAAGAGTGGTAACAACTGGACGCACTAAAGTAGGCACAGCTCTTGCTCTAATGATGGATCAGGCAAACTCATCATCACCATACCCTGCATCATCTCTGGATGGGCATCTGCGGCAGCTAGGGAAATCAATGAACCAATACAGTTGCCTATTAATATTACTGGTTTACAAATGAATACTTTCCAAAACTCGTAAACCTGTTCTACCCAAAAGTCTATGCTGTACTATCTGGGCTAGAGTACAATTTGCACTCAACATCCAAGCTCCACCAACAGCTATCCCTAGCAAATAACGCCAGATTGCTCCCCTTGTTATCTCTAACATTCTCTTCTCCTTCCAAGCCCAAGTAACGCAGAACCACTTATGAGTAAATCATTATTTTGCTCTGTGTAGTGCAACTGCTTTTTTGGATCTCCCTACCTCAGTTCTTCTGCCCACCTCTTGTGCCTCCCCCTCTACCAAGATCACCAAATCTACACATGAGCCAATTTAATTTGATACTCGACAGCAGTTCACCTTAATTCCAAAACTGCACAAGAGCCGCAATATGGCGCAATTTTTCATGAATCGTTGCAATACCCCGAAGTCGTTCGCAACCGCTCAACATCTCGCATCGGTGGCGCACCAAACATCCGGGAATATTCGCGGCTAAACTGTGAGGGACTTTCGTACCCCACCTGGTAGGCAGCAGAAGTGGCATCGAAATCTTCGGCAAGCATCAGGCGACGCGCTTCTAAAAGTCTTAATTGCTTTTGATACTGAAGCGGACTCATTGAAGTGACTTGCTTGAAATGCTGATGAAACGACGAAGTAGACATCCTCACCTGCCTCGCTAACTCCTCAACTCGCATCGGTTGGGTAAACTCAGACTTGATCCGTTTGATCGCTTCAGCAATTTGCTGCATTGCGCTGCCAGATGTAGCAATCTGACGCACGGCTTCACTTTGTTCACCCATGAGCAGACGGTAGTAGATTTCCCGAATCATCATTGGTGCCAGCATGGGAATATCTTGGGGCGTATCTAGGAGCTTTGTCAGTCGAAGGGCACATTCGAGCAGCGTCACATCGGCGTTGCTGACAAATAAGCCTCGAACAGAGTTCTCTTGCGTTCCTGAGTTGAAATTTATTTGAGCAACCATCTCACACAGTTGTATCGGGTCTATGGTCAGCTTCAATCCTAAATACGGCTGGTCAGGTGTCGCCTCAACGATACATCCACTCATCGGTAAATCAACCGAAACAACAAGATATTGCCCTACGCCATAGGGATATGTTTCCTCGCCCAGCAACATTTTTTTCTTGCCTTGGACAATGATGGTGAGGCGCGGTTCATCAACATAATGGTTTGTGGTAGATGTCGCATCCGATCTCGCAAAGCTCAACGGAGTGATCGCCGTTGGATGAACATTGTGCCTTTTGTCATTCGTATGCCGTGCTATTAATGTAGCTAGTTCTTTGCACTGTTCTGAGGTTTCGTTCCTGTTAAGGATTTCAACAGTCATGCTAGATCCTTGACTCGCTAAACATCTTGTTTTTGACTATTATAGAACCTCTTAAAATGACCATTTTGGAGAAATAGGCAATCATCGGATAGGTTTGGGCATTTGCAACCCTGGATCGAATTCGTAGGATGAGGGCATCTCAAGAGAGACCGCCAAAGAATAAGGAAAATGATGCCGCATTGTTTTCTTTAAGCAATTAAAAAATCCCTGGAGGGAACAGCAATATGTTTACACAAACGAATCTTGGAGGCAGTTTCACGCTTCCAAACACTTCCATAACACTGAATCGTATGGGATATGGTGCCATGCAACTCGCGGGTCCAGGAGTATGGGGTCCACCGCTTGATGTGGATGCTGCCATTGCCGTTCTGCGTGAAGCAGTAGTTCTTGGAGTCAATCATATCGACACGAGCGACTTTTACGGACCTCACATCACGAATCAGATTATCCGACGAGCGCTGCACCCGTATCCCGAGGATCTGATGATCGTCACCAAAGTCGGGGCACGCCGTCCTGAGGATGGGTCATGGGTGCCCGCCATGTCACGGCAAGAATTGACTGATGCTGTACACGACAACTTGTGTCACCTCGGACTCGATGCGCTTGATGTCGTTAATCTCCGCATGATGGGTATGCCCAACGGTCATGGGACAGCAGAAGGTTCTCTCGCAGAGCCGCTGACGACTTTAGCTGAACTCAAAGAACAAGGATTAATTCGTCACCTCGGTTTGAGCAATGTCACGCCTACGCAGTTGGCAGAGGCGCAAACGATCACAGAGATTGTTTGTGTGCAGAACCAGTACAATGTAGCACACCGAGAAGACGACGCTTTCATTGATGATCTAGCACAACAGGGGATCGCTTATGTGCCGTTCTTCCCGCTTGGCGGGTTCACACCGCTACAGTCATCCACGCTTTCGACAGTGGCCGCTTCAGTGTCAGCAACCCCGATGCAGGTCGCTTTGGCATGGCTGCTCCAGCGTTCTCCCAACATCTTGCTGATTTCCGGAACGTCGTCAGTTGATCATCTGCGAGAGAATGTTAGAGCTGCATCTCTGCAACTTCCGCCGCAAGTAGTCGCTGAACTGAATACGATCACTGCAAGCTCAGAACCATGATCAGCACAAGATTATAGTGATTGTTTGTCCAACAGCTAGTGCATCGTAAGAATCTGACAAATCAGTGTAAGAATCTGACAGAAGTGAAGCATTAGAACTCGTTACTCTATTGATAGTGGAGTCATTTAACTCAGTTGGGTAGATATGAAGCCATGCACACAATAGTTCTTACTGCTTGTAAGCTCACGCGGATGACACAAATCACTGAAGTAGGAGCAATCTGATGACACAATCTCGCTGGCTATTTGGTTCTTCCTGTCTCACTATTCTTGCGGATCACACCGCGACCAGAAGGCAATATGATCTACTTGAAACCTATATTCTTCCGGGCAAACAGACTCCTCTCCATCGCCACATGCGCTATTCGGAACACCTCTATGTGCTGGAAGGAGAATTCACCGTCTGGGCTGGTGAAAACAAACTTGTGCTAAATGCAGGCGATCATTTCCTGATTCCAGTTGGTGTACCTCATGTAGTCGGTGTGTTGAACGATCGCCCCGGTCACGGATTAATGGTGACTGCACCGAGCGGATTTGCTCGACTGGTTGCTGCCGCAGGGACATTGAGCAAGACAGAAACAACGGACATGGCATTGTTTCTGCAAATCTGTGCCAAGATTGGTGATGAAATTCTTGGACTGCCCGGAACTTTACCTGGTGCATGAGAGTGCGTTGCAAAAAATTAGAAGCAAAAGTATGAAAATCAAAATCGTTCAAAAGGAAGATTTTCATTAGCGATTGATCAAATAAAATTTAACAGCGCGCCGTTCTATTGCGTAAGTCAAATGCCGAAAGCAGAATCTGTAGCAGGAAATCTTGTTAGCTCGATCAACCTCACTCGACGGATGAACAAAACGCTGGTGTCATCCAGTCGCCACTTAGACTGGAATGGCATTTTGGTCGAAAAGTATCAGCCTCTTGCAACTCCAAGTTCAATCGAACTGCCTGCTTTGCCAGACCATTGGCTCAGCTTCCCCTTAGGGCAACCTGGACATCTCACTTATAAGCGTGGCGATCGCCTGCACAAATCCACCATTCAAAAGGGAGATACTATCCTCGTTCCTGCCGGACAACCAAGCTACTGGTGTTGGCACGAAGGGGGCTGTTCCTCGCTGCACATTTGCTTAAAACCGGAGTTGCTCAAACAAGTCGCTGAAGCCTCCGAAATGGATCGAGAGCAGATCGATCTTGTGAACTGTTTTGGTCAGCAAGATTCACAACTTCAACAGATTGCAATGCTGTTGCTATCTGAGTTGCGTTCAAATAGCATCATGGGGCGATTGTATGTCGAATCCTTGACTCAGGTGTTAGTTATTCATCTCTTGCGACACTACTCTGAGTCTCCATCCATCGTCACAGTTGAGAACAAGAGCTTAACTCGTACTGAGTTACAGCAAGCGATCGATTACATCCATACTCATCTCGATCAAGATTTATCGCTGGTGGAAATTGCTGAAGTAATTAACATTAGCCCGACTTACTTTGCGAGTTTGTTCAAACGGGCGATCGGTATTTCTCCACATCAGTATGTGATTCAACAGCGGGTAGAACGGGCGAAAGTAATGCTGGCGAAAACAGATCTGACGATTGCGGATATTGCCTTGCAAGTCGGTTTCTCCAGCCAAAGTCATCTAACGCAACAGTTCAAGCGACTCACTGGCATGACTCCAAAACAAGTTCGCTAACACCATAAGAATCTGACAAACTGCCATAAGAATCTGAAAGCAATCAAGCATTAGAACTTTGTACAGTTCAGATAGGTGAAAAGAGCAGAATTCAAACTATTTGAGGATTACTGTAATGAGTTCACGACCTCAAACTGACAGTTCGCAACTGACCCATCATCAAGTCCAGCTTGATATTGCCCATCGCTTTCATTCTGCGCTTGTTGCAAAGGATTGGAGCGCGATGCGTGCCCTCCTGACTGACGATGCACAATGGACACTCCCTGGAAACAACACGATTTCAGGCACTGCCAAAGGAGCCGATGCCGTAGTTGATCGCGCCCGTAAGATTGCAAACTATGGCCTGAATTTCGAGCTACTACATATTCTGGTCAGTCAAGACAACTAGAGTTCGATCAATTGTTCAACATTCATGTCAAAGGCGTTTTCTTCCTGACGCAGAAACTGCTCCCAATGCTTAAAGATGGAGGACGAATCGTGAATCTTTCATCCGGTCTTGCCCGTTTTACCGTTCCGGGCTATGCCGTTTACGCCAGTGCAAAGGGAGCGATCGAAGTGTTAACCCGATACCTGGCAAAGGAATTAGGACATCGACAAATTGTAGTGAACACGATCGCTCCAGGTCCAACTGAAACCGATTTTGAGGGTGGTCTCGTGCGGGACAATCCAGAAATTAATCAATTCATCGCGGCGCAAAATGCTTTCGGTCGTGTGGGTGTACCGGATGACATTGGTGGAGCAATTGCGGTGTTGCTGTCTGAAGAAAATCGCTGGATCACTGGACAGAAAATCGAAGTCTCTGGCGGTCAGTTGCTCTAATCCATACCACACAAGATTTGTGCTAATCTTTCAATGCAGAGGACGCTGCATAAAGAAAGGTATTGACAACTCAACTTTACTATATATACAAGAAGGAGGAACAACAATGACAACAATGAAAGCAGTGCAAATTCACGCCTATGGTGACCCAGAAGTGTTGTCCTATGAGGAAACTGCTCGACCAGAACCGAAACCGAACGAAGTCCTCATTCAACAGCTTCTGCGAGTAAACAAGCCCTGGTCAAAGAGTTGGGTGCAGATGAGGTGGTAGACTATCGCACCACGCGCTTCGAGGAGGTGGTACATGATGTCGATGTGGTGTTGGATTTGGTCGGCGGTGAAATGCAGGAGCGATCATGGCAAGTCTTGAAGCCCGGTGGGATTCTCGTCTCAGCAATTTCTTCACTTGATCCTAAAAAGGCAAAACCACACGAAGTTCGCAGCACGTTCTTTATAAGTCATCCGAGCATGACTCAACTGAGCGAAATTGCCAAGTTAATCGATGCTGGGAAAGTCAAGGCAGCCATTCAAACTGTTTTGTCGTTGCGAGAAGTGCGTAAAGGGCATGAGATGCTGCAAGCGGGTCATGTACAAGGCAAAATCGTCCTTCAAATTGCAAGCTAGAAATACCTGAAGATTGACTGAATAAAGTAATTCACTTTGAACCAGCACAAAATCTTCAAGCTTGACGACTAGAGAAAAGAAACTGAAAAAGATAAGACAATGATGCAAGACAAAGCAACGATCGCTTTAATCACAGGTTCGAGTCGAGGATTGGGCAAAAACACGGCTTTGGCACTGGCAAACAAAGGGGTAGGTATCATTGTGACCTATCTCAACAGTGAGGCAGAAGCGAAAGCCGTTGTGTCTGAAATCGAAGCAATGGGAGGTAAAGCAGTAGCACTGCAACTCGATACAGGCAACATCAAAACGTTTGATGCATTTGTAGTGCAAGTCAAACAATCTCTGCAAAATACCTGGCAAACTGAACAGTTTGATTTCCTTGTCAATAATGCCGGAATTGCTGATCGTAACCCTTTCACAAAAGTGACTGAAGACGAATTTGATCAATTGTTCAATATTAACTTTAAGGGTGTTTTCTTTCTCACCCAGAAGCTGCTGCTATTGCTTAAAGATAATGGACGAATTGTAAATCTTTCATCGTTTCTTACCCGCATCACATACTCAGGAAGCTCTACCTATGCCAGTACAAAGGGCGCAATTGAGGTTCTGACCCGATACCTGGCAAAGGAATTGGGTCATCGACAAATCACAGTGAATGTAATTGCTCCGGGCGCGATTGCCACCGAGGGAAGTGTCGTGCGGAACAATCCAGAAGTGAACAAGTACATCACATCCCAAACTGCGTTAGGTCGGGTGGGTGAGCCAGATGATATTGGCAGTGCAATCTCGCTGTTGCTATCTGAAGAGAATCGCTGGATCACTGGACAGAGAATCGAAGTCTCTGGTGGTCAGTCTCTTTAATTCCAACCAAACCGATGCTTGAAAACATTGATGTCATGAATCAAAGAATCACCATGAGAAAACGAAAACCAATCGATGCAGCGCTGCGACACTTACTAGATGAGCAGGCTGCAAATTCAGGCGATCTCGCGCCGATGACAAATGAGGAACGGGTACAAATGGTGCGATCAATGTTTGTGCGATCACTAGAGAGTCGTGCGTCCATCCCCGGTTTGCCGAACGCGGTTGAGACTCGTGACGTGGAGATTGCCCCCCACCTTGCCGCTCGTCTTTATCGTCCACCTAGCACCGCATTGTTGCCTGTGTTGGTCTATCTACATGGAGGTGGCTGGGTGGGTGGCTCAGTCGCGACGCACGACCCATTTTGCCGTCTTTTGAGTCAGGCAGCCGAAATCATTGTTGTGTCGATCGAGTACCGACTTGCACCAGAATATCCCTATCCAGCGGCTCTGGAAGATACCCTCACCGCCATACACTGGGCTGTCAAATCTGCTGCGGAGTGGGGCGGTGATTCGGCACGGTTAGCTCTCGGTGGTGACAGTGCTGGTGCAAACTTGGCGGCAGTTGCAGCCAATCAGCTTTGTGCCACGACAAAAGTGCATCTGCTATGTGCTCTACTGTTGCTTTATCCTGTCACCGATCACCCAAACGCCAATCATCCTTCTTACACAGAGAATGCAACAGGTTACGGACTCGAAGTGAACACTATGCACTGGTTCTGGAAGCAGTATGCGCCTGACGTTTCACCGGATGATCCGAATGTATCCCCTCTGCGACTACAGACAGTGCCTACATTGCCGCCAACATTGGTTGCAACGGCAGAGTATGACGTGCTGCGGGATGAGGGCATTGCCTACGCACAGAAGCTGGCAATGTCGGGAATTGCAGTGACACACTTACACGCACCCGATATGAACCACAATTTCGTCGCATTTCCAGGAACGGTAGGATGCTTTCCACAATGTAATACTACCCTTACAGTGATCGCTCACTGGCTACAATCAGTTCTGAGGAGTGAGCTTCTACCAAATGAAGGATTAACACACAAGACGAGCATTTTTGTGCGCTAAGTGCAAAACCGCAACCGAGATTTATCCTTAGTGGAAATAGCAGGAGTCATCAATTTTAGCCCCACTTATTTTGCCCATTTGTTCAGATTCTCTTGCTGAATATAAGTGCCTTGCTTTTGTCTTAATACAAAGCTAATTCCTTTGCTATTTAACCAATGTGCCAGTTTTATACTATGGAATTCTCTATCTCCTAATGTCAGGATTTCATACCCTTTAAACAATCTCAATAATGGACGAATTAATTTTTTCTGCTCACTTAAATTACTACACCCTTTTTTTGATAACAATAGCCAGTACACTGGTATTACTCTTTTTTGTTCAATCAAACTAATTACAAACACATTTTCAGCACGCCACTGTGTTCTATCTATGGCAAATATCAGTTTTTTATTCCTAGAAACAGGGCTGTTTTTTACCCATCGTTTAAGTATCGGAAACCAGAGGTACTGAATTGATATCTGGGGCAGTAGTAAAAACCTTTGAATACTCCTTCGTCGGCTTTCAAATTTTATTGGTTGTGGAAATACAGATGAGAGCTTCTCTATGGTCACTGTTTTATGAAATTGCAATAGCAGAACCAAGATTTCTAGCATCTTGTACTGTGCGGGTGTCAGTAGATTTTGAGCGCAGTTTTGGTAGGATTTATGTAACATTATCATTTGATATGTCTTGTTGAGAATCACTGACCTATCTTTTTTTACCTTAAAACGGCCACACTCCCCTATTTATTCCGTTTCAGTCCCTTTGTCACCCCTCCAGCAGGGGTACTCTTACCGCAAAATTGCAGAAATTCTCAACCTTAGCAAGACAACTGTCAATGATATTGTCAAACGCCACAGACAGTCAGCCAAGAAACCTTTTAGTGAGAAGTAATTCTGAAAGCATTATCCAGTTGTCGGTGGAAAGATAAGATTGCCGCGACTGGAACCATAAGATTGCCGCCACAATGGCTCTTATGCTGATGTTTCCATTAGACGCTCTTAGTCATTTTTCAGCAATTAGAACCATAAGATTGCCGTCAAGCAAAATTGTCACCATAAGCTTGCCAAAAACGTACTTTCTTAAGATTTCAAATCGGTAGTAAGAATTACAATGAACTGGAGCGCTCAGACCAGTGTCGAAAGTAATGAATCGGGTGACAGTACTCCTACCACTGCTATAAAAACAAGACATATGTTGTGAGTTGCGTCTTCAACTCAAATTTCAGGGGGAGAAAAAATGCTCACACCTGACGAGTTTGATAGCTGGTGTAGTCGTCAAAACCTATCACTACTGGCTCGCAAAACTCTCGCCAACATCCGTTCAAAAGAACCTGCACGGCGTGTAGGAGGAGGGAGAAAAAATGTGTCAGGTTTTTACCCCAGTAAAAAGATGGGTCAAACCATCCAATTTGAGTTTCACAAAGTCGAGCTTCCCTTCATTTACTCGCTGGAGCATGACGAAGATGTCTTAGAATTTTACGACCAACCCCCTGCATTCAAGATTAATTATCAAGGAGCCTCTGGGCGAAATATTGGATTCTTTTACACCCCAGACTTTTTTGTCATCAGAACAAACAGTGCTGGTTGGGTAGAGTGTAAAACTCTAAGTGAACTCAAATCGCTGATTGTTAAACACCCCCATCGCTACAGTAAGGGAGAAGATTTGAAGTGGTATTCACCACCAGCATCTGAACACGCAGCGCAGTTTGGATTTGACTTTCACATCCAGTCTGATGACCAAATTAATTGGGTTTTATATCGCAACATTACCTTTCTAGAAGACTATTACCGAAATCGTGTTGATAGTATAGATCCGAATCAAACACAACTTATAAAAGCAATAATTCAGGAACAACCGGGAATAACTCTGAGGGAACTGCTCTATAAAGCTAATAAAGTTAGTGCAGATGAAATTTACCAACTGATTGCCACTGAAAAAATCTATGTGGATTTAAAGGCAAGCCTCTTGGTTGAGCCAGAACGATGCAGAGTTTTTTGTGACCAACTTTCGGAAACAACTTACAACTTGATGATTTCGTCGCACACCACCGTTGATTCTATCAGTTCCCCAGTTATAAATTTGATTTCCAACACGCCAATTAATTGGGACGGTCAAAGTTACAATGTGGTTCAAATTGGTCATACCGAGATTACTTTGCGTGCCACAGAAGGAGACTTTATTGATTTGCCCGTTTCTGAGTTTGAAAATAAAATTCGCCAAGGAAAAATCACAGCTTCTCAACTCCAACAGTCCAACTGTAACGATGACCAAATAAAGTCTATTCTGCTCAGAGCTAGTTCAAAAGATTTAGAAGAAGCCAATCACCGCTACAGAAGTATTGAACCAATATTGCTGGGACAAGCACTAGAGAATTCCACAGTATCAGAACGTACTTTAAGAGATTGGTTAAGCAAATATCGGCAAGCACAACAAAAATTTGGCTATGGATATATTGGACTTTTAAGTTGCTCTAATAAAAAAGGCAACCGCAACCGAAAGCTACCCCAACAGACCTTAGAACTGATAGACAAGTTCATAACACAAGCCTACGAAACGCACAAACAGAAGCGCAAGTATGAAGTCTATGGAGCTTTTAACAATGCCTGTGTAAGTGCTGGAATTTCTCCAGACCAAATTCCCAGCTACAAAACATTTATTAACGAAATAAAACGGCATAGTGGTTGGGAACAAACAAGATCTCGTGAAGGACATCGGGCTGCCTACCCACAAAAACCTTTTGGTAGTAATGCATAGTAATGATTTAGCTTCGTAAATTAGCATTATAATGATGAATAAAATACCAGATAGCACCAATATGATTTTCAAGTATTTTAGAGAATGACAATGTTTTACGA
>Ga0070738_10007322_pt1 | contig 11095 bp, 8 predicted proteins | sample Coa_R2_2_FD_66446 | JGI IMG/M metagenome (GOLD analysis project Ga0070738, IMG submission 66446) | Surface soil microbial communities from Centralia Pennsylvania, which are recovering from an underground coalmine fire - Coalmine... | ecosystem: Environmental > Terrestrial > Soil > Unclassified ... | reverse complement strand
CTTCGCTCGACGCTCAGGGTGACGCAACTATGAACCTCTCGCTCCGCTCCTGGCTCGACCAGGTCCGAGGCCTGGGCGAGCTCCGCGAGGTCCAGGGCGCCGACTCCGAGCTGGAGATCGGCACTATCGTGGACATCCTCATGGAGCGCGCCGGCAACCCGGCCGTCCTGTTCGACAACATCCCCGGCTACAAGCCCGGCCACCGCGTGCTCGGCAACGTCCTCACTAGCCCCGCCCGGGTAGCGCTGAGCGGCGGCCTCGATCCCAAAATCTCCAAGATCGATCTGGTCAAGGCCTGGCGCGAGATCAACGCCAGCAGCGCCCGCGAGCCCTACCAGGTCGTCGCCGACGGGCCTGTGAAGGAATGCCTGCAGACCGGCTCGCAGGTGGACCTGTGCCAGTTCCCCGCGCCACGCTGGCACGAGGAGGACGGTGGCGAGTACATCGGCACCGGCTGCCTGGTGATCCAGAAAGACCCCGACACCGGCTGGGTGAACTGCGGCGCCTACCGCATCCAGCGACACGACGCCCGCACGCTGGGCATCATGATCACCCAGGGCAAGCACGGCCGCGGCATCATGCAGAAGTACTGGGCCCGGGGCGAGGCCTGTCCGGTGGCCATTTCCTTCGGCCACCACCCGCTGTTCCTGATGGTCGGCGGCATGAGCATCCCCGAAGGCGTATGCGAGTTCGACTTCATCGGCGGCCTCCGCGGCGAGGCGGTGCAGGTTGTGGCCGGCGAGGTCACCGGCCTGCCCATTCCCGCCGAGTCCGAGCTGGTGATCGAGGGCGAGATCCCACCCGACGAGCGCCGCCGCGAAGGCCCGTTCGGCGAGTGGACCGGCTATTACGCCTCAGGCGAGGGCGAGCTGCCGGTGGTGCACGTCAAATCGGTCATGCACCGCCGCGATCCCATCAACCTGGGCGTCCTGCCCGGCAAGCCGCCGAACGACAACACCTACTACCGGAATTTCCTTGGCAGCGCCGCGCTGTGGGCGCAGCTGGAGAAGGCCGGCATGCCCGGCATCCAGGGCGTCTGGCTGCACGAGTCCGGCGGCGGCCGCCTGATGATCACGGTCTCCATCAAGCAGCAGTACCCCGGCCACTCCAAGCAGACCGGCCTGGTGGCCACCTCCTGCCGGGTCGGCGGCTACCTGAACCACCTCACGGTGGTGGTGGACGAGGACATCGACCCCACGAACTCGGACGAGGTCATCTGGGCCATGTGCTCGCGCGTCGACCCGCGCGAGGATGTGGAGATCCTGAAGCGCATGTGGGCCAGCCCGCTCGACCCCATGGCCTACCCGCCCGAGAGCCGCGGCTTCAACTCCCGTATGGTGATCGACGCCTGCCGCCCCTGGGAGCGCCTCAACAGCTTCCCCAAAACCGCCCGCGCCAGCGCCGAGCTCCGCGAGCAGGTGAAGCGCAAATTCGGAGATTTCTTCGCATGACCGTGCCTACTCCCCCTCCTGCCGTGCGGGAGGGGGCTGGGGGGAGGGTGTAATGCCTCTGGGCTTCTCGCTACGGACCTGGCTTGACCAGGTCCGTAGCTTGGGCGAGCTGCAGGAGCTCTCCGGCGCCAGCTGGGACCTCGAGATCGGCACCATCGTCGACATTCTGATGGAGCGATCCGGCAACCCGGCCGTCCTGTTCGACGACATCCCCGGCTACCCGAAAGGCTTCCGCGTGCTCGGTAACGTGCTCACCAGCCCGGCCCGGGTGGCCATCAGCGGCGGCCTGGACCCGAAGCTGCCCAAAATCGAGCTCGTCCGCAAATGGCGCGACTTCAACGGCAAGAACACGCTGATCCCCTACGAGTGCGTCAAGGACGGCCCGGTCAAGGAGGTCGTGGCGACCGGCTCGGACGTGGACCTGACAAAGTTCCCCGCGCCGCGCTGGCACGAGCTGGACGGCGGGCAGTTCCTCGGCACCGGCTGCCTGGTGGTCCAGCGCGATCCGGATAGCGGCTGGGTGAACACCGGCGCCTACCGCGTGATGGTCCAGGACGGCAAGACCGCCGGCATCATGATCACCCGCGGACGCAACGGCGACGTCATCATGCGCAAGTACTGGGAGCGCGGCCAAGCCTGCCCGGTGGCCATCTGCCTCGGCCAGCACCCGCTGTTCCTCATGCTGGCCGGCATCCCGCTGCCGGAGGGTATCTGCGAGTACGACTTCGCCGGCGGCGTGGCCGGCCAGCCGGTCCGCTGCGTCGAGACCGACTACGCCCACCTGCCGGTCCCCGCCGAGGCCGAGCTGGTCATTGAGGGCGAGATTCCCCCCGAGGAGCGCCGCAAGGAGGGCCCGTTCGGCGAATGGACCGGCTACTACGCCGCGCCCGAGGGCCCGCAGCCCATCGTGAACGTCAAGGCCGTGTACCACCGCCGCGACCCCATCAACCTCGGCGTGCTGCCCGGCAAGCCGCCCAACGACAACACCTATTACCTGAACTACCTCCAGAGCGCGCTGGTGTGGGACCAGTTAGAGAAAGCCGGCATCCCCGGCGTGCAGGGGGTGTGGGCGCACGAGTCCGGCGGTGGACGGATGTGGGTGACGGTGTCGGTCAGGCAGCAGTTTCCCGGCCACTCCAAGCAGGCTGGCCTGGTGGCCACCGCCTGCCGCTCGGGCGCTTACGTAAACCACCTCACGGTGGTGGTCGACGAGGACATCGACCCGACCAACTCGGACGAGGTGCTGTGGGCCATGCTGTCGCGCGTCGACCCGCGCGAGGACGTGGAGATCCTCAAGCGCATGCAGGCCAGTCCGCTGGACCCGGTGAGCTACCCCAGCGACGTGCGCGCCTTCAACGCCCGCATGGTCATCGACGCCTGCCGCCCCTGGGAGCGGCTGCAGTCATTCCCAAAGGTCGCGCGGGCCACGCCCGAGCTGCGGGCCAGAGTGCGCGACAAATTCAAGAACGTGTTCGAGGGACTGAATGCCTGACGTAGTGGTGGTGGGAGCCGGAAACGCGGCGCTGGCGGCGGCGCTGACCGCGCGCGAGCAGGGCTGCAGCGTGCTGGCCCTGGAGAAAGCCCCCAAGAACGAGCGCGGCGGCAACTCGGCCTTCACCGGCGGCCTGTTCCGCTTCCCGTTCGACGACTTCATGAAAGACTTCCCGGCCATCCTGCCGCACTACAGCCAGGAGGAGCTGGAGGCCTGCGTCATCCCGCCCTACCCGCGCAAGCAGTTCGAGGCCGACATCGAGCGCGTCACCGAGGGCTTGGCCGATCCCATGATGGTCGACATGCTGCTGGGCAATGCCTATGGGACCATGAAGTGGCTGGCCGAGCGCGGCGTCCGCTGGATGCTGGCCACTGGCCGGCAGTCCTACAAGCGCGGCGACAAGTACCACTTCTTCGGCAATCTGAACATCGAGGCCAACGGCGGCGGCCAGGGGCTCTCCGACCGGGAGTTCGAGATCGCCGAGCAGAGCGGCGTCGAGATCATGTACGAGACGAAGGCCACCCGCCTGCTGACGGACGACATCGGCGGGGTCATCGGCGTCGAGATCCGCAAGCCCGACGGCCACCGCGAGAACGTCATGGCCAAGGCCGTGGTTCTGGCCAGCGGAGGCTTCGAGGCCAACCAGGAGATGCGCTGCCGCTACCTCGGGCCGGATTGGGAGCTGGCCCACGTCCGCGGCGCGCGCTTCAACACCGGCGACGGTATCCGCATGGCCATGGACATCGGCGCCAAGCCACACGGCCACTGGTCTTGCGGCCACGCGGTCCAATGGGACTACATGAGCCCGCTCGAGGGTGGCGATTTGGCGATTGGCGACCTCTACCAGAAGCACTCCTACCCCCTCGGCATCATCGTCAACAAGCTCGGCAAGCGCTTCGTGGACGAGGGCGCCGACCTGCGCAACTACACCTACGCGAAGTACGGCCGCGAGGTCCTCAAGCAGCCGGAGCGCTTCGCCGCCCAGATCTTCGACAGCAAGACCATCCCGCTGCTGCGCGACGAGTACCGCATCAAGGAAGCGACGCGCGCTCGCGCCAACAGCATCGAGGAGCTGGCCGAGGAGCTGACCATCGACCCCAAGGGCCTGGCTGAGACGGTGCGCGAGTACAACGCCGCCGTCCAGGAGGGCGACTTCAACCCCTCCGTGCTCGACAGCAAGAGCACCAAGGGCATCACGCCGCCCAAGACCAACTGGGCGCTGCGCATCGACGAGCCGCCCTTCGAGGGCTACGCCGTCACGTGCGGCATCACCTTCACCTTCGGCGGCCTCAAGATCGACCGCCAGTGCCGCGTCCAGGACACGGAGGACCACCCCATCCCCGGCCTCTACGCCGCCGGCGAGCTCGTCGGCGGCCTTTTCTACTACAACTACCCCGGCGGCACCGGCCTCATGGCCGGCGCCACCTTCGGCCGCCTCGCCGGCGCCGCCGCCGCGCAAAGGGCGAAAGCCTAGGCACGTACCACCAGGCCGCTACCATTCACCCACACGCGATGGACACGTCCTACCAGCAGCGGATTACGCTTGAGCCCGGCAAGCGCAGCGGGAAGCCGACTATTCGTGGGATGCGTATCACCGTTTACGACGTGCTCTCCTACCTGGCGGCCGGGATGACTGAGGCCGAGATACTCGCGGACTTTCCTTATCTCACGGAAGAGGACATTCGAGCCTGCCTAGCGTACGCGGCAACCCGTGAGCGACAGGTGTCCGTCACCCATGAATGAGGCTGCTATTCGACCAGAATCGAGGCGCGCCGCCGACGGTCATCTGGTGCCGGCTCGGCAATTGCACGACCACCCAGGTTGAGCACGCCCTGCGGCGCGCGAGCGACCAGATTGCGGCGTTCGAGCAGGATGGCAGCGTCGCGCTGCTGGAGCTCTTTTGACCCTGCGTGAGGTCTTCGGCCGAAGCCCTAAACTTCGGACGAGCTGCCCATGACCGACCGCGACAACATCGTCAATAAGACGATGGAGGCTGAGCGGGTGACGGGCATCCGGTACGGGACGGGCGCAACAGCTCAGCAGGGGCTGGGCTACGGCTACTACAACGTCCGGCCCGCCGGCCGGATGCTGGCGGCGGCTATCCGCTGGTTGTGGCGGCGGGCGCGCCGGCGCTAACAGGCCCGCCAGCCGCCATCCGGGCGCCGGTCGCTCGGAGTCGACGGCGTGCTCGGGGGGTGAACCCCGGGGTTGTCCTCGGCGGGATCCTCCTGCTGGGCTTCTTCCTGCGGGTGTTCCGGCTGGACTTCCAATCGCTGTGGTACGACGAGACCTACAGCGTGTACGTCGCCCGCGGGCCATTCTCGGGCGTGGGCGCGGTGCCCGAGGCCGAGCCGCTGCTGCACTACTACCTGCTGTGGGCCTGGGGACACGCGGCGGGCTTCAGCGAGTTCGCGGCCCGGTACCTGTCCGTCTGCGCCGGCGCGCTGACCATGCCGCTGGTCTACCGGCTGGCTCGTGCTGCCGTGCGGAACGTCTGGGTCGCATTGCTCGCCGCCGGCCTGACCGCCATCTCCCCCTTCGAGCTGGGCTACTCGCAGGAGGTGCGGCTGCACATCTTTGCCGGATTGTTCGCGGCAGCTTGTACCTGGATGCTGGTCAAGGCCACCGTGCCGTCCGCCTTCGGCCGGCAGCCGCCACCCCGCCTTTTGGAGAGTGTTGTGGGGACACCCCACACCCCGGCAGGGACTGCGTCCCTGCACCTGCTCGAGGACGGTCACCTCTCTCCGAACCACAGGGCTTCCAGCCCTGCACCTGGACGTTGGATCTCCTACGGAGCGTTGGCCGTAGCTGGCCTCTATACCTCCTACTACCTGGCGCTGGTGCTGGCGGCGATCAACCTGCCGGTGCTGGTGATGCGGCGCTGGAGCAGGGGCTGGCTCCTCGCCAACGTGGCGGCGGTGGCGCTGGCGGTGCCAGGGATCACGCTGGGCTGGAGCCGGCTGAAGGCGTTCGGCGAGCCGTACCCGGTGCTGACCGGGCTGCTGGACCCGCTGCGCTTCCTGAAGCACGTGCCCGAAGTCGTCTTGTTCGCGAACCTGCCCGCGAGCGCGGAGCCGCTGGCGGTGGCGCTGCTCGCGGTGGCGCTAGTAGGAGCTTGGCAGGTGCTGCGGCGGCGAACGATCGAGGGCTGGATCCTGGTCTGCGGCGGATTTGGCGCCTATGCGCTGATCTTCGCGGTGCCGGCCGCGGCGCGCATCTCCTTCTACGACCGCTATGAGCTGATGGCCCTGCCCGGCCTGCTGGTGCTCCTAGCGGCCGGCGTGTGGTTCCTGGCAGCACGGCTCCGCTGGATGGGGCCGCTGCTCGCCGCAGCCGTGCTGGTCCCGACCGGCATCGCGCTCGTCAACGGCTATACCAACCCGGCCTACCAGCGCGACGACAATCGCACAGCGCTCAGCATCGTCAAGCGCGAGGCCCTGCCGGATGAGATGCTCATCTACGACCTGCGCCTGCTGTATACGGTGGTGGACTACTACGCGCCCAACCTGCCGATTCCGAGCGAGGGCCTGCCGCTCCCGAAAAATCCCGCCCTGCCGCCCGAGCGCCAGTTCCTGGCGGTGACTAGCGATCGGGCCGCCACCGAACGCGAGTTGGACCGGCTCTCGCAGCAGTACGCCGGCTTCTGGCTCCTGCTGAGCGGCGACCCCACCCAGTGGACCGAAGAGTGGCTCGACGCACACCGGCTGATGGTCTCGAACCAATGGTTCGGCGGCACGCGCCTGGTCCACTTCCGGCCGCTACCCTCGCCAGCGCCGGCTTCCTTCCAGGAAGGACTTCGCGTCGAGCGGAGCTTCGGGCCGCTAACACTGCGCGAGATCGAAGCCCAGCCACTGCAGCCGGGCGCGTCCTGGCCCGTCTCGCTGGGCTGGGAAACCGCCGAGACGCCCAGCGCCGACTACACCATCTCGCTCCAGCTGTTCGACGGCAGCGGCAAGCGTGTCGCCCAGCAGGATTCGCAGCCCTTCCAGGGCGCGCTGCCGACAACCCAATGGCAGCCCGGCAAGGCCTACGACGACGTCATGCGCCTGGAGCTGCCGCAGACCCTAGCGCCGGGGATCTACCGCCTGGCCGCCGGCGCCTACGACCTGGGCGGAAGGACAACCCTCCCCCAGCAACCGGTAGCGAACGTCACCAGCGGCCTTCGGCTGCTGGACGGACCGCGCGCCGCCTCCAGCGCCGGCTGGCAGATCGAGAACTGGGCTGCCGGGCCCACCGGCGACGGGGGCTACGCCGTCGCCGTGCAGGGCCTGGTCTCCTCCCAGCCCCAAGCCGACTACACCTGGTTCATCCACCTGGTGGACTCCAGCGGGCGCCTGGTGGCGCAGGACGACCACCCGCCGCTCACTCCCACGTCCAGGTGGCAAGCGGGAGATCGCTTCCTCGAGACATTCCACCTGGGCACCCCGCCGAGCGCAAATGACACCCTCCAGCTGGGCGCCTATGACGCCGCCGGGCAGCGGGTAAGCTGGGCCACGCCGAGCGGCAGCACGGACGTGCTGGCGCTGCGCCCCGCATGAGCATTCTCGCGGCGCTTCCAGAGGAAAAGGCGCAAACGGCGGCCGTGCGACCGCGTCCCCGAACCAGCATCCCGAGTGTCACCGTGCTCGGCCTGATCCTGCTGGCCGGCTTTGGCCTCCGAGTGTTTTTCCTCAGCCAGCAATCGCTCTGGCTGGACGAGGCCTACAGCGTCTTCTACGCGCGCCAGGGGCTCGCCGGGATCGCTGGGCAGCAGCAGGCCGATCCACTGCCGTACTTCGTAGCCCTGTGGGGCTGGATCCAGGGCGCCGGCGAAGGCGAGTATGCCGTCCGCTACCTGTCGGTGCTCTTCGGCGTGCTGACGATTCCGCTGCTGTACAAGCTGGTACGCGCGGCCGGCGGCCCGCGAGGCGCGGCGCTGGTAGGGGCGGGCGTGCTGGCGTTGTCCGCCTTTCACATCTACTACTCGCAGGAGGCTCGCCTGCACATTCTCGCCGGGTTGCTGGCGGCTCTCATCGGCTGGACGCTGCTGCGCGCCGTTCAGACGAACCGGCCGGCACGATGGTGGGCTTACACACTCGCGGCCACGGCGGGGATCTACAGCTACTACTACCTCCTGCTTCTGATCGCCGGGCTCAACCTGCCCCTGCTCGGCCGAGAGGGGCGCAACCCACGCTGGTGGCTGGCGAACGGAGCAGCCCTGGTCGCGTCCTTACCGGGGCTGGTGTTCGCCTACCTCAAGCTCACCGCATTCAAGGAGCCCTACGTCCCGACCGGGGGTGGGTCGCTGTTGGCAACAGTCGCGCTCACGCCGGGCTTCATCTTCCTGGGTCCGAGCATCGACCGGTGGTGGACTATCGCCACCGCAGTGCTCGCGCTGCTGGCCACACTGGTCGCGGTACGGCTTATCACCGCCTCCGGAAAGCAAGGCCCGCGCCTGCTTGCCGGCGGTTTGGCGGTTTCGGCGCTGGGGATAGTCGTCCTGCCGCTGCTGCTGGGCGTGTTTTTCAACCCCCGCTACGCCATCATCGCGCTGCCGCTGGTGGTCGCGCTCCTGGCCTGGACGTGGTGGATGTATGCCAGGCCGCGCCGCTGGCTGGCCGCCATCAGCGCCGTCTGCCTGGCCGTGCCCACAGCCGTCGCGCTGTATGACAGCCACACCGTTCCCACGCTCCAGCGTGACGACAACCGCGCAGCGTTCGAAGTGCTGAGGAATCAGGCCCAGCCCGACGAGATGCTGATCTACGACCTGCCCATCCAGTACGTGGTCGTGGACTACTACGGCCGCCACCTCGGCATTCCCACGCAGGCACTGCCCTTACCGAAGAATCCGAGCCTGCCGAAGGACCGTCAGTTCGCCGCCGAGAGCAGCGATCGTCCGGCCACGGAGCGACGGCTCACGCAGCTCGCCGGGCAGTACTCGGGATTCTGGCTGCTGCTCAGTGGCGACCCGGTGCACTGGACCGAGGACTGGCTCGATGCCAACAGGCTGCCCGTCGGCGATCAGTGGTTCGGCCTGAATGTCAGGCTGAAGCACTACCGGCCCCTGCCGGCAAGCAATTCGACCCTGAACGGAGGGCTGCGAGTAGGCCACGCCTTTGGCCCGCTCCACCTAGCGCAGGTCAAGCCTGGACTGCTCCAGCCGGGCCAGCTCTGGACACTCGAGCTGCTGTGGCAGGTCGACTCCGCACCCGCATCCGACTACACCGTTTCGGTCCAGCTCTTCGACGCCACTGGCCGGCGGGTGGCGCAGCACGATGGGCCGCCACTTTGGGGCGGGCTGCCGACGACCCGCTGGGACCCGCAGCACGTGTATCCGGACGGCGTGCCGCTGCGGGTGGCGCCGAATACGCGGGGCCCATACAGTCTCGAAGTCGCCGTTTATGCCGGCAACCAGATGGCCGGGCCCCAGCAGGAGGTCGCGCGCCTGCCGGGACCTCTTCAGCGTCAGATCCCCGAGCAGGCGCGAGCGGACGCCGGCTGGACCATCGATTGGGTTCAGCTGGGCGACGATGGCGCCGGCCACACAGTAGTGGGACTCAGCGGCACGGTGCAGAGGCAGCCGGCAGCGGCCTACACCTGGTTCGTGCACGCGCTGGACGCCGCCGGCCACCTGGTGAGCCAGGACGACCATCCTCCGCTGACGCCCATGCCCTCGTGGCAGCCAGGCGACGGCCTGGCCGATGCCTTCGTGCTGCCGGCGAACCCGGCCGCGGCCTCGCTGGAGATCGGCGCCTACGACGCCGCCGGCAAACGCGCCAGCTTCAACCTGCCGGACGGCTCGACGGCGGACCACCTGACCGTGGCCCTGCAGGCTCCTTGACACGCCTGATACGGTGAGGGTAACTACCAGCCGGGAGCGCGCCGCTATGTGGTCCAGCCTGAACGTCGGACGTGCAGCATCAGCCGCGGCCGCTGCCCTGCTGTTGAGCGCCTGTTCCGGGTCGGCGACAGCTCCGCCGGCTCCTGCAAGCGCCCCGCCCGCGACCGTGGCCGCCAAGCCTGCCGCCTCCGCGGACGCCAAGCCTGCCGCCTCGGCGGTGGCCAGCGCAGCGCCGAAACTCGCCATCAAGTCCGCCTATACCACGACCTCTGCCACCTCGGCGCCCTTCTGGATGGCCAAAGAGACGGGCGCCTTCGAGGCCGAAGGGCTGGACGTCACGCTTACGCGCGCAACTGCCGGGTCGCCGATCTTGGCGGCCATCGAGAGCGGAGACGTGCCGGTGTCCTCAGCCGGCGGCCAGGAGGTCGTGGACTCCGAGGTGAAGGGATCGAGCCTGGTCATCGTCGGCGGCTTCGGCGACAAGCTGACCACGTCCATCATGACCGTGCCGTCCATCACCAAGCCGGAGGACCTCAAGGGCAAAGCGCTGGGCGTCACGAGCTTCGGAGTCGTCAGCCATCTGGCGGGTCTGCTCGCGATCGACAAGCTGGGCCTCACCGGCCAGGTGACGTTCGTCGCCACAGGAGGCCTGCCCGAAACCATCGCCGCCATCCAGAGCGGCAAGGTACAAGGCGGCGTGCTGTCGCCCCCGCAGACGTTCGAGGCTCAGAAGCAGGGCCTGCACCAGTTGTACGACCTCTCGACGGGCGATGCCAGGCTGGCCACGGCCATCGTCAGCACGTCGCGCAGGTACGCCGCCGAGCATCCCGAGGTTGTCGAGCACTTCCTGAGGGCCATCATCCGCGCGGTGCACAGGGCCTATGTCGACAAGCCCGGCACGGTAGCGGCGCTGGCCAAGTACGGCGGCATCAGCGATCCTGACGTCGCGTCGCAGACGTACGACTACTTCGCCAATGGCGCCCTGTGGGGGAAAGACGGCATGCCCAGCATGGACGCGCTCCAGCAGAACCTCTACTTCGCCGCCGCCGAGAACGTCGAGGGCGCGGGCGCCTTCAAGCCCCAGCAGCTGGTCGACACCAGCTTCGTTCAGAAGATCCAAGCCAGCGGCCTCGTCGAGAACCTGTATGGCCGGCCGCTGCCGCTCACGTTGTAGCAAGCTTGCGTATCAACAGCAGCAAGCGTCGCGTTGGTATCACAAGGAAAGCCGATTTCTGTCTTGACACCAAGCAGGAAGAGTGCAATCCTGCCAGGCAGCATTAATCCACATCAAATCGCAACAACAAGGAGGAATCATGGACTCGGCGATCCTGT
>Ga0070738_10007321_pt1 | contig 11095 bp, 22 predicted proteins | sample Coa_R2_2_FD_66446 | JGI IMG/M metagenome (GOLD analysis project Ga0070738, IMG submission 66446) | Surface soil microbial communities from Centralia Pennsylvania, which are recovering from an underground coalmine fire - Coalmine... | ecosystem: Environmental > Terrestrial > Soil > Unclassified ... | reverse complement strand
GCGGTATTCATCGAACCGGCAAAGCATGGTCGCGTCCTCGTGTGCATAGATTTCGGACGGATTCAGACGCGCTTGGCTCTCGAGCCTTACCAAATTCGCCATCTAAAAATGGCCAGAAGCGGCCAGAGATGAACGATCCCCAATTCATCGAAAAGGCCGTAACCGCCGTCCTGTCAGAGAAAACTTTCTCCGCGGCGGCCAGGAAGTGCGGTGTCTCCATCCGAACCCTTCGGCGAGTTCGCAAAAGCCCGGAGTTCGAGCAGGCATTTAGAGAAGCGCGGACCGATTTGGTCAAGGAAGTCACCAGCCAGCTCGTTGCAAAACTGGGCGCGAACTCTGCCCCCGCGGTGGAAATTCTGCGGAAAATCTTCTCCAGCAGCAAATCGTCCGCGGGTTCGCGAGTGGCGGCAGCGGCCCAGACAATCAGGCTTTGCCTGGACAGTTTTAGACTTCAAGACCTAGAGTCGCGCATTTCCGCACTCGAAAGGCAAACCAGTGAGCGGTTATAGAAATTTGAAAGATCGAGTACGAAACATCGAACAAGGCCGCGGTACCAACTCTGTGGTCTTCACGTTTTCGGACGGATCTCGACGTTCGTTCAGTTTCTCGCGGGCAGACCGAGCGTCGATCATGGTTGCCGCCTTTGCACGCGAACGCGCGAGGCGCAAGGGAGAGGATTTTGTCCCGCGGAACGCTCGCGCCGACGAAGTCGCGCAGCTCATCCGCAAAGCTACTTCGGTGCGCCCCATGTCACGTTTCTGGCTTAGCGCTGGCTTGGGAGCCGATGTACCGTTGCAAAGCTTTCCCAATTCTGAACAGGAGGACAGATAGATGGCTGACGAAAACTTACAGGATGAATCATTGGAAAACTGGTGGGAACAGCACGAGCCGCGAGAGTTGGCCGGTATCGCGCTGAAGCCATTCGCGCCCCACCGGGGACCAGCGCCGCAGTCACCGTTGACACCGGCAGCCGACGAGCAAAAAGACGACAGCAAGCCCGGACCTGGAAATGAACCGCATAGCCAGGTCGCGGCTGATCGCAGTATCGGCATGGACGGTTTCGGAGTCGCCCTTGACCGACTCGCCTACTTTGCCAGTGAGCGTTTGTCGGAAAACATCAATCGCAGCCCGGAGGGTTTCTTAATCTGTACAGGTTGCGTCATCGCCCGAACGGGATTCCAAAAGTACCGCGTCTCTGAGCTCAGCGACCCGGAAGGATTGCTCGACGGCCGCCGCGCCGACGAAGAAGTTGATGTCTGGCGTGATCCATTCGAGGTATTCAGCCCTCAATGCATTGCCTCTTTCGAGGCAAAGAGCCTTACCCTTGGCCATCCTTCCGAACTCCTGTCCGTTGAAAACGAAAAGCTTTTTAGCGTCGGCCACGTCCAAAATGTCCGCCGAGGCAGCGAGCCGCTTGGTTCTGGCGACTGGCCACTCCTCGCTGATGTCATCGTCAAGGCGGAAGACGCCATCCTTGCGGTTAAGACCGGTATGCGCGAGCTTTCGTGCGGCTACACCTACGAACTGGCGAAGCGCGGTTATCGCTTGGAGCAACGGCGCATCATTGGCAATCACATTGCGATTGTCGAACAAGGCCGCGCGGGCTCACAGGCGCGCATCTATGACGCGGCGATCTCCTCTTCCCCAAAGAGATCACGAATGCTCACGGAAACCCAGCAGTATGAAATCGATGCCCGCGAGCGTGGGCGCCGGCAGGTTGAACACTTTCGAAATCTGGTTCGCCCTCGGAGGCCGATGTGAACTACTCAGCAAGCGGTAGCATCCGCGAAGTCACCCCGCGATCACAGGATGAGGACTCGCGCCTCACAGCCCTGTGCGAAGCCCGGAAGTCCGTCAACACTGAAGAGTTGAACAGAACAATCCTGGACCGCTATGAAGTGAATGAGCGAATCGACAAGCTCATTGCGAAGCTGCAGGCGGAAGCCCGCTTGCGGTTGGAGGAAGACTTCGAGCAAGCGAAAGCAGCCGTCCGCGAGCAGTTGCAGGTCATTGAGGACCACAAAGCCAAAGCTGGACGTTTGCAGAATGAAATCGACCGTTTGGGCGATGCTGTATCCAAGCGGGAGTCAGCATTAGCCCGCGCCCGCGAGCGCCGTGCTGAATTAGGCCCTTACGCAGCAAAAAGCGATCTTCAAAGGGCAGACGCTGATATCGAGGCTGCCGAGGACAAGATCGCGGAACTGTACGCACAGATGGCTCCGCTCACCAGCCAGCATCACCATTTGGTGTTGGTTGAGTGGCCCAAACTGGGCGAGGAGTTACAACGTCGCACCGGCGAGGAGCGCCGACTACGGTCTGCCGTCGAGGGCGTGGAGAGTTACCAACACGAGTCCGGCCTGCAGCTACCCTCGGGCAAGAGGTTTTGACGAGTTTGTCGGGTGGATCTGCCTCCGCTCGACAAACGCCTGTGTTGCTCCACAGGCGCAAGGGGGCGGCGTAGCGGCGTCGCCCCTGAAGGATTCTAAGAAAATGAAACTCTGCCACCCACATCTCGCCCGAACTGGCAAAAAGATCCCCGCCGTCCGCGATGTCGATGGCACTCCGATGTGTCGAGCGTGCTTCCAGGGCAAGCCGATTGAACTTTTTGAGGAGCGAGAAAAGTTGCCGTCTTTCCTTGCCGAAAAACTCAACGAAAAAACGTCTGCGAATAGTGGCACGCGAGGCCCTCATCGATCCCACACTTTGGGGTGATCTGAGTCTTATTCCTTGAGGGCCGAAAGTTTCTGCTCCGTTAATCAGAGCCGAATTTCCTCATATTTTTCTGGTTCGCTCCATTCAGACCAAGCTGGTTTGTCCGAGTCTTCCGCAAGCCGGGCTCCTTGCACATGGGTTATTCTTCCACCGAATGCCACTGCATAGATGTCAGCTAACGCATTTTTGGCCGCGTCTCGCAGCTTCAATCGAGGTTCTTCGCTTCTTCATATCTCTTCCGAACGATTATTTCGAGCATCTCTCTAAATTCTGCTTCTGGATTTGACATTTTTTCTCCTTCGGGAAGGCTGTAGTGAAAACTGTAGCGAGTCTCTTCCTCTCAGCATGTATCAGCATGACTCACTCGCCCGAATTGTATCCTTAGTATGAAACATGCTGTCACACGCTGATGCAGCCAGACATATTTGCGCGGAACTGGCTCATAACCCGAAGGTCGTCAGTTCAAATCTGACCCCCGCAACCATGGGCGCTTAAGAGGCAAATCCTCTAAGCGCCCTTCTTATTTATAGTTATGAGTTGAACCGTAAGAAATTCCTTCGCCTAATTTAACGCCGTAAAGTTGTTCCTGTTCTCGATATTGGGAACAACTGGGAACAAATCGCCATAGATTGCCCGTTCTAGAGCGATTGCAGCGTCGCGTTCCGCTTCCGCAGAAGTGTGCGTGTAGATGTCTGCGGTCATCTTGATCGTGGAGTGCCCCAGGAACTTCTGCGCCAGCTTCAGGTTTCCCGTCTGCTCGTTAACTATGCTGGCAGCCGAATGCCTGAATGTGTGAAAGCCTGACGCGCCTTGTGGCGGCATGCGCCGGGACATGCGATTCTGTTGGTAAATCATCAACAATCGTGACTGCGGCTGCCGTAGACGGTCGGTCCTTTCCGTTGATGTTCGATGGAGTTTCCATGGCGACTGCAGAGCGTGAGTCATATCGTCGTTGAGACGCTGGGTTCTCACGCTTATCGAATTGGAGACGGCGGTGCATGGGGCGTCATTTCAATTCCAGTTGGAATGCCTCCTCTTTCTTGCTTGGTTCGGAAGTTGTCGCGTGTTGGCCTGAAAGCCACGCCTGAAATTCCTTGTCTTTGTTGCAGATGAGCTTTAAGGCTTCTGAGACGACGTAGGACGGAGAGGAATCAAGAAATTCGGCGTACTTTGTGAGCTTCTCTCTTGCATCGCCGTCGAGCCGTAACTGCACGACGGTGGTTTTGGGCTGCTTTGGTGGTGCTTTCAGAACTGCCATTGGGATTTTCTCCTTCCTGAACTCAAAGCTGTTTCGGCTCCGCAATCGGTCTGATTACATCTCTGCATGCACGCGGCAAAAACACGGCCCCGAGCTGCTCGGGGCGGGCGGGAGCGACCCGAATGGACTTTGGGCGGCTGAAAGCCGTCAAAGTCCGGGTCGCTCCCGCCCTTCCTAGTGTTTTTGCTGCGTGCATTTGTCACCTCTTCCTCCTACGCATTTGCTTTTGTCGGAAGGACTTGTTGTTCGAGCCTTGGTGACCTGCGAGGTGAATTCGCCCGTGAACTGCCTCGCACCTTCCAACCGTCACCCCATCTCTTTATTTCCGTACCGAAAACGGCGTCGTGGCCGTAAACAGTTATCAACTTGAATGCACAGTTCGAATTGCAAAAACCTTCGGCTCGCAGGTCTTTCGGCAGTTGGTTTCGTTTCCAGAGGTAATACAAAGCGGCGAAGCTTTCTCCCGTGTACCGCTTGCGGCCTTCGCTCAGAAAGATCACTTCGTCCTCGCAAAACAGTCCATATTGACGGTTGTCCCATTTCGTTTTCAGGTCGAAATACCGCAACAGATCTCCTAGGCCCTTGCCCTGGATGAGCAAGGCGAAAAGCTCCGCCGCCTCTTCCTGTTCTTTTGAAGCAGTCGAAACATAGACAAACTCGAAGTACGGGAGCTCCGCATAGAGCCGTCTGTTCATCCGAAGGTGCCTGATAAAAGGACCAAGTCCAAAATGCTCTGAATCGACGTAAGTAAAAATGACTATAGGGGCAGATTCAGCGGAAGCCTGCGAAACACTCATCGGGAAACGGTCCGGCAACGTAATCCATTCGGTGCCATCCGCCTCCGGTAAGAAGATGTCGTCCGGCACTTTGAGCGTTTCGACCAAGTACCGCCATTTAGCTCTGGCAGTCTCGAAGTACTCGTTCTCTGAATGCGCGAGGATATAGTCGAGGGCCAAAAGGCGCGCTTTGATGTGGCGAATCTCATGGTTGCGTCGATTGCGAAGCTCGCCCTTGCCGATGGCGTCGTACAGGACGCGAGAGTGCAAATGATAGACGCAACTCCTCCGGCGATATCTTTGAGCGGTTGCATGGCCTTGAGAGAAGAGTTTTTCGATGAGATGAGCATTCCTCTTACCGCTCTTGGCTTGAGCAAACTCTAGGAACTGCCGTACTGTGAAGTACCCGGAATGCGTTGCCACAAGGTAAAGGAAGCGGGACTCGACCTCGGTATAACCGAAGGACCGAAGTGTTGCGAGTTGGTCTGGCTCGATAGGCATGGGTCACATCCTGAAGATCGTGGTCATCAACTCTTCGCGGTCCCGAACGCGCCGCAAACGGTCGGTATCTTCGGCCCTTGCATAAACCTGAAAGCCGGCGCGTGCTTTTTCTGAGAGTCCGCGGGGCCGGTAGTGATCGGTGGCCAGCTCGAGGTCTTTGCGACGTAGCTGCCAATCGTTCTCGTTGACATATTCGATGCGAAGGTCGGGTATCGGAATCTTCCCGTCCACGATCTTGAGGTGAAGGCTTTCGGCCATTTCTTCGCGAATGGATTCCAGAGATTCGTGCCTTAATTTCTCGGCCTGGGCGATGCTCGAATAGAGTTCGTCTTTCAACTCATAGTCGAGCCGGACGCCGACAACTCTCCCGCCCTTCGATCGAATCTCGTCGCTGACCTAGTGATACAGGCGGTACAAATCTGCGTCGTGCGCCGCTTCATTCGGCTTCTTGAGTCCGTGGTAAGTGCGCTGGCCAGGTTCCAGAATCCCGCCTTGCCGCAGGAATCTGTTTCCTTCCTTGGTCAGAGTCACGACTTTCATGGGATTGTGCTCGATGTCCGGGATCGTTTTGACTTCAGCCAATCCCTGCCGCTCCAGATTTTCGATATCGTGTTCCATGCTGTTCCGGTCGCCGTTGTACGCGAATTCCGCAAGGTCGTTTTGCGCTACGACGCGGAACTTTCCTTACCTCCGAAAGCAGATGAATCTCCGAATCTCTGAGTTCAAACGTCTTGTCGCGGTTCCTAAAAACGGTGCGAACCCGCTGCGCCAGAATCTCCCGAACACGTTCTTCGCGATGAAGCAGTGGACGCTCCTGTCTTGGACGGTCTCGGTCCTCGCGGTCACGCGCGTCAGCAGACTCTTCTCTTGTATGGAGTTGGCTGAGCCGGACCCGCAGGCTCCAAAAGGACTCCGAGCTTCCGCTTGTGCCACGATCAGGTTCATCGGGGCTGCGGAAGTCGTCGCGGTCAAACGCATCGAAGCTGCGAGTCATAGCGGCACCTCCAATCTCTGTTTGATTGCCAGTTGATTGTGGCGAACAGAGAAAAGCTCTCTCGGGCCAGGCAGCTCGATGGAACGCAACCGGAGGGGCAAAACGAGGAACATGGAGTGGGACTTGTTAGCTAGACGGCGGGATTCGTCGTTGCTGGTAGTTCGTTCTCCTGATAGAGAAAAACCTCTTCTACATTCTTTCCAAAGGCACGCGCGATCTTGAAAGCCAGCAAAACACTCGGATCATACTTGCCGGTTTCAATGGCATTGATGGTGCCGCGCGCGACTCCGACAGTGGCCGCGAGTTCAGCCTGCGACCACTCCTTCTCTGCGCGAAGCACACGCAGCCGAGTCTTCATTGGTCCCGCCAGGAATACAGAATTAGTCCAAAGCTCCACAAGGCGATCATTACTGCAGGAAGCCCGAGCCAGGGCACGGGATGAAGGCCAAGCTGCTGCGCCATGCCGACAACGAGCGAGAAGAGGAGCGTACCGACGAACGCGAATGTCAATGCGCGGTAGTTGATCTGGCGTTCGCGTTCATCTCTCGAACGCAGGAAAAGCACGAGGAAAAAAGCAGCGGCGAGAGCCATCACAAGGGCGAGGACAAGCAAAGGTCTGTGGTAAGAATCCGAGGCGTAAGACGCTGCCCCGAACAGGATGGCTGACAGAAATGCGGAGGAATAGAAGAGCCACAGCACGCTGCGAGGAGAGCTGGAATCAAGGAAGGACATAGCAGACTCCGGCCATCTAATGTACGCTATAACGCACACTATGTCAACTATAAGAGGATCTCTGTTCGATATGACGCTCTTGACTGGCTATAGCCTATGAGCTATATTCCTTCCATGGAATGGGAGGTCGAATTCACCAGCGAGTTCGAAGATTGGTGGAACAGCCTCTCCGAAGATGAACAGGTGGATGTGAACGCGAAAGTGATCCTGCTGCAGAAACTCGGACCAAGTCTTCCCCGGCCACACGCCGATCTGATTCATTCTTCGCGGCACGCGAACATGAAGGAGCTTCGGATTCAGCATTCGGGGAGGCCGTATCGAATGCTGTTTGCGTTCGACCCCCGCCGCTGCGCCATCCTGCTGATTGGCGGCGACAAGACTGGCAATGATCGCTGGTATGAAGAATTTGTTCCAGTCGCGGACGGCCTCTATGACCGGCATCTTGAGGCACTGAAGAAGGAACAGGAGAAAAAGTAGCCATGGCCAAGAACTTCAAAGAACTTCAGGAGAAGATGCCGCGCGAAGCGCGTCTCCGCAGCGAAGCATCTGCCAAGAAAATGATTTCGGAAATGGGCCTTGCGGAACTGCGCACGGCAATGGACATGACGCAGGAATCGCTGGCGAACGCGCTCCATGTCAAACAGGCATCGATCTCCAAGATGGAACGGCGCTCGGATATGTATATCAGCACGCTCAGCAAGATCATTGAAGCCATGGGCGGCGAGCTACAAATCGTCGCCAAGATGCCGAATGGGAATGTGAAAATCCGTCAGTTCACCCAGATTCGAGAAGCCGAATCTGAAACTGCCTCCACTCTCCGGTAAGAGTCCGAACGAATAGGTGCCCTACCTCGGAATGGGCTTCATGTATTCGCGGATGATGTGGAAGTCTCCGCTCTGCCAATCGCTGAGTTCAGCTCCAACGGCAAACATATCGCAAGCATAGCGGACGCAGAAGCTCGTTTGGTCTGTGAAACGGACGGTGAAATACAGCGTTCCGTCGTCGATCGTGTGAGTGATAAAATCCACCACCTTGCCATGGACTTCGGCATATTTCCCGCGCAGCCGTGCTTCCCGTAGCTTGCTGCGTCGTTCCATTTCTCGGCGTTCCTTCGCAGTCATCGGCGTCATGGTTGTCCACCACTACTTCCGAGGCTTTCTGGGACGCTTCTTCTTACGCTCCTGCTCTGCTTCCCAACGTTCTTCCGCCTGGACCAGTGCGGAGTGCGGGAGAATGCTGCCGATGACGCGAGACGGCAACCCTAGCTTCTTGCGTTCTTCCTCGCGATGCTCCACTTCGATGTACACATCGTCCGGGTCTCGCCACTTCTTTTCAAACACTCGCCGCTGCTTCCAGAAATGCCCCTCGTCGAAGCGTTCACTGTCGGCCAGGTGCTCGGTAAAGTCCGCGTTCATGTCGCAGCGAACTTCCTCGATCTCGACAATCGCGCACTGCATAGAATCCTTGTCGGCGAACGGGAATTTCCCCATGTCCCGCAGGAGTGCGACAAGGCGGTCGATGCCCTCGTTCAACAGGAAAAGACTTTCATAAATACGGAGCTTCGGCGACCGTTCGGACAGTTGCTTGGGAAACTGGGAACCTATACCTTCAATACCAGCCATCGTTGCCTCCTAACAGGTGACTTTGGTCAGGGGCGCGTTGGTGTTAGTAGCACCGCGCGTCCCGCTGCAACTAGCGCATTGTAATGCCACTAGCGCTAGTAGCATGAAAGTCTCTCAAAGTACTATTCGGCTGTCAAGCGGGCGGACTGGCACGTGTTGGGTCTTTCCTCATAAGATGGAGCTATGCGACGAACCGTTATTTCCGAAGTCATGCGCGAAATGGGTAAAAAGGGCGGGAAGGCAGCTGGAGGCAAGGGCGGAAGAAAACGCATGGCCGCCCTCAGCCCAGACGAAAGGAAAATGCTCGCAAAGAAGGCAGCGAAAGCACGGTGGGCGAAAGCCAGAAGGGCGAAGAAAGGACACAGCAAAGGAAAATGAGTGAAGACGTGGGTTTAAGTCTTGAAAAAGTTGCTCAATTGTTGGGAAGTAGGCGGATCGTTCCCTGACTATGCTTCAAATTCCAATTGGAAGCTCCTCAAAAGCTTCGGTGAGAAAGTTCCAACCTTGCTCTTCAAGGCGGCTACGCTCCTCAAAGTAGTCCGTTTCTGTGACTCTTATCCTTGGTCGGAGAACCAACACTTGAATTGGGGTTAGGCTCATGTCGAAAGGCGACGAGGACTCGACGGACTCGACCAACGATGCTGGTCGATCATCTTCCAACAGGTGTAGAAATTTGAATTTTCCGTGTCGCTCGAAAATAGACTTTCGATAGACGCTCATTTAGCTGCCTCAAAAGAAGCTACCCGTAAATGGCCTCGCTTTCAAGTCGAGCAATGTGGAAAAAACGGCGAATCCCATCGGCGCGCAGCTAGTCATGGCGAGCTTTTCTAGAGAAGGTTTTCGAATACTCTCGCTTTAATAAGCCTTTATCACATTAAGACATAAGGTCGTTCGCTTTAATAGCGAGGTTTACGGGATCTGAGGGATTCGTCGCAACGAGAGAATTAGCACTTTTCTCGCACTGTGTAAGAGCCGCTCTGCTCCTTGATTTCCCACGCGATTTCTGGCCTGGCGATCTTCGCTTTGGCCAAGATGGATTCCGCAAGATCACGACTCTCAAGAGGAAAAATCGGAATTCTCGGATCGTTCGTGGGCAGGTCCTTTATTTTGAGTTCCAAGTCCCAGTAAGCGGTCAACATTCTCCCGTTCCTTTCTGCCCGATAAGTTTTGACATACTTCCACGCCTATTTGATGCGCAACGAGTTGAAGAACGCTTCAGAGGCAGCCTCCGAGAGTTCTTGATCTCCAGGTGCAGTGGTTTCCAGAATCCACACGTGTTTTCGGTCTTTGGAGACAGCGCAGCGCCAGCGGAGCACGTACGGCAGGCCACTACCGCCAGGGACCTGTCCGCGAATCGTTTGCTGATAACCAGGCAACCCACCTAGCGTGGCCGCTGTAATGGAGCTGGCCGCAGCTCCTGGCGCGAAATGGGACCGGAGTCGGGACTGTGAGTACTTCAGCTCGAAATGGTCCCCGTCCTCAACACAGCATTGATTAAACTCATTGACGTAGATATTCGCGTAGCCGTGGTGAGGAAGCTTTGCCGAGTACACGTAAGTCGCGGAGTCGCCGTCGCGATCAACAGTAACGGGCCGAACTTCCGCGCCAGATGGGAGCTGAACGGCAAAAAGTTCCGTATCGTACAGTTGGGCCTGAGCGAGGACGCAAGAGAGAAAGAATCCGGCTGCGATGAACAATATGCCGAATCTTAGAAAGCGTAGTGTGTTCATAATCTGAGTTAGCCTCCCACTGAACTTCGGAGTTTTGTTCAAGCTCATTCCTTCGGGAATCTCTTCATACACTCTTGAAAACGAGACCCGTGTTCATCAGGCTCCTGGCCCCAAGTGGCGACGTGGCACGATTCATGCCTCATTGTCCCAAGGGCCTCGTCGTCCGATGTATTCCACTTCGGATCGAGAACGATTACGAAACGCTCTTCATTTTCTTTGTAAGTCTCCCCTTCGGCGTTTGCCTCTGAGAGGTCCTCGACTTTCACAGTGAGATCGGGTAACTGGCCATCAAAAAATTCCTTGTTCGTCTGCTGATAAAGGACGCGCATGTACTCAGGACTTCTCAATCGTTCTCGCCCAATCGCGTAGCGAACGCCAAAACAGACAATCGCTAAGGGTAATAACGAGATTACAATTCGCGTTCTCATATCAGCCATTCATTAGGCGTTCCAGGAACTCGTGATCTGCTCTGTGTTCCGGTCGCGGGAAATACTGTCGAAACACACTTTCGCTGCTTTCTCAGGCAGTCCCGAACGCTTCTATACGAACACCATCCTAGGCCGTCACGTGGCCCTTTCTGAATGGGACTCAGGTACCGAGTTAGCAAATGTGTCGGATCAATTACGCCCTCTTTGGGCAAGTACTATCGCCTGACGTGACCGGCCTAAACAAGTCCAGCAGGAGTGAGAGAGAATCACTCAGCAAAGGAGCTGGACATGCCGATGAAGAGGTACAAGCCGGAGCAGATTGTAACGTTGCTGCGGCAAATT
>Ga0070738_10007320_pt1 | contig 11096 bp, 5 predicted proteins | sample Coa_R2_2_FD_66446 | JGI IMG/M metagenome (GOLD analysis project Ga0070738, IMG submission 66446) | Surface soil microbial communities from Centralia Pennsylvania, which are recovering from an underground coalmine fire - Coalmine... | ecosystem: Environmental > Terrestrial > Soil > Unclassified ... | reverse complement strand
GGGAGGAGCATGCGGTTTTCACTTGAGCGCCGCCGCCGCCGCCGCGACCGTGCGCTCGATGTCGCCCGGGGAGTGGGCGAGAGAGATGAACCAGGCCTCCCACTGGCTCGGCGGGATCAGGACGCGCCGCTCGAGCATGCCCTTGAAGAAGCGGGCGAACTTCTTCGTGTCGGCCTTGGCCGCGTCGTCCCAGCTCGTGACGTCGCCCTCGAGGAAGAAGGGCGTGATCATGGAGCCCTGGCGCTTCACGGCGAGCGGGACGCCCGCCTCCTTGGCGGCCCCTACGAGTCCCCTCTCGAGCGCGGCGCCGCGCTGCTCGAGATCGGCGTAGGCTTTCTTCCCGAGGCGCTCGAGCTCGCGGAGCTGAGCGAGCCCCGCCGCGACGGCGAGCGGGTTCCCCGAGAGCGTCCCCGCCTGGTAGCAGGGCCCGAGGGGAGCGAGCTTCTCCATGATGTCGCGCCGACCGCCGAAGGCGGCGAGAGGCATGCCGCCACCCACGACCTTCCCGAGGCACGTCAGGTCGGGTTTGATCCGCTGCAGCCCCTGAGCGCCCTCCCACGCCACCCGGAAGCCGGTCATGACCTCGTCGTAGATGAGGAGCGTCCCCTTCTCCTCCGTCACCCGACGCACGCCCTCGAGGAACCCAGCCCGAGGTGGGACGACGCCCATGTTCCCGGGGAAGGGCTCGAGGATCACGGCCGCGACCTTCGTCTTCGCGAGGCACTCCTCGACGGAACCGAGATCATTCCACCTGGCGACGAGAGTGTGCTTGGCGAGGTCGGCCGGGACGCCGGCGCTCGAGGGCTGGCCGAACGTCGCGGCGCCGCTCCCCGCCTTCACGAGCAGCGAGTCCGCGTGCCCGTGATAGTGGCCCTCGAACTTCACGACGTCATCTCGTCCGGTGAACGCGCGCGCGAGCCGCAGCGCGCTCATGCAGGCCTCGGTCCCCGAAGAAACGAGGCGGACCATCTCGACGCTCGGGAGCGCCCGCGAGATCAGCTCGGCGAGCTCGACCTCGAGCTCGGTCGGCGCCCCGTAGCTCGTGCCGCGCGCGAGCTGGGCGTGGATCGCCTCGAGGATCACGGGGTTCGCGTGCCCGAGGATCATGGGCCCCCACGACCCCACGTAGTCGAGGTACTCGACGAGGTCCGCGTCGAGGACGGTCGCCCCGCGGGCGCACTGGATGAAGACGGGCTCGCCGCCGACGGCGGAGAACGCCCGAACCGGGCTGTTGACGCCGCCCGGGATCGCGCGCCGCGCGCGCTCGAGGAGGTGCCTGGAGTTTTCCATGCGGTTATCCTGCCCTCGGGGAATCGTCTGGTCGAGACCATCCCGCAACCGCTCGCCTCCACCGAGCCCATGCCGGCCGCGTCGAAGCAGCGCGTCCCGGCGGGCGCCGTCCTCCTCGGGCGCTACGAGATCCTCGCGCTCGTGGGCGCCGGCGGGATGGGCGAGGTCTACAGGGCGATCGACCGCGACCTCCAGCGCGAGGTCGCGATCAAGCTCATCCGCTCCGACGCCCTCGACGACGTGCGGATCGTCCGCTTCCTGAACGAGGCCCGCGTCATGGCCGCGCTCGTCCACCCGTGCTGCATCCGCGTCCACGACGTGGCCAAGTACGAGGACGGCTCGCCGTTCCTCGTCATGGAGCTCCTCGCCGGAGAGACGCTCTGGGACGTCGCCCAGCGGGAACCCTTGAGCCCGCGCGGCGCGGCGCTCCTCCTCCACCCGGTCGCCGGCGCGCTCGACGCGGTCCACGAGGAGGGCATGTGCCACCGCGACGTGAAGCCCTCGAACATCCTCGTGACGCGGGCCGGCGTGAAGCTCGCCGACTTCGGCCTCGCGCAGGACGAGGGCGCTCCGACGCGGATCACGCTCCAGGGAGCGCGCCTCGGGACCGTCGCGTTCATGGCGCCCGAGCAGACCCGCGGCGTCGAGGCGGACGCGCGGACCGACATCTACGGCCTCGGCGCCACTCTCTACTACGTCGTCGCCGGGAGGCCGCCTTTCGTCGCCGAGGGCGACAGCCTCATCCAGCAGGTGCGCACCGAGGAGCCGCGCCCTCTCAGGAAGATCGACCGCTCGACTCCGAGGCCCTTCGACGAGATCGTCCTTCGCTGCCTCGCGAAGGATCCCAAGGATCGCTATCCGACGGCGCACGCGCTCGAGGAGGACCTCCAGCGCTTCCTCGCCGGCGTGAAGCTCGACGGCAAGACGTCCTGGTGGGGCAAGAGCTCAGGGTAGCCTCGCCTTGACCTTGATCGCGTTCGGGTTCTTGGGGTCGAGCCTCAAGGCCTCGTTCACCTCGGCCGCCGCCTCGGTCGTCCGGCCCTTCTTGAGGAGGACGTTCGCGAGCGCGGCGTGGCTGTCGGAGTCGGTCTTGTCGAGGTCGATCGCGTGGCGGAGCGCCTGCTCGGCCGCGTCGTACTTCCCGATCTCGCCGTTCGCGATCCCGAGGATCCCCCAGAGCCCGGGCGCGTCGTTGCCGTGGCCCGACCTCAGGAAGCGCTCGATGAGGTCGACCGCGTCCTTCGACTTCCCGTCGTTGTGGAGCATGAGCGCGATCAGGTAGACGGCCTGCGAGTTCGTCGGGTCCACGCGGAGCGCCTGGTCGAGGTAGCGGAAGGCCTCCGGACCCGGTCCCTGCTGTTTGAGAGCGGCGCCGCCGAGGACCACGAGGGCCTTGGCGTTCGCCTTGTTGACCGCGAGCGCGGCCCGCGCGTGGCGGACGGCGTCGGCGAACTGTCCATTCGAGAGCTCGAGCTGGGCGAGGAGCGTGTTCGCGTCGGGGTTGTTGGGCTCGAGGTCCACGGCCTTCTTCGACGCGTCGGCCGCGTCGGCCGCGCGATCGAGCGAGTGGTAGGCGACCGCGATCGCGACCCAGAGGTTCGCCCTCGTGCCGGCCGTCTTCTTGAGAGCCTCGATCGTCTCGTCGAGCTCCTTGGTCTTCCCGAGGTCGGCGAGGAGCCGGAAGTGGAGCTCGTAGACGGTCGCCGGGACGACCGCCTTCTGCTCGAGCGGCGTGACCATGGAGAGCGCCTTCTCGCGGTCGCCCGGCTGGGCGCGGAGGTCGAGGAGGCTCGCGACGCGGAGGACCCGCTCGACCCTGTCGGGCGCCTGGTCGAGGAAGCTCTGCGCGAAGGCGATCGCGTCGTCGAGCGTGCCCGCCGCGAGGAGGAGGTCGAGGTACTCCTGGGCGAGGAGGTTCTGCGACTGGGGCGCCGTGCAGCGCGCGAGCGCGTCGCGGAGGACCTTCTGGGCGCGGTCGGCGTGCCCGAGGCGGAGCGAGCCCTGGGCGAGCTTGAGCGCGGCGTCGGGCTGATCGGGGGCGAGCTCGATCGCCCTCGCGGCGGCGCGCTCGGCGGACGAGAGGTCGTCGGCGAGGCAGTAGATCTGGACGGCGGCGACGAGCGTGTCCACCTCCTCGTGTCCCGCCTCGAGGGCGAGGATCCGGCGCATGCTCTCGGCGGACTGGGCGAAGTTCTCCTTCGCGGCATCGATGTGGGCCTGGAGGTTCAGGGCCGGTATGTCGTCGGGGTCGAGAGCGAGGGCCCGGCGGGTGTCCTCCTCGGCCTCGTCGATCCGATCGGACTGGAACTTGACCGTCGCCCGGAAGTTGTAGGCCTTCGGGTTCTTGGCCTCGAGGCGGAGCGACTCCTCGAGCGCCTCGAGCGAGTCCTTCGTGCGGTCCTTGCGGCCGTCGGCGGCGTACGTGATCGCGAGGACGTAGTAGACCTCCGGGTTCGTCGGGTCGGCGCGCTTCGCGGCCTCGACCTCGGCGAGGACCTCGTCGAAGCGGACGTCGTGCTCGAGGAGCTGGCTCGCGGCGCGGGCGAGCTTGCGCCAGACCTCGGGGCCGTCGCCCTCCGCGATCGCCATCATGCGCGACTTGAAGCTCTCGTCCTTCCTCGAGCGGAGGTGGAGCGACGCCAGACGGTAGCCCGCCTCCGTGCCCGAGGGGCCCTTGGGCTCGAGGTCCTGCGCCTTCTCGTAGTCCTTCTCGGCCTGGTCCTTCTTGCGGGCGAGCTCCTCGGCGCGGGCCCGGAGGAGGTAGGCGCGCGCCGTCGTCGGCTCGAGCTGGATGCAGTCCGTCGCGCGCTCGATCGTCAGGCGGATCTTCTCGAAGAAGGCCTCCGAGGCCGTCGTGGGGAGGATCCGGTCGGCGTCGGCCCACGCCTTCTCGGCGTCGTCGAGGGCCTGCTTCGTCTTCTTCTTGCGCTCCTCGATGAGCTTCTGGGCCGCGGCGCGCTGGGCGGCGAGCGCGGCGTCGAGGTCGGCCTGGACGCGCTTCTGGTGGATCTGCCAGAGCCCGAACCCGGCTCCGAGGAGCCCGGCCGCGGCGAGCACGAGGGCGACGATCCGGACCGAGCCGGGCGCCTTCTTCCTCGGCGTCTTGGCGCCCTTGATCTTCTCGCCCCGGAGGTAGCGGTCGAGGTCGTCGGCGAAGGCGTCGGCGGTCGGGTAGCGGTCGCGAGGGTTCTTCTCGAGGACCTTCAAGACGACCGCCTCGAGCTCGCGGTCGATCGCGGGCTCGATCTCGGTCGGCCGCGGCGCCTTCTCCATGAGGATCTTCTGCGTGAGCTCGACCTGGCCCTTGGCGTTGAAGGGGCGCTCGAACGTGAGCATCTCGAAGAGGACGACCCCGAGCGAGTAGACGTCGGACAGGGGACCGATCGCGGCGCCCTCGCCGCGCGCCTGCTCCGGGGACATGTAGTAGGGGGTCCCGACGGCCGCTCCGTCGCGCGTGAGGCGCGCCGAGTCCTCGACCTTCGCCTCGCGGGCGAGGCCGAAGTCGGTCAGGTGGGGTCGCCCGTCGGCGTCTATGATGATGTTCGCCGGTTTCACGTCGCGGTGGATGACGCCGTTCTCGTGGGCGTGGGCGAGAGCGCGCGCGAGGTCGCGCGCGATCTCGACGCCCTGGCGGAGCGGGAGGTCGCGCGTCCTCAGGCGGTCCTCGAGGACCGTCCCCTCGACGAAGTCCATCGTGAAGTAGGGCCGATCGTCGATCGCCCCCACGTCGTGGATGGCGACGATCGCCGGGTGGCGGAGCTTCCCCGCGAGCTCGGCCTCGCGCTGGAAGCGCTTCACCTGGGTCTTGGAGGCGAGGATCCCCGCGATCAGGACCTTGAGCGCCACGATCTTGTCGAGCTGGGGATGGCGGGCCTTGTAGACGATCCCCATGCCGCCCCGGCCGACCTCGGCCAGGATCTCGTAGGGGCCGAAGGTCTTGATCGTGGGCTCGGTGACGACGGTCTGCCGCGCCTGTCGCTCGAAGCGGGCGCTCCCGCCGCTCCCGTCGGCGCGCGTCTTCACCCGCTGCGTGCCGCCGGCTCGTCCCGTCCTTAGGCGCTCCGAGATCTGATCGCCGTCTTGCTGGACGATCGTGACCGCCGAGCCGCAGACGGGGCAGGCGAGGGCGGTCGCCGCGATCGCGGTGAACGGGTGGCGGACCCGGCACCTCATGCAGTCGAACGAGGTGCTCTCGATCGCGTGCGTGATGGGGAGGAGGCCATCGGCGCTCACGAGGCGTCGCTTCACGAGGAGCTGGATGAGCGCCGGACGCAGGCCGCGCGAGGAGCCCTCCTGCTGTTCACGAAGGCAATCCTGCAGGACCTCCTGGCTCACGAGCCCGGTCTTCAAGGCGAACTTCGCCAGGAGAAGATCCTGCGAGGTCTGCATATGCGTCTGCAAAGTAGACGAGCCGTTCTGCGCGGGCAACGAGGTCCGATAACATCCCCCGCCCTCAACGGCAGTTGACGCGACGGAAAACCGTGAGCCCTCCGAGAGTCGATTGCCGAGTTTCCGTCAGCAACACCGTCCCGAGTACCCCGCGATGGCCCCGATGTCGGAGGGGCTGATGTCGAGAATCCGAGGCCGCACGGGAGTTCCAGGTCAGTTTCAGCGGCTTGTTGCCATCAACGACCGATAACTCCCCGTGCTTGGCCCTCGGCTCGCTCTGAGGTCCAGGTGACGGAAATACCGAATGGGCAGCCGTTGCATCCAGGCAGCCCGCGCGGGGGAAAAACATCACGGGGATTCGCACCTGACGGTCGCTCCGGGCCTTCCGGATGTCCCGGGAGGCAGTGCCAAAGTTCTGGCGCTCGAGATTCCGTTTGGCGTCTCGGTCCGTTGTCGGTGGTCAGGGTTACAGGATACGGCCCTCAGTGCGAGGGCCAACCAAGGAGACGGGACAGCGCATGAGAAAGAGTGTGATCGGGGCAGGTTTTGCCCTGACCGCCGCCGCGATTGCGATCGTCGGCTGCAGTAAGAGTGGCTCGACCACTGTGGTGGGTTCGAGCGGCGAGCTGAGCGGGCCCAACCTGCCCGCCAGCCCGATCTCGCAGAACAACCTCGGGAACGACGGTGGTGGCTTCAGCGACAACAACCAGACCGCCACGCTCCCGCTCTTCGCTTGCACCTTCAACACGGTGAACCCGACCAGCGACGCCGCGATCGTTGGCTCGAACACGGTGTCCCAGGTTGCCGACGGCTCGGCCATGCTCTTCTTCGTGACAGGTGACAACGGGACGACTGCGGGCAACGGCAATCGTGAGCACGTCTTCGTGTCGTACTTCAACGGCAGCCAGTTCACGCCTCCCGTCGAGATCGACGGGGCGGACCGTGACGCGAACCAGTCGGCGGGCAGCCCGACGGGCACCCACCCGGCGGCGACCGTCATGATCCCGATGAACACGTCCAGCTACAAGGACAGCGCGGGTGCCTCGAATTCGCTCGTGAGCGCGAATAGCGGCAACTGGCTCATCCTGTGGGACGCGAACACGTTCACCCAGGCGCCGGCCCTCAACGGGGTCGGGACGACCACGGCGGGCGTGACGGCGAACTCGAACGGTATCCACCACACGGTGTATGCCACGATGTTCATCAAGGCTCTCGCTGGCACGCCGACGGCCACGACGGCCCTCATCGGTAACACGGCCACGACGGGCACGCCCAACGGCTCGCCGGTCGTCTGCAGCTACGGCTTCCAGACGCTCGGCACCGAGGTGACGCCGAACCGCGGTGGCACCGGCCACGGTGGCGAGGACGTTAACGCCGGCGCGGGCGCGACGGTTCAGACGGCCTTCGTGGAGTTTAACGGTGGCGTCACGACGGTTGTCCGTCCCGCCGAGGACGTGATCTCGTTCGGCGCTGCGACCGACACGTTCGTCCACTGCGCGACGTTCGGCGCCAGCACCTTCGACCCGACGGGCCTCCTCAATGGCGGCAACGCCATCGCGAACTTCACGCGAGCCGGTGGCGCGACGCAGTTCGCCGTCGGTCCGAACGTGAATCCCCCTCCGGGAATCAACAACGGCCAGATCCAGCCGGGCAATGCCAGCTACACGGTCGGCGACAACACGAGCTTCGTCCAGCTCTTCTGGGTGCAACTCATCACGTCGCACAACAACGGCACGATCGAGAACGGCACGGGTGGCAACTCGGTCAACATCGGCCCGAGCTACCAGCTCTGGACGGCGAACTTCGACCTCGCGACCATGACCGTCGGCGGTGGCCAGAGCGGCACGGCCTCGGGTCAGGCGCAGGTTCCCTTCACGGCGCAGCGTATGGCCGGCGTCGCGGGCCTCGCGGGCACGCAGCTCCAGAACAGCACGCAGGCGCTCCCGCAGCTCGTCGTCTACAACAACCTCCTCTTCTTCAACTACGTGGACGCGTCGCTCCAGATTCCGATCAGCGGCACCTCGGGTACGGTTGAGGGCACGGTTGGCAACAACCCGCTCCAGCCTGCCTCGAACTCCGGTGGCGTCATCAACAACACGACGAGCGGTGGTGAGCTCGCCGCGTCGGTGATCATGGAAGTCGTTGCGGTCCTGCCGGGTGTTGGTGGCCAGGCCGCTCTCAGCACGACGGTCTCGGACGTGACGCTCCTCGGCTCGGCTGGCAAGCACAACCTTGTCAACTCGACGCCGGCGACGATCGCGAACGGCGGGCACCAGATCGACACGGGCGAGGAGTTCGTGACGTTCGGCCAGTGCGCGAACTGCAACTACATCATCGGGCCCGACGAGGGTCAGGTGGACGTGGTGGCGTTCGTGCTCGGCAAGGACACCTCGATCACTTCGCGTGGTGGTGGCGCCGCGGGCAACGTCGGTAACACCGACTGGGAGCTCTGGGCGGTGGCGCTCAACGCGGGCGGCGCAACGGCGGGTCAGCTCGAGACGTTCACGAACAACCCCCGTATCGTCTCCGCGCACGTCGCCGACGTGGCTCAGCCGTCGAACAACAACGCGGTCCTCTCGACGCTCCTCCACGACGACGTGTTCGACGTGAAGATCCAGACCAGCCGTGACGGGACGTATGACGTGATCGCCTATCGCCAGGCTCAGGGCGCGAACAGCGAGAACGCCAACCTCGACCTCATGTGCACGGTTTACCAGGCCTATCGCGCCGCTCAGGCGACGGCCCCGACGCTCGATCAGCGTTTCCCGACCACGAACCCGGTCCAGGTGAACACGGCCGCCACGAATACCGCTTACACCGCGTCCCAGCAGGTCACGGGTATCGGTGGATATGGTGACGAGGGTGGCTGGGCTTCGCCGCCGGTTGCGGCCTACGACTTCCAGGGCCACATCGGGTATCACTGCGGGTTCCAGGGCAACTCGAAGGAGATGTCGATCATCTGGCTGTATGCGGATGGCACGAACGACAAGCTCTGGGTTTCGCTCCTCACGGTGACTCTCGGCACCACGGCGACCGCCAACCCCTCGATCACGGCCACGAACGCGGTCCAGATCGACGCGGGCCTGACGGTCAGCGGGCCGGGCGTCAACGACTTCACGCAGTACATCGCTCACAACCCCGGCGTCGGGTTGTTCGGCACGGCGACCTACTCGTTCCTCCCGGGCTCGTTCGGCGAGACCATCCCTACCTACTTCTCGGGTCTTGGGGCCGAGCTTGGGAACAACGGCGCGCTCATCGGCGGTTCCGCCGTGGGGCCTGGTGGCTGCTCGAGCCTCAAGGGCAACCTTCCGGCGTTCGCTGTGACCAACCCGGCGAACGGGTTCGACTCGCTCGACTCGGTGGACGCGGGTGTGAACGCCGCGGGCGGCTTCGGTGACTGCCTCATCGTGTTCAGCAAGATCGTCGCTGCCACGGCGGGCAACTGGGACCGCAACGTCGTCGCGTGCCTCTACAACCAGTCCACGATCACGGATCGCTGCGTGATCTCGAACGTCGCGGGCGGTGGCACTTCGGCCGCGGCGGGCGAGAGCCAGAGCGTCACTCCCCCGAATGCGGGCGCCGCGACGTTCCCCAATGGCGGCTTCCCGCTCAGCGGTGGTCTCAACCATGCGCCGCCGACGAACGGTAGTAACGGCGGTGGCACCAACACTTACTCGATCCCGGCCGGCTTCAGGACCTGCCTCTTTGCCCTGAGCCCTGGTGTTGGCAACCCGAGTCTCTCCACTCCGGGCCTCGTGCCCAGCGTCGGGACGTATATCTACATGGGTGGCGCGGCGAGTCCCTCGCCGGATGCGGCGCGTGCTCTCTTCACGCGTCATTTCCGCGCGCGGTCCTCGACCGGCAACGGCGCGACGGCTGTGACGTTCGAGGCGAACTTCTTCCCGCCGAGCTCGGTCAACACGACCGACGCGGCGTGGCAGGAGCCGACTCGCATCGACAACCAGAGCGTCGATTCCGACGTGACCTGGGACAACGTCCTCAGGGGTGGCGCGTCCGCGGTTGTCTTCTTCAACCAGGACAACCACGCCTGGGCTGCGATCACGGGCGACGGTGAGACCTACTCGACGATCTCGAGCGGGTTCTCGCGCCCGGCGCTCGTGGACAACAACATCAGCGCCAACACGAATGCTCAAGGTGCTACCCCCGCGGGGAACCTCGTTGGCCTGGGCTTCTGCCAGAAGATCTCGACCTCGTGCGATAACCTCCACGGGACGATCGTGATCATCAACAAGGACGACGTGAACCTCAATCCGCGGTTCTACCTCCGCGTGATGCAGTAGCCTCTAGACTGTAGGTTCACGGAAGGAGAAGGGCGGGCCCTCGGGCCCGCCCTTCTTCATTTACACGCCTACGGTTGGAACACGGTAGCGGGCGGGCCCTAGGGCCCGCCCGCGCGTCTTCGTGCATGGGGCAAGGCAAGGATCCATGAGCCTTGAAGTCGCGCTGCTTTCGCTTGTGGAGCTGGTTCGGAGTTCTGCGTGTCGCCGTGTGATCGCTACGAAGGAGAGGCGGGCCGCCACGAGTCTGTTGCATGGCTCTGCGCTCGTTCGCGCGAGCCTTCGAGACTCATCCTTTGAGCACGCAGAGTGGCGAGGGGGAGCTACGGTTGCAGGCATGACCCTTGCCTGGTCTTCGTCGACCTTGCAGGGCCTTGAATGGGGCTTGCGATCTCAGGGATGAGCCTTTCAGAGTCATCTCTGGAGTCTGCAGTCCCATGTATGAGGCTTGCGATGGCCCTTTTGGCCCTTCTGAAGCAATCCGTCCGGCTGCACGCCGCACGAATGCGGCTTGTGCCACTGGACACGAGCCTGGAGAGCCGGGTCGCGCGTCTCACGACTGCCATCTTCATGCTTATGGTCGAGCTGGTCAGGCTCGCGCTGACGCGTTCTCGTTTCACCGATGAGGTGTGAGCATGTCGAGCCGACTCGGATCGCTCGTCATCCCTACTTCAAGCTCGACGGAGTCGTTCACAAGCGCGTCATTCGCCGTCGCAAGCTCGAATCATAGGCCTCTGAACGTGTTCGTCGCGACGGTGAGTCCGTGCGCGTGCGTGCAAGCTTGGAAGGTCCCCGCGCAAGTCATGTGAGCGCGCTCGCAAACCTCAAGAGTGCCATCGCAGGCGTCATGACCGCGCTCGCAAGGCCCAACGCGGGGATGACAAGCCTCAGGCGTGACCCCGCTGGGCCGTTCACCCCGTTTCCAAGTGCGAGGCATGCTCCCGCAAGCGTCGAGTGTGCGTTCGAGAAAAATCCGGAAGGCGAGGTATCCGGAACGAGGTGGCGCGGCAACTCACTTGTGAGGAGGGACAGATCGAGGCGGGGCCTTGATGCCGGCGAGCACGATCCCAACAATGTGTCCCGTCTCGGGGAGCCCATCCGGGCAGGAGGGGGAGCGAA
>Ga0070738_10007315_pt1 | contig 11106 bp, 7 predicted proteins | sample Coa_R2_2_FD_66446 | JGI IMG/M metagenome (GOLD analysis project Ga0070738, IMG submission 66446) | Surface soil microbial communities from Centralia Pennsylvania, which are recovering from an underground coalmine fire - Coalmine... | ecosystem: Environmental > Terrestrial > Soil > Unclassified ... | reverse complement strand
CTGGCAGGGCGAGCTTGCGCGCGCTCGCAATCTGTTGGCCCATGCGCTCGCGCTGAATCCGCGCGACACGCTGGCGACCGTTGCGCTCGCGCGGCTCGAGGCGGCGGGCGGCGATGCTGCGGTGGCAGAAGACACGCTCAAGTCCGCGCTGGCAGTAGAGCCGGCCGCATGGCCGGTCCGTGCCGCGCTGGCGCAAATGTTGACCGACAGGAAGGAATTCAGTCAGGCGGAGAGGGTACTGCAAGGGGCCGATGAAACCAAAGTGGGGCCAGCGCTGCCCTTTGCGCTGGCGAGCCTGTATCTCGCGCAGGGAGACCCGAAGCGGGCCGATGCCGCGCTCGATCGCGCGATTGCCGAGCAGCCGGGACAGGCGGAGCCGCTCGAGAATGCGGGCGTGCTGTTGCTCGAGGCGCACCAGTACGATGCCGCGCTCGCCCACTTCGCTCGGGCCACGACGCTCGCGCCGGACAATGCTCTCTACTGGCTCAACACCGCTCGCGCCCAGCTCGCCCTCGACCAGCCGCTCGCCGCCCGCGACTCGCTGCAGAAGGCCTCGGAGCTGCGGCCCAACTGGTTGCCCGTGGTCGGCACACTGGCTCTCATGGACTTGCGTGGGCACGACGGCCGCTCGGCGCTTGATCGGGTGGACGCATTGCTTGCGAGCGAGCCCAAAGACGCGGGCGCGTTGGCATTGAAGGGTGATGTCGAACTTGCCACGGGGAACATCCACGCCGCGGCGAGCGCTTATGAGAAAGCCCAAAGCCAGCAGCCGAGCGAGGAAGTTGCCGTCAAGCTCTTCCGCGTGGCTCTCGAGGCGCATGAAGGTCAACCGGCCAAGCCGCTCGAGCAGTGGCTCGCGCGAGAGCCGAACGACTGGCGCGTGAGCGACGTCCTGGGCGATTACTATATCTCCGTCGGACAGCTGCGCTCCGCGGCGCAGGTCTTCCAGACCGTCGTACGGCTGTCGCCCGGCGACGTGCTCGCACTCAACAATCTCGCATGGATAAAGGACAAGCTGAACGAGCCAGGCGGCCTGGCGCTGGCCGAGCGGGCCTATCAGCTCGCGCCGCAAATGCCCGCCGTCGAGGACACGCTGGGCTGGATCCTGGCGCGACGGAGCGAGACCGCCCGCGCGGTCACGCTGCTCGCGCAGGCGGCCAAGCAAGCCCCGAGCGACCCCGCCACGCAGTACCACTACGCCTACGCCCTGATCCAGCATGGCGAGCGGGCCGACGCACGCCAGATCCTTGCCAAGCTCCTCGCGAACCACCCGAAATTCGACTCCCGACGCGAGGCCGAGCGGCTGCTCGCCTCAACGAGAACCTGATGGACAAGCGCACACAGCCGATACACAACGCCGTCGAGGAGCTACTGGACCAGCTGCGGGGAGCTTGGCGCTTCCGCTGGACCGCGCTCATCATCGCGTGGTCCGCGGCGCTGCTGCTCTGGATCGGGGTGTTCCTGATTCCCAACATCTACGAGTCCAGCGCACAGGTGTTCGTCGAGACTCAGACCACCTTGAGCGAAGCCACCAAGGGCCTGAGCATCGGCGATAACATCCAGAGCCAGATCGAGCAGGTGCGGCAGGCCCTCCTCGGCGGCCCCCAATTGAAGAAGGTGGCCCAGGAGACAAACCTCATGGCGGGCGCGCTGACGGACAGGCAGCAGCAGGCGGTGATCGATCAGCTGCGTAAAAACATCGACGTCACTGGGAAGCTCTCCTCCCCGCAATCGACCGCCGCGCTCTTCACCATCACATATAAGGATCACGACCTGGCCCGCAGCGTCCAGGTGGTTGATCATCTCCTCAACGACTTCATCGAGGGCTCGCTCGGTGGCAAGCAGCAGGGCTCGCAGCAGGCCGAGCAATTCCTGAGCGCGCAGATCGCTGAATACGGCCAGCGGCTCTCGACGTCCGAGCAGCGGCTGGCGGACTTCAAGAGGCGTAACGTGGGGCTGCTGCCGGGGAATCAGGGCGATTACTTCTCGCGGGTACAGAAGGAGAGCGACGACCTCAATCAGGCTCGGGAGAATCTTGCCCTGGCCGAGCGCAAGCGGGACCAGATCTCGCAACAGTTGAGGAGGGGCCAGCGGTTTACCGCCGGATCGCAGGATGCGGCCGGCACGCAGGACCCGACGGCGCTCGACACCGAGGATCAGATCGCTGCGACCCAGCAGAAGCTCAATCAGATGCTGTTGAAGTACACCGACAAGTATCCGGACGTGATCGCGCTGCGGCAGACACTCGAGATGCTGCGGGCGCGCGAGCGGGCGGAAATTGTGGCGGCCAAGAAGGGTAGCCTGAGCGCCGCCAGTCAGCTGCACCTGTCGGCAAACCCGGTCTATCAGAAGCTGCAGGAGCAATATAACGATGAGCAGATCGAGATCGCCTCTATGCAGCAGGATATCGTCGATCGGGAAAAGCGGATTCAGAGCCTGAAGGAGCTGATGAGCGCGACGCCGCAGGTCCAGGCGGAATATGCCCAGCTCACCCGCGACTACGATGTCACCAAGAAGCAGTATGACCAGCTGCTGCAGCGTCTGGACAGCGCTCGCCTCGGGCAACAGGCGGCTAATACGGGAATCGTGAAGTTCAACATCGTCAATCCGCCGACACCGGGCTATCAGCCCGTAGCCCCCAACCGTCCCCTGCTCATCGTAGGTGCGCTAATCGTAGCGATGGCGATGGGGCTCGGGGCGGCTTATGTCCTACACCTCCTCCAGCCGGTCTTCGTAAGTCCCCGGCAATTGGGCGCGGTCACGGGTCTGCCGGTGCTGGGCTCCGTAGGGATGGCATGGATGGAGAGACGCCGTGTCGAGGGACACAGGAAAAAGATGGCGTACGTGTGGGGCGCCGCGGGCCTGCTGGCGCTGGCGATAGGGATTTTGCTGCTGCAAGGACACATATCCAACTTCGTGACGGAGCTACGCGCATGAGTCTGGTGGAAAAGGCGATCCGGAAAATCCAGGAGCAGCAGCGCGCTGCCACTGACACGGTCGTTGCTGTGGAACTGCCCGCTGCGGGCCATGTACGCAACGAGGCACTGCGCGCCTACAGGGCGGGCCGCGACTCCGCTGGCGCTATCATGCTGGACAAAGACATGTTGCGCGCCGCGGGGCTCTTTCCACCGGCCGACGAGGAGCAGCGCTTGGCCCAGCAGTACCGCAAGATCAAGCGCCCGCTGATCGCGAATGCCATCGGGCGGGGCGTACCCAGGATACCCAAGGGGTACCTCATCATGCTGGCGAGCGCCATGCAGGGGGAGGGTAAGAGCTTCACCGCGGTCAACCTGGCCCTCAGCATGTCGCTCGAGAAGGACGTCACCGTGCTGCTGGTCGATGCCGATGCTCCCAAGCCGCATCTCAGCAATGTATTCGGCATGAAGACTGAGCGCGGACTTCTCGACGTGCTGCGTGACCCGCAGCTCGATATCGAGTCGGTCATTCGGCCTACCGATGTGCCGAAGCTCTCCTTCCTGCCCGCCGGCGTGGCGTCGCCCGAGGCCACCGAACTGCTCGCCAGCAGGCGGATGGAGCAGATCGCGATGCAGCTCGGGCAGAATGACAGCCAGCGCATCGTGCTGTTCGATACGCCTCCCCTGATGCAGACCACCGAGTCACCCGTTCTTGCCGGGATCGCCGGCCAGATCGTGGTGGTCGTCCGCGCGGAGTCTACTCCGCAACCGGTGCTTCTCGATGCGCTGAAGACCCTAGACGGTCATCCCGCGGTTTCGCTCGTCCTCAATCAGAGTTTGCGGTCTGCGACCTCTGCGTACTACTACTACGGGTACGGGGAGGACTCGCAGCGCCCGAAGGGCTCGTAACCTCGACTGATCCGGTGCGCGTCGAGGCTCTCAACTACCCTCCGGACGGGTGGGATTCGTATGTCGCGCGGCATCCGCTGGCGACGGCCTATCACCGTGGTGCCGCGGTCGGGATCGGGACGCGCGCCTTCGGGCTCAGAAGCACCTTTCTGGTTGCGTACCTCGGCGGTGAGATCGTCGGCGTGTTACCTCTCGTCGAGCAGTCGAGCGTGCTCTTCGGACGTTTCCTCATCTCCCTACCGTTCGTCACGTACGGCGGGATACTGGCGGACGATCCGCAAGTTGCCGTCGCGCTCGCGGTTCGCGCGAGCGAGGAGGCGCGCGGGCGCAACGCGGATCACGTGGAGCTGCGGCACGTACAGCCACTCGAGGGGGCGCCACTCGCGGAGCGACTGGACAAGGTCTCGATGGTCCTGGCGTTGCCTGATTGCGAGGCGGAACTTGCCAAGCGGCTGGGCTCGAAGCTGCGCTCTCAGATCCGCCGGGCGGAGCGCGAAGACGTTGAGCTCACTTGGGGCGGTGCGCAGTGCATCGCGGATTTCTATCGCGTATTTGCACCTGCCATGCACGAGCTCGGCACTCCCGTGTACCCGCGGCGCTTTTTCGAGATCGCTCACGAGGCGCTGCAGGACCTCACCGACGTCCTGATCGTCAGGATGAGAGGCAAGGTTCATGCCGCGGCAATCCTCGTCCGCCACGGCGCCAACATCGAGGTGCCTTGGGCCGTAGCCAGTCCGGAAGGCAAACGCTCGTCGCTCAACATGCGGATGTACTGGGAGCTGCTGCGGCACTCGATCGCCAAGGGGGCGCAGGCCTTCGATTTCGGCCGCTCGAGCGTCGACAGCGGCACCTACCGCTTCAAGGCGCAGTGGGGCGCTCTGCCGAGGCAACTTCACTGGCATTACTGGCTACCGGGCGGAGCTCCCCTCCCGCAGCTCAACCACTCGAATCCGAAATACGCGCGTGCCGCTGCGCTTTGGCGGCGAATGCCCCTTTGGTGCGCGAATCTGCTGGGGCCGCATATCGTGCGCAATCTGCCGTGATGCGATCGGAACTTCGCTGTGATTATGAAGGAGCATGCCGCTGAGCGGCGGCCACTTCTTAATAGAGCCAGGAGGGGAGGCTCGTCAGGGCGCGGAAGTAACGCGGCGTCATCCCGAGGCCGATTCCATGTCGTCGCAGCTCGTATCGCCTGAGACTCGCGCAGCGATTGGCGCCCGTGACGTATGTCACGGCGAGCCTGAAACCATTGCGCTCGGTCGCGGCGATCACCCGGGCATCGAAGGCTGCGGTCGTGCCGATCGGGTAAGCGAGAGCCTCAATCGGCCGCTGCAGCCGCTCTTCCAGCACCCGCTTGGAATGCGCGAGCTCCCAGTCGAGCTCGGCGTCGGAGAGTTGGGTGAGGTTGGGGTGGGTCACGGTGTGGGACCCGAATTCCACGCCCGCCGCACTCATCTCGCGAACCTGGTTCCACGAGAGCGGACGGCTGTGCCCGACCGCCCCGTGGGCGATCTCGGCGGCGAAGCGGAGGGCCCAGCCCGAGATGATCTCCGTCCGGTCCGCGTTGGGTAACGCCTTGAGGATCTCGTGCAGCTGCCGGAGGCTTCGGCGGCGGTCTCGCTGCGAGCCGGTGCGGGGGAAGGTTCCGCGTCCGGGGACCTTTAACGCATTGGGCGGCACGTTGCAGACCAGATAAGCGATGAGTTCGAACCAGAATGGCTCCCCCGAGTCAATGTAGCCGGTCGCCGGGAATATCGTCGCGGGGATGGAGAATCGCTTGAGGACCGGAAAAGCGTATCGATACGTGTCGGCGAAACCATCGTCGAAGGTGACAGCGATGGCACGGGGCGGCAGTGTCGGTCCTCCGTCCAGATGTCGGATCACATCTTGCAGGGACACGGGATGCAGATGCTCGCGGATATGGCGCATCTGCCATTCGAACTGGGCGGGCGTCGCGCTGATCAACTCAGGGTCGAACGGATACCGGTCGAGTGCGTCGGTGGGCATGACGCGGTGATAGGCGAGCACGGTGAGGACCTGCTCCCGACCATCGTGTAGCTTCCGTAATGCACGCACGGCACCGAGCCGGTCGAGGGCTTCGACGAGTCGGTGTATCCGGCTTCTCAGAGCCGGCTCCGGCGGCTCCCGCAGACCGAGCGGGCGGGAGGTGACGATTTTCCGTGCGAGTGCGATGGCTGTGCCCCGTTCTCCCGCGGCATTATGCCGCCAAACGCCTAGCCGGAAGCTGCTTCGTGGTCACATTGTGAAGCGGCACGCTACGATGTGACCCGTTCTGTCCCGCCCAGATGGGGTGTTTCCGGGTGCGAGTGCACGAAAAACTGGTAGTGGGCCTGAGGTCATATGCGTCGATGCGCTTTTTGACGCAGATCACCTCGTGGGCGGGCACCATCTACGTCGTACGCCACCTCGATAGTCATGCTTTCGGGCAGTACGCGGTCGCCCTCGTCATCTTCAACTACCTGGCCGTCGTTTTCGACGGAACGCTGCTGGAAGCCATTGTCCAGCAGCCGCCGGCGACCCCGGAAGCCCGGCGGGCGACGTTTTCTCTCCTCGTCGGGGTCGGTGTCCTTCTGCTGGGCCTTACGGCGGCGCTCGCGGGCCCGATCGGAAGGCTGGAGGGCGACAAATCCGTCCCTGCGCTGATCATGGGCATCGGGGCAGCGCTCGGTCTGACGGCGCTCTGCGTTCTGCCACAGGCCGCGTTAGCGCGGGCAATGGATTTCCGGCGTCTGGCGAGCATCAGCGCCGTGCAAGCGGTCTGTGTGACTGTGTCCACGGTGGGCCTTGCGGCTCTGGGGACAGGCGCCTGGGCCCTGGTGTCGGGGCAGATCGTCGGTGCCGCGGTCCGCGCAGTACTGCTCAACCTATGCAGCCCGAGTCTCGTTTGGCCGACCCTCCGTATCGGGAACGCGCTGGAGTACGTGCGTTTTGGTGGCGTGCTGTTTGCCGATAACGCCCTCTGGCGCTGGTATACCTCGCTGGACACGTTTCTTCTCGGGCGGTGGAGCGGCACCGGGCAGCTCGGGTTCTACAACCTCGCGCAGCAGGTCGCGGAGCTGCCCCTCGAGAAGATCTCCACCGTGGTCAATGACATATCGCTGCCTGCTTACGCGGAGCTGCGATCGGATCCTCCGGCGGCCGCGAGTCTGCTGCTCGAGACCGTCCGCACCCATGCCACCGCCGGGTTCCCCATCTTTTGGGGCTTGGCCGCAGTGGCGGTCTACGCGGTACCGGTTCTTTTCGGCCGAGGGTGGGAGTCGTCAATCTTTCCGCTGATAGCGCTTGCGGGAGTCGCGCCGCTGCGGCTCATCGGCAGCATCGAGACACCTGCCATGACTGGCATTGGGCAGCCGGGTGTGCTGGTGAAGGCCAAACTGATCATAGCTCCCTGCATGACGGGGGCGCTGGCGGTGGGCTGCTGGCTCGGAGGCATCAAAGGCGCCGCGCTGGCATGGCTCGGAATTTTTCCCCTCTGCTTTGGTTGGGCCTTCCGTTACGTTCTGCAGGCGGCCGGGATACCGTACCGGCAGGTCCTGGCGGTGACTCGCGGACCGGCCGCGGCCGCGGCTGCGATGATCATTGCAGTGCTGGCGGGTGAGCATTTGACTGGCAATCTCACCGATTCGTCGGCCGCTGTCCTGGCGGTCGCGATTGCCGTCGGTGTGCCTGCGTACGCGCTCGGACTGCGATGGCTCGATCCCGTGGCGTACCGGCTTGCAGAAGGCCGGCTCGGCCGTCTCGTCGGCGTGCAGCATCCGGCCTGATGCCCGGGTCGGGCCAAATAGCCGCAATCGCGGGTACCCCGCTGAAGCTGCGGGAGTGGAGCGAGGAGGAGTTCGCCGCCTCGAAGGCGGTGTGGGATGACCTAGTTGCCTCGTCCGACGCCGATCCACTTTTCATGTCCTGGGATTGGCAGTGGCGATGGTGGAAGCACCATTCACCGTCGCTGGATGCGACTCTCCGCCTCGTCGGCCTGTACTCAGGCGATGGCCTAGTAGGGGTCGCCCCCTTCTATGCGCGCAATGTACTCGCCCGGGGCAGGTTCCGCGCCTGCCGACTGGAGCTGGTCGGCAATGCCTGGCGGCATCCGCATGCTGCCTTCTCGGATTACCTTGACATCATTGCGCGGAGCGATCTGCGGGGTGGCGTTCTCGAGGCGCTCGGGCGGTGGCTACGGAGGGAGGGGAGGTGGGATGAGCTCGCGTTTTGCTGCGTGCGCCGGGACGGAGTTGCCGCACAGCTGGTGGGCCTTCTGAAGTCTTTCGCGTTCGCACGCGAGGTGGACCCCCTGAGCGCCTGGTGCGCGCGTCTGCCGAGCCGCTTCGACCAGTACATCGAGCGCCTCGGCTCGGATACTCGCCGCAAGCTCTTCAACCAGCGGCGAAAGCTTTCCGGCCCGCAAATTCGCTTCGCCGAAGAGGGGCAGGTTGCCGACGTTCTGCGGGAACTCTGGCGATGCTCGTCCGATCGATGGGGCGATGCCGCCGGGACCGCCCGGTTCCAGGACTTCCACCTGGACTTCGCCCGCTGCATGGCGCGCTCCGGGCGCCTGCGTCTCAGTCAGCTGGTAACCCGTGAAGGTACCCTCTCTGCGATGTACAACGTCCGGGTAGGCTCAACCATCTACTACCTGCAATCCGGCTTCGACCCGGCGAGGTCGCAGGGGCTCTCTCCCGGCTACCTGCACTTCGGGTATGCTATCGAGGCGGCTTGCGCGGAAGGCGCCGAGCGATTCGATCTGCTCGCGGGACGAGGCAGACACCGGGATTACAAGCGGGATTTTCAAACGGAATGCGTTCCGCTGATCAATTACCACATTGTGCGCAGACCGCTGGCCCGCATGCTGTACGCCATGCACGGGGTCCTGCTTAAGTGCAGGAATTCTTTGCAATTTCGCTGAAGGATTCGCGGAATCCGTCACGTTATAGCGTGGCAAACCGTGCATAAGCGCAGGCTTTCCGGCACCCTAGTAGGGAGCGCTGGATCCGGTCATCCTGCCCGGCCCAGCGCCGTCTCGGGCAAAAAAGGCGTGGTCCTTGCCCGAGACTCGGCCATCTGCGGCGGCCGGGGTACATCCCTGTACCTGAGTCGCTGTATTGACTCGCTGCATCGCTCGGGATCGACCGCCGGTCGATGGGGGACTCGCTTAGCGGGTGAGGCCTGGCGCCGGACGGCGTCATGCCGGTACGCAGGAGACTACAAATCGGGAAAGGCTCAAGGTGAGACCCCAGGCATCATCGTCGGATTCCGCCGAGCTCCACTCGGCGCGACCCCACTACAAGAGGATCCCGGGTCAGGAAGATCCATTGGAGGAAGCGGCTTCATCGGCAACGGCCCCGGGGTATCAGTCCCACCCAGGCCAGAGGGCCATTCCCGCCGCCTCCGAGCTCTCCTTCAGCGGTCGGACTCGGCCGCTCGAGGTGCTGCGCGAGGTCTGGAGTCACCGCGAGCTGCTCTACTTCCTGACGTGGCGCGACGTCAAAGTCCGGTACAAGCAAACGGCTCTGGGGGTTCTCTGGGCCGTCATCCAGCCGCTGCTGACGATGGCGATCTTCACAGTCCTCTTCGGCCGGATTGCGAAGATCGCGACCGACGGCGTGCCGCGACCTATTTTTTACTTCAGCGGTCTGCTGCCCTGGCTCTATCTTTCCACCACCGTCAACCAGGCCTCGATGAGTCTCGTGAGCAACTTTCAGCTCCTCACGAAGATTTACTTTCCGCGCGTCATGCTCCCTGCCGGCGTCGCGTTGAGCGGACTCGTCGATTTCTTCGTCGGCTCGACTCTTCTCGTTGGGTTCTTCATCTATTATCACATCCATCCGGGGTGGGTTCTGCTGCTCTGGCCGGTGCTCGTCGTGCAGATGATTCTTCTGGCGCTGTCAGTGAGCCTGTTCCTCGCAACCCTGAATGTGAAGTTCCGTGATGTGAAGTACGCCGTGCCCTTCCTGGTGCAGATCTGGATGTTTGCGACACCGGTCATCTATCCAGTGAGCATCATCCCGGCGCGGTTCCGGTCATTGATCGCTCTCAATCCCGCCGCCGGCCTCGTCGAGGGCTTCAGGCACAGCCTCGATCCGAGTATCCCGCTGCAGTGGAACCTGCTCGGGATCTCGGCGGCCGTGACTGTCGCCCTCTTCGTGACCGCCATCGTGTTCTTCCACCGCAGCGAGCGTGCCTTCGCGGACATCATCTGATCCATGAGCACGCGCAACAGCATCGAGATTCGCTCGATCTCAAAGCGATATGCCCTCGGCGAGCGCGAGCACGGCGACCAGCTGCGAGAGCATCTGGCGAAGCTCTTCACCCGCGGGAGGGAGCCAAAAAAAAGCAAGGAGTTCGTCTGGGCGCTCCGTGACGTCTCCTTCAATGTGTCTCAGGGTCAGGTCGTCGGTATCATCGGAAGGAATGGAGCAGGGAAGAGCACTCTGCTCAAGATCCTCTCACGCATCACGCACCCGACTTCGGGCAGCATCCGCGTGCGCGGCCGGGTCTCTTCGCTGCTGGAGGTGGGTACGGGCTTCCACGAGGAGCTCACGGGGAGGGAGAACATTTATCTCAACGGCTCGATTCTCGGCATGCGCCGCCGGGAGATCGACCGGCACCTGGATGCGATCGTCGAATTTTCCGGCCTGTCGCGGTTCGTGGATACGCCGGTCAAGCGGTTCTCCTCCGGCATGCGTCTGCGGCTGGGTTTTGCCGTCGCGGCGCACCTCGATCCGGACGTGCTGATCGTCGACGAAGTGCTCGCCGTAGGGGACGCCGGCTTTCAGAAGAAATGCATCGCGGCAATGGAAGACCTGCGCAGCGGCGGGCGGACGGTGCTGTTCGTGTCGCACAACCTGGCGGCGGTCGAGAACCTCTGCTCCCGGGGAGTCTGGATCGACGGCGGCCGATTGCGCATGGACGGCCGCTCCAAGGAAGTGATCAAAGCGTATCTGGCGAGCTATGCGGGTGAACAATCGGCCCCCCAGGAGCTCGAGGTGGATGGACGGTCGGGATCGGGCGAGGTGCGCTTTACCGACATCGAGCTGTTGAATCGGGATGGCGCGCTGTCGCCCATCATCCAGAGCGGCGATGCGCTCACGCTGCGATTGCATTTTCGCGCCGACGAGGTCATCTATCATCCCAATTTCAGCGTTCGCCTCTACACGAGCATGGGCACGCTGATCACCGAGACGAGCACGTGGTTGCATGGCATCACGGTTACGAGCATCGAGCCCGGGCACGGCTACGTTGATCTTGAACTCGACGCTCTGAATCT
>Ga0070738_10007313_pt1 | contig 11107 bp, 11 predicted proteins | sample Coa_R2_2_FD_66446 | JGI IMG/M metagenome (GOLD analysis project Ga0070738, IMG submission 66446) | Surface soil microbial communities from Centralia Pennsylvania, which are recovering from an underground coalmine fire - Coalmine... | ecosystem: Environmental > Terrestrial > Soil > Unclassified ... | reverse complement strand
AATTCCGCCTGCTCGAATTTCTCATGGAACGGCCGGGTCGGGTGTTTTCCCGCGAGCAGCTGCTCGACGGCGTTTGGGGCAGCGACGTCTATATCGACGAACGCACCGTCGACGTGCACGTCGGCCGTTTGCGCAAGGCGCTCAACCGCGGGCACGGCACCGATCCGATCCGCACCGTGCGCGGCGCCGGCTATTCGCTCGACGATCGTTTCGGCAAGGCGAGCTGAGCCGGGCGGCGCCGGCGTTCAGCGCGCCGGCCGACGGTCGCGCCGGCGCTCGCCTGCCGGCTGATAGGCGACCCGCGAATGATAGGCGCAATAGGGCAGGCCGGCGATCGTGTTGCCGCCGCAGAAGAAGAAATCGGCGCTGCCCGGATCGCCGATCGGCCAACGGCAGGTCTGCTCGGTCAGTTCGAGAATGGTGCGCCGCTGCCCAATCGGCACGATGTTCTCGATCAACTCCGGCGTCGCCTCCGCTTCGATCTCGTAGGCGTGCGCGAGAGCGGTATTGCCGCGGATCGAGGCGCGGCCGATGCGCAGCATGTGCGCCGCCGAGCGCGGCTTGCGCGGGCGCGGCGCCGCGTTCGAGGTGCTCTTGGCGCGGCCGGACAGACCCAGCCGATGCACCTTGCCGATCACGGCGTTGCGCGTGATGCCGCCGAGTTCGGCGGCGATCTGACTGGCCGAAAGACCGTCAGCCCACAATTTTTTCAGCTGCTCCACCCGCTCGTCAGTCCACGACATTGCTCAGCCCTCCTCAAAAGCGGGCGCAGGACCTGGCCGAATCCGCCATCACGCCAGGCAGCGCTCGCCGCCCAACACGCAACGCGTGACCAACGCTTTAGAAGAACCGTCCGCCGCACGAAATGTCGTACTAGACGATGAAAAGGCTACAATATGGCGGGAGTCGGACGCAAGAGTCGCGCCGAGTCGCGTCCACACAATCCTGGCCGATGTGGACGAAAGGGGCCAACCCGCGCGCTGCGTGCGTCTTTCACAAGGTTGACCGGGGGCGTGGGAGCAAATAAAGTATTGCCATGGTGCCGCCCGCAGAGGCGGCACATTTCATTTCGGCAACGCGGAAATTGCTGCAGCGCGGGCTCAACCGTGACATCGCACCTGCTACCGACCTATGCGCGCGTCGACCTTGCCTTCGAACGGGGCGAGGGCGTCTGGCTGATCGCGACGAACGGCGATCGCTATCTCGATTTCACCTCCGGCGTCGCGGTGAACGCGCTCGGACATGCGCACCCGCGGCTTCTCGCCGCTCTTGCCGCGCAGGCGCAGAAGGTCTGGCACGTCTCCAATCTCTACCGCATTCCGGAAGCCGAGCGAGTGGCGCGGCGCCTGTGCGAGGTAAGCTTCGCCGACACGGTGTTCTTCTGCAATTCGGGCACCGAGGCGATCGAGTGCTCGATCAAGATGGCGCGCAAATACCACGCGGCCGACGGCAAGCCGGAACGCTACCGCATCATCACCTTCGAGGGCGCCTTCCACGGCCGCACGCTGGCCTCCCTCGCCGCTACCGGCCAGAAGAAGTACCTCGATGGATTCGGCCCGCCGGTCGACGGTTTCGATCAAGTGCCGTTTGCCGATCTCGCCGCCGTCGAAAAAGCGATCGGCGCGCAAACGGCGGCGATCATGATCGAGCCGATCATGGGCGAAGGCGGCGTGCGCGTGGTCGAGCCGGCGTTCCTGCGGGCCCTGCGCCAGCTCTGCGACCGCCAGGGCCTGCTGCTCGTCTTCGACGAAGTGCAGACCGGCATGGGCCGCACCGGCGCGCTGTTCGCCTACCAGCGGGCCGGCGTCGAGCCCGACATCATGGCGCTCGCCAAGGCGCTCGGCGGCGGCTTCCCGGTCGGGGCGTGCCTGGCCACCAGCGCGGCGGCGAAGGGAATGACCGCCGGCACGCACGGCTCGACCTTCGGCGGCAATCCGCTGGCGATGAGTGTGGCCGACGCGGTGCTCGACGTGATGCTGGCGCCGGGCTTCCTCGACCGTGTGCAGCGGACGGCGCTGGTGTTCAAGCAGCGACTGGCGGAGATCAAGGATCGCCACCCCGCGGTGATCGGCGAAGTGCGCGGCGAGGGACTGCTGATCGGCCTGCGGGCGCTGGTGCCGGCCGGCGAACTTGTCGATGCGCTGCGCGCCGAGAAGATGATCGCCGTGGCCGCGGGCGACAACGTCGTCAGGCTGCTGCCGCCGCTCATCATCGGCGAAGAGGAGGTCGGCGAAGGCCTTGCCCGCCTCGATCGCGCCTGCGCGCGCATCGGCCGCGGTTCCGGCAAGCCGACGGCCAAGGACGACGCGGCGCGCGGCGACAGCCAGGAGCTTGCCCGATGACGGCGCTCCGCCATTTTCTCGAGCTGATCGACGTGCCGGCGGCCGAGCTGCGCCAAATCATCGATACTGCGCGCGCCATGAAGGCGGACGCGGCGCGCGGCGACGGCCTGCTCGCCGGCAAGACGCTGGCCATGATCTTCGAGCGGCCGTCCACGCGCACGCGCGTCTCCTTCGAGGTGGCCATGCGTCAGCTCGGCGGCCACGCCATTATGCTCACCGCCGAGGAGATGCAGCTCGGCCGCGGCGAGACGCTGGCGGATACCGCGCGCGTGCTCTCGCGCTATGTCGAGGCCATCATGATCCGGTCGTTGGATCCGAACGCGGTGGTGGAGCTCGCGCGCCACGCCGCCGTGCCGGTGATCAACGGGCTCACGCGGCGTTCGCATCCCTGCCAAGTGCTGGCTGACGTGATGACCTTCGAGGAGCATCGCGGCCCGATCCGCGGGCGAACCGTGGCCTGGACCGGCGACGCCAACAACGTGCTGACCTCGTGGATGCACGCCGCCGAACGGTTCGCATTCCGCCTGCGCATCGCCACGCCCGCGGAGCTGGCGCCGAAGAAACCGCTCCTCGATTGGGTCAAATCGTCCGGCGCCGCCATCGCGATCGGCGTCGATCCGGAAGAGGCGGTTAGCGGCGCCGATTGCGTCGTCACCGACACCTGGATCTCCATGGGCGACCGCGACGGCGCCCGCCGCCACAATCTGCTCAGGCGCTACCAGGTGAACGCCCGGCTCATGGCGCGCGCCAAGGCCGACGCCATCTTCATGCATTGCCTGCCGGCGCACCGCGGCGAGGAGGTCACCGACGAGGTGATTGATGGCCCGCAATCGGTGGTGTTCGACGAGGCCGAGAACCGGCTGCACGCGCAAAAGGGAATTTTGACCTGGTGCCTGGCGGACGGCCGCTGAGCGGGAAAAGGGCGGGCGCCGCGGCAGGGCTCACAATCGCCGCTGACGGCGCCTATATTGCCGGGCGATGAATGATCCCCATGTGCACATCCCGATGCGCGAGCCGGCGCCAGCCGGCGCCGACGACACGATCCTGCCGTTCGAAGTCAATACGCTCGATCTGCGCGGCCGCATCGTGCGGCTCGGGCCGGCGGTCGATACCATCCTGAAGAGCCACGACTACCCGTTGCCGGTCGCCAAGCTCCTCGGCGAGGCGATCGTGCTCGCGGTGATGCTCGGCTCCGCGCTCAAATTCAACGGCCGCTTCATCTTGCAGACGCACACCGACGGTCCGGTGCGCATGCTGGTTGCGGATTTCACCGCGCCCGACAAAGTGCGCGCGTGCGCGCGCTTCGACGGCGAACGCATCGCCGCCATCGCCGCCGCGGAGGCCGCCCCCGGCCGCCTGCTCGGCCACGGTCACCTTGCCATGACTATAGACCAGGGCCCGGACATGAGCCGCTATCAGGGGTTGGTGCCGCTGGAGGGCAACGATCTTGAACACGCCGCGCACGAATACTTCACGCGCTCGGAGCAGATTCCGACCCGGGTGCGGCTGGCCGTGGCCGAGGAGTTTCGCGGCGGCGAGGCGGGACCACGCCGGCGCTGGCGGGCCGGCGGGATTCTGCTGCAATTCCTGCCGAAATCGGCGGACCGCGCGCGCCAGGCGGACCTCGATCCCGGCGACGCCCCGCCCGGCACCGTCGCCCACCTGCCGCCGGAGGACGACGCCTGGGTCGAGGGCCGTTCGCTCATGGCCACGGTCGATGACATCGAGCTGATCGACCCGGCGTTGTCGAGCGAGCGCCTCGCGTATCGGCTGTTTCACCAGCGCGGCGTGCGCGTGTTCCGCCCGGCGCCGGTGTGCGCGCGCTGCTCGTGCTCGCGGCGCGGCGTCGAGACCATGCTGCGCAGTTTTCCGCCGGAAGAGCGCGACCACATGGTCGAGGACGGCAAGATCACCGTCACCTGCGAATTCTGCAGCTCGACTTATCTGTTCGAGCCGCACGAGATCGCCGCGCCCGGCCCGCCGCCGTCGTGACACACGATCCCGCGGGACTCGATCGGATTGGATGCGATCGGATTGGCCCGCGATCCGGCCGGTCTTCCCCCCGATCGCCGATCGGGGCGCACGAGGGGCGTTCCGCTTTCCCGGATCGACCCCTAGTTGAGGGTGCGCTTGCCGTCGCCGGAGTCGAGCGAGAACGCCGGAATCTCGATGTCGAAATGCTCGCCGCTTGCGCTCACCATGCCGTAGGTGCCGACCATGAATCCCGACGGCGTCTGCAGCGGCACGCCGCTCGTGTATTCGAACGATTCGCCGGCCCTGAGCACCGGCTGCTCCCCGACCACGCCGGCGCCGCGCACCTCCTGGCGGCGACCGGCGGCATCGGTGATGAGCCAGTGCCGGGTCTTGAGCTGCACCGTGTCGGCGCCGCGATTGGTGATGGCGATGGTGTAGGCCCACAAGAAATAATTGTTCTCCGGCGACGAGCGGTCGGCGACGAAACGCGGGGTCACCACGACCTCGATGTTCCGGGTTATGGCTCGATACATGGCGCAGATCCCTGCTGTGGAACTATGCGCGGCCGGCCGCCGGCCACGCAAGCGGCAACGCAACTTTCCCGCGTCGCGCCCGGCGAGCACGGGCCTGCTCTGCAACAACCGAGATCGGTCTTCCAGATCGATCATGCGCCGACAGTGAAGCCGGACCGATGACCCGATTCAATCGGACCGGATCATGGTCTAGAGTGACGGCGGCCAGCGCGGCCTTGCGCGGGAAGCCTTCCGCCGCCGCGCTGCGACGGCCGTAAATGGTTGCGCATAGCCAGTTTGTCCGCCCGGTCGCCGCCGCTCTGCCGCCGCCAGCGGCCGCCAGCGAACGCGATCTGCGGCTGGATCTTTTCCGCGGCCTGGCGCTGTGGCTCATCTTCCTCGACCACATTCCGGAAAACATCGTCAATTGGTTCACCATCCGCAATTACGGCTTCAGCGACGCCACCGAAATCTTCATCTTCATTTCGGGCTACACCGGCGCCTTCGTCTACGGCCGCGCGATGCGCGAGCGCGGCTTCGTTCTCTCGAGCGCCCGCATCCTGCGCCGCGCCTGGCAGATCTACGTGGCCCACATCTTTCTGTTCACGATCTTCATGGCCGAGATCGCCTACGTGGCCGCGACCTTCGACAATCCGCTGTACGCGGAGGAAATGAAGATCCTCGATTTCCTCAAGCAGCCCGACATCACCATCTTTCAAGCCCTGCTGTTGAAGTTCAAGCCGGTCAATATGGACGTGCTGCCGCTCTACATCATTCTGCTGTTGCTGTTCCCGCCGGTGCTGTTTCTACTGCTGCGGCGGCCGAATCTGGCGCTCGCCGGCTCGGCGGTGCTCTACGCGCTGACCTGGAAGTTCGACTGGAACCTGCCCGCCTATCCGAACGGCGTCTGGTTCTTCAATCCGTTCGCCTGGCAGTTGCTGTTCGTGTTCGGCGCCTGGTGCGCGCTCGGCGGCGCGCAGCGGCTGGCGCTGCTGTTGCGCTCGCGCGCCGTGCTCGCGCTCGCCGTCGTCTACCTCGTGTTCGCCTTTGCCATCACGCTGACCTGGCATTTCCAGTCGCTGGAGCGTTTCGTGCCGAGTTGGCTCGGGGACTGGATGTATCCGATCGACAAGACCAACCTTGACGTGTTGCGCTTCGCCCATTTCCTGGCGCTGGCGGCGGTCACCGTCCGCTTCGTTCCGCGGCACTGGTCCGGCTTGAAATCGGCGGTGCTGCGCCCGGCCATCCGCTGCGGCCAGCATTCCCTGGAGATCTTCTGCCTCGGCGTCTTTCTCGCCTTTGCCGCGCAGTTCATCATCGCCGAGTCCTCCGGCGGGCCGCTGCTGCAGACCGCGCTGAGCGTGTTAGGCATTCTCATCATGATCGCTACCGCCTCCCTGCTGTCGTGGTACAAGGGCATGGAGGGGCGTCCCCAAGTGCGCGCGAAGACTCCCAACGCCAACGTCGCGGGAGGTGGGGCATGACGATCATTGCGGCCATTCTGGCGACGATGGCCCTGGTCAACGCCGCCGCCGCGGCCGAGCCGGCGGCGCCGTGCGCCGTTCCCGAATCGCTCCTGCCCGCCGAGACCGCGCTCACCCATGCCGCCGGCGAAATCAAGGACCGGCACCGCCTCGACATCAGCGTCGTCGGCTCGGCGTCCTCGGCGCTGTCCGGTCCCGATGGCGCGCGCTTCGCCTATCCGGCGCAGTTGCAGCAGGCGCTCACCGAGCGGCTGCCGGGCATCGACATCAAGGTGACCCCCCACATCCAGTTGCGACAGACCACCGCCGACATGGTCGCCGCCTTGCCGAAGATCCTGACCGCGGACCAACCGGCGCTGGTGATCTGGCAGGCCGGCACGGTCGACGCGCTGCGTGGCATCGAAGCCGACGACTTTCGCGCCAGCCTGGAACAGGGCATCGATCTGATCGCGGCGGGGGCCGATGTCGTGCTGATGAACATGCAGTACAGCCCGCGCACCGAATCCATGCTGGGCGTCTCCGCCTACGCCGACGTCATGCGCTGGGTCGCCGACCAGCGCGGCGTGATGCTGTTCGACCGGCTGGCGATCATGCACTACTGGAGCGACACCGGCGTCTTCGATCTCTATGCCGCGACCCACGGCTACGCCATGGCGCGGCGCGTCCACGAATGCATCGGCCGGGCGCTCGCGCTGCAAATCATCAGCGCCGGTCGCCTGGACGTGAAGAAAGCGGACTTGGCGCGCTGATGCAGGCAATCGGGAGAATCGCGATCGTCGGCATGGTCTGCGCGACCGCCTGGCTCGCGGCGCCGGCGGCCGAGCGTGCGGCCCGCGCCCAGGCGCAGGGGCCGTCCGTCCGTTCGCTTGCCGGCCGGCCGCAGGTGACGCCGCCGCTATCGCGGGGCGAGGCGCCGCCGCCGTCGTGCCGCACGCCCGGCGAGCTCGAGCACTTCAACTATCCGCTGCCGCACACCGCGCGTCGGCTCGATCGCGGTGAGCCGCTGACCATCGTCGCCGTCGGCTCGTCTTCGACCAGCGGCGTCGGCGCCAGTTCCGCCGCAGCGAGCTATCCGAGCCGCCTCGCCGTCGAGCTAAAGCAACGTTTCCCGAAGCACGACATCACGGTGCTCAACCGCGGGGTCAGCGGCGAGGAAACCGAGCAGATGATCGCCCGCTTCGACAGCGCCGTGCTTGCCGTGCATCCCGATCTCGTTCTCTGGCAGGTCGGCACCAATTCGGTGCTGCGCGACCACCCGCTCAAGCCGCATTCGGTGCTGCTGCGCGAAGGCATCGCCAGGCTCAAGGCGGCGGGCGCCGACGTCGTGCTCATCGACATGCAGTTCGCGCCGCGGGTGCTGGCCAAGCCGGAGACGCCGGGCATGGAGGATCAGATTGCGGTCGCCGCCAAGGAAGCGAACGTCGATCTGTTCAATCGCTTCGCGCTGATGCGCAACTGGTATGAGGTTCAGCACATCCCGTTCGACGCCTTTGTCGCCGCCGACCAGCTGCATATGAACGACTGGAGTTACGCCTGCGTCGCCAAGGTCCTTGCCGCGGCGATCGCGGAAGCGGCCACCCGACCGACCGCCTCGGCGGCGATCCGCTCCGGGCGCTGAAACCGGATCTCAGCGCAGCTTCGGCATCACCTCGCTCGCGAACATTTCCATGTTGCGCACCGCGAGCGCGTCGGGCAGCACGCCGAACTGCAACAGCGCAATCAGAATCTCGAAACCGGTCTGATCGCGCACGCGGGCGATCTGCTCGCGCACGCTCGCCGGGCTGCCGACGACGACGGTACCGCTGGCGATCAGCGCGTCGATGGTCTGCCGGCCGGCCTGCGAGCCGAGCGAAGTGGCGCGCAGCTTCATCGTCGCCTTCAGCGAAGCGTTCGAGGTATAGCCGGGCGGCAGCAGCATCTCCCACGGCATGCGCAGGAAGTTGTTGAACAGCGTCTCGATTCCCGCCTTGGCCTCTTCGCGGGCGCGCGCGTCGGTGTCGGCGACGTAGATCGGCGTCGCCCAGCCGAGCTGGCTGCCGTCGGCGGTGTAGCCGTGCGCCTGCGCCGCCTCGCGGTACATTGTGTGATAGCGCACCACCGTCGCCGCCGGGCTGAAGGTCACCGCGAACGGATATTTGCGCTCCGGCGCCGACGCCCAGACCACGGTTTCGCGCGAGCCCATCGACGGTATCCAGATCGGCGGATGCGGCGTCTGATACGGGCGCGGCCACAGATTGACGTAGCGGAAGCGGTAATGCTCGCCTTCGAATTCGAACGGGCCCGGCGTCGTCCATGCCTTGACGATCAGGTCGTGCGCCTCCTGGAAGCGTTCGAGCGAGAACGCGGGGTTGACGCCGGTGGCGTGGTATTCCGAGCCGATGCCGCGCACGAACCCGGCGATGATGCGGCCTTTCGACAGCACGTCGAGCATGGCGAATTCTTCGGCTATGTTGACCGGATTGTTGACCAGCGGTAGCGCTCGGCCGAGGATGGCGATCTCGACGGTCTTGGTGCGCTGAATGAGGGCGCTGGCGATCAGATTCGGCGCCGGCATCAAGCCGTACGCCGTCTGATGATGCTCGTTGACGCCGATGGCGTCGAATCCGAGCCGCTCGGCATAGACGAGCTGGTCGAGATAGGAATCGTACTCAGCGGCACCCTTCTTCGGGTCGTAGAGGCTGTTCGGCAGCACCACCCATGCCGCGCGATGACCCTTGGCGGCTTCCAGATCGAGCGGCCGGTAGGGCATCAGGTGAAAGCACATGAACTTCATATGCGCACGCGCTGGAGAAAGGCGATGACTAGGTCGGCGGTCGGCTCCCACCGCTCCACGTGCGGACTATGGCCGCAAGCTTCGATGATGGTCACCCGGGCGTCGGGCACGCGCTCGCCCCAGAGCGCAGCGTAAGCGCTGGGAAGAATCTGGTCCTCGCGCCCCCACAGCACGTGGGTCGGCACCGTGATGCGGTGCAGCCATTTTTCCAGGTCGGGATCGAGCCACCGCGGCTCCCAGCCGAATTTCACCGCCGCGAGTTTCGTCTGCAGCTCGAGATCGAGCTCCTCCTCGCTCGGCGGCGGCGCCTGTAGCAGCGCATCGGCGAAGCTTTGGTCGTAGAAGCGTTTGCGCGCGCCTTCTTCCGGCGACCAGATGAAGTTGTCGCCGGGCGGGATGCCTTTGACGCGGATGCCGGCCGGCGCCAGCAGCGTCAGGCTGGCGAAGCGCGCGCTGTTGCGCACCGCCGCCTCGGCGGCGATCCAGCCGCCGAGCGAATGGCCGACCACGTGAACCGGCGCGGCGAAGGTCTGGTCGAGCAGGTCGAGGTAGTACATGGCGAGATCGGCGACGCTTTTGAGCCATCGCGGATCGTCGGAGGCGCCGAAGCAGGGATGCTCCGGCACGACAAGCGCATAATGCCGCGACAGCCGCTCGAAGAACGGCAGCCAGGCCGGCCAGCCGCCGGCGCCGTGAAGAAACAGCAGCGGCGGTCCGGCGCCGGCGCGGCGCACGCGCACGCCGACGCCGCGGGTCACCAGGCGATCATTCTCCGGCATTGAGGAAATCCTACACCGCTTCCAGCGCGCCGAGTACATCCTCGACGATGTCGTCGGGATGTTCGAGGCCGACCGACAGGCGCACCAGGCCGTCGGTTATGCCGAGTTCGGCGCGCTGCGCCGGGCTGAGCCGCTGATGCGTCGTGGTCGCGGGGTGGGTAACGAGGCTCTTGGCGTCGCCGAGATTGTTGCTGATGCGGATGAGCTTGAGCGCGTCCTGAAAGCGGAACGCCGCCTTCTTGCCGCCTTTGATGTCGAAAGCGACCAGCGTCGAGCCACCGCGCATCTGCCTCTGCGCCACCTTGGCCTGGGGATGATCGGGCCGACCGGGATAGATGAGCCGCGCGATCTTCGGATGTTCGGCGAGCGTCACCGCCAGCGTGGCGGCGCTGTCGGTCTGCCGCCGCACCCGCACCGCCAGCGTCTCCAGGCCCTTGAGCATCACCCAGGCGTTGAACGGCGACAGCGACGGCCCGGTCTGGCGCAACAAGACGTGGATGTGCTTCTGGATGAACGCCTCCGACCCGAGGATGATGCCGCCGAGGCAGCGGCCCTGGCCGTCGATGTGTTTGGTGGCCGAATAGACCACGCAATCGGCGCCGAGCGCCAGCGGCGACTGGAAGATCGGCGTGGCGAAGACGTTGTCGACGACGAGCGTGGCGCCGGCCTCATGCGCGATCTGCGCGACCGCGGCGATGTCGATCACTTCCAACGTCGGGTTGGTCGGCGTTTCGATGAAGAAGGTTTTGGTGTTGGGTTGCACCGCCGCCCGCCACTGGTCGAGGTCGGTGCCGTCGACCAGCGTCGAGGAAACGCCGTAGCGCGGCAGATAGTCCTCGACGATGTAGCGGCACGAGCCGAACAGCGCCTTGGAGGCGACGACGTGGTCGCCGGCCCTGACCTGGCCGGTCAGCGCAAGCGTGACGGCTGCCATCCCGGTCGCCGTCGCCCGTGCGGCTTCGGCGCCTTCGAAGGCAGCCGCGCGCGCCTCGAGCATGGCCACCGTGGGGTTGGCGAAGCGGGAATATTGAAATCCCGGGTCTTCGTTTTTGAAGCGGCGCTCGGCCTGGGCCGAGTTCTCGTAGACGTAGCCCTGCGTCAGGAACATCGCCTCCGACGTCTCGCCGAATTGCGAGCGCAGGATGCCGGATTGAACCAGGCGGGTCTCCGGGCGGTAGCGATTCGGCGTGGACGCGGACATGCGGCGCTCCTCCTCGAACAAAACAAAACCCGGCCGGGGGAT
>Ga0070738_10007312_pt1 | contig 11108 bp, 8 predicted proteins | sample Coa_R2_2_FD_66446 | JGI IMG/M metagenome (GOLD analysis project Ga0070738, IMG submission 66446) | Surface soil microbial communities from Centralia Pennsylvania, which are recovering from an underground coalmine fire - Coalmine... | ecosystem: Environmental > Terrestrial > Soil > Unclassified ... | reverse complement strand
CACGGTTCCTTCCGGCTCGGCCACCACCTGATATTGCGCGGTATCGGGAATCGCGCCGCCGGAAGTGATGGCCGCCAGCCGCGCTCCGCGGCGGCCGCGCAGGCGATGATTCACCTGATCGCGATGCAGGAACGCTCCGCGGCGGCCGCGCGATGTCGCGATTCCTTCCGAGAGCATCTCGACGACGGATTCATACTCGGCGCGCGTCAAATCGCGATAGGGATAGGCGCGGCGAACCATGGCGAACAGCTCGTCTTCGTCCCAATCGCCGGCGGCGCAGGCGGCCACGATCTGCTGCGCCAGAATATCCAGCGGCTTCGGCGGAATCTCCAGCGGATCGAGCTCGCCGGCCCGAATGGCGCGCACCAGCGCCGCGCATTCGATCAATTCATCGCGCGTGGTGGCGAACAGCCGCCCTTTGGGCAGCGCTCCCACCCAGTGGCCGGCTCGGCCGATGCGCTGCAAGGCCACTCCGATCGAGCGCGGCGAGCCGATCTGGCATACCAGATCCACGGTTCCGATATCGATGCCTAATTCGAGCGAAGCGGTGGCCACCACCGCGCGCAGCTCGCCGGATTTCAGCCGCTGCTCCGCGGTCAGCCGCAGCTCGCGCGACAAACTCCCGTGGTGAGGAAGCACGGCGTTCTCGCCCAATCGTTCGCCCAAGTGATGCGCCACGCGCTCGGAAAGCCGCCGCGTGTTCACGAACACCAGCGTGGTCCGGTTTTCGCGCGCCAGCTCGGCGATGCGATCGTAAATTTCGCCCCACATTTCGGTGCTCGCCACCGAACTTAATTCGTCGCGGGGGACTTCGACGGCCAGCTCCATTTCGCGCTGGTGGCCCACCTGCACGATGGCCGCCGCGGGACTCAGGAATCGCGCCACCTGCTCGATCGGGCTCACCGTCGCCGACAATCCGATTTTTTGCAGCGTTCTTCCGGCCAGATGCTCCAGCCGCGCAATCGATAATGCAAGATGCGATCCGCGTTTGCTGCCGGCGACCGCGTGAATTTCATCGACGATCAGCGTTTTGACGCTGCGCAGCGTCTTGCGAGGACCCTCCGCGGTGAGCAAGATGTAGAGCGATTCCGGCGTCGTCACCAAAATATGCGGCGGCTCCTTGCCCATCTGCTGGCGCTCGGCGGCGGGCGTATCGCCGGTGCGGACCGCCACGCGAATCGGCGCGAGCGCTACGCCCTCCTCGCGCGCCAGCCGTGCGATTCCGGCCAGCGGTCCTTCAAGGTTTTTGTGGATATCGTTGCTCAACGCCTTTAATGGCGAGACGTAGAGAACTTCCGTGCGGCCGGGGAGCGTTCCCTGGCGAGCTTCGCGAACCAGCCTGTCCAAGGCGATCAGAAACGCGGCCAGAGTTTTGCCCGATCCGGTCGGCGAGGAAATTAGCACGTCGCGGCCCTCGGCGATCAACGGCCAGCCGAGCCTTTGCGGGCCGGTAACGTGAGCGAAGTGCGCGTCGAACCATTTTTGCACCAGCGGATCGAACGGCATAGTTCCATAATAACGGGATAGTTCAGTATCCTAAGGCTTTGAACAATCCGCCCTTCGATAGCGACTATCTGGCTCGGCTGCGCGACGGCGACAGCGAAACGGAGCGGCATTTTGTCGCTCATTTCTCGAACGTCATTCGGCTGTCGCTGCGCTATCGCCTGCGATCCTGGGAGCTGATCGAGGACATCCGGCAGGAGACGTTTCTGCGGGTCCTGAATTTCCTCCGCAACGATGGCCGTCTGGAGCATCCCGAGCGGCTGGGAGCCTACGTGCATTCCGTCTCCATCAACGTGATGATGGAGTTGCTTCGCGCCTCGACGCGTCATCCGCCGATTCCCGCAGACGCCCATAATCTGGTCGACCAGCGCGCCAGCACCGAAGCCAGACTGGTCACGCGGGAACGCAAGGAGCTGGTCAGAGCGGTGTTGGGTGAATTAGCCGAGAAAGATCGTGACATTCTGCGCTCGGTTTTCCTGGAAGAAGGGGATAAAGGCGAAATCTGTGAGCGCTTCGGAGTGGATCGCGACTACCTTAGAGTTCTGGTCCACCGTGCGAAGAACCGTTTCCGCGAAGCGTTTGAGAAGAATGAAATGTCAAAACCCTGAAACGAATTTGAGTGCGAGTTCACTTCAAGATTGTGAGGCCAATGAGACATGGATCATTCGGAAGCGGCCGCAATGAGCGCCGTCGAGCGCTACGTGCTTGGCGATCTTTCGGTTTCCGAGATCGAGGAGTTTGAGCGTCACTTCTTCGATTGTCCTCAGTGCTCGGAGGAGCTGAGGACGATGGCTATGTTTCAGGACAACGCCCGGGCGGTGTTTGCCGGGCAGGATCCGCGGCCCGCCGCCGCCAGCCGGCCCGTGCCGGCGCCAGAAGCACCGCGGGCTAGCTGGTGGACGTTCAAGAGATTCGTTCCGGCGTTCGCCATGTTCGCGATCGCCGCGTTTGGCGGATATGAAGCGGGCGAGCGCCACGCTGCGCCGGCTCCGCAAGCCGTCGCCGAATTTCCGCTGTACGCCGCCGCTCGCGGCCAGGAGACGGTAATCGCTCCACCCTCCGGCGCGAAGTTTTACACCCTTTATATCGATAAGACCTGGGATCGCGATTATGGCGCGTATCGCGCTTCGTTTACCACCGGGGGAGTGGAAAAATTCTCGATGCCGCTGGCCGCGCCGGCGCCCGGCCAGTCGATTCACATCCTGGTTCCGTTGCCGGCGCTTCCTTCCGGACGTTACACGCTGATCGTTTCGGCCGAGGGCGCCGAAGTCGCCCGCTACCCGTTCACGCTGCGCATCGAATAACCTACGACTAAGTGAAAATTCAATTTCTGTACCACGCCGAAGCTGTCGCCGTAGCGGGATCAATCACGCTGCCGGTTCATGAAGCGATGCCCGCGCAGGCCTCCGTCGCGCTGCCGATTCTCGGCGGCCAGGCGTCGGCTTCGGCGGAGAATTTTCGTCATCGCAATTACCTGAAATTCGATCGCGCCGAATCCCACGTTGTCGGCAGCTATAGCGAAAAGGACAAGGCGCACGGCACCCTCGCCTCCACCACCATCGAAGGACTGAACATCATGGACGTGGTCACCTGCGATCGCATCGTCGCGCGCATCACGACCAAACATCCGGGCGATGGCGATGCTGCGTTTATCCCGCTCGGCTCGCGCTTTGAAAATTTGCGCATCGCCGGCCATCGCGTCGAGATCGATCTGGCCACCGATCTTTTCGCCGAGCACGACACCTGGGCCAAGCTGAATCACGCCCATCGGAACAAACCGGCGGTCAAGGCGGAGCTGGACCGGCTCGCCGTGGCGCGCGGTAAAGATGGTAGGATGCATGTGACGCTGGCCCGTTTTCCCGAACAGCTTCCAGGCAGGTTATTGCGTAATGGGCACGGGATCTATGTTCCTCATTTCGGAACCGTGTATCTCGCCGAATATTTCGCGGCTCAATCCACGCACCGGCTATTGATGATGCGCATCGAGCTTGGATGCGCGGTGGAAGGATATTATGGCATCGGCGGATCGGACGGCAACGGCAGCGCGCCGCCTTTGCAATAAGAGAAAGAAATAAGAGATATGCGCGCGCGACTGGCGGTTTCGACGCTGCTGTTGTGGAGCGGTTTTGCCTGCTCGCGGCGCGACTCGCCGGACACGCTGTATCAGAAGTCCACGTCGCTGCTGCATCAAGGGAAGCTCGAAGAAGCGCGCAAAGCGGCGGAGGCGGGCTTCCGCAGGGAGCCGAGCTGGCGCTTCCGCCTGCTCGAAATCGACGTTCTCCTCCAGATTGACGCGCGCCGGGCGCTGGCCGAAATTGCCGCCGCCGGCGATCCCGGCTCGGCGGAGTTCCGGGCCCGGCTCGAAATGGACCGCGGCTGGGCGAACTACCTTATCTCGAATTATGCGGCGGCCGAGGCCGCCCTTAATCGCGCGCGGGAATTTGCCTCCGGCGCGTCAAATCAGGTCGCGGCGGAGATCGATGTCGATCGCGGCATCGTGCTGACCCAACAGGGCAAATTTCCCGCCGCCGAGGCAATCCTCCGCGCCGCGCTGGCGGGCATCGAAGAAGCCGGAGCGTCCTACGTGCGGGTTCGCGCGCTGGGCAGCCTCGGCTGGTTTTTTCTCTACTCGCACCATCCCGACGAGGCGATTTACTGGCTCGAAAGGCAGCGCGATCTGGCGGCGCAAATGGGAGCGGCGCGGCAGGTGGCGAACGCGTTGGGAAATATCGGCTCGGCCTACCACCGCCTGGGCGATTACGAAAGAGCCTTGCCGCTGTTTCGCGAAGCCGAACATCGCTTCGAACAACTGGGAGACCGGCGCCAGCAGCAGGTTTGGCTCGGCAACATCGGCAACGTGCTGCTTGATACCGGAGAATACGCCGCGTCGATTCCCATCTACGCGCGCGCCGCCGCGATTGCGCGCGCCCTGGAGGATCCCTTTTCGGCCGCGGCCTGGGAGGACAATCTGGCCAACGCCTACCTCAAGCTCGGGCAATACGACGAGGCCGAGCGCCATAACAACGAAGCGCTGCGCTTGAAGCAGAGCGTGCATGCGCCGATCGCTTTTCCCCTGGTCAATCGCGCCGGAATTGCCGAAGGGCGGGGGAATTTCGCCGAAGCGGAGAAACTTTATCGCGAGGTCCTCGACGGCCCCTCCGACGATCCGGTGCCGTTGTTGGAAACTGAATCCGGACTGGCCGGCGTGCTGGTCAAGACCGGTCAACTGGCGCGCGCCGACGCGCAGTTCCGCTCCGGCATCGAGCGGGTGGAGCGGCGCAGCGCCAGCCTCGCCCGCGACGATTACAAGCTCTCCTATCTTTCGAGCCTGATCGATTTCTACCAGCGCTACGTCGATTTTCTGGTGGATCGCGGCCAGGTGGAGCGCGCCGCCGAAGTGGCCGAATCGAGCCGCGCGCGCCTGCTTGACGAGCGCTTGAACTCGACCCGCGCCGCCGCCCATCCGGAGACCGTTGCTTCCTTCCGCCAGATCGCCCGCTCCTCGCGCGCCGTCGTCCTTTCTTACTGGCTCGCGCCGAACCGCTCGTTTCTCTGGGTCATCACGCCGGATGCGTTCGAGTTGCACGTTCTGCCGCCCGAAAAAGAGATTGCCCGGCGCGTCCAAAGCTACGGCACATTCCTCGAAAATCTTGGCGACCCGGTGGCCTCCGGGTTGCCCGATGCCCGCCAGCTCTCGGAAATTTTGCTGGGCCCGGTTCGCGAGCGGATCAAGGACGGCGTCCGCCTGCTGATCGCGCCCGGCGGCGCTCTCAATTCGCTCAATTTCGAAACGTTGCCCGATCCTGCTGACCCTTCGCGCTACCTTATCGATCGCGCGACGATCGCCGTCGCCCCGTCGCTGGACGCGCTCGCCGCGGCCCGCCCCAATCCCGCGCGGACCAGCGGGCTGCTGTTGATCGGCGATCCGGAACCCGCCGTTGAGGAGTATCCGCGGCTGCCCAACGCCTCGCGGGAAATGAAATTGATCTCCGGCGTCTTCGGACCCGGTGGTTTGACGGAGCTTGGTGGCGTCCAGGCGAATCCCGCCGCCTATCGCGCCGCCGCGCCGGATCGATATTCCTGGATTCATTTCGCCGCCCACGCGTCGGCCAATCGCGACAATCCGCTCGAATCCGCGCTGATTCTTTCGCGCCATGACGGCGTCTACACGCTTTCGGCGCGAGAGGTGATGGAGATCCCCCTTAATGCCGGTCTGGTGACGCTCTCGGCCTGCCGCGGGGCGGGCGCCAAGACGTATTCAGGCGAGGGATTGGTCGGATTATCGTGGGCGTTTCTCCGCGCCGGCGCTCAGAACGTCATCGCCGGACTATGGGATGTCACCGACACCTCCACCGCGTCGCTCATGGCCGATTTTTATTCGGAGATGATGCGGGGCAGCCCGCCGGCCGATGCGCTCCGCGCCGCCAAGCTGCGCCTGGTCCATTCTAAAAACGCTTACCATAAACCGTTCTACTGGGCGCCCTTCCAGCTTTACGCGCGGGCGGCGTCGAAATCCGCCGTACAGTCTCCACGGGATAGCGCCGGCGCCAACGATCCCTGAAACTGGATCCGGAAAGGGGACCGTAACATGCAAAGGCCGAAACTGACCGTCGTGGCGTGCGTGTTTCTCGCCGGCAGAGTCTTTGCGGCCGAGGACGCCGCGCAAATCCTGAAAGCCGTTGAACAGACGTACCAAAATCTCACGGCCTACGAATTCAAGGGCATCACCTCCTCGGAGACCAGGGTGGGGGGCACGGTTTCGAAAACCGAGACGCAGTTCGCCGTCGCCTTCAAGCCGCCCAATGAATTTCGCATTGAATACGATTATCCGAGCGCCGGGGAATGGATTCGGGCGTCCGACGGAAAGACGCTCTGGAACAAGCGCTCCATCACCAAGGAGTTCACAGAGACGCCAGCCACCGACGACGCGCTGCGGATGCTTGACGGCTCGCCCGTTGCGCAGTTCCAGAACATCACGCACGATGTGCAGAATCCGAAAATCGCCGGATCGGAAGCGGTCACGATCGGCGGCCAGAGCTTCGACTGCTACCTGATTCAGGGCGAATGGAACAGCACCACCGCGTCGGGCAGCGCGCAGACCATTCCGGTAAAACTCTGGATCGACAAGACGCGCCATCTCGTTTTGAAGCAGATCAGCGGGTCCGATGATGGACCGGCCTCGGCCACCTCCAGCGAGAATCAGCGCACGCTTAGCTTTACCGAGGTGCTGGTGAACGGTTCGGTCCCGGACGATCTGTTCCACATCTCGAAAAAATAGGTGCTATTCTGTTGCCCGATGCCGATCTTCGAATATAAATGCCGCCGCTGCGCCAATCAATTTGAGCTGCTGGTATTGCGCAACACCGCCGCGGCTTGCCCGAAATGCGAAAGCCAGGATCTGGAACAGTTGCTGACCGCCTTCGCGGTAAGCTCCGAAGGCATTCGCCAGGCTAATGCGAAAGCGGCCCGCCGCGCCGCCGTGCGCAGCAAGGATTACATCGATAAGAAGGTCGCCGACGCGGAATACGTCAAAAAACACGACGATTAATCATGGGCGCCGTACCCCGGCGTATATTGGATACAGGAGCGCGGGGGTTGTGAGCTTCCGCCTTCGCGCCGTAGCAAGCCATGGCACTTCGAAAAAACAGTGACTCCCGTCCGCAGATTGTTGATGTTTCTCCGGCCGCGGCGATTCCCGGCGGCGAATTCCAGATCCGCGGGAAGGGCTTAGCTCCGTCGGAGAATTCGCGCGTCCGGTTCGGCGACGTCGTGGCGCCGGTGGTCATCGGCTCCGATCATTTTCTGATCGTTCGCGTTCCCGAAAACGCGCAGGCGAGCGAACTGATCGTGGGCAACGGGGACCATTCAAGCGTTCCGTGGACCTGCGGCATAGGCATCCAGGTCGCCGACAGCATCCATCCGGTGGCCAATCCGGTGATCGATCGCTACGGCAATATTTACACCACCTTCAGCGGTTCGCCCGGCCAGAAAACACCCGTATCGATCTATAAAATCGATACGAATTACCGGCCCAAGCCGCTGGTGACGGATCTGATGAACGCCACCGGCCTGGCCTTTGATCCGGCGGGGGTGCTCTATGCGTCCAGCCGGCATGACGGCGTGGTCTATCAGATCTCGCCCGCCGGAAACATGGCGGTATATGTGGAAGGAATGGGCGTCGCCACGGGAATCGTTTTCGATCCGGAGGAAAATCTCTACGTCGGCGACCGCAGCGGCACCATTTTCAAGATCAGCCGCTCGCGGCAGATCTACGTCTTCGCCACGCTGGAGCCGTCCATTGCGGCTTATCATCTGGCCTTCGGCCCGGACGGTTACCTTTACGTTACCGGCCCGACCACGTCGAGCTACGACGCGATCCATCGAATTTCGAGCGACGGCCACGTGGAGTTGTTCTATCGCGGCCTGGGCCGCCCCCAAGGCATGGCCTTCGACGTTCATGGCAACCTGTACGTCGCCGCATCGCTCAGCGGACGGCGTGGCGTGGTGCGCCTTTCGCCGGACGCCCACGCCGAGCTGTTCCTTTCCGGTCCGGCGATCGTGGGGCTGGCGTTTTCCCCGTCGAAGTCCCTGGTGCTGGCCACCCACAACTCTCTTTTCCGCGTGGATGTCGGCATCGAAGGCCGAAGAATTCCTTAATTTCTAACGCGCTGGAGGCGTTATTTTTTCGCGCCGCGCGGCCCTTTCCGCGCACCGCGGCTGGTAAAATAAAAAAAGCGCCACATCTTAGCGTGAACTCGAAGGAGCAATCTTTTGGCTGATCCGCAGGATCCTCGTGACCCGACTCCTCCGCCGCCCGGCGGCCAGCTTCCGCTTGGCGGAGGCGGCGACGGCGGGTCGAAAAATCTGATCCCCATCAACATCGAAGACGAGATGCGGCGGTCCTATCTGGACTACGCCATGAGCGTCATCATCGGGCGCGCCCTGCCCGATGTTCGCGACGGGCTCAAGCCGGTGCATCGCCGCATCCTGTATGGAATGCATGAGCTTGGGCTGCACTACAACCGCCCGACCCGCAAATGCGCCAAAATCACCGGGGATGTCATGGGCAAGTATCACCCGCACGGGAATGCGCCGATTTACGACGCATTGGTGCGCATGGCGCAGCCGTTTTCGCTGCGTTATCCGCTGGTGGACGGGCAGGGAAATTTCGGGTCGGTGGACGGCGATCCGCCGGCGGCCGAGCGGTACACCGAGGCGCGCCTGTCGCGCATTTCCTCCACGCTTTTGGAGGACATCGATAAGGAAACCGTCGATTTCCGGCCGAATTACGATGAAAGCGAGCAGGAACCCGAAGTTCTGCCGGCGCGCGTGCCGAATCTGCTGATCAACGGCAGCGAAGGCATCGCGGTAGGAATGGCCAGCAAGGTTCCGCCGCACAACCTCACCGAAATTATCGACGCCACCATTCTGCTGGTCCAAAATCCCAACACGCATCTGGAGAAGATCGCGCAGATTGTGCAGGGCCCCGATTTCCCGACCGGCGGCCTAATCCTGGGGCGCGACGGCATTCTCGAATATTTCGCCAAGGGCCGCGGCACGGTGAAGATGCGAGCCAAGGCCGCCACCGAGAAAATGGGCAAGGATCGCGAGGCGATCGTCGTCACCGAGATTCCCTACCAGGTCAACAAGGCGCGGCTGGTGGCGCAAATCGCCGAGCTGGTGAACGAGAAAAAAATCGAAGGCATCGCCGACGTGCGCGATGAAAGCGATCGCGATGGCTATCGCGTGGTGATCGAGCTCAAGCGCGGCGAGCAGGCCGAAGTGATTCTGAACAATCTGTACAAGCAGACGCAGATGCAGATCAACTTCGGCGTCATCATGCTGGCCATCGTCAACGGCCAGCCGCGCGAGCTGCCGATCGTGGAGGCGCTCAAACGCTTCATTGATCATCGCATCGACGTGGTGCGGCGGCGGACCGATTATTTATTGCGCAAGGCGCGGGAGCGGGAGCACATTCTGCTCGGCTTCGAGCGCGCCTTGAACAATCTGGACGCGGTGATCGCGCTGATTCGCGCGGCGAAAACGCCGAAGGACGCGCGCGAGGCGCTGATGAATTTCATCACGCCGGCCGAAGCCAGCCAGTACGCCAAGCTGGTGGGCGCGGATGCGCGCGGGCCGCGCTTCACCGAGCGCCAGGCGCAGGCCATCATTGAATTGCAGCTCCAGCGGCTGACCGGAATGGAGCAGCAGAAGATCATCGATGAGCTGGCCGAAATTCAGGGAAGAATCCAGGAATATCTGGAGATCCTGGGATCGGAAAAAGTCCTGCGCTCGGTGATCGTCAAGGAACTGAAGGAAGTGCAGAAGGATTTCGGCGACGCGCGGCGCACGCAGATCGTCGAGGATAGCGGCGAGATCAAGCTGGAAGATCTGGTGCAGATGGAGGACGTGGCGGTGACGGTCACCCGCGGCGGTTATTTGAAGCGCACCGCCGTCGATACCTACCGCCGCCAATCGCGCGGGGGCAAGGGGCGCATCGGCATGTCCACGCGCGCCGAGGATGTGGTCGAGCACCTGATTATCGCCTCCACCCATTCTTATTTGCTCATTTTTACCAATAAAGGACGCGTTTATTGGCTGAAAATCTACGAAATTCCCGATGCCGGCACGGCTTCGAAAGGCAAGCACGCCTCGGGATTGATCCACCTTCAGCCCGACGAGACGCCCACGGCGTTTTTGCCGGTAAAGGAATTCGTCCCGGGAAAGTATATCGTGATGGTGACCAAGAAGGGCACCATCAAGAAATGCGAATTGACCGAGTTCGATAATCCGACCTCGCGCGGCATCATCGCCATCGGTTTGGAGGAGGGCGACGAGCTGCTCGGCGCCCGGCTGACCAATGGGACGGATTATATTTTCCTGGCCTCGCACGACGGCATGGCGTGCCGCTTCGCCGAATCCGATGTGCGCCCCATGGGGCGGCCCGCCTTCGGCGTCCGCGGCATGGAGCTGGAGGAAGGCGATTATCTGGTGGGCATGGAAGTGGTCGGAAAAGAGGGATTGATTTTGTCGATCTCGGAAAACGGCTACGGCAAACGCACGCCGCTTGAGGATTACCGGCTCACCGCGCGCGGGCGCAAGGGCGTCATCAATATGAAGACGACGCCGCGTGTCGGCAAGGTGGTGGCCATCCTTTCGGTGAAGGAAGATTCGGACCTGATGATCATCACCAAGCAGGGTCAGATCATTCGCATCGATTCGGGCGAGATCCGGCAGGCGGGACGCTCTACGCAAGGCGTCCGGCTGGTGAACGTCGAAGCCGGCGACCAGGTCGCCGCGGCGAGCCTGATTCCGGAAACCGAGAACGGGCAGGACGAGCTGCCGCTTCAGTAAATCCCGCTAATATCGCGATTCGCCCTCGCGCCGCCGGAAGGTGGTGACAGTTGCAGAAAGTCGAGCCGTAATCAGGCGACGGCGACCAGCGACTCCGGCGCGCTCACATTCGCGGCCAGCCATCGGCTGAGCTGGGCGATTTGCGCGGCGCCGTCCACGTAACCGCAGACCGGAACTCCGGCAATCTCCTCGGCGTCGGCGGCGCTCGCTGCGCCCGATTCGTGAGAAAGCAGCAGCGCGCAGCGGTCCTC
>Ga0070738_10007311_pt1 | contig 11110 bp, 8 predicted proteins | sample Coa_R2_2_FD_66446 | JGI IMG/M metagenome (GOLD analysis project Ga0070738, IMG submission 66446) | Surface soil microbial communities from Centralia Pennsylvania, which are recovering from an underground coalmine fire - Coalmine... | ecosystem: Environmental > Terrestrial > Soil > Unclassified ... | reverse complement strand
TGTATCGCAAACATTCTTTCAATTGGCAGGGCGGCATGGCTGCGGTGATTGTGCTCGATCGTCGAGGGGCTGATTTTTGTCAATGACGGCTAATGCAGCCCGATGGTTTCTCTGTGCGATCATCGTATGGTTCGATGGTGCTCCAGTGAAATGGCGGCGATCGTGCCACATCCGCGCCAGATCTGCTCCGCTGCCCCCCGTTGTTGGCATGGTTCAACGACTCTGTCCAGTACATGCATCCGGTTCCAGGCAAACCCTCTACCCACCCGTAACCTATGGATCCGTGTCAACCTGACGGGTAGATTGCTACGGTAAATAAATCGTTTTCAACAAATGTCATGAATGCAGAGCAATTGGGGAATCTGCGTGAATATTGTCGAGATGAGGCAGCCTTTGAGGCATTGCAGCAGTTTCTTCGTGACATCCAACAGCAGTATCAGCAGAGCGAACGATTGCTGGCATCGGCACAGCAGGAAAGTAAGGCCCATTCCCAACAAATTCTGTTTCAAGCCTCGCTGCTCGACCAGGTCTCTCACGCCGTGGTAGCGACCGATCAACAGGGTCGAATTACCTACTGGAATCGCCAGGCGGAGTGTCTCTATCAATGGCAAGCGTCCGAGGCAACCGGCAAGAATATTTACGCACTGCTCGTTCGCGAAAATGGCCAAAAATTGGCGCGCAAGATTCTGGCCCGAACGCTGAAGTCGGCGCGGTGGCGAGGCGAACTATTGTTGCAGCGTAAAGATGGCAGCCAGTTTTGGGCCGACGTGACGAATGCGTTGCTACAAGATCAATCGGGACAGCCAGCTGGCTTTGTCGGTATTGCAGTTGATATTACTGAACGGAAGCAAGCACAGGCCCTGCTAGAGATGCAGGCAGAAACCCTACAGGCGCAGACTCAACTGCTCGATTTAGCAGGCGATGCCATTATCACATACAGCCTGAATGGCGCGATCACGTTTTGGAACCGGGGCGCAGCATCACTTTACGGCTGGAAAAACATCGAGGCGCTGGGACAAAATATCCACATGCTGCTGAAAACCCAGTTTCCTCGACTGCCCCACGCGCGATCGCTCAAGCAGATCAAGGCGCATTTACAGCAGCATGGACGCTGGGAAGGTGAACTGATCCAGACAACGCGGGACGGCACCGCGATCGTGGTTAGCAGCCGTTGGGCATTGCAGCGTGATGTCCACGGGCGTCCGCTGGCCATCCTGGAGATCAACACCGATATCACTCAGCGCAAGCAGGCTGAAGCCGCACTGAAAGCCGCCCACGATCGCCTGGAGGCCACGGTAGCACAGCGCACCGAAGAACTGGCACAGGCTAATGCGGCCTTGCGGGCTGAGATCGCCGATCGCTGTCAGGCCGAAGTCGCGATGTTACAGGCTGAAGCAAAGTACCGCAGTATTTTTGAGAATGCGATCGAAGGCATTTTTCAAACCACAGCAGAAGGTCGCTATTTAAGTGCCAATCCAGCGTTGGCACAACTTTACGGGTATGCCTCGCCCGACGATCTCATCATGACGCTCACCGATGTGCGGCATCAGCTCTACGTGGATCCCCATCGACGCGATGAGTTCATCCGGCTGGTTCAACTGCAGGGTACGGTCGCGAAGTTTGAGTCTGAAGTCTACCGCAAGGACGGCCAGACCATCTGGGTATCCGAGAATGCGCGCGCTGTGTATAGTGCAGACGGTCATTTGCTTTACTACGAGGGCACGGCAGAGGACATTACCGATCGCAAACAGCGTGAAGCGGAACGCCAGCAAGCCGCCATTGCGCTACAGCAGAGCGAAGCCCGCTATCGGGCCGTCGTCGAAGACCAAACAGACATGATCAGCCGATTCTTACCGGACGGCACGCTCACGTTTGTCAACGATGCGTATTGTCGGTGCTATGGGAAAACCCGCGATGAGCTAATCGGGCAGAACTTGCTGCGGCTGCTGCCAGAGGACTGTCACGAAAAGGTACAGCAGAAGATTGCGGCGCTCAGCCGTGCGTGTCCGGCGTTGACCTCTGACCAGCGCCTGGTGACCGCTGAGGGCGAAGTGCGCTGGCAACAGTGGACCGATCGCATGATCTTTGACAGTCAAGGCAATTTTGTGGAGTTTCAGGCAACGGGACGAGACATTACGGAGCAAAAGAAAGCCGAGCAGGCGTTACGGCAGAGTGAAGCTGAAAACCGCGCTCTGCTGGATGTGATTCCCGATATATTGTTCCGCATCCGCCGAGATGGTACCTATCTTGACCTCAAGGCCGACAAGACCACGGATCAGTCCTTTCCCGACAACCAGCTAGTTGGACGGAACGTTCAGGATCATTTGCCCCCCGACCTGGCACAGCAACGGTTGGAATGTATTGAACGGACGCTCCAAATGGGCACAACCCAAACGGTTGAGTATCAGATTGTCGTCAATGGGGTTGTGCGAGAGCAGGAAACGCGGATGGTGGTCTGCGGTGAAGATGAGGTGCTGGCGATCGAGCGCGATATCACCGAACGCAAGCGCACTGAAACCCAGCTCCGCCAGCAATCGGAGCGCGATCAACTCCTGGGCGCGATCGCGCTCCGGATCCGGCAATCGCTCAACCTGGAGGAGATTCTCTACCGTACAGTCGCCGAAGTGCGGCAATCTTTAAACACCGATCGCGTCTTGATTTACCAATTTGATGCGGCCAATTCTGGTGTCCTGGTTGCCGATTCGGTGGCACCCGCATGGGATATTCACATCGAAGCCAATCTCCACCAGAACTGGTATCGCGACGGCAACGCGATCTATGAGCACGGTAAAACGGCTGTTGTTAACGATATCAACCAGTTGGATTTGCCGCCCGATTACCGCGAAATTATGGAACGGCTGGATGTGAAAGCAAAGCTCGTTGTCCCGATTATTCAGGGAGAACAGCTCTGGGGCGTCCTCGCTGTGCATCATTGTGCGGATGCGCGTCAGTGGCAGCAGTTGGAAGTTGATTTGTTGGAGCAACTGGCAACACAGGTCGCGATCGCAATCCAACAGGCGCAGTTGTTTAGTCAGGTACAACAGCAGGCCCAGCGCGAACAACTGCTCAACCAAATCAGCCAGACCCTCAACTCCAGCCTGGATGCAGACTACATTTTGCAGGAAATCGCCAATCTCACAGGCGAGGGGTTTGATGTCGATCGCGTACTGATCTTGACCATTGGTGAAGAGGTTCAGGTGCGCAATGAGTGGCGTGCCACCGACCAGGTCGTTTCGCAGCTCAGCTTTCGCCTGCCGCTGGCGGAATGGCCCGATCTCCTAGACCCCAAATCAACCTTCTACCAGCGCCGCTTTTTCCACGCGCCCGATTACAGCCAGGAACCATCGACCGCAATCCGCAAGTTACAAATTGAACAGGCACAGGTGCGATCGGTGCTGGCATCCCCCATTCTCATTCGGGGGCAGTTGTTTGGCTCGATCGCGCTCCAGACAACCACGTGCTACCGCACCTTTACGGATGAAGAGATTCAGTTGCTCCAGCGGATTGCCGATCAAAGCGCTGTAGCGATCGCCAACGCACAAAGCTTTGAGCGGTTAGAACACCTTGTAAAAGAGCGGACTCAAGAGCTGGAACACGAAAAGCGGGTTTCGGAAACGGCCAACCGCGCCAAGAGCGAGTTTTTAGCCACTATGAGCCACGAGCTTCGCACGCCGCTCAACGCGATTCTAGGCTTATCACAGCTATTGCAGCAGCAAATCTTTGGATCGCTCAATCCAAAGCAGGCAGAATACGTCCGCCATATTCACAGCAGTGGCGATCATCTGCTGCTGTTGATCAATGACATTTTAGACCTGGCCAAAGTAGAAGCTGGCCGCGAAACGTTAGAGCTAGTGGCAGTCGATGCGTTAGAGCTTTGCAATTCCTGTCTCAGCCTGGTACGCGAGCAAACCTACGATCGAGACTTGCAGTTGATCAGCCAATTTGACCCCGCTGTGAGCGTTTGCACAGCAGACGAACGCCGCCTCAAACAAATTTTGATTAACCTGCTGTCGAATGCCATCAAATTTACACCGTCGGGTACGGTGTCGCTGATTGTGGAAAAGCGGCCCAACGGCGTTGCGTTTACGGTTGCCGACACAGGCATTGGCATTCCCGCTGAGCAACTGCCGCTCCTCTTCAAGCCGTTCTCACAGCTTGATAGCCAGCTTAACCGCCAGTACGCGGGGACTGGCCTCGGGCTGGCCTTGTCGCGCGACCTGGCGCGGCTGCACGGTGGCGACATCACCGTAACCTCGATCGCGGGTGCCGGGAGCCAGTTTACCCTCTTTTTGCCCGATCCTCAGACCGATCCGTTACAGGATCCCGCGGTGCCATCCCCATCGTCAGACCCCCATGAATTCTGCGCGCAGGTTCTGCAACCAAGGCGTATCTTGATTGTGGAAGATGACCACTGTAGCGCGATCCTTTTACGTGACTACCTACAAGCCGTTGGGCATCAGGTCGAACATCTGATCGACGATCGCCAGTTTTTAGACGTTGTTAACCGCTGGTTCCCACACTTAATCTTACTGGATGTCCAGTTGACCAGTGGACGGACAGGATTAGATCTGCTGACCGAACTTCGTGCACAGCCAAGCCTGCAACACATTCCCGTTGTCATGGTGACAGCGATGGCGATGGCTGGCGACCGCGAAAAATTTGTCGCTGCTGGAGCGAACGATTATCTCAGCAAACCCTTAACGATCGCCCAGTTGGAACTGCTGTTAATGCGTTACCTGTAAGCGATTGATCAAGGCCACGATCGCTGGGGATCGGCGGCTGGCCAAGCACGAATGTTGGTAGTCGGGGCATCCAGCACCCTCGGCAGGCAACAAGACGGCGGTTATCGCTTTGCTCAGCCAGCTTAGGACAGGGACAATCGCTGGATTGCCGATGCTGGATAGGCTGGCTGACTCGCCGCCGCCATCCTGACTCTGACTACGGCTATACCCAGGTGTATTTAGGGCACTCTACGCACAGCGTTATGTATTTGTGTTATGAAGTTCAGCCCTGGAATTCGGAATTTTTGGGTGCAGCTTGGGAATGTCCTGCTTACCCCTGCATTTATCACCGTAATCTGTATGCTGTGGATCGGATGGCAAGCCCTCTTTGGTGGACTGCTCCTCAGCGCTGTCGTCGTTTCTCTGTACCTGCATAAAGTCAAAACAAAAATGTTGGGCAGGCTGTCGCACGGAACCACGATTCAGCCCGCCGTCACCAGTGACTTTCCCCATATTGATTCAGCCTGGTTGCAACAGCAGACGACCTTGCTAGAGTCGCTCGGCTTTGTCCATCTTGCCGATTACAGCCCGAATATCGAATCGACGCAAAGTTTTGGACGTTGCTTTGCCCATCCACAGCACTGTTGCTTTGCCGAAATTGGACAGCTCCGTGCTGGCAAAAACCACGCGACCATCACCCACGCCGTTATTGCTAGTGTGTTCGACCAGGACTGGAAATTAGCTCATATCAACCGTTCCACTCGATCGACCGATAGTATTTCCTACATGTGGCGGCATCCCAAAGGAATTCGCGTATTCGCACCGACGACCACTCTGGATATACTGCTCCAGCGTCATCTAGAGTTTCGCCAGAAAATGCTGCTGGATCTGGGTCTGACGGTTTCCACCGATATCTCCTGGTGCACTTACCTGGATCTAGAGGATCAGAGCGCGAAATACCGTCACGCAACCATCAAACGTAAGCCCCTCCTCATCGCCATGCTCGAAGCGACCTGGTTTGAGCTGAATCCCAAATCCGAGTGGCTGGGTGACTATCCCAGGCTGGCCGCAAGACGATCGCGCGATCGCTAAAACAGCGTCCGATGCGCACCGTCCCTGGTGGCGTTGTTCAGACCGCTTCGGGTACGGCATCGACTGCGACAGTTAGTTTCGGTGGGCTTTCTGGCTGACCGCCGCCACATGTCGAACGGCAACGGCACTGGAGTCATGGGCCGCACGAACGGTTGCGGTGAACGCGCCACGCGCGCCCGATAGCAACCGTCCCCCGTCAGCCTTCATACTCGCTATCAATCTCAATTTCTAGAGTTTCTTCATCAATCCGCACATAGAGAATGTTGGGTCGGCAGCACACCTGACAATCTTCCACATAGGATTGCTGACTGCCGGCACTTATATCCACAAACGTGGTGTTTTCCTCACCGCAGTAAGCGCAGTAATATTCCGCCGTATTTTGCATCGATCGCCCTCTATTCCTGTCCCAACACCCAACATTCCAACCCCGCTATCCTATCCTCGTATCGTCTCACTCACTGGCTGGAAATGGTCCTTTGCGCTGGCAAGATGTTTGAGCAGCGTTGCTTGCGGTAGTGGCCCCTGCAAATGACTCCAGGGCAGCGTTTGATCGAGCGGCCAATCTCTATAGACATAGAACTCCAGATCGGGTAATTTGCCCCGCAACTCCTTAAAAGCGCGACGATAGCTGCCCAGGGAATCGCCATAGTGACGCGTCAGTTCCAGAAAATGAGAGAGGCGACGATCGCCCCTCGACAGCAGTGTTTGAATCACTGACCAGTTGTAGCTTTCGGGACGAAACTCAATGCCCTGCGGACGCAATTGTTTTTGTAGCCATTGCAGCCGCTTTTCCGACTTTGCATTCACGCCAAACCATTGAAAGGGCGTGTGGGCTTTGGGCACAAAGGTGCTGCAACCGAATGTCAGACGCAATCCAGGCACGGTTTTCTTAATGTCCCGGAGCATCGCGACCGTTTGATCCAGATCGTCTGATTCCTCACCCGGCACACCGACCATGCCGTAAAGTTTAAGATTGCTCAGCCCACCGGCTTTGGCGTTGATTGCAGCCTGGATAATTTCGTCGTTGGTCAGCTTTTTATTGATGATCTGGCGCAGGCGATCGCTCCCACTTTCCACGGCGATCGTGATGGAGCGAGTGTCATGCTTAACGAGCGTTTCTGCCAGTTTGGGCGTGACAGTGTTCGTCCGCACGGAGGCAATACTCAGCCGCACCGCATCGAACTCAGGACGATTGAGGTAGTCCAGCAGCGTCTCAAATTCAGGGTGTTGGGTGACAGACGCGCCCAGCAGACCGAGGCGATCGGTCACGGTAAGTCCCTGGGCGATCGCGGGAATCAGCGACTCCTCTATACTGGCCGTCCGAAATGGTAGCGTCAGGTAGCTGGCGAGACAAAAGCGGCACATCTCCGGGCAACTCCGCACCACTTCGATCATGTAGATGTTTTCCCACGCCGCTTTCTCGGTGACGACGGTGGAGGCAGAAAGCGTATTCCCACGATAGGTCTGCTTCTCGATTTGCGCGGGCATGCCTGCATCAACGGGTGTGATGGACTGTACTGCCCCGTCTGCCTCGTCATACGTCACCACATAAAGACTCGGCACGTAGACTCCCGGCACCTGGGCAAGATGGCGCAGTTGGGTGGCGCGATCGGCATGGCGTACGGCTCGATAGGCTGTGATGAACTCGCCCAGCAATAGCTCCCCATCACCCAGCAAAATCACGTCAAAGAAATCCGCAAACGGCTCTGGATTGGCAGTCAGAACGGGGCCACCCCCAAATACCAGCGGATGAGCCTGCGATCGCATCGTTGCCCGAATCGGCACATCGAGCGACTCCAGCAAACCTAACACATTCACATAATCCAGTTCCCAGGAGAGCGAAAAGCCCAGCAGTTCCGGCTCCGCCGGTAATGACTCCTGAGCATCGGTAAACAGGCGACTTACCTGCACATCCGTACGCGACGCCAGCGTTGCCCACACGACCTGATACCCAAGACTCGTAATGCCAACGCTGTATTCATTGGGAAAGGCAAAGATGATGGGCACCGCATCAGCAGTGGCCGTTGCCGGGGTAAACAGTAGACGTTCAGCCGCGAAAGGGGAAATCATGCATCTGACAAAGAAGGACGTAGACGGTTAAAGCCTACCCTTGTTGTAGCGCTTCTTGGCTTCAGATGGATGGTTTGGCACGAGCTACAGGGATTTGGCAACGCTCAGGTTAAACGATATTAACTGCTTTAAGAGCCTACCATTCTGTACTTCCTACAAACACGGTCGCACCACTGCTGAGACTTGAATCCATGCTGGTATCTACGATTGCGGTGGCAAAGTCTTCAATACTGGGTAAGGTTCCCGCTTGTTCGCGTCGTTCGTCAATTAATCCACGCTTTGACCGTTCCATCAGTTTTGGAGTGATAGTGTCTTCGATTAAATCACCACTGACAACTGCAAGGCGTCCAGGCTTTTTGAAGTTGTATACTGCTCGATAGAAGACGACTCTCTGGAGAAAAGCCGATGAATGACATTGAGCAAAACAAGCAAGTCATCCAGAACTTCATCCAAGTGGTTTGGAACGGTCGCAATCTCTCGGCATTGAAAGATTTCTGGGCGGAAGATTGTGTCAACCATGCGATGCCAGGAACAGACAATCGCGGCCTTGATGCGCTGCGGGTCTATCATGATTCATTCTTCGATGATTTTTTCTCCGCCTTTCCCGACATTCAGATCGAGATCATGCAGCAGGTTGCGGAAGGCGATCGCATTGCGACATATATCATCAGTCAGGGCACACACAGTGGCGTGTTTTATGGTGTTCCCCCCACAGGCAAGCACGTCTCGACATCGGTGATCCGTATCGATCGGGTTCAAGATGGAAAGATTACAGAGCATTGGTCAGTGTCCGATGCAGCCGGTCTGATGCAGCAAATTCAATCTTGAGCGACTAACGAACTAAACAGGTGCCAGGTTGCTACGCATTGAAACTTCTTGGTCGATCCTTTGCCGGCAATGGTTTTAGGGATGAGATGTGCTGTTCCGATGGATAGCAGGTTACCCGTATTGGGATGATGGAAAAACCTGAAGGACTATCACTTGCCTGGTACTCGTCAAACAAAATAATCGGTGATGACAGCAGGACAGCGCCCATGCCTATCGATAAAGCGAACGCCCGGACAAGTAAACTATTCGATTTTATTTAATCTGTGATCCTAAGCGCGATAGGCATGAAGCGATTGAAAGCTGCTGCTAATGGCTGCACCCATGACTTTCATAAACGTATTGCGAAGTCCGACAGCTAACGGATGCTTCAGTTCACCCATCTTGCCGGATCGCAAGGACTGCTCAACGATCGCCTTTGTGCGGGGAAAACGCAGAGATTCATACTGTTGAAATGCCGCCACCGGATCGGGATTTGCTTTCAGGCATTTTGCTATAACGTACGCATCTTCCAACGCTGTGCAGGCCCCCTGGCCCATGGTTGGTAGCATCGGATGAGCAGCGTCACCCAGCAGCGTGACATTGCCCAGGCTCCAGGGACGGGTCGGCGGGCGATCGTACAGATCCGTCGTAATGATCTGCGATTCGTCCGTTGCCGTAATCAATTCAGGAATGCTGCTGAACCAATCCCGGAACAGGTTCTCTAACGCTTGCTTACGCTTGGTCGCGGCATCGGGCTGGTTTGCTGGTGCCGTTGCTGCAACATACCAGTACATCTTTCCCTGGCCGAGCATCATAAACCCGCCGCCTTTACCGCCACCGAGGTATTCGTGGATATACCCTGGTCGATAGCTTTTGGGAATGAACTCGGTTAACCCGCGCCAGGTTTTGAAGTTGCGATAGGTTGGTGGCACATCCCCGAACAGTGCAGCCCTGACGCGCGATCGTAATCCATCCGCACCAATCAAGGCATCGCCTTCCGCCTGTGCTCCTGATGTGAAATAGGCATGTATGCGATCGCCCTGACACTCAAATCGTTCAAAGGTCTCGCCCAAGATGAACTTCTCGGTGGGCACATTTTGCTACAACAAACGATGCAATTCGGCTCGATGAATGCCCACAACACGCAATTCAAATCCATCAACCGACACATTCACTAATTCCTTTCCATGCTGCGAACAGAATTGGTAGTTTGTGATGGGACAGCCAACGTTGATCGCGTCTTCCAGCAAGCCTAAGTTTTTCATGATATGGGTAGCGTTTGCCCACAGCGCAACGCCAGCGCCAACTTCTCGTAGTGCTTTCGTTCGCTCATAGACAACAGGCTCAAACCCCTGACGACTTAGAGCAAGCGCAGTGGCGGCTCCTCCAATACCACCTCCGACCAGGATGATTCGCGTCACGATCCGCTCCTTTGTCGACCGACTTGTCAGTTGATTGTTCTCGATTGAACCAGGTTTGCACGCGCCTGTCAACTGACTATTCAGTTGGTTGGAGGTATCATGGACGTTGAATTTCTTCAGTTCTGAGATGGCTGTGGCACAACCAAAAGCGACGAGAGATAAGCAGACTAAACCCGTTCGAGACGCAGCAGCGACCCAGGCCGTGATTTTAGCGGCTGCGGAAGAAGAGTTTGCCCAAAATGGGTTTACGGCGACTAGAACGGAAGCGATCGCCGCCAAAACCAGGGTGGCGAAGTCGATGATTTACTACTACTTCAAAGATAAAGCGGGACTGTACCGAGCGGTCTTGGCTCAATCCCACGCAGACCTTTTAGCAACAGTTCAAAAATTAGAGCTAGAGCAATTGTCTCCTGAAGTCGCCCTGGAGCAATTTTTGAGAGCATTGCTGGACTGTGTATCGCGTAATCCAAGACTGCCCACAATCATGTTTTACGAAGCCGTGCAAAATCAAGGAACGTTCTACAAAGAAAGTAGCTCCGTAAATATTGATGCTGTTTTGATTGCAATTCTGGAGCGAGGTGTGACAGCAGGCGTATTTCGTTCACTCGATCCATTTCAGACGGCGATCAATATTATGGGAACTTGCTTGTTCTATTTTGTTGGCGCGGGCAACATCAAGCAGTTTCCACAGGGTAAACGACTTTTGAGCAAAGCCATGCTGGAGCAGCATACGCAAGAAGCGATCGCGCTCATCCTGGCCGGTGTGCGACCATCCTGACTCCAGGAGAACGTAGCGGCGTATCGAGGCGATGACAGTAACGCGGAATTGCGTTGGAGCCGACAAACCCCGTTAGCCCGATGACCGATTTCAGCCTCGATCGGATGCTGTTGGCAAATGTGCTACACGCACTACAAAAGATGACATATTCTAGATTTTATTCCTGTCCGTCAGGGGCATCTAACCTATGTCAGTCCATACCCAGCCAATCAATCCAGTCC
>Ga0070738_10007309_pt1 | contig 11112 bp, 6 predicted proteins | sample Coa_R2_2_FD_66446 | JGI IMG/M metagenome (GOLD analysis project Ga0070738, IMG submission 66446) | Surface soil microbial communities from Centralia Pennsylvania, which are recovering from an underground coalmine fire - Coalmine... | ecosystem: Environmental > Terrestrial > Soil > Unclassified ... | reverse complement strand
TGGCCAACGGGTCAACAAATTCGGGAGACATCGGATGGACCTCCGTGATCGGGAAACCAAAACCACCCCAGTCAAAGAGGTTACAGTAATTACGACCGCATGTTCAAAGGGGTAGCTGGAAAGCCTGACCTACGTGAGCTCGAGGAGGGTTCGTGACCGTTGCATCCCACTCGGCCAGCCCGGACCTCGAACCGGCGCCGGCGCCCCGGAAACGCCCGCTCCGCGCGGGCTTCGAGCTGTTCCTCATCAGCTTCCTGATCTTGTTCCTGGAGCTGGCGTGCATCCGATGGTTCGGCAGCACGGTGATCTTCCTGACGTTCTTCACCAACATCGTGCTGATGGCCTGCTTCCTCGGGGTCTCGGTCGGCTGCCTGGCCGCGTCGCGGCGCGGGTCGTGGATTCACCTGCTGGTCCCCCTGGCCATCGTGGCCGCGGCGTCGGCGTACGGATTCCTGCGGATCTACAACGCCTTCAGCCAGGTGATGATCGACGTCGGTTCGCAGCAGTCGCCACAGTTGATCTACTTCGGGACCGATGCGCGGATCAAGGATCCATCCAAGTGGGTTGTGCCGATCGAGGTCCTGGCCGGCTACTTCTTCGTGCTGATCGCGCTGATGTTCGTCGGGCTTGGCCAGGAGATGGGCCGGCGGTTCGCCGCGATCGAGGACCGGCTGCTGGCCTATACGGCGGACATCCTCGGCAGCCTCTCGGGCATCGTGGCCTTCGGCGTGATGTCCTGGTACCGGGTACCGGCGACGGTCTGGTTCGCGATCGCGCTGGCGATCGGGGTCGGTTTCGTCCCGCGCTGGCGCTGGATTCATGCCCTGGGCGGACTGGCCGCGCTCGGTGCCATCGCGCTGGCGGACTGGCCGTGGAATGCGCCGGGCGTCGAGCAGGTCATCTGGTCCCCCTACTATCAAATCCGGTTCAAGCCGCGCTACCTCTCGATCGACGTCAACAACCTCGGGCACCAGGGGATGGTGGAGAGCGGCCAGGGAGGACCGGCCGAGCGCCGCGACCGGCTCGGGCCGGTGATCCGCAGGCCGACCACCGGGCCAGGAGAGGGACCGGCGTATCGGCTGCCGTACCTGCTCAACCGCGACGCGGGGGGGCAGCCGTTCCGGGACGTGCTGATCATCGGCGCCGGCTCGGGCAATGATGTGGCCGCCGCCCTCGCGCACGGCGTCCAGCACGTCGACGCCGTCGAGATCGACGCGGTGATCAATGAGCTGGGGCGGTTGCACCACCCCAACCAGCCCTACAGCGACCCGCGCGTCACGATCCATCTCGACGACGGGCGGAGCTTCGTCCGCAAGACCACGGCTCAGTACGACCTGATCAGCTATGCCCTCGTCGATTCGCTCGCCTTGCACTCGAGCTATTCGAGCATCCGCCTCGAGAGCTTCCTGTTCACCGAGCAGGCGCTGCGCGACGTCAAGGCCAAGCTCAAGCCCGGTGGCGTCTTCGCGATGTACAACTTCTACCGGCAGGGCTGGGTGGTGGGCCGGCTGGTGGAGCTGGTCGAAAGGGTCTTCGGCTCCCGACCGATCGTGATCTCGATGCCCTATCAAGAGCGGATCGCCCCCAGCAACAACCAGCGCGATTTCATCACGTTCCTCCTGGTCGGCAACGGGGAGTCCACGGTGGTCGATGCGATCCGCGCCCGCCTCGCGGCCGCGCCGTTCTTCTGGCTCAACCACCAGCCCCGATTCAATGAGCCGATCAACGGCTTCGGCCCGGCGCCTCCGGATGTGCCGGGCACCTCGCGTGGTGAGTTCATGAAGATCGGACCGGCCGAGGTCGACCTGGCGGGCATCGGCCCGCTGCCGACCGACGACTGGCCGTTCCTGTACCTCCGCGAGCCGGCCGTCCCCGCGCTGAACCTCCGCGGGATTGCGATCGTCGCGGCGCTCTCGCTCCTGATCCTGTTCGCGTTCGCGCCGCTGCGGCGGGTGCGGCCCAATGGCCAGATGTTCTTCCTCGGCGCCGGCTTCATGCTGCTGGAGACCAAGGGGGTGGTGCACATGGCCTTGCTCTTCGGCGGGACCTGGATGGTCAACTCGATCGTCTTCTTCGCGATCCTGGTCATGATCCTGCTGAGCAACCTGTACGTCCTGGCGGTCCGGCCGCATCGCCTCGGGGCCTATTACGCCCTCCTGCTGATCACGTTGGGGATCAACGCGGCCGTGCCGATGGACAGCTATCTCGCGCTGCCGGGGGCGAGCAAGGTCGTGGCGTCGTGTGCGGTCGTCTACCTGCCGGTGTTCTTCGCGGGGATCATCTTCGCGACCGCGTTCCGATCCAGCCGGCAGCCGGACGTCGATTTCGGCTCGAACATCGGCGGGATCATCCTGGGAGGGCTGAGCGAGTATCTCTCACTGGTCGTCGGGTTCAACCATCTGCTGTGGATCGCGATCGGATACTACGCGCTCTCGGCACTCCTGCGGCCGAAGGTCGCGGCGGCCGGAGACGCCTGAAAGGGCCAGGGGGAGCCGATGCGTGCGCTGTCGGATCCGCCGCTGCATTCGTGGGACCTGGACGCAGCCCAGGCGCGGGCGCTGCAAGCGGAGCTGGCCGCGCGGGTGGACACGTCCCGGCGGCTCCGTCCCTACGAGACCGTGGCGGGCGCCGACGTCTCCTACAACAAATGGAGTCCCACGCTCCACGCCGCGGTGGTCGTGCTCCGCGCCGGCACCCTCGAGCCGATCGAGCGCGCGGGGGTGGTGGCCGAGGCCCGATTCCCCTACGTCCCGGGCCTGCTGAGCTTCCGCGAAGCCCCCGCGGTGATCGCAGCCTTCGGCAAGCTCACGGTGCGGCCGGATGTGTTGATCTGCGACGGCCAGGGGATTGCCCATCCGCGCCGCCTCGGGCTGGCCTGCCATCTCGGCCTCTGGCTGGGAATCCCCACGATCGGCTGCGCCAAGTCCTGGCTCTTTGGCCAGTACCAGGAGCCGGGATCGGAGCGCGGGGACTGGACCCCTCTGACCGACGGCGATGAGACGATCGGCGCCGTCTTGAGGAGCCGGTCCCGGGTCCAGCCACTGTTCGTCTCGCCGGGGCATCTCTGCGACCTGGACGGGGCGATCGCCGCTGTCCTGGCCTCGACTTCGAAATTCCGGTTGCCGGAAACGACCCGCCTGGCCCACAATTATGTCAATGAGCTGAGGCGTGGGGCCGGCGAGTAGACGACCGGCGGCTCCTGGGACTGGGGTCGATTTCGATCGGATCGGCGCCGACCGTGCTTCTGCGGCAGAGCATGGCCCCGGTCATCGGATGACTGCCGGAGCCAAATCTGAGATAATCGCCCAGGTTGGCCATTACCCCGGCAGATAACATGCGCCTGTAGGACGGCTCTCCCGAGCCGTCGGGACGGGTCTGGAGACCCGTCCTACCTGAGGATCGTTCCGGCCGGGGTAATACGATTGCGGATCCTTCCGAGGGTCGGAGCCATGTTGAGGATTGGCCGGAATACGGATCAGGCTGGCCGTGTTCTCTCCCGGCGGTCGTTCCTGCGCATCGGGGCCATCGGCCCCCTGGGCCTGACGCTCGCCGATTACCTGGCGATCCGCGCCGCGGGGCGTCCGACCGATGCCCGAGCTCGATCGGTCATCCTGCTCTGGCTCTGGGGGGCACCGAGCCACCTCGACACCTTCGACATGAAGCCCGATGCACCGATCGAGTATCGGGGGCCGTTCGTGCCGATCGCGACGAGCGTCCCCGGCCTGAGGATCTGCGAGCTGCTGCCGGGGTTGGCGCGATGTGCCGACAAGTTCTCCCTGGTGCGGACGATGCACCACGATGAGGTGGACCACGGCATCGCCGGGACGATGGGACTGACGGGGAGCCGGGTCGGGGCGCAGGGGCTTGGCGGTGCGAGCGTGGCGGGCGCCGAGCGGCCCAGCACCGGCGCGATCGTCGGCCGGTTGCACCGGAGCCGGCCTGGATCCTGGCCGCCCTACGTCATCCTGGGCGACCCCTTGCATCAGGGGAAGAAACGGGTCATCGGCGAGGGAGGCGGCACCCTCGGCGCGGCGTACGACCCACTCCGCCTGCACTACGAGCCCGGGGCCGGCGTGCGGCTGCCCGATGCCCAGTTGCCCGAGAGCCTCACCGCCGCGCGGCTCGAAGCCCGCTGGGACCTCCGCCACCACCTCGACCAGGATCGCGCGTCGCAGGGTCCCTCCGCGGCGAAGCTCGCGAGCCACTACGAGCTCGCCCACACCTTGATCGCCTCGCGCCAGGGCCTCTCGGCCCTCGACCTCGAGCGGGAGCCGGCCGCGGTGCGCCGGCGCTACGGATCGCACCGCTTCGGCCAGTGCTGCCTGATCGCCCGCCGCCTGGTCGAGGCGGGCCAGCCGTTCGTCCAGGTCAACTGGAGCAGCCACGTCGAGCCGATCGAGGATAGCGGCGACGGCGGCTGGGATATGCACGACCGCTACTTCGCGATCATGCAGGATACGCACGGCTGGATGCTCGACCGGGCACTCTCCGCCTTGCTCGAGGACCTGGACCGGCGGGGCCTGCTCGAGACGACGATGGTCGTCGCCCTGGGCGAGTTCGGCCGTTCGCCCAAGATCAACGACCGCGCGGGCCGCGAGCATCACAGCCAGTGCTACACGGCACTGGTCGCAGGGGGCGGAGTCCAGGGCGGCCGGGTCATCGGCACCTCGGACCAGCGCGGCGAGCACCCCGTCGACCGCCACTTCAGCCCGGCCGACCTCGGGGCCACGATCCTCGCCGCCCTGGGCATCGGCACCGCCGACCTGACCGCGATCAATCTCACCCCCGAGGGCCGGGCCATCGAGGATCTTTTCTAGTGTCTCTGGCCAAGAGTTCTGCAAGGAATTGGGATGGGCCGCGGATTTGCGCGGATGCACGCGGATCAGAACGGAACAGAGTTCGATCCGCGTGCATCCGCGCAAATCCGCGGCGAGAGGACTCTCAGGGAACCAGTGTCTTGATTTCTCGCATGACTTTTGGCCAGAGACGCTAGCGGATGACGTCTGGCGCCTTCGGCGGGCAGGCAATCGATGAAATCATTATTGTATAATATATTTATATGCATGGCGATTTCGGCGATTTCCTGGGCAGTGACGGTGCTGCCTCGGGATCCGCCCATCCGCCTGACCGGCGACGGTCTCGACAAGCGGCGCCCGTGCTGGTCCTCCGACGGCCAGCACCTGGCCTTTGCCCGTCATGAGTCGGACGGGGTCCACATCTGGCAATACGTGTGGGAGCCCGGAGCGGCCGGTCCGCCGCGCCGGCTGGTGGCCGATTACGACGAGCCGCACTTCGACGCGACCTTCGCGCCCGATGGGACCCGGCTGCTTCTGACGGCGGTGCGCTTCATCGGCACCCAGGGGAACCTGGACATCCTCGGAGTCAACGCCGACGGCTCCGGCCGGAAGCCGGTCGTGGCCGAGGAGCAGGGGAAGCTCGTCCACCAGGAGTGGCCAGCCTGGTCGCCGGATGGGAAGCGGTTGGCGTTCACGTCGACGCACCAGGGCAATCAGGAGATCTACACGGCGGCCGCCGACGGCTCCGACGTGGTCCGCCTGACCCAGCACCCCGGGTACGATGCGCACCCGTGCTGGGCCCCCGACGGCCAGTCCATCGCCTTCGCCACCGACCGGTGGGGGACGGGACTGGAGATCGCCCGGGTGCGGCCGGATGGGACCGGCCTGACCCGCTTGACGAACAGCCCCGGCCTGGATGACTACCCCGCGTACTCGCCCGACGGCTCCCGGCTCGCGTTCGTCTCCAACCGCGACGGCCAGCTCGAGGTCTACGTCGCCGCGGCGGACGGCTCCCACCTCGTGAACCTCTCCCGCCACCCGCTCGCCGATACTTTCCCGACCTGGACTCCAGACGGCCGGAGTGTGACGTTCGTCTCCGAGCGCGATGGCGGGTCCGACCTCTACACGCGACGCGTCGAGCCCGAACCCATCCGAGGCGACTGATTGAGGGTCAGGAACGACCAGTCCGATCGGTGGGAAGGTCGTCGGCCGGAGGGAGGTCGAATCAGGCATCAAGGCGGGCGGTTTCAGCCGGTTCCGCGGTGATAGTGGATCTCGTGCAACCGGCGATACAGGGCGGAGGTTCGCTTCAGCTCGGAATCGGTGCCGACGGCCTCGATCCGTCCCCCGTTGAGCAGGACGATGCGGTCGGCGAACTGGATCGAAGCCAGGTTGTGCGAGATCAGGAAGGTCGTGCGGCCGCGGGCGAACTCCTCGATCGCCTTGCGGATGAGGACTTCGTCCTGGATGTCGACGGCGCTGGTGGCTTCGTCGAGGATCAGCAGGGCGGGATCGCGGAGCATGGCGCGGGCCAGGGCGATCCGCTGGCGCTGGCCGCCGGAGAGGCCATAGCCGCGTTCGCCGATCCGGGTGTCGTAACCCTGGGGCATCGTCATGATGAACTGGTGGGCATAGGCGCGCTCGGCTGCCCGGATGATGGCATCTCGAGTTGCGTGGGGGTCGCCGTAGGCGATGTTGTTGGCCAGGGTGTCCTGGAACAGGATCGTTTCCTGGAGGACGATGCCGATCTGCCGGCGCAGGCTGCGCAGGGAGACGTCGCGCACATCATGGCCGTCGATCCGGATCGCCCCGGAATCGACGTCCCAGAAGCGCGGCAGCAGGTTCATCAGCGTCGTCTTGCCGCAGCCGTTGGGACCCACCAGGGCGATGGTCTCACCGTGGCGGACCGTCAGGCTGACGCTGTGGAGCACCGCCGCGCCGGGGGTGTAGCCGAATGTGACCCGGTCGAGCTCGATGGACTGACGATGCCGGGGCAAGCGGGCGGCGTGCTTGCGGTCGACCACCTTCGGGGTCCGATCCATCAGGGCACAGATCCGGTCGGCCGCCGCCGAGGCGCGCTGGATCTTGGAATGCACGTTGGCCAGCTTGCGAATCGGGTCCGACACCCCCGCCAGCATGGCGTACAGCGCGAAGAGGTCCTGCATCACCATGGGCTGCGCCGCAAGCTGGAGGCGAAACAGGCCCAGCTCCAGGTAGATGGTGTTCTTCAGCACCAGGTAGGAGCCCGCCAGCAGGGCGATCGCCACGGTCGTCAGCGTGAGCATCTCCAGCACGGGGTCCGACATGGCGTCGATCATCGCCACGCGGACGCTCTTGCGATACAGGTTCTTCGTCTCGTCGAAGAACCGGCGGCGCTCGACGCGCTCGGTCGCGAACGCCTTCACGACCTTGATCCCCTGGAAGCTCTCCTGGAGAATCTTGTAGATCGTCGAGAGGCTCTCCAGCGATCGGCGGACCGCGCGTTTCATGATCTTGCCGACCCGGTAGGTCGTCGCGGCGGAGATCGGGACCAGCACCAGGGTCAATAAGGTCAGCCGCCAGTTGAACAACAGCGCTCCGCCCAGGCAGGAGGCGATCCGCAACGGCTCGCGGATCAGCTTGCTCATGAGCGTGTTGAGCCCCTGCCCGAAGGAGTCCATGTCGCTGGTGAACCGCGCCATCAGCTCGGAGGAGCCTTGATCGGAGAAGCTCGCCAGGTCCAGGTTGACCGTGCGCCGAAAGAACCGGTTGCGGATGCGAAAGAGGGTCAACTGCATGACGTCGGCGACCAGGACTTCTTGAAGGAACATGAAGAGGCCCTTGACGGCGACGCCCAGCATGACCAGCGCGATCAAGAGCAGCAGGGCCTTGAAGCTCTCGCCGGGGAGGTAGTTGTTGACGTAGGGCTGGACGATTCGATACCGATTCAACCACTTGTATTGACTGTCGATATCCTCCTGGATGCCGGCCTGGCGTCGCTCCAGGGAGGCGGCATCGCCCTTGAGCAGCAGGGAACTGCACGCGGCGCGCTCCTTCCAGCGCGCCTCGGCCACCTTGTGGTCGCGGCGCAGCTCGGCGAGCCGGGTGATCTGCGACCGCACCCGGGGATCGGCGGGCTCCTTGAGCTCGACGTCGTTGACCTGGCGCTCATAGCCTCGCAGTGCGGTTTCCTTGCCGGTAAACTCGGCATGGATGGCCTGGATGCGCCGCTTGAGTTCCTCGGCATCGGGCCGGCCGCCCGCGGCCAGGGCCTGGTTGTCCTGGCATTCCGCCTGGCGGGCCTCCAGCACCAGGAGTTCTTCCCGGGCCGCCTCGATCTTCTCGGCGATCCAGCGCTGGGGATTCTGGCTGTCGAAGAGGATATGGAGCAGGGGATAGACGGCCCCAAGCTCGGCGAAGAAGAGGAGGGCCACCATCGCCGCGCAGCCGATCGACAGGCCGAACCGAACCTTGTAGGGCCAGGCGAAGTGCACCAAGCGGGCGAAATTTTTCATATTTTCGGGGCGCCGCGGACGGGAAGACCCAGAGAGCGTCCCTGCGCCGCCGACATCCGCAACGGATGCCGACGCTCGGGCGAAGCCGTCTTACCACGATCGAGCGAAACCGACAATCCGATTTCGATTTCTTTCGGCCAGTCCAGGGTCGCTCGGCCAGTCGGTCTTGGAAATTCGGGCCGCGCTGGGTAGAATCCTGCCCAGGCGAAGGCGATCCGCAGGGATGTCGCCACTCGAGGAGAGGAACAGGATCGGCTGCCGTCAGGGAGGACGGGATGGATTCACTCGCCGTGCAGGCCCCTCGCGGTCCCGGGGGCACCCGACGCACTCTGCTGGCCCTGGTCGAGTCGCCGGACCACGTCTGCTGTCGCTACCGCATCCGGGCCTTCGCGCCGGCGCTCCAGCAAGCCGGATGGTCCTTGAGCTGCGAGCGGCTCGAGCCGGGGACGTTGTCCCGAACCTTCCAGCTCCGCCGGGCCGTCCAGTTCGACGCGGTCGTCTTGCAGCGCAAACTCCTGCCGGTCTGGCAGCTTCGGGCGTTGCGCCGATCCGCCCGCCACCTGGTCTTCGATTTTGACGATGCCGTCTTGTATCGCGACTCGAACGACCCGCGCGGTCCGGAGAGCCGCCGGCGCCTGCGGCGGTTTCAGGAGACCGTTCGCCTGGTCGATACGGTCGTGGCCGGCAATGATTTCCTGGCCGATTGCGCCCTCCGCGCCGGCGCGCCCGTCGACCGGGTCCACGTGATCCCCACCTGCGTCGATCCGGGACTCTACCCGATCGCGCGGCACGAGCCGATGCCGGCGCCCGGCCCGGTGGACCTCGTCTGGATCGGCTCGTCCAGCACCCTGCGGGGCCTGGAGCAAGCCCGCGCGCTCTGGGAACGCCTGGCGCAGGCTGTCCCGGGGCTGCGGCTCCGCGTCATCTGCGACCAATTCCCCAGGGACTTTCCCCTGCCGGTCGTCGCGATCCCCTGGGAGGAATCGAGCGAAGCCCGGCAGCTCGCGGCCGGTCAGATCGGCGTGAGTTGGCTGCCGTCCGATATCTGGAGCCGCGGCAAGTGCGGGCTGAAGGTCCTCCAGTATCATGCGGCCGGCCTGCCGGTCATCGCCAACCCGGTCGGCTGTCAGGCCGAGATGATTTCTTCGGGCGAGACGGGCATCCTGGCCACGACGCCGAGCGAGTGGACCGAGGCCATCCAGCTCCTGGCCGGCGACCCGGGCCTGAGGCGGCAAATGGGTCATGCCGGCCGCCGTCGCGTGGAGTCGGACTACTCGATCGCGGCCTGGGCCTCGACGTTCGTCACGTCGATGACCGGCAGTTCCCGCGCCGTCGCCGGCTCGACCTGGAAGGTCGATTGGCCGGCGCCGGCCTGCGGACGATCGGGCTTCGAGCCCCACGCCGCCAAGATCCCGCTTTGGTCGACTCTCAAACCAGTTGGCGAGCGATGACTCTCTGCACTCCGCACGAACGAACCACCGTCCGGCCCAGCGCCACGACCTCGAGGCCCCCACAGGGCGAGCCCGCGGCGGTGGTCCCACGGATCTTCAAGCCGCCGCTGTGGGAATGGTCCGGGTTCGGCGAGATCGGCTGGTGGGTGCGGGCGGGCTCCGGGTGGCGCGACGTCCTGCTGGGTCCCGAGGGCCTCCGCCTGGACGAGTGGCGCGCGGCGGGCGTGGTCAGTACGGTCAAGGCAGGACCGCATCGCATCGTCTACCGCGTGCAGCTCCCCGAGGGCGTCATCTACATCAAGCACTACCTCGTCCCCAACCGGCGGGCCATCCTTCGCCAGTGGGTCCGCCGCGGCAAGGGCCGCAACGAGGGGAAGCGTTCCGAGCACCTGGCCACGATCGGGGTGCCGACGATCTGGCCGATCGCCCTGGGCGAGCAACGGAAGCGGAAGTTCCTCTTCGAGAATTACCTGGTCACCCTGGAGATTCCCCACGCGACTCCACTCGATGAGTTCGTGATGGAGCAACTCCCGCACTGGCCCGAGCCGCGGCACTCGTACGTCCGCCAGAAGCTCGCCGAGGCCCTGGCCGTGATGACCGCCCGGCTCCACGAGGCCGGCTTCCTGCACGAAGACTTCCACCCCGGCAACATCCTGGTCCGCTTCCCCCGCGGCGATGATCCCGAGCTGGTGATGATCGATCTGGACGCGCTGCGGCGGCGGAAGCAGGTCACCTGGAAGCAGGCCGAACCGAACCTGGCGCTGCTCAATCATTTCTTCTGGCTGCAGAGCAGCCGAACCGATCGGCAGCGCTTCCTGCGGACCTACCTGAAGAATCGGTCCGGGCCGTCCCCCGATGCCGGTTCCCTCGCCCGGCGGATCGAGGGGGCGACGCGGGCCTGGGCCGAGCGACTCTGGCGGCGCTGGGGACGGCGGTGCCGATCGACCAACAAGTATTTCGAGGTCTTCACTGGAGACGAATGCTGGTGCGTGGCCGCGCGCGACCTGGACCCGGCGGAAGTCCGGCGGCTGATCGCCGACCCCGATCAGCCGTTCCAGGCTCCGGGCACGCGGCTGCTCAAGGATTCGCGGACGACCAAGGTTGCCGAGACGACCCTGCGGGTGCAGGGGCAGCCGACGACGGTCATCTACAAGCGGTTCAACCGCAAGAAGTGGCTGGACCCGGTCCTGAACCTGTTCCGCCCCTCGCGGGCCTGGCGGTCCTGGCAGGCCGGTCAGGACCTGGCCAGCCGTGGCATCCCCACGCCGCGCAACCTCGCGTTCCTGGCGCGGCGGCGATCCTTCTGGAACGACCCGCTGTTCTGGCTCCTGCCGCGCGAGACGTACTTGATCACCATCAAGGAGGAGCCCG
>Ga0070738_10007306_pt1 | contig 11114 bp, 11 predicted proteins | sample Coa_R2_2_FD_66446 | JGI IMG/M metagenome (GOLD analysis project Ga0070738, IMG submission 66446) | Surface soil microbial communities from Centralia Pennsylvania, which are recovering from an underground coalmine fire - Coalmine... | ecosystem: Environmental > Terrestrial > Soil > Unclassified ... | reverse complement strand
GGGGGGGGGGGGGGGTCAAGATGAACTGTGCGCTGGTGGCGGGCGATGCGGCTGTTGGAGGCGGCGCCGGGGGCGCGGGTGCTGGACGTGGGCTGCGCGTTCGGGTTTGGGACTCGCATGCTCGGCAGGAAGTACGACTGCACCGGTATCGACAGCTCAGCGGCGTTCATCGCTCGGGCTGGCCGAGAGGTGGCGGGGGCGAGGTTCGTCCGAGCGCAGGCGGAGGCGCTTCCGTTCGCGGACCAGCGCTTCGACGCCGCCGTTTGCCTCGAAGTTCTCGAGCACCTGGCGGACGAGGCGCCCGCGGTGCGCGAGATATGGCGCGTGCTTAAGCCTGAAGGCGAGCTGGTCCTGAGCGTGCCGCATACCGGAGCGCTTGAAGGGTGGGATTCCCTGAACGTGTACCAGCGGCGGACGGGCAGGCAGCTCGCCTTTCCGCTTGGGGAAGCGCCCGGCGGCGCCAGGTGGCACCGGCACTACGGCATCGATCAGATCGAGGGCCTGCTGCAAGGCTTCCGAATCGACCAGGTACGGGTCACCGGGCTCGGACTGGCGGAGCTGGCGAACAGCGGCCTGCTGGCGCTCACCGGAAAGCGAGAGCGAGTGTACGAGCGGCTGCAGTGGCTGTACTTCGCCTTCGCCGTCCTGGATGACGAGCTGCCTGCCGGCCGGCTGGCGTACAACCTCATGATCCATGCGCGAAAAGTCGCTTGAGGCGCAGCCGTGGCTCGTCCGAGCGAATGAGGACGATGGACTGCGCAACCATCGCGTTCGTCACCAGGAAGAACATCACCTCCTCCAGCGGCAGCGGCCCGAACAGCCGCGGCAGAGACAGCGCCGGATTGATCCGCCAGATGCCGTTCGCGATGGCGAAGGCGTCGGCCAGTGACAGGTAGGCGGTGGCCGACCCGATGGCCGCCAGCAGCAGGCGGCGGCTGGACCACAGCGTCCGCGGGCCGGCCAGCCATTGGACGGCAATCACCGGCGCAGCCCACGCCACCTCCAGCAGCAGGTACGCGGCGTGGCCGAGCGAGCTCACCGAGCGGGCGGGCGTGCGGCGCGACGGATGACCAGCAGGGTGAGAAGGCTGGCGAGAATGGTTTGCAGGACGAAGAAGCCGTACTCCTCGATGGGAACGGCGCCCAAGATGGCGCCCGCCACGCGCTCTTTGGGGTAGCTCCAGACGCCGCTGGCGACCAGCAGGTTGTCCCACGGCGTCGTGTACGCCAGGGCGACAATGCATAGGGCGGCGATTGCCAGCCAGGGAATGGAACGCAGGTCGCGCCGCAGGAGCAGCAGGAGGACGAGTATGGGGATGCCGACGAATACCGCCAGAAACTGGAGGTAGGTCACGGCGCTAACTATAGGAGCGGGCCGTCGCCCGCTGACCAGCGAGCGGATCATGCGCGCGCACGGCCGCAGCTTCGCCTTCGCCACCCGGTTCCTGCCTGCCGCGGCCAGGCCCGACGTCTCGACACTGTATGCCTTCTGCCGGGTCGTGGACGACCTGGTCGACGAGCCGAGCGACGTGGCGCCCGAGGAGGTGCGGCGCCAGCTTGAGGGCTGGCAGCGCTGGCTTGCGACCTCACCGGTGCCGCCCAACGGCAGCGAACTGACCACGGCTTTGGCAGCCGTGGTCAACCGCCACGGCATCCCGGCCAGCCACCTCGTGGAGCTGGTCGAGGGCTGCAAGGCCGACCTGGCGGCGCGGGCGTTCCAGACGTTCGACGAGCTCCGGCACTACTGCTACCAGGTCGGCGCGACGGTGGGGTTGGCCATGTGCCCGATCGTGGGCGTCCACGATCCGCGCGGCCTCGGCTGCGCCCGCGACCTGGGCATCGCCATGCAGCTCACAAACGTGATCCGGGACGTGCCGGAAGACGTGGCGATGGATCGCCACTACCTGCCCGCCGAAGAGGTGGCGCTGTTTGGGGACGACCTGCCGCGGCTCATCGAATTCCAGTGCGCGCGGGCGCGCGACTATTACCAGGCGGGCTGCGCCGGCATTCGCTGGGTGCAGCCCGGCGCGCAGTTCGCGATCCGCCTCGCGGCCACGCTGTACGAGGCCATCCTGGACAAGGTGGCCCAGCAGGGCTACGACCCCTATGCGGGACGGGCCAGCACGAGTCTTTGGGAGAAGGTCTGGCTGGCTGTGAAGCTGCGGCTTGGAGGTTAGCCCCGCCAGACGGGCAGGCTGACGGTGAAGGTCGAGCCTTCGCCCAGCGTGCTCTCGAAGGTCAGGCTGCCGCCGTGCATCTCTACGAGGGACTTGCTGATGGTCAGGCCGAGGCCGGTGCCACCCACCTTTCGCGCGGCCGGATTGCGGGCGCGGAAGAATTTGGTGAACAGCTTGGTCTGGTCGTCGAGCGACATGCCAATGCCTGTGTCCTTCACCGACAGCTCGACCTTCTCACCCGCCGAGCGCGCCGTGACAGTAATCCGCCCCTCGGCAGGCGTGTACTTGTAGGCGTTCGACAGCAGGTTGATGAGCACCTGGTTGATGCGGTCGGGGTCCGCATCAACGGCCGGCAGATGGTTGGGAATCTCAATATCGAGCTGCTGGTGCTTGGACTCGTACTGCATGCGCAGCATGGCCGCGGCGCGATCGACCAACTGGCGGACTTCGGTGCGCTCGCGGGCCAGCTCCAAGCCGCCGGCCTCGATGCGTGAGAGGTCCAGCAGGTCGTTGATCAAGGTCATCAGCCGATCGGCGCCAAGCTGAATGGTGCCGGCGAACTCCTGCTGGATAGGTGAGAGGGAGCCTGTTCCGGGGTCGAGCAGCAGGTCCACGTAGCCCTTGATGGTCGTGAGGGGGGTACGCAGCTCGTGCGAGGCCAGGGCCACGAACTCGCTTTTCATGCGATCCACCTCGCGCTCGCGGCTGACGTCGCGCAGGAGGTAGCCGCGGGAGGGCTGGCCGTCGACCACGCCGCAGGGAAACATCACCATTTCCAGGCAGCGGCCGTCCTTCGTGTGCAGGTCTATGGCCTGGGTGCCGCCGGCCTCGAGCAGCTCCCTAACCTCCTCGGCCACGGACTCCGCGTCGTGGACGCTCGCGTAGATCTCCTGCTCCAGGCGGTGTGGGTCGGGATCCGAAATGCCGACGAGCAACAGCAGGGCGCTATTCCAGTACACCGGGATGCCGCCCTCGGTCAGCAGCAGGCCGATAGGCGTGCTGCCGACGATTGCGTGGAGGCGGCCGCGCTCGTGCGCCAGCTGCCGGTGCAATCGGGAGACGCGCTCGGCCGCGATGAGGCGAGCTTTGAGGTCGTCCGGATCGACGGGCTTGACCAGGTAGTCGTCCACGCCCGCCTCCATGCCTTCGATGACGTGCTGCTTGTCCTCCAGCGCGGTCACCAGGATGAAGTAGGTGTACGGGCGGTCCTCGGCCGCTCGGACGCGGCGGCACAGTTCCAAGCCGTCCACGCCGGGCATGAGCCAGTCGCTGACCACGGCGTCGAAGGCGCCGGACTGGAACTGCTCCCAGCCGGCCTGTCCGTCGCTGGCGGTGGCGCACTGGTGACCCAGTTTGCGGATGAACCTTTCGAGCGCCACGCGGATCGTGGCGCTGTCGTCGACGATGAGGATGTTCATGCGCCCTCCAACCAGTTGGCGATCTCGGGACCTATCCGCTCCAGCGGGACGACCTGTTCGGGGGCGCCCAGGTCGATGGCGGCGCGCGGCATGCCATCGATGGCGCACGTCTCCGGGGCCTGGACCATCGTCCGTCCTCCGGCCTGCCGGATAGCCAGAAGGCCGCTGGCCCCATCGCGCCCCATCCCCGTGAGGACGACGGCCCCCAGCCTGCTGCCGTAGGCCAACGCCGCCGATTCGAAGAAGGCGTCGATGCTCTTCAGCGGCTGCACCGGGTGCTCCGGGGGCTGGACGTCCATCCAGCCCCTCGCCGCGACGTGGAGCTGGCGTCCGTCGGCCGCGAGGTAGACGGCGCCGGGCTCGATTCGCTGCTGGCCTTCGACCACGCGAATCCGTGGATGCACACGCCCCAGCATCGCTGCCAGGGAGCCTACGAAGCCGGCGCCGATGTGCTGGCCGACGGCAACGGGCACGGCGAAGCCGCGGGGCAGGGCTTGCACGATCGAGCTGAGCGCGGGCGGACCGCCCGTCGAGGCGCCGATGACGATCAGCTCGGGCACGCCCCTCGCCTGTGATGGCGTGTGCTCGGGAGGGGTGTGGCGCTGGCGATAGAAGGTGCGTGTCCGCTGCTTGGCCAGCAGCCGCACGTGGTCGGCCAGCTGGTCCAGGTTGTCCGGAAAGCCGGCTAGAACGTCCGTCGATCCGGCCGCCAGGCCATCCCTCACCAGGGGCGCGTCGTGCCGCGTCACCGAGGGGCCAAAGAGCAGCACCGGCACCGGCGCCGTGGACATGAGCTGGCGGATGGCCTCCACGGCGCTGAGCCCGTCGAGCATGAGATCGGTGATCACCACGTCCGGGTGGAGGGCGGCGCTCTGGCGGATCAGCTCCTCGCCGGCTCGACACATGGCCAGCAGCTGCACGTCGGGCTGCTCGGAGAGCGCTCGTCGCGTGCGCTCCGCGTGGCTGGAGGCGTCCGCCAGCAGGACGCGAATCACCGGAGGCGCCATCTCACAGCAGCCGCCGCACTGTCTCCAGCAGGCTGCGATGGTCGAAGGCGCGTTTCACGATGTAGGCATCCGCGCCGGCTTCCATGCCACGGCGCTTGTCGTCATCCGACTCCATGGACGTGACCACGATGACCGGCAGGTGCTGCAGCCGGGCATCGGTTCGGATGCGCTCCGTGAGATCGAAGCCGTTCAGGTTGGGCATCTCGACGTCCGTAATCACCAGGTCGAAGCGCTCGAGGTGCAGCTTGGACCAGGCGTCGAGGCCGTCCACGGCCACGGCCGCATCGTAGCCGGCAGCGCGCAGGACGTTGCGCTGCAGGGCGCGAGCCGTCAAGGAGTCGTCCACCACCAGCACGCGTGCGGCGGCCGTCGATTCGGCTGCGCCGGCGGCGGACGTGTGCACGGTCGACGCAGGATGGCCCGAGATGGCCAGGTCGGCCGTATTCAGGATCAGCGACACGCGCCCGTCCGGCAGGATGGCGCTGGCCGAGAAGTTCGTCACCCGCACCAGCGGCGGCTGAAAGCGCTTGATGACCACTTCCTGCTCGCCCTGGAGCTCGTCCACCATGAAGGCCAGCCGCTGGCCCGCCGCCCGAACCACCACGATCGGGCGCCGTATTGTGGACGGCTGCCTCATCCCCGCTCGGGTCAGCCCGAGCGTGCCGGCCAGGTCGACCATCGGCACAAGGTCGTCGCCCGCCAGGAGGACGTCGCCGCCGGCAGCCTCGAACAGCCGCTCTGGCGCGGCTGGCAGGATCGAATCGACCGAGGCGAGCGGCAGCAGGAAGCGCTCGCCCGAGACCTGCACGAGCAGCACGCTGGTGGTCGTCAGGCGCAGCGGAAGGAGCAGCTGTATGGTCGTGCCCTGGTTCGGCGTGGACAGCACCTGCACGCTGCCTTCGAGAGAGCTGACGTTGCGGCTGACCACGTCCATGCCGACGCCGCGGCCGGACAGCTCCGTCACCGTTTCCGACGTGGAGAAGCCAGGCCGGAAGATGAGCTGGAACACCTGCTCGTCGGCCCAGGACTCGAGCTCGCTTTTGGTGGCCAGGCCGAGTGCGGCTGCTTTGGCCACGATGGCCGGCCGGTCGAGCCCGCGGCCGTCATCGCTGACTTCGACCGCCGTGAAGCTGCCCTCCAGCCGCGCCCTCAGGCGGATGGTGCCCTCGCGTGGCTTGCCCAGCAGCATGCGCTCGCTGGGCTCCTCCAGGCCGTGGTCGATGGCGTTCCGCAGCAGGTGCATGAGGGGATCGTTGAGACGCTCTAGGATGAGCTTGTCGACTTCGACGTCAGCGCCTTCGATCTCCAGCCGCGCGGCCTTGCCCGAGGCGCGCGATGCCTCTCGTACGGTGCGGGCCAGCCGATCGAACAACGACCGCAGCGGCAGGAGGCGAAGCTGGCGAACGTGCTCCTCGAGCTGGATGGCCAGCGTATGGGAGCGGTCCCAGTCCTCCTCGATGACCCGGGTCAGGGACTCCAACGCTTCACGCTCGCGGGTGCTGATGGCCGAGATGAGACCGTCGAGCTCGCCCAGGCGGTCCCGAACGCGGGTGCTGGCGACGATGAGCTCGCCGGTTTGATCCAGCAGCGTGTCGAGCCGCTCGGTGCTGATCCGAACGCTCTCCAGCACCGAGCCAGCAGGTTCGGCCGGCGCCGGGGCGGCGTGGCCTTCGGAGGCTGACTGCGCGGCAGCCACCCGCTCGCCGGTGGGCGCGGGTAGCGGGCCGCTGTCGCCATCCGCAGCCTCGGCCAGACGCGCCGGCAGCCTGGCGCCGTCGGCATCCGCAGCCTCGGTCAGCGGTTCCGGCTGGCGGCTGCCGTCGGCATCCACGGCCTTCGCCAGAGGCGCCGGCAGCCTGGCGCCGTCGGTATCCCCGGTGCCGGCCAGGGGTGCGGGCCGCCGCCCGCGATGGCCGTCCGCGGTTTCGGCCAACGGTTCCAGCAGGCGGCTGGCGTCGGCATCCGTCGGCTCGGCCGCCCGCAGCTGCTCCGGCAGCCGGCTGGCGCCGGGATCGGTGGCTCCGGCCGGCGGCGGCTTCTCGGCCAGCAGCGCCAGCAGAGGGCTGCCGTCGGCGTTTGCGGCCATCAAGTGGGGCAGGGCGTCGGCCGCTTCGGCCAGGCGCTCGACGTCTGCCGCGTGCAGCGGCTCCTCACCGGAGCGTGCTCGTGCGAAGCGGTCCTCCATCGCGTGGGCGACGTCCCGGAGCGCGTCGTAGCCGACGATCGCGGCGGCGCCCTTGAGGCTATGCACCTCACGGAAGCAGAGGTGCAGAGTCTCCTCGTCGTCAGGCTGGTTGGCGAGCGTCGCCAGCCCCTGGGCCAGCCGCTCCAGCCGCTCTTCGGCCTCCTCGTTGAAGGCCGATTGGATGGCTTGCCATTCCTCGTCGCTGGCGTTCAGCACGGCGAGCTACACCAGCTTCCGCAGCCCCGCGGCCATGTCGTTCAACGAGAGGATGCTGCCCTGGGTCTGGGTGACGCCCGTAAGGATCTGCTTCATGTTGTGGTTGATGCCGGACATGGCCTGGGCGATCTGCTGCGAGCCCAGGAGTTGCTGCTGCGAGGCCACGGCAATCTCGTTCACCGCCGTCACCGTCTCCTCGACCACTTGGTTGACGCTGCGGATGATATGGCTCACCTCTTGAGCCAGCCGCACCCCGCCGTCTACCGCGCGCGAGCCCTGCTCCGCCAGCATGACGGTGCTGTTGGTGGCGTGCTGGATGTCGTTGACCAGCTCCCCGATGCGGATCGTGGCCGACTTGGATTGCTCGGCCAGCTTTCGGATTTCGGCCGCCAGGACGGCGAAGCCCTTGCCGTGCTCGCCGGCCCGCGCCGCCTCGACGGCGGCGTTCAAGGCCAGGAGGTTGGTCTGGAAGGCGATGTCGTCGATGAGGCTGACGATGGTGCCGATCTGGCTGGTCTGCTCGCTGAGGGCCAGGATCTGGCTGGCCATGTTCTCCACTTGCTGTTTGACCTCGGACATCTGAGAGACGTTGTTGTCCATGGCCACGATGCCGCGCTGAGCCGCCTCCAGCGCGCGATGCGACTCATCCGCCACGCGGCGGGCGCGCTCGGCCGACTCCTTCGCGACGGCGTTCAGCTCCTCGGTGGTGCTGGTCACCTGGTCGATGGCCGAGGCCTGGTCGCTGGCGATGTGCTCCTGCTCGATGCTGGCCGACGAGATCTGGCTGGCATTGCTCGCGGTCTCGCTGATGGCCTGCACGAGCTGGCGCCGGAGGGCGCGGCCCAGCATCACCGCCATGAGTCCCGCCAGCAGGAGGCTGGCGAGCGTGACGGCGATGATCGAGACCTGGATCCGTACGGCGGCCGCCGTGGAGTTGGCGTCGGCCTGGGCCTCCATGGCACTGTCGCGCTGGAACAGCGAGTCCGCGGTCGCGCGGAGCGCATCGAACGCCGTCTTGGACTCGCCGATGCTCAAGGACGCGCCGGACACGTTCCCGGAGCGTGCAGACTCGATCAGCTGCTGGTGGATCTGCTCGACGCGCTGCACCTCGGCGGCGAGGTTGCCAGCGTCGGATTCACTAGGGGTTCCGGCGGCAAGCGATTTGAGTCTGCTCAGGTCGCTGGCGACGGCGTCGTGCCCCTGCTGATAAGGCGCCAGATAGCTGGCGTCGTAGCTGATGATGAAGCCGCGGACCCCGGTTTCTTCGTTCAGCATGTCGCGGACAACTGCCTCGCCAGCTTCCTGCAAGGGGATGGCGTGGCTCACCAGGTCCGCCGTGGCGGCCCGCATGACGCTGGCCTGAACGAAGGCGACGCCGGAGAGCACCAGCAGCAGACCGATCATTACGGCGAAGGCGGCATAGATTTGGAAGCGCAGCCGGAAACGCGGCACTAGGAGCCCGCCTCCTTGGAGTGATCCACCGTCAACGTCTCCTCGTTCACAAGCTGCTCAAGGTCCAGGATGGTCACCAGCCCGCCACCGGCCAGCAGCTGCCCCTGGAAGGGGTGGCCTGACGCGCCGGCGGCATGGGTAACTGCCGAATGCACGTCCTCGGGCGCGTAGCCAAGCATTCCCTCCAGCGCCTCCACCAGGATGGCCACAGCCATGGTCGGATGGCTCAGCACCAGCGCCAGCTCGCGGCCGGCCAGCGGCTCGGCCGGGAGCTCCAGGATCGGGCGGACGTCGACCAGGCTGCACACACGGCCACGCAGGTTGATGAGCCCCAGCATCCACTCGGGCGCGCCGGGCACCACGGTCCTGCTGGCGACCTCCACGAGCTCTTGAACGACCCGCGGAGCGCAGCCGTATCGCTCACCCCCCAAACGGAAGACGACGAGCTGCTCCCGGCCCTCCGTTGCCGTCTCGATCGGACGGCTGAGCTGCGCCGCCCTGTGAGCGAAGACCTCCTGCGGGCTCATGCCGCTGGTTGGCCCATAAGCTCCGCCGACACCTGTGAAAGGTCCAGCACGGGATAGATGCGCCCGCTGCTGGCGATGCTGGCGCTGGTGAGGGGGCTGCCCGTGGTGCTGTGGATTTCCTCGTCCGGAACCTCCGATAGGTCGCTCAGCTCTTCGACGATGAGCCCCGCCGCCCCGCCCGGCAAGTCGACCGCCAGCACTACGTCGTGGAGCTGATCCGGCCGCGGTCGGATGCGGAGCGCGGGGCGCAGGTCCAGCACGGGCAGGATGTCGCCCCGCAGCTGCACGGCGCCGCGGACGTAGGGCGAGGGCGAGTCCATAGGGCTGATGGCGGGCAGCGGGAACACTTCCCGGACGGCTTCCGCCTCGACGGCGAAGGTACGCTGGTCCAGCTGGAACAGCACGAAACGCCGGCGCATCAGGTGGCCACCGCATCCGGTCCGAAGCGGCCGTTGCCCGTGGCCAGGAGCCGGGCGAGGTGGTCGCGGCAGCGCTGGGCAGACGTGTGGCGGCCCTGCGACTCGAGCAGGAGCGCGAGATCGCGGTAGGCGGGCGCGAAGTCCGCGTCCACGTACAGCGCCTGCCGCAGCAGACCCTCGGCCTCACGCGAGTCGCCCTGCTCGGAGGCGAGTGTGGCCAGCAGGTGCAGCGTCTCCGCCGACGCCGGCTGGCTGGCGGCTACCGAGCGACAGCCGTCGAGAGCTTCGGCGATGCGGCCCTGACCGGCGAGCCGGCGCACGCCCTCCAGGTCTATCCCGGCGACGTGCGCCACTTCCTGTCGGGAGTGCGCCCGTGCAGCCGCGGGTGCGGGGGCTGGCGGGGCCGGCGGGATCCGCACCGTTACGACAGTGGATGCCGGCTTCTGGAAGGCGAGGACACCGTCGATCAGGTTGGCTTCGAAGTCCGCTGCGTCCCGTGGATGGACTTCGTTGTGGCCGGCGATGAGCCAGCCGCCGGACATGAGGGCGCGCTTGAACTGCGCAAGCGCCAGCTGGCGGGTAGGCCGCTGCCAGTAGATCATCACGTTGCGGCACAGCACCAGGCCACAGCCGCCCTCTCGGCAGGGCAGGCTTCCGCTGGCCAGGATGTTGTGGACCTGGAAGCGAACGCGGCGCCTGAGACTGGGATGGACCGCCAGGCCGGCTGCTTCGGAGGTGAAGTGGCGGCCACGGAACTCGGCGCTGGTGTCGCGAAACGACCACTGGCCGTACACGCCCTGCTCGGCTTTGGCCAGGGCCACAGAGTTGATGTCCGTCCCGAGCACGGTGGCCCGCTGGGCTGGAACGCCGGCGTCGCGCAGCAGCGCTGCCAGGGTATAGGCATCCTCCCCGGTGGAGCAGCCGGCGACCCACAGCAGCAGCTCGCCAGGCTGAGCCAGCAGCCGCGGCAGGATATGGTCGCGCAGCAGCCGTAGCTGCTCCTTGCCGCGCTCGAAGTAGCTCTCGGGGGTGACCAGCAGCGGGATCAGCTCGTCCCATTCGGCCGGTCTGCTGCGCAGCCGCTGGAGGTACTCGCTCCGGTCGGCGAGCTTCAGCGCCTCCAGCCGCACCTGGAGCGCGCGTTCCAGCTGCTGCAGGCGTCCAACGGAAAAATGCAGGCCGGTGCGCTCCTCTACGAGCGCTGCAAGCTCGACCTCGACGTCACTCTCCCCGTGTTGTGCCACTCCGCTCCCTCGCTGCAACGTATAGCTCGGCAGGCGGGGAGCGTCGCGCGGAACGGGACTAGCTGGCTAGGACTGCCTCGAAGCTGGGATCTTCCAGCGGCCCGAGGTACTCCTCGAAGCGCTGCTCCGGGTCCTCCGCCGGCGCGACCCGCACGCGGTTGGGGCCGAGCAGGTCCTTGAGCTGCTGCTCCAGCTTGCCGTTCCACCAGGTGGTGGCTCCCGGGTGCTTCTCCAGGCGGTAGCCGCCCAAGCGCAGGTCGAAGCGGTCGCTGCCCGAGTAGCTGTGCAGCGCGCGGATGGCCTTCTCCAAGCACTGGATGTCGGCCTCGGTGTTGCCGGTGCGCGGCACGTCGATCTCGATGCGCAGCGCCTGGCGGCGGTTGACCATCTCCTCCAGGGGCTGCACCGTCTCACACAGGATCTGGGGCAGCTCGTCGCGGTAGTCCACCCTGCCGGTCACGACCACCGGC
>Ga0070738_10007304_pt1 | contig 11118 bp, 9 predicted proteins | sample Coa_R2_2_FD_66446 | JGI IMG/M metagenome (GOLD analysis project Ga0070738, IMG submission 66446) | Surface soil microbial communities from Centralia Pennsylvania, which are recovering from an underground coalmine fire - Coalmine... | ecosystem: Environmental > Terrestrial > Soil > Unclassified ... | reverse complement strand
CGCTGCTCGCCCGGGTGGCCGCGGCCTATCCCCGGCCGCTGGCCACCGGCGAGAACCTGTTCTCGCTGCCCGACGCGCGGAACTTGATCCGCTACGGCGGCCTGCGCCCCGACCGCGACGTGCTGCAGTTCGACTGCGCGCTCAGCTACGGGCTGGTCGAGTACCTGCGCATTCTGGCCATGCTGCGCGAGCACGGGTGGTCGTGGCGCCGTTGCATCCCCCACGGCGGCCACCAGCTGTCGCTGAATATCGCCGCGGGGCTCGGGCTGGGCGGCAACGAGTCGTACCCGGGCGTGTTCCAGCCATTCGGCGGCTTCGCCGACACGATCCCGATCGAGAACGGCTACGTGCGGCTGCCCGACGTGCCGGGGGTGGGGTTCGAGACCAAGCGGGCGCTGTACGCCCTGCTGCGCGAGCTCGCGGCGTAACGGCCCGCAGAAGGGCCGCGGCGGCGGTCACCGTGCCTCGCCGTACAGCGCTGCGAGGAACCCGCTGCGCTCCAGTTCCGCCAGCGGCTCGGTGTTCACCAGGTCCTCCGGCCTCACCGCGCGGGCACGCGGGTCGTGGCTGGCGACTTCGTCGAGCACGGTCTGCAGGCCCGCGAGGGTCGGGTACGGCCGCCGCTCCACGATCCGCCGGTAGTAGGCGATCGTCTCGTCCAGCAGCGCCGGATCGTCGGTGCGCGTGTACTTGGCGAGAGCCGCGCGGGCAGCCGCGTCATCGGTGAGGTACAGCCTGATGCCCTCGAGGATCGCCTGCAAAAACCGCCGCGTGACCTCCGGGTGCGTTTCGACGTAGGGCTGCAGCCCGACGATCACAGTGCTCTGGTAGGGGATGCCGAGCTGGCCCAGGTCGGCCAGCACCCGGTAGCCGGCCTGCTGGGCGCGCAGGTTGGTGGGTGGGGTGAACACCCCGCCGACCACGGCGCCCGACTGCATGCCCGCCAGGATCTCGGGGACGCCGCCGAGTTGGAGATACTGCACGTCGGTGTCGGGATCCAACCCCCAGTGGCGCAGGGCGAGGCGCGCGGCGACGTGCGGCTGCCCACCGAGGCGGCTCACCCCGATCGGCTTGCCGCGCAGCTGCTCGGGAGCCGTGATCTCGGGATCGACAAGGAACAAATTGGGGAAGGTGTTGATGAGGCCGAGCAGGATACGCACCGGCGCGCCGGCGACATACGCCGCGGCCGGCTCGTAGCCCGCGCCGGTGGAGAACTGCACGTCGCCCGCCAGCAGGCTCTGCAACGCGGTGGTACCGCTGGCGATGTACATCACCTCCGCGGTGAGGCCGTATTTGGCGAACAGCCCCTGCTCGGCGGCCAAGTACACGGCCACCTGCGAGCCCGACAGCGTCGAGTAGCTGACGGTGATCTTCTCGGGCAGAGGGGCGGCGCTGTCGCTAGCGCGCGCGGGGGCCGTGGGGGGGGCCGGGGCGGTCGCCGCAGGCGAGCCACTACAGCCCAGTACGAATGCCGCGAGCCACCCGGCGAAGAGCGCGTACCGCATGGCTACCTCCCGGCCCGCGCGGGTGTGAGTCGTCCGCGAGATACTAGCAAGCCCATTCCCCCCGCGGCTACCGGGCACCTGCCGCGGGCACGCCGCTCAGCGGGGGGGCAGGTCGGGCCGCGTGTGCAGGTACTCCCGCAGCGCGGTGAACACGGGCAGCGGCGTGAAGTCCGGCTCCAGCAGGCGGAAGTAGTACCAGGCCTCGTCGCGCCGGTGGTCATCGGCGCGCTTGAGGTACCAGACGAAGCTGCGCTGCAACCAGGGCCACTCGGTGCGGATGCGCTCCAGGGCGCGTACCGTGTAGCGGGCCTGCTGGGCCTCGCTGACGCGGCCATACACGGCGGGGCCAGGGAAGTCGGCGGGGAGCGCGTTCCAGCCCAGCTCGGTGGCCCAAACGGGCTTGTGGGCATCGCCGTGGCGGACCATCAGCTCGCGCACCAACAGCGGCCGCGAGAAGTTCACGCGCCCCGGGTCCAGGCGCCGGTCGTCGGGGCCGTCACGCAAGCCGTAGGCCTGCACGGCCAGGATGTCGAAGCTAGCACCCGCGCCCGCGGCGTACAGCGCCTCCAGGTAGCGCAGCTCGCTCTGCGCCCACGGGCTCTCCTCCACGGTGGGGGCCAACGCGGGGGCAACGACCACCACCTCAGGGTTGGCGGCCTTCGCGCGCCGGTAGCCCTCGGCCAGCAGCGCCGCGAACGCCTGCGGATCGACGGGCTGGTCGCCCCATTCGCTGGCCAGGTTCGGCTCGTTCCAGAGCTGGATGTAGCGGATGCGGCCGGCGTAGCGACGCACGAAGGTAGCCACGAAGTCGCCGTAGTCGCGTACATCCGCCGGCGGCGCGCTGGGCGAGGGGTTGCCCGGCCGCGCCCAGGCCGGGGTAGTGTCGAGCCGCGCCAGGATGTCCAGCCCGTACTCCGCGGCCAGCGCCACGATCTCATCGTACTTGTCCCAGGTGCTGTGCTGCCAGCGCGCGTCCCAGTACACGCCCTTCTGGTCCGGCTCGATTTCCATCCAGGGGAACTGCTGGCGGATCGCCCCGAATCCCGCCTCCCGCACCAGGGCAAGCGTCTGTCGGCGCTTGGCGGGCTCGACCTCCTGCTCCAGAAAGGTGTTCACCCCCACCGGATGCAGACCGACCGCGGGCGGCACCGCCGCGTCGGCGGTCCACACGGGGCGCGCGCCGACGCGCGAGACGAGGGTAACAAGCTCGGCGCGGAGCTCGGCGTCGCGCAGCCCGGCGCCGAGGAGCAACACCACAGCCAGGCCCGCAGCCAGCAGGCTGGCAGCCACCCGGGACCTCCGCGTCCACGAACGCCACACGCGATGCATCCGCTCTTCCCACGCGGCCGAGGGCGGCGCCTCAGCCGAACGCTCCGGCGCGATTGTGCCGCCCTGGCTGATAGGGACGCAATCGTGTCCGCAACCGGCCCGGCGCGTGCCAGCGGGTCTGGTATCCTCCAGGCGGGGAGACACGATGGAGCTGCGGCAGGTCATTTGGGCCTGGGAGACACTGGTGGCGCGGCTGCAGCACGAGGAGCCCGCGCTAGGCCGGCCGCTGGGGCGCTCGGTGCGCCCGCTGGCGGCCGAACGCCAGCTCGACGGGCGCTTGCTGCTGGTGCTGGGCTGCTGGTGGGCACCCGATCTGGCGGCGCTGGCCGAGCCGGCGGCGCGCGAGCGGCTGGCCGAGCGGCTCGGGGCCATGCTCGAGGACCCGCTCCAGTGCGAGGTGGTGCGCTGGCCCGCCGGGCTCGCGCCGGGCGCCGCGCCCGCCCCGGACACGGTGCCGGCGCCCGACTTGCTGGCGCACCTGCCCGAGGCGCTACGGCGCGAGGCAGCACGCTGCGAGTCGCCGCTACAGCGCTGGTTCTACGCGCGAGCCTGCATGCGCGGCCTGCGCCTGCACTGCCAGTATGTAGTGGGCCACCTACGGCTCGACTTCGCGCTGCCGCGCGCGCGGCTGGCGGTGGAGGTCGGGGGCTGGGCCGCGCCGCGGGGGCCGCGCGAGCGCGAGGAACAGCTCGGCGCCGAGCGCTGGCGCCTGCTGTGGTTCAGCGGCCGCGAGGTGCACGCCGACGCCGACCGCTGTGTGGCCACGCTGTTGCGCGCCTTGCCACGGCCGGCCGCCGCGCCCCCCCGCCCACGGCCCGCGGCGCCGCGCTTCACCCGGTCGGCCCGGGGGCCTCGCGCGCGCTGGTAAGCGGCCAGCGCGCCCTACCCCACTAGCTCGCGGGCCACGGCGTCCACCGCGTCGAGCACGGCGGCAGCCAGCTCGTCGCACTCCGCCTCGCTCACCGTGAGCGGTGGGGCGATCATCACGTGGTCCCCGCGGGTACCGTCGACCGTGCCCACGCCCGGGTAGATGAACACGCCGCGCGCCAGGGCCGCCTCGGCCACTCGTGCCGCCACCCGCGCGCCGGGCGGGAACGGCTCGCGCGCCGCCTTGTCCTGCACGAACTCCACCCCGAGCATGAGCCCCAACCCCCGCAGGTCGCCGACGATCGGCGAGCCCAGCACCGGGCTCAGCCGCTCCCGCAGATAGGCGCCCAGTCGCGCCGCGCGGCCGGCCAGATCGCGCTCTTCGGTGATGCGCAGCACGACCTCCCCGACGGCGCAGCAAAGGGGGTTGCTGCCGTAGGTGAACAGGTTGACGAACTGGCCCGAGCCCCGCGGCGGCCAGAACGCCTCGTACACGCGCGTGGTGCAGATCACCGCGCCCAGCGGCACGTAGCCGGCCGAGATACCCTTGGCCACCGCCATGATATCGGGAACCACCTCCCAGTGCTCGATCCCGAAGCGGCGGCCCGTGCGGCCGAAACCGGTCATCACCTCGTCGGCGATGAACAGCACGTCGTAGCGGTCACAGATCTGACGGATGCGCTGGAAGTAGCCGGGCGGGGCGGGGGCGGCGCCGAGCGTGGCCCCGACGACCGGCTCGGCGATGAATGCCGCCACCGTGTCCGCCCCGGCAGCCCGGATCGCCTCCTCGAGGTAGTCGGCGCCGCGCTCGCCCCAGCGCTCGGGCGGCACATCGGGCGGGCAGCGGTAAGGGTAGCACGGGGGGATCTTCGGCAGGTCGAGCAGCAGCGGCTCGTACGGCCCGCGCCGCGGGCGGTTGCCGCCGACGCTCAGCGCGCCCAGCGTGTTGCCGTGGTAGCTCTGCCAGCGGCCGATGATCTTGTACTTGCTGGGCCGCCCGCGCTCGACCCAGTACTGGCGCGCCAGCTTGATCGCTACCTCTACCGCCTCCGAACCGCCGGAGACAAACACGACGTGGTTCAGGTCGCCGGGCGCGTAGCGCGCCAGCCGCGCGGCCAGCCGCAGCGCCGGCTCGCTGGCGAACACCGTGAACGGCGCCAAGGCGAGCGTACGTGCCTGCTGGGCCATGACCGCGGCCACCTCCGCGTTGCCGTGGCCCAGGTTGCTGACCACGAAGCCGGCGGCCCCGTCGAGGTAGCGGCGCCCCGCGGCATCCCAGAAGTAGCTCCCCTCGCCGCGCACCGCCACGCGCAGCGGCGCGCGCAGGTCGTACAGGAAGAGGTGTTCGGCCCGACCGCGGACCGTGTCTGACGAGCTCTGGGCAGGGTGCTGCATCGCCGCGACCTCCGAGTGCTGCTGTCCCTCACTGTATGCCCGGCGAGCGTCCCCGTGCTACCAGCCCGCTACATACAACGCTTGCTGGGCGGAGAGTCTTTGCCTACAATAGGCGCCAATTCAGTGGCGGTTCGTCGGGCGGGCTCGCACATGGGGCGGAGGAAGCCATGCGCTACACCACGATCCAGACGGCCTTGCTGAGCTTCCTACTGGTCGGCGCGTTGATCGCGGGCGCTTGCGTGCCCGGTACGCAGCGCACGAGCGGCGACAAGCCCGCAGAGCTGAAGATCGCCCTGGTCGACTTCATGTCGGGCAACGCCGCGAAGTTCGGGATCAACGCCCTGAACGCCGGCAAACTGCTGCTCGACCAGCTCAACGAGCAGGGCGGCATCGGCGGAGTGCGCGTCAACTACCAGCTGGTCGACGAGGCCGGCACGGTCGACCAGGTGGTCACCAACTACCGCCGGCTGGTGCTTGACGAAGGAGTCGACATCGTCATCGGCTACACGTCGAGCGCCAACTGTCTGGCCGTTGCGCCCGTCGCCGACGAGTTGAAGCGGCTGACGATCATCCATATCTGCGGCACCTACCGCCTGTACGAGGATATGGAGCCCAAGTACGTCGTGCGCACCTCCTCGCAGGCGGTTTCCGACAGCGCGGCGGCGGCCCTGTATGTGCTCGCGGTGAAGCCCGATGTGCATACGATCGCGGCCATCAACGACGACTACGCGTTCGGGCGCGACTCGCTGGAGATGTTCAAGCGGGCGATGCTGAAGCTGAAGCCCGACGTGCAGTTCGTCGAGGAGCTGTGGCCCAAGGCCTTCATCGGAGAGTATTCGGCGGAGATCTCGCGACTGCTCGCTGCCAAGCCGGACGTCATCCACACGAGTCTGTGGGGCGGCCACATGGACGCCTTCATCCGCCAGGCGCAAGCCCGCAATCTGTTCAACCAGAGCCTGGTGGTGATGACGACGGGCGAGACGGCCCTGCTCACGCTCGGCAAAGAAGTGCCGCCGGGCATCGCCATGAGCGGGCGTGGGCAGTACTTCAAGGTGCCAGATACGGAGATGAACCGGAAGTTCTTCGCCGACTACACTGCGCGGTACAACGAGATCCCCGTGTACCCCGCGTACCGCATGGCGCAATCGATCTACGGGCTGAAGGCGGCCTATGAGCGCGCTATCCAGGCGAACGGCGGGCGCTGGCCTACCCAGGAGCAGGTGATCGACGCGTTCCGCGACCTTACGTTCGAGACTCCGTCGGGCACCATCCACGTCCAGCGCAATCTGGACGGGGTCCAGCAAGCCATGTACGGCATCACCAGCACGCAGCTCGACCCCAAGTGGGGCTTCCCGCTACTGGACCGCGTGCAGATCTTCCCGCCGGACCAGGTCAACCCGCCCCCCGGCGTGAAGACTCTGCAATGGCTGGAGACCGCGTTCGGGCGACGGTAGCGCGGGCTCGCGCTCGCCGCGCAACGGCCGGTGAGGTGAGGCGGTGGAGCAACTGCTACGCGTGGCCGTCGACGGGCTGAGCTTCGCCTCGTACCTGTTCCTCGTCTCGGCCGGGCTGACGTTCATCTACGGCGTCATGCGCATCCTGAACGTGGCGCACGGCAGCCTGTACGGCCTCGGCGCCTACATGGCCGCCTGGCTGGTGCTGCGCCTCTGGCCCGGCGGCGCGCCGGGAGCGCTCGCCTTGCCGCCCGTGTGGAGCTACGGCGTGCTGCTGCTCGCCGCCCTGATCATCGGCCTAGTGGTCGGCCCACTGCTGGAGCGCGTGTTCATCCAGCGGGTGGTCGATCGCGGCGAGGTGATCCCCCTGGTGCTCACCTTCGCGCTGTTCCTGATGCTCGAAGACATTATGAAGCTGATCTGGGGGGTCAACCCGCTCGGCGCTGACCTCCCCTACGCCATGCTCGGCGCGGTAAGTCTCGCCGGGGTCAACTATCCCGTGTACCCCTTCCTGCTCACCGGCGTGGCGGTCGTGGCGGCGGCCGCGTTGTGGCTGATCATCAACCGCTCGCGCTTCGGCAAGCTGGTCATCGCGGTGATCGCAGACCGCGAGGTGAGCCGGGCCCTGGGGATCGACGTGCCGCGCATCTACACGTTCGCCTTCACGCTCGGGGCCGTGCTGGCCGCGTTGGGCGGCGCGTTCAGCGCTCCGATGATCTCGGTGGTGCCGGGCGTGTCGGTAGAGGTGATCATCCTGGCATTCGCGGTGACCACCATTGGAGGGTTGGGGAGCATCGGCGGCGCGGCCATCGGGGCGCTGCTGGTGGGCGTGCTACGTGCTGCCGCGGTGCACTACGTGCCGGAGCTGGACCTGTTCGTGATCTACGCGTTGATGACGGCGATCCTGCTCGTGAAGCCGCGCGGGCTGTTCGGCGGCGTCGAGGTGCGACGGATATGACGCTGGAGGAGCGGTCGCTGGCCGCGCCAGAGCTGGCCGGGCGGCGCCTGCCTCGCGCGCTCGGGCTGCTAGAGGCTAGCGGGGCGGTGCGCGCCGCGGTCGCCGTGCTAGTCGTGTTGGCCCTGGTGGCCCCGCTGCTGCCAGGCTGGCTACTATTTTTGCTCACTGTCGCCTTCGCCAAGGGGTTGGTGGTGCTGGGCGTAGTACTGCTGCTGCGCGGCGACCTCGTCTCGTTCGGCCACGGCCTGTTCTACGCAGCCGGGGCGTACACCGTAGCGTTCGCCCTCCGCTGGGGGGTGCCCGTGCGCGATGCGGCGCCCCTAGTCTTGCTGGGCACACTAGTCGCCACCGTCGTGGCCGCCTTGGTCGGCCTGTTCATCGCCCGCTACCGCGGCATCTTCTTCGGCATGCTCAGCACGGCGTTCACCATGATCCTGTACTCGCTGCTGCTGAAGCTGTACTGGCTGACGGGCGGGACGGACGGGCTGGCGGCACGGCCAGCGGGCATCCTCGGCCTGCAGCCCGCTGCCGACACGCTGCGGCTCACGCAGTACTACTTCGTGTTGGTCCTGACCGCCGCCGTAACGTATGGCGCCTACCGGTTGGCGGCCTCCCCGCTCGGCTACCTCATGCGCGCCATCTACGACAACGAGGTCCGCGTCGAGTACATGGGCGCCTCGGTGCGGCAGGCGATCTACCGAACTTACGTCATCTCCGGCGCGCTCGGCGGGCTGGGCGGCGCCCTGGCCGCGGTGGCGGTGGGGCACGTGGCGCCCGACCTGGCGTATTGGACCAGCTCGGGCGAGTTCGTCTTCGTGGCGCTGTTCGGCGGCGCGGGCAGCGTGTTTGCCCCGCTGCTCGGCGCGGTGGTGTTCGAGTTCGTGCGCAACTACGCCTTCAAGCTGTCGCCGTACACCTGGCAGCTCCTGCTCGGCTCCGTGCTGGTGCTCGTGATCCTGTTCGCGCCGGGCGGGCTGTGGAGCCTGCTGGAGCGGCTGGCGCAGCGGGCGCGGGGCGGGAAGCGGTCCTAGTGGGCGTCGTTCTCGAAACCGTCAACGTCACCCGCTACTTCGGCGCCGTCAAGGCGGCCGACGACCTCAGCGTCCAGCTCGCCGAGGGCCAGACGGTGGGCATCGTCGGCCCCAACGGCTCCGGCAAGACGACGTTCGTGAACCTGGTCACGGGCTACGTCAAGCCCGCGCGGGGCGCGGTGCGCTTTCGCGGGCGCGATATCACGCCCCTCACCCCGCGCCAGATCACGCGGCTGGGCATCGCCCGCTCGTTCCAGATCCCCCAACTGTACCTGCGGCTGTCGGTGCTGGAGAACATGCTCCTCGCCTTGGCGATCCGCGAGCAACAGCACTGGGACCTCTGGCGGCCGCTCAAGCTGCCGGCGCGGGTCGAGGAAGCGCGCTGCCTGCTGGCGCAGTTCGGCTTCGACACCGGGGTGGACCAGCCCTGCGCCGCGTTGCCCGAGGGCGGCCGCAAGCTGCTGGATGTGGCGCTGTCGTTCGCCCTGCGCCCCAGCGTGCTGCTGCTCGACGAGCCGACCAGCGGGGTCAGTGTCGAGGACAAGTTCGCCGTGATGGACCGGCTGATGAGCGTGGTGCGCCAGAGCGCGATCACCGCCGTGTTCATCGAGCACGACATGGAAGTGGTTGCCCGCTACGCCGAGCGGGTGTTGGTGTTCGCCGAGGGCCGCATCCTGGCCGACGGGGGCCCGGCGGCCGTCTTCGCCAACCCCGCCGTGCGCACTCACGTGCTGGGCGAGGGGGTCTAGGCGCCATGCTCCAGGTGCAGCGCGCCACGGTGCGCATCGCGGGCTTCACCGTGCTGCGCGGGCTGAGCCTCGAGGTGCCCCCGGGCAGCCTCGTGGGCCTCATCGGCCGCAACGGCGCCGGCAAGACGACCACGCTGCGCACCATCATGGGCTTGCTGCCGTTGGAGGACGGCGACATCCTGCTCGACGGTCGCAGCCTGCGCGACCTGCCGGCGCACGAGCGCGCACGCCAGGGCCTGGGGTACATGCCCGAGGACCGGCGGCTCATCCCCGCGCTCACCGTCGAGCAGAATATTTTGGTGCCGGCCTGGGCACGCGCCATTCCCGACGCCGCACGGCGGCTGGACACGATCTACCAGCTCATGCCCGAGGTCAAGGCGCTAGCTGGCCGCCCGGCCAGCCAGCTCAGCGGCGGCCAACAGAAGCTGGTGGCACTGGCGCGCTGCTTCATGAGCGGCCGGCGCTTGCTGCTGCTCGACGAACCGTTCGAGGGGGTAGCCCCCGCGCTCTCCCAGCGGCTGGTACAGGCCGTGCGCGAGTTGGCCAGCGCCCAGAGTGGGCTCTCGGTACTGATCTGCGAGTCCGAGTTCAAGTGGGTGCGGCGCCTGGCACAGCGGGTGTACCTCATCGAGCGCGGGGAGGCGACCGAGCAGCCAGCCTCCAATGGCCCGCCGCCCCCCGAGTGAGGGCGGCGCGGCAGCTGGCAGCCGCCCGGCACTGGGGCCAGGGCCCGTCAGGCCGGCGCGGCGGCGGGACGGCCGCGCAGGGCCGGGATCACCTCCTGCCCGAACAGCTCGAGGTTGCGGAGCGTTTCCCAGGGGGTCATAGGGCCGATATGCAGCAGGCCCAGGAACAGGCCGCACCCTAGCTCCTGCAACCGCTCGCCGAGCTGGTTGGCTACCCGCTCGGGCGTACCGACCAGTGCCCACCCCTCGTCGAGGAACTCGCGGAACGTGTACTGCGAGAAGTGCCGGCGGCCGCCGACGGAGAGCTGGCTCCGCTCGGTGAGGTAGCCGGGCGGGAAAAAGTAGTGCTGCGGCATCTTGAGGCCGCGGTGGAACAGCCACAGAACATGCTGCTCGGCCTTGGCCAACGCCTCCGCCTCGGTCTCGGCGAGGTACACGGGGGCCATCCAGCCGAACTGCCCGGGCGCCGGCGTGTAGCCAGCCGCCTCCGCCGCGGCGCGGTACTGCTCGAAGCGCATCCGCACGGTTTGGAGCGACGAGTAGACTAGCACAAGCGGGTAGCGCTGCTGCGCCGCCCACTCGATCGACTCCGCGCTGCCTTGCGAGGGGATCCAGATCGGTGGGTGCGGGCGCTGGAGTGGCCGGGGCCAGAGGTTCACGTGGCGTAGGCGGTAGTGCTTGCCCTCGAAGCGGAACGGCCCTGGCTCGGTCCAGGCGCGGACGATCAGGTCGTGCGCCTCCAGGAACCGCTCGCGCGAGTAGGTCGGGTTCAGGCTAAAGGAGTGGTACTCGGCGCCGATGCCGCGGACGAAGGCGCTGATGATGCGGCCGCCGCTGATGACGTCCATCATCGCGACCTCTTCCGCCACGCGCAGCGGATGATCGCGCAGCGGGAGCGCGTTGCCGACTAGTGCGATCTTGATCCGGCGTGTGCGCGCGACCAGCATGCTAGCGATGATATTGGGGGCGGGCATCAGGCCGTAGGCGTTCTGGTGGTGCTCGTTGACACAGACGCCGTCGAAGCCGAGCCGCTCGGCCGCGACCAGTTGCTCGAGGTAGTCGTTGTACAGCTTGTGGCCCCGCTCGGGATCGAAGAAGCGGTTGGGGAAATCGACCCAGGCGCTGTGGTAGTGGGTCTCGAAAT
>Ga0070738_10007300_pt1 | contig 11124 bp, 11 predicted proteins | sample Coa_R2_2_FD_66446 | JGI IMG/M metagenome (GOLD analysis project Ga0070738, IMG submission 66446) | Surface soil microbial communities from Centralia Pennsylvania, which are recovering from an underground coalmine fire - Coalmine... | ecosystem: Environmental > Terrestrial > Soil > Unclassified ... | reverse complement strand
TGCTTCTAAACGATGAACGACGTGCTGCTCGGATTCCTCGCGGAATTGCGCCACGACGCCTGGGTTTTTGTCCGTGGCGCAGAACCCCTAGCGAAGCCTACTGGGGAAAGCGTTCCTCGTTCAGAATCTTACCGGTCTTCGGATCGACTTTGCGCTCGTAGCGGTCTTCGGTCTTGCCGACGATGATGCCCACTTCGTCCCGGATCGACGTATAGCGGTTGTGCGGTTCGAGCGACGGGCGCGGCTCGATCTGCCAGAGGACGTCGCCCTTTTCCGTCAGGCCGAACACGTTCTGCGGAAAATTCTGGTCCGGCGGTATGGCCAACAGCACGACGTGCACGCCGCCGACTTCCAGGTGCTGTTTGACCGGATAGGCGGGCAAGTTTGGAAAAGCCGGGTTCACTTGGCGCTGTTACCCGCTTAGTGAGGCTGAAAGACCACCTTGAACGTGTAGACGGCGACCACGGCCTTGCAGTCGACCACCTTGGGCGTGTAGCTGGAGTGCTTGGCTGCGTCGAGTGCCGATTGATCCAGCGTCTGGTTTCCGGTCGACGTTTCGATTTTTTCGTCTACGAGCTCGCCCGCAGTACCGATGGTGACGCGAACCACCGCGACGGCCGTCTGCGCGACGCGCAAACTGATCGGATAGACGACATGCGCGGCCGTGGAGATGCGCCCCTCGTGGTTGCATTCCGTTTGGGGAGCGGCGGTGCCCGGGGCCGGGCTGGCGGCTCCCTCGGGCGTCATCAGCGCGCGCGACTGGAAGTCGGCTTGGTACAGATAGGAGCCGGCCAGAGGCGTGCAGTTGTCCTGTTTTGCCTGATACGTGCTATGCCGCGCCGCGTCGACCATCGCGTTGTCGAGCGCCGCGTTGCCGGTCGACTTGGTCACACGGACGTGCAGAACGCTTCCATCCGGCGCGACGTCGACTTGTACCGCGCCTCGCGCGTTCTCGTCGAACCAAACTCCCGGCGGAACCTGCGGGTTCACGCGCTGGAGCATGGTCGCTTCGTGAAACGGCATGCCGCACGGCGGGGGCGTCGGCAGGACGTAGCGCGTCGTCTGAAACGCGAGCAGCAATGCGATCATGGCACGGGCACCTTCGCTACGAGGCGGCGATTTCCAAGCCGCCGCCTCCGCCGAGCGGCAAGTTCATCGCGCTCTGCCAACGCGCCGCGGCGGCCTCATCCATCCGGCCCAGAACCAAACAGCGCCGCAAGCGCGGCGCGCGAAAGCGCTGCATCTCCGGCGAGAGCGCCTGTTCGCCGTACTCCGCGGCCGGCTGCATCAGGATCGTCACGTCGAGCTCGCGCACGAGATCCAGGCGTTCGGCTGGATGAAACGACGCGTCGTGCAGCACCGTCGCGGCGCCGCACGACCACGGCGCGACGTATGCGTTCGCAAACCATCGCGCCGAGCCTATCTCGAGCGTGCACCAGACGACGTCGTCGGCGACGGCCTGGAGCAGGGCCTGCGCATGTTCGCGAGCATCGCGGATCGAGCGGCGATCGTAGGTCGTCCCTTCGAGTACGCACGCGGGATCGGTCAACTGAGCCTGCACGCCCTCGACCGCGCGTGCCTGTTCGGCCAAGCGATCCAAACGGCTCCAGCCCTCGGCTTCTTCGCCGATGATCAAGAAACGCGAAACGTCCGGTTCGCCGCGAATCGCTTCGAAAAGCGGCCGCCGCGCGCGATCGGTGACGACGCCGCTCGCGCGCGTTTCGCGCGCGACGTCGAGCAGCTCCCCGGTCTCGATGGCCCGGCGGCATGGAACGGCGACTGCGCCGAGCCGATCGAGCGCCAGCAGCGCGAACAGGCATTTTGCGGTGTTGGAGGCGCCTAAGAGGACGCGCTCGCCGGCCTGTATTCCAAGCGCTCGCATCGCTCCGGCGTAGCGCTGCGAGTGGAGCGCAATTTCGGCAAAGTAATAGTCGCGCCGGTGTCCGTATTCGTCGACGAAGATCAGGCCGACGCGATCCTCGGCAGCGAGCCGATCGATCACGTCGCGAGCAATGCTGAAACTCTCCGGCGGCACGGTCGTCAGAGCGCCGCGAGCGACTCTCCGACGTGCCCGAGCAGCATCTCGATCGCCGCGTCGTCGATGACGAGCGGAGGCGCGATGCGCAGCACCCGCGCGGCCGTATCCTTTGCGGCGACCCCGCGTTCGAGCAGCGCTTCCGAAAGGCGGCGCGCGGGGATCGTCAATTCTATTCCGATGAGCAGCCCGCGTCCGCGCACTTCCTTGACGTGCGGAGAAGAGATCGCGCGTAGCCCCTGCATCAGCTTAGCGCCCGCGTATCGCGCCCGGGCGGGCAAGTTCTCGTCGACGATGACGTCCAGTGCGGCCAACGCCGCAGCGGCGCCGAGCGGATTGCCCCCGAAGGTGCTGCCGTGATCGCCGGGCTTAAAGAGCGACATGAGCTGCGAGTCGGCCAGCGCGGCCGAAACGGGATAGTATCCGCCGCCCAGCGCTTTGCCGACGACGAGCACGTCGGCGCGAACCGCCTCGTGATCGCATGCGAAGAGATCGCCGGTACGTCCCAGGCCCGTTTGGATTTCGTCGGCCATAAAGAGCACGCGATGCTCTTTGCACAGTCCCCACGCTCGCTTGAGAAATCCGTCGGGCGGAACGATGACGCCGCCTTCGCCTTGGATGGGTTCGATCAGAACGGCGCAGGTATTTTCGTTGACGGCCGACGCCAGCGCGTCGTAATCGCCGTAGGGTGCGTGCACGAACCCGGGCGTGAACGGGCCGAAATCCGTGCGGTATTCGCGCGTCGAACTCGCGCTGATCGCCGCGGTCGTGCGTCCGTGGAAGTTGTTCGTGAAGACGACGATCTCGGCGCGGTCCGGAGGGATGCCTTTGACGCGATAGCCGTAGCGGCGCGCCAATTTGATCGCAGTCTCGATCGCCTCGACGCCGGTATTCATCGGCAGCGCCATGTCGTAGCCGCACAGCTGCGTCAGTTTCTTTAAGAGTACGGGAAGCCGGTCGTTGCGCATCGCCCGTGAGGTCAGCGTAACCTTTCCGGCCTGTTCGATGACCGCCGCCGCAATCCGCGGGTGACAGTGGCCTTGATTCACCGCCGAGTAGGCGCTGATGCAATCCAAATAGCGCTTGCCGTTGACGTCGTACAGCCAAACGCCCTCGGCCCGCTCGACGACCAGGTCGAGCGGATGATAGTTGTGTGCGCCGTACTCGTCTTCCAGCGCGATGAATTCGCGTGCGTTGTCTTGAACGTCGTGCATGATCTTCACTTGGTGGGCAAAATGAGAGGGTTTAGGAACTCCTAAGGAAGTCCTGTAGGGCTTTGGAATCATACACCGAGGCGCAGGAGCGTCTGGACCGCTTCCGCAGGCGCGACCATGAAGGCATCGGCGAACTGGGCCGCACGCTGGTGTTCGATCACGGGCACCGAACGCAGCGAAGCACCGTGCTCTTTCACGGCATGTCGGCCAGCCCTCATCAATTCATCGACGTGGCGCGCGCGCTGCACGAGCGCGGCCACAACGTCTTCGTCCCGCGCCTTCCGCGCCACGGCTACGGCGATCGGCTCTCGGACGCCCTGGCAGCGATGAGCGCGCGCCAACTCAAAGCCTGCGCGCTCGACTCGCTGCGGATCGCGCGCGGCCTGGGCGAGCGCGTCTGCGTGTCCGGGTTTTCCCTGGGCGGCCTGCTCGCGGCCTACCTGGGCCAGTTTCATCGGGTACAGCGCGTCGTAGCGGTAGCGCCGTTCATGGGAGTCTCCTTCGTCCCCAACGCCTTTCGGCAGCGGCTGTCGGATTGGGTGCTCGCACGTCCGAATCGCTTCTTGTGGTGGGATCCGATCGCCCGCGAACGCCAGCTCCCGGCGCACGGCTATCCGCGCTACGCCTCGCACGCCGTCGCGCACGGCCTGGCCTTGGCGCACGAAGTGCTCCAGGATGCCTACCGCCACGCGCCAAAAGCTGAAGAACTCGTGGTGGCGATCAACGTGCGGGAACCCGCGGTGAGCAACAGCGCGATTATGGCGCTGGTCAATCAGTGGAACGTCCATACGAACGGCGCCGTGCGCGTTCACCGTTTTACGGATCTTCCGATCGCGCACGACATCATCGAGCCCAAACGCTATCCCGAGGTTGCGCAGCGCGTCGGGGCCGTCGTCGTCGACCTCATCGATCGATGAAGCGGTGCGCGTGGGCGAACGACCCGATGATGATCGAGTATCACGATCGTGAATGGGGGCAGCCCGTTCACGACGACCGCGTCTTCTTCGAGTTCTTGCTGCTCGAAGGCGCGCAGGCGGGCTTGAGCTGGCAGGTGATCTTGCGCAAACGCGAAGCATACCGCCGCGCGTTCGCGGAGTTCGATCCCGCCGCCGTAGCTCGCTTTACGCCTGCAAGGGCCGAAAAGCTGCTGCTCGAACCGGCCATCGTGCGCAACCGCAGAAAGATCGAAGGCGCGGTGCGCAACGCCGCGGCATTCCTGCGCGTGCAGGAAGAGTTCGGCAGCTTCGATCGATACGTCTGGCGGTTCGTCGACGGAACTCCCGTGCGCAAAAGACGGCGCTCGCCCGCGGACGTGCCGGCCTCCACGCCGCTCTCCGACGCGCTGAGCAAAGACCTGCGCGTGCGCGGGTTTACGTTCGTTGGAACGACGATCTGCTATTCGTTTCTGCAAGCCTGCGGCTTGGTCGACGACCACCTGGCATCATGCTTCAAAGCCCGCGCCTAGCGCCCGCGCGCGACTACGGCGAAGCCGTCCGGCGCGTGGAGGCGCTTCAGGCGATGGACGGCCGCGACATCGTGCCGCAGGCTCGCTCGGCGCTGCTCACTCACGGGCACCGCACGCCGCTGTGCGCCGTTCTGCTGCATGGATTCACCAACCATCCCGGGCAGTACGTGCAGTTCGCTCCGCTCGTGCACGCCGCAGGGGCCAACGTCCTGGTGCCGCGTCTGCCGCTGCAAGGATACCGCGATCGCATGACGACGGCGCTGGCCAAACTCACCGCCGAACAATTGCTCGATGCGGCGAGCTCGGCCGTCGACATCGCTTGCGGATTGGGCGAACGGGTCTGCGTGCTGGGCATCTCGTCCAGCGGCGTGCTCTGCGCATATTTTGCGCAGCACCGGTCCGACGTGGCGCTGGCCGTCGGCGTGGCGCCGGTCTTCGGATTGCTGCAGCTGCCCTATGCCGTCAGCCGCGCGATCGCGCGAGCTGCGCTCGTGCTGCCGAACCGCTTCCTGTGGTGGGATCCGCGCATCAAGATGGCCCAGCATCCTGTTACGGCCTACCCGCGTTTTCCCACGCGCGCGCTGGCGCAGACGCTGCGGATCTCGGACGACGTGTACGATACTGCAAAACGTTCGGCTCCGCGCGCCGGTCACGCCGTACTGGTGTGCAACCAGCACGATCCCGCGGTGAACAATCACATTACTCAGCGGGTCGTGCAGCGCTGGAATCTCAACCGGCCGGGTTCGGCCGAGCAATTCACGTTTACCGGCTTGCCGCACAACCACGACATCATCGATCCCGATAATCCGGCCGCGCGGACCGGTATCGTCTACCCCAAGCTCCTCGAGCTCATAGGTACAGCTTGATGCCGGGCCATACAGCGGCGAGCGGTTTTTTGATCCCGCGGCAGACCCAGATCGGAACGTCGCGCTCGTACGTGATGGCCCACCGATCCCGGAATCGCGCCGCGAGCGTTCTCGATGCGAACAGACCGTCGGATTTAAAACACGACCCGTTGACTTGAACGACGACGCTTCCGTCGTAACCGCGCGTACCCCAGAGCCAGTACTGATTGTGTTCGCTGATCACCGGCAGCTGCGGAGCGAAGAACGCTACCGCGCTGGCTTCGCCGTAGTTCCCGACGAACACGACCGCGCGTGCGCGTTCGGCCGGCGACAGCGCGTCGTAGACCCGCTCGACGGTCCGGGCCATCTCGGGCCAACCGTGCATGTCCGCCCAGTCGCTCGGCAGCACGGCGCTTTCGCGTCCGGGTTCGGTTTCAGTCGCCGCGCGCGAGCTGTGCAGCGTTTTCGAGATCGCGCGATCGTACTGCACGTACTGCTCCTCAGGAAGAATGGGGAGCGCCATCGGCACGAACGGGATGCCCGCAGCGAGCACGTAGGCGATCGCGGCGGGGCGGAGCGCGGCCGCATGGCGCGTCCAAGCTTCGACTGCTGCTCCGCCGGCGGCGATCAAGATCGGATAGACGTCGGCCGGATAGTAGTGCTTGCCGTGAAAGACGATCATCTCCGCGATCAGGATGACGTAGGCGTAGCCCAGGAAGCGATACAGCGGCGCGCGCAAAAGCCAAACCAAACCGGCAATCCAAACCGGCGCGATGAAGAACCCGGTGATGAGCAGCTCCTGGAGCAGGTAGAGTCCCGGGCCCGCAATCTCGTTCTTGCCGTTTTGTCCGGCGCGCAGCAGTTCCAGCATGGGAAAGCCGTAGTGCGCCTGCCACAAAAAGTTCGGAAGCGCGATGAGGACTGCGACCGCGGCGCCGGCAGCGCACCAGCGGCCGCTCAGAAGACGGCGCTGCGGCGTGAGCAGCAGTCCGGCCGCGAGCGCAGCCAGCAAGAATAGCACGCTGTACTTGCTCTCCAGGCTCACGCCCGCGACCGCGCCGGCGAGCAGCCAGAGCCGGGGATCCGCGCCTTTGGCGATGCGCACGGCGAGAAGTGCGAGCAGCGGCCACGACCACAAGCCGACCGTGTCCGTCGAAACCTTCATGCCGAAACTCATTAGAACCGGCGTGAGAAGAAACGCGGCGGCCGCAAGCACTTGCGCGAACACGCCCCCGCCGAACTCTTCTGCAAGGACGCACGTGACGTAAACGCCCGCGGCCGCAAAAAGTGCGGGCACCAGACGCAGCAAGAACAGCGAATGGCCGAATAATTGGGTCAGCGCCGAAAGAAGCGGCACGAGCGGGGGTTGATCGACATAGCCGAACTGCGGATGCTGTCCGCAGATGATGAAGTAGAGTTCGTCGCGGAAGAAGCCGTAGTGCGCGTTCCCCGCGGCGTGAACCGCGAAGACGATCGTCGCGGCGATCCAGGCGGCCGGTCGTTTCATGCTCTGTTTATAGTCGGCGCGCGGCGTGCGGGCCAAGCCCTTGGTGACGAGCGGGACCGGGTGCGCTATTTGAGGAGATCGGGCCGTTTGGCCGCGTACCTTCGGCTCCAGGCGATCTCGGTTCCGTCGCGCATGCGCAGTTTGTAGTCGCCGTGGAACCAGGGGCTGATCTCGGCGATCTCGTCGATGTTGACCAGATGCGAGCGGTGCACTCTGGCAAACGATTCGGGGTCCAAGCGGCTTTCGAGCGATTCGAGCGTCGCCCTGAGCGTGTGGTTCCCGCGCCGCGAGTGGACCACCACGTTGTTGCCGTCGGATTCGAGCCGGACGATCTCGCTGGTTAAAAGAAAGAACGAACGTCCGTCGTTGGGAATCAGCAGACGCCGAACGTACCGTTCCTCGCGTCGCAGATCGGAAAGCGTTTGCGCGATGCGCTGCGCGTCCGGCGCCGACTGCGCGGAGGTGCGTGCGCGCTCGAGCGCGCGATCGAAACGATCGCGGTCGTACGGCTTGAGCAGATAGTCCAGCGCGCTGATCTCGAACGCCTTGACGGCGTATTGGTCGAAGGCGGTCACAAAAACGATGGACGGCGGCGCTTCCATCCGTACGAGCGTCTCAGCGACGCCCAGGCCGTCCAGATCGGGCATGTGGATGTCGAGAAAAACCAAGCGCGGCTTGGTCATCGCGATCAAGTCGAGCGCGTCGATGCCGTTGGATGCCTGCCCGACGAGTTCCACGTCGTCGTGCGCCTCCAGAAAACGCGCCAATTTGCGGCGCGCCGGCGCCTCGTCGTCCGCGATCAGCACCGGGAGAGTCATTGGCCGGCGGCGTCGGCGTACGGAAAGCTCAGCGTTGCAACGGTGCCGCCTTTCGCGCGCGGGCCGATCTGCATCGAGGCGCGATCGCCGAACAGGTACGCGAGCCGCGACCGCACGTTCTTCAACCCGACGCCGGCAACGTATCCGGGGTCGATTCCGGTGCCGTCGTCGCTCACCCGGATGATTGTCGAGCCGTTCGAGCGCGCGACGTCGATCCAGAGATCGAGTCTCCTCCGGTCGGACGGCATCCCGTGGCGAATGCCGTTCTCGAGCAGCGGCTGCAGCAGCATGAACGGCACGCGCGCTCCGTGTGCGGATTCATCGACCGTGACGTTCAAGCGCAAGCTCCATTCCAAACGCGTGCTCATAATATCCACGTACATCCGCTCGACGTCCAATTCTTCTTGCAGCGGCACGTGTTGAACGTCGCCCGCTGCCAGCACGAGCCGCATGAAGTCACTCAGCTTGGCGAGCATTTCGTCGGCCTTGCGCACGTCCTCGTACATCACGCTCGAGATCGCGTTGAGCGTATTGAACAGAAAATGCGGATGGAGCTGCAGGCGCAGATTCTGCAGGTTCGCTTCGGCCAGCTTCACGCGTAACTCGGCGGCTTCCAACTCGGAGCGGCGTGCCTGGGCGATGCGGTCGTAAAACACGACGATCAACGCGATCGTGGCATAGGTGATGACGTCGTTCGAGGCCTCCATCGGATACCGATAGAGCATGATGCCGTAGTCGTACGTGCCCAGGCCGAAGATATGGTAGATCGCGCTGCGCGAGAGTGCCATGAGCGTCGTGTGCAGGACGCTGTAGGCCGCAGCGCCGGCCAGGCCCGCGCCCGCGACGATCCACCAGGGGCGGCAGGCGAAGCGGCGCGTCACCCAGATGACGAGCGGGAGTAAGACGAGCGCGGAATAGGCGCCCGTCGTCTGCTCGACGAGACGCTCGGCCCACGTTCCGTAGTGGCGGTTTGCCAGATCGTCCAGATAGCGGTATTCGAACAGCAGCAGCGCGATGGCCGTGTAGAGCGCGGTGAATCCGGCAATCCAGCGGGCGCGCGTGGCGTTGAGCGGCGACATCTCCTTACCGTCATACCGCCCGCAGGGCGGCGCCGTCAACGCCGCCGTGACGAGCGGGACGGGCTCTTAGACCGGGTCGACGGCTCCCGTGCGAATCATCACCTCGGAGATGCGGCGCGCCGTCGTGAAGCGCTCGCGCTGCGCGTCGCTTGCGTCCGGCGGCAGCTCGCGCAGAATGCGCTCGAGCTCTTCGTCGAACATCGCGGTGAGGGAGGGCGGCGTATAGGGCCCGGGATGTTCCATGCGCTGCGCGATCATCAGCCGGTAGATGCGGTCGGTCGCCAAGTCTTCCATGTATCCGTCGAGCAGGCTCGCCCCCTTGCCTTCGAGCACGCCGGCGCGATAACGGATGACGGTGCGCACGGCCGCGCGAGTGCCGTCAATCGTCGTTGCGCCGACTCCGGCCGGAATCGGACGCAAGTCTGCGTTCGGATCGGCCGATTGCGGACGGCGATCGAGTTGGTTGGGATAGGGAAACTGCTCGACGGCAATCGCGTTTTGGTCCGGATGTCCGGTCCATGCGCCGTCCATCAGGCATGCCGCCTCGTTTCGCTTGTCGCGGGCGAGCACGTCGAGCGCTCGCGCGTTCAGCTCGGGATCCTCGCGGCTGGGATAGAGTGCGGTCATGCCCCCGATCGCGAGCATACCGTGCTTGTGACAGACCTCCGGAATCAGCACGCGCAAGCGTTGAAAGAACGAAACGTCGAGCGGAATGGTGTTGCGATCGGGCAGAACCCAGCGCGGATCGGTCAGCATATAGTCGATGAGGCTGGCCATGTAATCCCAGCGCCCGAGGTTCAATCCCACCAAATACTTGCGTAGGTTGTAGGCGAACTCTTCGAGCTGGTACGCCAGCGGATGCGCTTCGACCAGCGCCATGCATTTTATTGCGTCAGTGCGCCACCCGCGCGCAGCTGCGATCGCGTCGAACACGCCGCTCCACCACAGCGCTTCCTGCGCCGACTCGGACTTGGGAACGTACAGGCAGAGCGTGCGGTTGGGCAAGAGCTCGACGTCGACGCGAAACGCGAGCAGGGCAGCATCGAACAGCGCGGCCGGCGTTGGCTGCGCGCAAATTCCCGCCTGCGAGAGGTGCAGACCGCGCACGCGATTCCAAATCACCGTCGAGCCGGGGCGTATCGCGATCTGCGCGTCGCGCTTGGTATCGAAGTACGACAGTCTGCCGTAGAGCGCGGCCACGATGTTGTCGTGGCCCAGCATCAAGTGCTCCCACGTGTTGGCCATCGAGTCTTCCAGGTCGAGCATCACGCCGGGCGCGCCGGAGTTGAGCATCTTTACGACCAGTTCGGCGTCGTCGGCCGGCCCCGTCATTTGGTTGCGCTGGTCGCGGCACCACTCGGGCAGCGCGATGCGCCAATCCGTCGGCCGTTTTTTGACGCTTCCCAAGTACGTGGGCGGATTGCCGTCGTGCGAGCGCCGCAACACCTCGCGGCGCGCGGCGACGAGCTCGCGCTGAATCGGGGCGAAGCGCTCGTGCAGCGGCGCGTAGAACGCCTCGAACCCTTCGGGGAGATCGCGGGCCGCGTCGAAGCCTTCCGGCGCGGCGTTCATGACCGGATAACTCAGTGCGCGCATCACGCGACCGCCGGCGCGAACTGCTCTTCTTCGGTCGATCCCGTCAGCGCGGTGGTGGAAGCGGCGCCCTCGGAAACCGCGCGCGCGACTTCGTCGAAGTAGCCGGTCCCGACTTCGCGCTGGTGGCGGGTTGCCGTGTAACCAAACGGTTCCGCGGCGAACTCGCGCTGCTGGAAATCGGCATACGCGCTCATGCCGCGCACTTTGAAGTCGCGGGCCAACTCGAACATCCCGTGATTGAGCGCGTGGAAGCCGGCCAGCGTGATGAACTGGAACTTGTAGCCCATTTCGCCCAGGCGTTCGCGGAAATGCGCGATGCTCGCTTCGTCAAGTTTCTTCTTCCAATTGAACGACGGCGAGCAGTTGTAGGCCAGCAATTTTCCGGGAAACTGCGCGTGAACGGCGTCGGCAAACCGTTGCGCCTCTTGGAGATTGGGCTCGGAGGTTTCGCACCAGATCAGGTCCGCGTACGGCGCATATGCCAATCCGCGAGCGATCGCCGAGTCGATGCCGCCGTTGATGCGGTAGAAGCCTTCGCTCGTGCGTTCGCCCGTGCAGAAGGCGC
>Ga0070738_10007295_pt1 | contig 11132 bp, 8 predicted proteins | sample Coa_R2_2_FD_66446 | JGI IMG/M metagenome (GOLD analysis project Ga0070738, IMG submission 66446) | Surface soil microbial communities from Centralia Pennsylvania, which are recovering from an underground coalmine fire - Coalmine... | ecosystem: Environmental > Terrestrial > Soil > Unclassified ... | reverse complement strand
GCAGGTTTTCGACTACATCGGGGGCGATGCCACTCAGTTCGAGCGCGAGCCGCTCGAGCGCCTGGCGCTCGAAGGCGAGCTCATGGCGTACCGGCACAACGGCTTCTGGCAATGCATGGACACCATGCGCGACAAAGTGCGGCTCGAATCGCTGTGGGCGAGCGGCGATGCGCCATGGCAGGTCTGGAAGAGAGCGTAGTGGAGCGAGGCGGTCGCACATGAAGAGCATGCGCGTTCTGCTGACGGGCCATGACGGCTACATCGGCCAGGTGTTGCTGCCGATGCTGCTCGATCGGCGCCACCGGGTGACCGGGCTCGACAGCTTCCTCTACGAGGACTGCGGATTCAGCACCGAGGAAGCCGCGCCGGGCGCGGCCCTGCGCAAGGACATCCGCGAGGTCGAGCTCGAGGACCTGCAAGGCTTCGATGCGGTGCTGCACCTCGCCGGCATCTCCAACGATCCGCTCGGGGACCTTGAGCCCGCCGCGACCTACGCCATCAATCACCGGGCTTCAGTCCGCCTGGCCCGTCTTGCCCAGCAAGCGGGCGTGCCGCGCTACATCTTCTCCTCCTCGTGCAGCAACTATGGCGCGGCGGGCGATGACTTCCTCGACGAGACCGCCGCCTTCCACCCCGTGACGCCCTACGCGCAAAGCAAGGTGTGGGTGGAGCGGGACGTCGCGAAGCTCGCCGATGATTCATTCAGCCCCACCTTCCTGCGCAGCGCGACGGCATTCGGAGTCTCAGCGCGGTTGCGCGCTGACCTGGTCGTCAACAACCTGGTCGGCTATGCGTATACGACGGGGGACGTACTCATCAAGAGCGACGGCATGCCGTGGCGGCCCCTGGTCCACATCGAGGACATCGCGCGGGCGTTCGTTGCGGTCCTCGAGGCACCCCGAGACCTGGTCCACAACGAGGCATTCAACGTCGGCATGACGTCCGAAAACTATCGCGTGCGGGATGTTGCCGACATGGTGGCGGAAATCGTGCCGTCTTCCCGGGTCACCTACGCTGGCGATGCCAGCCCCGACGCGCGCAATTACCGTGTGGACTGCGGGAAGATCCGCACGCGCCTGCCCGCGTTCCAGCCGCGATGGACGGTGCGCCAGGGCATCGAGCAGGTTTACGAGGCCTTCTGCCAGCACGGCACCAGCGCCGAGGAATTCCTCAGCTCGCAGTTCATCCGCCTCGAGCGGATCCGGGAGCTGCAGACAGCAGGAGCGCTCGATGAGATGCTGAGATGGCGAGCCTCGCCGCGTCCGGCGGCCGTCACCCACTGCTCGGCGGCATGAGGGAGGCTCTCCCCAGCCGCAATGCGATACCCGGCTGCCGCAGCTGCGGCGGCAAGGATCTGAGCACCTTCCTGTCTCTCGGAGACATGCCGCTGTCGGACGGGCTGCTCGCGCCGCAGGACTTGCAGCAGACTGAGCCGCGATATCCCCTCGACGTCGCCTTCTGCCCCTCCTGCACCCTGGTGCAGATCCTGGAGACGGTGCCGCCGGAGAAGCTCTTCGGCGCGGACTACCCGTATTTCTCCTCGTTCACCGACACCCTGCTCGAGCATTCGAAGGCCAACGTCGCGGCCAGGCTCGCGCAGCGGCGACTCGACGAGCGCTCGCTGGTCATCGAGCTCGCGAGCAACGACGGCTACCTCCTGCAATTCTATCGGGCACGGGGCATTCCCGTGCTCGGCATCGATCCGGCGCCGGGTCCGGTGGCCGCCGCCCGCGCCAGGGGGATCGAGACGCTGCCGGCCTTCTTCGGGCGCGGGCTCGCCCGGCAATTGGCCGCCGAGGGGCGGCGCGCGGACATCATTCACGCCAACAACGTGCTGGCCCACGTCGCCGACACGAATGGCTTCGTGGAAGGAATAGGCACACTGCTCAAGGATGACGGCGTCGCCGTCATCGAAGCTCCGTACGTGAAGGAGCTGATCGATCACGGCGAGTTCGACACGATCTATCACGAGCATCTCTGTTACTTCTCGGTGACGGCGCTCGCGAGCCTTTTCGGCAGGAACGGGCTGTCATTGAATCGGGTGCAGCCGCTCGGGATCCATGGCGGATCCCTGCGCCTGTTCGTGGGCAGGCGAAGCCAGGCGGACGGCTCCGTCGGCGAGTATCTGCGCGCCGAGCGGGCGGCGGGCGTCGACCGGCTGAAGTATTACTCGGACTTCTGCGCCCGCGTGCAGCGGACACGCGCCGCTCTCGTCACGCTCCTGCAGAGGCTGAAGAGGGAAGGCGCGCGCATCGCGGGGTACGGGGCGGCGGCCAAGGGAACCATCCTCCTCAACTTCGCCGGCATCGGCCGCGAGATGTTGGAATTCATCGCCGATCGGAACGTGCACAAGCAGGGACGCTATGTCCCCGGTGTGCGGCTGCCGATCGTGCCGCCGGCGCGGATCCTCGAGGAGCAGCCGGATTACCTTCTGATCCTGCCGTGGAACCTCCAGGACGAGATCATGCGGCAGCAGGCCGAGTATCGGCGCCGGGGCGGCCGCTTCATCGTTCCCATTCCAGAGCCTGCCGTATTGTAGGAGAGGTCATGTCAGCCGCATCCCCCGAGCCTGCCTCCCCAGGCTCCCTGGCCGGGCCGCCGGCGGCCGCGGCCGCGGTCAGCGCATGCAACGCCTGTGGCGGCACGGATATCCGGACCTTCTACCGGGTGAAGGAAGTGCCGGCGCACAGCTGCCTGATGCTCTCGTCACGCGAGCAGGCGCTCGCCTTTCCGCGCGGCGAGATCGAGCTCGGGTTTTGCCGGCAGTGTGGCTTCATCGGCAACCTTCGCTTCGATCCGGCGCTCAACCGGTATTCGGCGGATTACGAGGAGACGCAGGCCTGCTCGCCGCGATTTCAAAGCTTTCTCGAGCAGCTCTGGCAGGATCAGATCGCACGATTCGAGCTCGGCGCGGGAATGACGGCGCTCGAGATCGGCTGCGGCAAAGGCGAGTTCCTGGTGGGGCTCTGTGAGCGCAGCGGCTGCACCGGTATCGGGCTCGATCCGGCGTATCGGCCGGAGCGGACGCGCAGCAGCGCGGCCGATCGCATCATCTTCCTCCGCGACTTCTATGGACCGAAGTACGCGCACCTGCATGCCGATTATGTGTGTTGCCGCCACACGCTCGAGCACATCGCGCCGGCGCGCGATTTCGTGCGGCTGGTGCGGGCAACGATCGGCGATGCACGGCACGTCAATGTCTTCTTCGAGCTGCCCGACGTGGAGCGCGTGCTGCGGCAGGGGGCGTTCTGGGACATCTACTACGAGCACTGCGGGTATTTCACCCAGGGCTCGCTCGCCCGGCTCTTCCGCTCCGCGGGTTTCGATGTCAGGCGGCTCTACAAGGCCTATGACGGTCAATACCTGATGCTGGAAGCGCAGCCGGCTGGCGGCTCGACGCAGGTCCGGCTGGCGCAGGAGAAGGACCTCGCCGCCACTGCCGCGCTCATCGAGCGCTTCGAGCGGCAGGTCGGCGAGCGCCTGCGGTCGCTGGCCGATACCCTCGCGCGCCATCGCGCCTCGGGCCGGCGGCTCGCCATCTGGGGCTCGGGCTCGAAGTGCGTGTCGCTCTTGAGCTCGCTGCGCCTCGGCGCCGAGCTCGTGGCGGTGGTCGACATCAATCCGCACAAGCACGGCAGATTCCTCGCCGGCAGCGGTCGCGAGATCCTCTCGCCGGACACCCTGCGCGCATCGCCTCCGGACGTGGTTCTGGTGATGAACTCGATCTACCTCGAGGAGATCAGGCGCGACCTCGCCGGCCGCGCGCTTCATCCCGAGCTGATCGCGTTGTAGCCAGCAGCAGTGCGTACGCCGTCTCCATCCTCTGCGCCGCACGTCTCCAGCTGAATTCCTGCTCCACGGTGCTGCGGGCCCTTCTGCCCAGCTGCTGCGCCAGCGCGGGATCCGCCGCCAGCCGCAGCATCGCCCCGGCGAATGCCTGCACATCGCCGTCCGCCACGACCAGTCCGGTCCTCTCGTGCTGCAACAGCTTGGCCGATCCCGCGCTCGCGACGATCGCCTTGCCGGCCGCCATGTAGTTGAGCAGCTTCTGCGGAATGCCCGGACAGCTCACTCTCGGCAACACCGCGATGACGGCCGCCGCCAGCCGCTGCGGCAGCTCGCCGAAGCGGTCCGCCAGCACTTCGATCGACTCCCGCACACCCAACTGCCGTGCCCTCGCCTCGTAGGGCTCGAAGGAGGAGCTCACCGAGAAGCAGAGCCGCAGATCCCGCCGCACCTGCCGCGCCCGCGCAAACGCCGCGAGCAGCAGGTCGATGTTCTGATAGGGCGCCAGCGTTCCCGTGTATATGAGGCGCACGACGCCGTCTTCGCGTGGCGGCGCATCGGCCCGGAAGCATTCCGTCTCCACCCCGTTGGTCACGACGGAGATACGATCCGCCTGCAGGCGGTGCACCCACACGAGCCGGTCGCGGATGTCCGAGGTTACCGCCACCACGTGGTCCGCACGCCGGGGGATCGCCCCATCGAGCCAGCCGCCGACGGCACCGAATGCGCGGCGCGTGAGCCCGTGCGCGTAGCTCGGCAGCTCGGCCGAAAGCATGGTGTGCGCGTCATAGACGAGCGGCAGGCGGCGCAGCCACCGCGACGGCAGCGCGGCCAACAACCCCTCGACGTGATGCGCGTGGATCAGGTCGAATCGCCGCTCGGTGAGCACCCGCGACAGCTTCCAAGCCAGAGCCGGATCGTAGAGCGCCAGCTTGCGAAAGCTCGGCCCGACCGGCATTCGCCAGTAGACCGGATGAGGGAAGATCCTGTGTACGGGGAAGCCGAGGGGTTGCGGCTCATCCTCGATGTGGTAGGTGATGAGCTCGACGTGATGGCCGCGCGCTGAGAGGGCTTGCGCCAGGCGCTCCACGCGCAGCGGCGTACCGCGCCGCGCGGGCATCGGGCAGGCCGCCACCATCGCAATCCGGAGCCGTTGCCTCGGGTCCTTGAGCTCGCGCGGATGGATCTGCGCGCGCCGCGGCGCGCTCGGGCCGCTGGGGCGGATCTCGGCCGCTACCGCCGTCTGTGCATGAGAAGCCGGCGCCGCACGCCCGTCGAACCCGCCGCGCGAAGCGGCCTCGCGTCCCGCCATCGGCGAGCCCGCCCCGAGCTCCATCAACGCCGCCGGTCCGCAAGCAGTTGGCCGGGAGCGGCGCCGAAGAGTCGGGTCTTCAGCCGCTCCGCCTGCGCGGGCGCGCTCGGGAGAGCCACCCCCACCAGGTCGACCGCCGCACGGATGACGTTCCAATTGCGCGTCCACCAGAGCGCGAGCACCCGGTAGCAGCGCACGCGCTCTTGCGGCATGAGCCTCTCGCGCCGCACCAGCTTCAGGTACTCCCCGTAAAGCCGCCATGTTGGCAGACTCGCGCGGGTACCGCTCGTGCCATCGTGCCACGCGGCGCGGTCGGTGGAGCGCCGCTGCGCCCGGGTGTAGCGGCCCGGATGCTCGCGCACGGCGAGCAGTGGCGCCGGCAGCTGGATCATGCGGCCGCGCAGCGCGAGCTGGGCGAGCAGCGCCCGGTCGGCGCCGTGGAAGCTGCCGTGCAGCAGCGAGTCGCGCAGCGCCTCGCGGCGGATCAGCCCGAAGAAGTCGACACCGGTGTGCGAGCGCAACACCATCCATCCGAAGCGCGCCGATGGCGAGGACGAGTCGGCTCCCGAGAGACTGCTGTCGTACAGCGCAAGCGGCGCGCCCCTCGAGTCGATGTAGGAGACGACGGTGTTGCAGAGTACGACGTTGCCGCGCTCTTGCAGCACCCGTGAGGTCTTGGCCAGAAACGACGGCAGCATGCGGTCATCGTGCGCCAGCCACTTGAAGTAGCGGCCCCGTGCGCGGCTGAACGCAAGGTTGTAATTGGCCGCGGCGCCGAGGTTGCACGGATTGCGGAAATACCGCACGCGCGGATCGGCGGCGGCGTAGTCCCGACAGATCTCGGCCGTGCGGTCGCTGGACGCGTTATCGCAGAGAATGAGCTCGAGGCTCTCGAGCGTCTGCCCGAGAGTCGAGCGGATGGCGTCCTCGAGAAACGCCTCGCCGTTGTGGACGGGCAGCCCGACGCTGGCGAGCGGTGCCGCGGGCCCGGAAGCCTGATGCATCACGACCCCTTGTCAATGAGGGGGAAGCAGATGCGCGGCAGCACGTTCCGTTCCTGCTCAGATCAGGCCGAAGCGATCGGAAGCCCCGGCCAAAATCGGACGCCGTGCGAACGCAAGCCATCGAGCCGCAAAAAGCCCCTGGTGTCCTCCAGAAGCACGCCGGGCCGGTCAGGACGACCGGATCCAGCGTTTCATGTCAGGGGAACTTGATCTTGCCACCGCCGGCGGAGCCCGGACCGGGGCCGGGGCCGAGGCCGGCCGTGCCGACTTCCGGCACGACGATGCGCGAGGCGGCCTCGCGCCGCAGCTCGCGGGCCTCGTCTATGGCCTGCTCGAGCGCGGCGTTGACCCCTTCCGGAAACTTGCGCAAGGCTTCCTCGAGAGTGCCCGCCTCGATCTCGAAGGCGAGCGGCAGCACGCCCGCCGGAGTGAGCAGCTGAGTCTGACCCGAGAACAGCACCGGACGGCTGGGATCCGTCGCGCCGGCGACCGTCACGGGGGTGAGGCGGCGGATGGTACCGGCCCGGCGATCGGTGAAGATCTCTTCCCGGTAGAGGCCGGCCGGGTCGAGGTGCACTTCCGGAAGATCACTCTTCGCTGCCATGGGAATCCTGTCTGGGTTCTAGATGGGCGGCGGCCATTGTACCAGCGCGGTCACGAACGGACGGTCGGCCGCGAGCATGTCCTCGCGAGACAGCTGAGCGCGCTGCACCCATTTCAGGCGCTGGCCATCGCGGCCGCGCGGCTCGCCCCGGTAGCCCTCGACGATCCACATCGAGAGCTCGACCTCGCGATCGGGGTAGCGGTGGCTCAGGCGCATCATCGGCCGGGCCGAGAGCACTTCGATACCGAGCTCCTCCTCGAGCTCGCGCGCCAGCGCCTGCCTTTCCGACTCCCCCTCCGCGACCTTGCCGCCGGGGAATTCCCAGCGGCCGGCCATGTGCTTGCCCGCCGGCCGCTCGGCGATGAGCACCCGACCATCGACATCGAACATCGCGGCAGCGACGACCAGGACCATCCCCAGGCACCCAACTGTGCCGCGTGGCCTATTCGACGCTCGACAGCGCGCCGTGGCAGTGCTTGTACTTCTTCCCCGAGCCGCACGGGCAGGGCTCGTTGCGCCCGATCTTGCGCTCGCCGCGAACGAAGGTTCCCGCCAGCTCCGGCGACGCAGGCGGCATGCCCGGCGCTTCCGCCCCCGCGCGCGCGCGCGACCCGCTGCCCGTCATCGCCGCATGCGCGGCGGCAGGTATGCCGCCAACAGCGCCGCCGGTACCCGCCGCCCGCTCGGGCACCGCGCCTGCGCCCGCCAACGCCGACATCGCCTCCGCGTGCTGCGCCTGCAGCGCCCGCATCAGCCGGCGGCGCCGCTCTTCCTCCTCGCGATCGACCTCCTCCTGGGTGCGCACCTCGATCTGCATCAACCGCGACACGGTCTCGAACTTCACCCGATCCAGCATCGCGGTGAACATCCGGAACGCTTCGCGCTTGTATTCGGTGCGGTAGTCCTGCTGCGCGTAGCCGCGCAAATGGATCCCCTGTCGCAGGTAGTCCATCGCGGCCAGATGCTCGCGCCAGTGTGCATCGAGCGTTCTCAACATGACATCCTTCTCGATGTGGCGCATCAACACCGGATCGATCCTGGTGACCTTGGCCTCGTACGCCCGCTGCGCCTCGCCGCGCAGCCGCTCGCGCAGCGCCGGCTCCTCGAGCTCCGGCTCCTGCTCGAGCCAGCCCTTCACGTTCACGCGCACGTTGAAATCGGTCTCGAGGGCCTTGCCGAGCCCCTCGAGGTCCCAGTCGCTCGGCATCGCGTGCTTGGGCAGATACTGATCGACGAGCACGCCGATCGCCTCGTCCAGGATCCCGCGGATTGCCGCCGAGACGTCCGCCGTCCCCATGATCTCCGTGCGCTGCTGGTAGATGACCTTGCGCTGGTCGTTGGCGACGTCGTCGAACAGAAGGAGTTGCTTGCGGATATCGAAGTTGTGTGCTTCGACCTTGCGCTGCGCCTTCTCGATCTGGCGGCTCAGCATGCCGCTCTCGATGACCTCACCCTCCTTCATGCCCGCCATCTTGAGCAGGCGCTGCGTGCGCACCGGGTCGCCGAAGATGCGCATCAGGTTGTCTTCCATCGACAGGTAGAAGCGGCTCGAGCCCGGATCGCCCTGCCGTCCCGAGCGGCCGCGCAGCTGATTGTCGATGCGGCGGGACTCGTGCCGCTCCGTGCCGATGATATGCAGGCCGCCGGCCGCCACCACCTTCTCGTGCCGCGCCTGCCAATCGGCCCTGACGCGCTGGCGCGTCGCCTCATCGAGCGCCGACCCCGCCTCGTGGGCCAGCGCGGCGAGCTCCGCCTCGACGCTGCCGCCGAGGACGATGTCCGTGCCGCGGCCCGCCATGTTGGTCGCGATGGTCACCGCGCCCGGCCGTCCTGCCTGCGCAACGATGTGGGCCTCGCGCTCGTGCTGCTTGGCGTTCAGCACCTCGTGCGCGATGCCCTCCTTCTGCAGGATGCCGGACACCAGCTCCGAGGTCTCGATGGAAGTCGTGCCGACGAGCACCGGCTGCTCGCGCGCGACGCAGTCGCGGATGTCTTCGATGATCGCCTTGAACTTGTCGCTCTGCGTCAGGTGCACGAAATCCGGGTAATCCTTGCGGATCATCGGCTTGTGGGTCGGGATGACCATGACCTCGAGACCATAGATCTCGAGGAACTCCGGCGCCTCCGTGTCGGCCGTGCCCGTCATGCCCGAGAGCTTGTGGTACAGCCGGAAGTAGTTCTGGAACGTGATCGAGGCGACGGTCTGATTCTCCTCGCGCACCCGCACGCCTTCCTTGGCCTCGATGGCCTGGTGCAGGCCGTCGGACCAGCGGCGGCCCGGCATCGTGCGGCCGGTGAACTCATCGACGATGATGATCTCGCCGCCGCGCACGATGTATTCCACGTCGCGCTTGTAGAGCGTGTGCGCGCGCAGCGCCGCATTGAGGTGATGCATCAGCCTGATGTTGGCCGGGTCGTAGAGACTCTCGCCCTCGCGCAGCAGTCCCGTCTTGAGCATCAGCGCCTCGACGTGCTCGTGGCCTTCCTCGGTGATGTGGACCTGCTTCTGCTTCTCATCGACCGCAAAGTCGCCGGGACCGTCCTCTTCGAGCTGGCGCGTCAGGCTCGGCACGAGCTGGTTGATCCGCAGATAGAGCTCCGTGCTCTCCTCCGCCGGGCCCGAGATGATGAGCGGCGTGCGCGCCTCATCGATGAGGATGGAGTCGACCTCGTCGACGATGGCGTAGGCGAGCTGCCGCTGTACGCGCTCCTCCAGGCTGAAGGCGAGGTTGTCACGCAGGTAGTCGAACCCGAGCTCGTTGTTGGTGCCGTAGGTGATGTCGCAGGCGTACGCCTCGCGCTTCTCCTGAGGACTCTGGGAGTTCTTGATCACCCCGACCGTGAGCCCGAGGAAGCGGTACACCGGGCCCATCCAATCCGCATCGCGCTGCGCCAGGTACTCGTTGACGGTGACGACGTGCACGCCCTCGCCTGCAAGGGCATTCAGATACGCGGGGAGTGTCGCGACCAGCGTCTTGCCCTCGCCGGTGCGCATCTCCGCGATCTTGCCCTGGTGCAGAGCGATGCCGCCGATCAGCTGCACGTCGAAGTGGCGCATCTTGAGCGTGCGCCACGCCGCCTCGCGCACGACGGCGAAAGCTTCGGGCAGCAGGTCATCGAGCGTGGCGCCGGCGCGCAGGCGCTGGCGGAATTCCTCGGTCTTGCCGCGCAACCCCTCGTCGCTCAAGGCCTTGAGCCCCGCCTCGAGCTCGTTGGCGGCACGGATGTACCGCCCATAACCGCGGATCAGCCGGTCATTGCGGCTGCCGAAAATGCGCTTGAGAGTGTCGAGCAACTTGGCGATCCTGCTGCGGGTCGGCGAGCGGTAGAAAACGGGCCGGGTATTCTACGCACGCGCGGCCCGGTCCCCAACCCTGGGATAAGGCGCCGGGTCGGGGCTGCTGCGGGAGCTCTTCCCGGCTCGAGCCACCGGGTTCCGGGCTTTAGCCTTGGCCGATCAGGCGTTGGACCGCGATCGCGGCAGCAAGTGCGCCACTCGGGTCGTGCGGGGGCTGGGCCCGGGCGGGAGCGCCGATCCGGCGGCTCATCTCAATCTTGTCCGCCCGTGCCGTCGGTCGGAGCTCTTTCGGCAGCGATCTGCACCGAATCCGCGCCGGTGAAGGCCGCCGATCCGGCGCGCTGCGCGACGAACCGCGCCGGATTGACCTCGTGGCCGTTCTTCAGCACCTCGAAGTGCACGTGCGGCCCGGTGGAGCGTCCTGTATCTCCGACCAGGGCGAGCGCATCGCCGCGCTTGACCATCTCACCGACGTGCACCAGCACCTTGTCGGCGTGTCCATACCGCGTCGCATAGCCATTGCCGTGATCGACCTGCACCAGGTTGCCGTAGCCGCCGCGCGGGCCCGCCCAGGTCACGATGCCGGCCGCCACGGCACGGATCCGGGTGCCCTCGGGCGCCGCGAAATCGATGCCCTCGTGAAATTCACCGCCGCCGGTGAAGGGATCGACCCGCTCACCGAAGCCGGAGGAGATGTAGCCTGAGCTGACCGGCCGACCCTCCGGATGGATCTCCTGGCCGAGCTGGCGCGAGAGGATGACGTTCTCCAGTGCCGAGAGCTGCGAGCCGCTGAGATCGATCTGTCCCTGCAGGTTCTTCAGCATGGTCGCGAGATCGGAGAGCTCCGGCCGCACGCCCGGGATATCCGCCTCGGGCCCACCCTGCGGCGGGTCGTGCCCGAAGTCGAATTCGCTGCTCTTGATTCCGGCCATGGCCGTCAGGCGTTGGCCGAGCGCGTCGAGTCGGATGACGTGCGCCTTCATGTCGCCGATCTGAATCGCGATCGCGTTGGCGCGCGCCTGCATCTGCTGCTTGAGATCGGCGATCTCCTCACGCTGCCTCGCCAGGATCTGCGACCAGCGGGCGGTCTGGCCGAGGGCACCCGCACCGCCGCTGGCCTGCCCGAGA
>Ga0070738_10007294_pt1 | contig 11133 bp, 9 predicted proteins | sample Coa_R2_2_FD_66446 | JGI IMG/M metagenome (GOLD analysis project Ga0070738, IMG submission 66446) | Surface soil microbial communities from Centralia Pennsylvania, which are recovering from an underground coalmine fire - Coalmine... | ecosystem: Environmental > Terrestrial > Soil > Unclassified ... | reverse complement strand
GACGGGCCGATGCCCGGCGCCAACAATTCAGCCTCCGGTGTCGCCGTGCTGCTGGAGACCGCGCGCGTGCTGACGCTATTGCCCAAGCCCTCGGTCGGCATCGACATGATCTTCTTCGACGGCGAGGAAGGACCGAAGGCGCTGGGCGCCGGCGATCCCAACTGGATGGCCATCGGCTCGCCCTACTTCGTCGCGCATCTGCACGACTACTATCCGGCGCAAAAGCCCGAGAAGGCCGTGGTGTTCGACATGGTCTGCGACAAGGACCTCCATCTGCAGCCCGAACCGTCGTCGCTGGCCGACGCGCCGGGCGAGGTGAAGAAATTCTGGACCACCGGCATGGCCATTGCCCCGAAGGCGTTCTCGACCAGGTCGACCAGCTATCCGATCAGTGACGACCACACCGCGCTCAACGGCGCCGGGATTCCGAGCTTTCTGGTGATCGACTTCGAATACGAGCCCTATTTCAACACCACGCAAGACACGATCGACAAATGCTCGGCGGACAGCCTGCAGGCGGTGGGCCGCACGCTGCTGCAATATCTGTATTTGCGGTGACTTAGGGTTTTCGCCTTGGGTTAGATCGGCGCCGCATCGGCGGTCCGCCTCTCCCCTTGTGGGAGAGGCCGGATTGCATCGCAAGATGCAATCCGGGTGAGGGGTTTGCATCCGCGAGTCAATCTCTCGAGCGAATTCGCGGATAGAGACCCCTCACCCAAACTCCCTGATGTCTAACAGCGGAGATGCCCTCTCCCACAAGGGGCGAGGGCACATCGATGCGCACCGTTGGTTCGACTGCCTCACGAGCACCCCGCCCGCTCGCGCAGCATCTTGTCGAACGCCTGCTTGATGGCCTGCACCGCGGGCGCCTTGTAGGGGAAATCCGGGTTGTCATTGTGCACCAGCATCGAGGCGTTGACCTCGAAGACGACGAGATTGCCGTCACGGTCGAGGGCGCAATCGATGCCGAAAAAATCGAGGCCGATGCGTTCGCGGATCGCATCAAGCGCGCGGTAATTGGCCGCCGAGAACACCGAGCCCGGCGCGTTCAGGAAGGCCGCCTCCTCCTCCTGCATCCAGGCGTGGCTTGCCATGTCGGTGTTGTCATGATGCAGCTTCCAGTCGGTGCCGATCGCGAGATGATAAGGCAGCACCTGTCCGCCGACATAGATGAAACGATATTTGCGGAAATGTCCGTCCGTCGAGGCGGTGTCGATATATTCGATCACATAGTGATCGCTGTCCGGCCGCTCACTCAGGAAGCGCGCGAGCGCCTCGAGATCGCCGATCTTCTCGAAATCGTCGCCGCCGTGGGTGCCCGCCGGCCGCGCCAGCACGGGAAACGAGAACGGCAGCAGCTTGGCGAGCGTCGTTGCGGAAACATCGGACTGCGCGGCAAGCCGCAGAATCCGCGGGATCCGGCAGCCGGCGATGCCCGGGAGGAGATCCGCCACCGCGTCCCGCGTGGTGCGCTGGATCTTTGCGGGATCATTGATGACGGGCTTGCCCAGGCTCGCTACCAGCCGCGCCGCCAGCGGCAGCACGGCGCCGCCCTGATCGGCGTCCGAAATCAGGTTCACCACCAGCTGGACCTCGCCGAGTCCGGCGATATCGACCTCGCTGTCCTCGAGCAGGGACAGCGTGTCGGTGTCATGCGCCGCCTGGGAGAACAGATATTCCGCCGGCGTGTTGCCGGCAAAGGGCGCATAGAGCGCGAGCACGCGAAAATCCGCCGGCGCCTTGGCCGCGGAGCGTCGGATCAACGGCTGGATTCGCGCCGCCGCTGCGTAAGCGGCCTGCGCCGCGTCGTTGTCGTCCAGCTTCTGCCTGATGGCGCCGGTCCAGTACAGGCTCTCGGCGTCACGCGGATTGATCTCGAGCGCGGCCTGAAAATGCATGAGCGCGGCTTCCATGTCGTTCAGCTCGAACGACACCTTGCCGAGCTGGTGATGCAGCGAGCCATCCTGCGGTCGGGCCGCGACGAGGTCCGTCAGCAGCCCCTTGGCCATCTCAAATTGTCGTGCCGCCATCAGCGCGTGCACCAGATTGGTGAGCGAAGGCCAATGCGCCGGATCGAGCTTCAGCGCCTCGACATAAAGCGTTACGGCAGCCTGGACGTTGCCCAGCTCCAGCTGCGCATTGCCGAGATTGCACCAGCAGGCGGTCAAGCTCGGCCTCAGGCGCAGCGCGCTCCGATAGGCTTCCGTGGCGGAGCCGAATTGCCGGCCCACCATATAGGCGTTGCCAAGCTTGGCATGCAGCTCGGCGAGGATTTCGGTCGCGATCTGGCTGGTGCCTGCGATCGCGGCCGAATCAAGCCCGCTCTGGTAGGCCGCGATCGCCGGGCCGATGCGACCCTCGGCAAAATATTGCTGTCCGATCAGGAGCTGCCGCGCCACGTCAGAGGCGGCTTGTTCGGCGGAAGGGAGGGCAGTGGCAGCTGACGCTTCGCTATGCACGGAATGGCTCTCTGGTTGGGAATGCGTTAACCATGCCCTCGTCATGGTAAACAATTCGTTGTCTCAGACTCGCGGCCGCCGCAGGATTTAAGAATTTATGACCGGCCCGGCGCGCCGCGGCGCGCGAATCGGTCGATGATGGTGTAGTTCGTCCCTATGCCGGACCGAAAACCTCTGCAGCCATGGACACCAAGCTGAGCACGTCCGCTTCTCCGCAAATTGCGGAGCGCGAGGGCTGGGCCCCGCGGCTGGCGCAGCTCGCCAGGCTGGAACAGCTCGAAGGGCTGCTGCAGACGCAGGAGGCCGACAGCGAGGCGGCACTCACGGCGGGAATCGAGCGCGCGGTCCTGTTGGCAGCGCTGGACCGGCGCGAGGACGCAAAACTGGCCTTCATCGCCATCCTGCAGCGCTGGCCGACCCATTTCGCGGCGCTGAATGAATTCGGCAACCTGCTCGCCGAGATGGGCTTCATCGATGCGGCCTGCCGGGTCTATGCGGAAGCGATCGTGCATCATCCGCAAAATCCGGTCCCGCACGTCAACCTCGCCAATCTCCTGCTGCGCGCCAGCAAGTATCAGGAGGCACGCCGGCACTACGAGGCGGCGCTCGAGCTCGATCCCGATCACGCAGCGGCGCATCAGGGACTGGGCGCCGTGCTTTCGGATCTCGGCGAGCGCGAGGCCGCGCGGGCGCATTTTCGCAAGGGCTTTCGCGGCCGCGCGATCACCACCCTGCCCTATCGCGGCAACGCAGCGCCGATGCGGCTGTTGCAGCTCATCTCGTCCGGCGGCGGCAACATCCCGACGGCACTATTCCTGGACGACACGCGCTTTCAGACCACGGTCGTCGTCGCCGACCATCTCGATGCGTCCGTGGCGTTGCCGCCGCACGACCTCATCTTCAACGCGATCGGCGACGCCGACCTCTGCGAGGACGCATTGCGTGCGGCCTGCCGCATCACGGCGGCGGCTGATGTGCCTGTCATCAACGATCCGCGCGCGGTGATGAAGACCGGACGGCTTGCCAACTCGGAGCAATTGCGCGCGGTGCCGGGCTCAAGGACGGCGCGAACCGTCCTTATCGACCGCGGCCGTCTTGCCGCTCCCGGCGGTGCTGCTCCGCTCGGCGAATACGGCTTCAGCTTTCCGCTGCTGTTGCGCTCACCCGGTTATCACACCGGCCGCAACTTTGTTCTGGTAACGCAGGAGGAAGCCTTGGCCGCAGCCGCAGCCAGCCTTCCTGGTGAGGAGCTATTCGTGATCGAATATCTCGATGCGCGCGGCTCTGACGGCAAGGCGCGGAAGTACCGCGTGATGATGATTGGCGGACAGCTCTATCCGCTGCATCTGGCGATTTCGGAGAACTGGAAGGTGCACTACTTCACCTCCGACATGGCCGATGAGGACGACCACCGGCGGGAGGAAGCGCGATTTCTCGGCGACGCGCCCGCAGTGCTGGGCGACAACGCCATGCGCGCACTCGCCGGGATCAGGGATGCGCTCGCGCTCGATTATGCTGGCGTCGATTTCGGCCTCGATGCCGGGGGCAACCTCCTGCTGTTCGAGGCGAACGCCACCATGGTGATCGCGAGGCCGGGTCCCGAGCCGCACTGGGCCTATCGTCACGCCGCGGTGGACCAGATCCTTGCCGCGGTGACGGAGCTGATCATGATGAAGGCGACCGCGACCCGGCTCTGACAGGCGCTATTGCTGCGCAGCCGATCTCGTCACGCCGCGCATGAACGCCATCATCTCGTCCTCGGTCAGCTGGCCATCTCTGTTGGCGTCCATGGCCTTGAAAATACGCTCGTGGGCGGCCTCGAACTCCTGCAATGAGACAGTGCCGTCGCCATCGGCGTCCATCAGGGCGAAGATGATCCGGGACATGATCGGCGAACAGCCGTGCATTCCACCAGCCATCATGCCGCGCCCCATCATTCCGCCTCGCATCATTCCGCGGTCCGTCATCCCTCGTCCCGGCATGCCTTCCGGCAACGCGCGGCCTTGCCCGGTGGTGCCATCCTCGTCTTCGCCCATGGCCTGGCCCGCGGCTTGACCCATGGGACGGGATTGCATCTGGTGCTGATCCGGCTGTGGCGTCAGTTGTTGAGGCGTCACCTGTCGAGGCGTCTCCTGTTGAGGCGTTACTTGGTCCTGCGCAATCGCGCCGACGGTGCCATAGGCCAGAATGAAAGCGGATGCGGCGAGTCCCAGAACGCGCGTGTGCATGGCGACCTCCCTGGAAAAATACCCTTCATCCGCTTAATTCGGCAGGAGTGACATCGATCCTATTTGCGGCTGTTCGGACGTGTTGCCGTCCGCAACAGGCCAATCGTTCGATCTCAAGATCGTTCGCTGTCCGGGGACGCCGTCCAGTCCTGCGCCCTCACCGCCATGCGCTCGTAGGACCGCGCGACCTTGATGAGCCGCTGCCGCACCTCGACCTCCCGCGAGTCGCGCGCCATTGCGAGCGTCTTCTCGGCACAGTCGCGCCAGTGCTGGTGCGTGGGGACGTCGTGATCAGCCATCTCTGTCTTCCTCGGCCCTGACCAAAACCAAAGCGGAGAAGCGCATGGCGTTCCCATCGGTCGCGGCAAGGGTCGCAAAAAGTCGTCCGGACAAATCGGGCTTGGTGGAAGGGGTCCGGCCTCTGTTGGAGCGGGGACCTCGCATTGATTCCATCAGGTGCATCCGCTGGCGAGATCACACGCGAATCGCTGAGCCAACGAGATCGCCGTTGCACCATCATAGGTTAACGCCGAATCGCAAAACCCGCGGCACCATGGCAACGTTCCGGCTTTGGCCCATACCCTTGGTCGGGACGCCGCCTTTCGGCTCCGGTTGCCAAGCAGCCGGGGCCGCCTTTTCGGTTGTTTAATGGCTTCAAGCGGGCTTCATCCAAATGGAACATTCGCTGCTAGCGGACATGCCGCGCGACAAATATGTCGAGCGATGCAAGCAACGGGCCTTTGATTATCTGGAACAAGGCGACCTGAACAAAGCAGCCGCCTTGTTTGTCAGGGATATGAACGCCCGTCCCGATTGCGAATTGCCAGATCACTGGGTGGCTCTCGGCACAACGCTGCTGATGGGCAATGATGCGATCGGCTGGCAGACTTTGATCGAAGGGCTGAGGTGATCTGGCCCGCTGAGCCGGCACCTCCGCCTCGAGCATGATCCGGAAAAGTGTGAAGCGGTTTTCCGAAAAGATCATGCTCAATCAAAGAGCTAAAGCGCGATGACGATTCATCGCAATCTCATCGCGCTTTAGACGCGCGCTGGCCTCTGCTTCGATGATCGGAGCGCTGCGGCCAGCCCCTGCGGGTCGTCGGTGCCGATGCGGCGGACATCGTTCGGACCGACCTTCAGCTCGACCGCGTCGAGCCCCGACACATTGTAGAGCCGCCGGCCGCTGCCCATGCGGATGCCGAAGCCGTTCCACCAATGATTGCGCACCACCGCGACATCCTGGATCTGCGACAGCGGCAGGCGGTAGGTCCAGAAGCCCGGGCCGAAATACCAGCGCAGCTCGTTCTCGTTGACCTCAACGGTCAGCGACGAAAACACGAAGGCGGCCGCGATCATCATGACGGGCAGCACGATCGATGCCGGCCATTCTCCCGTGAACCATGCCAGCAGCGCGCCAACCGCGCCGGCGACGAGAAACGAGGTGATCATCACGGTGCCGAACTGGGTGTGACGGTATGACATGGCGTGAGCTCCGGCGAATCGAAACGGCGAGATCCTGGCGACCTGCCATCAGGCTTTGGCCGCGGGAACCCACGGAGGGGTTCATGCATCCCGCCCAGGCGGAACATTCACAAGCCCGCGATCCCGCTCACGCCGCCGATTGCCGCCGGACATCTCCGGCCGGCGCCACTTCCTGTTCCGTCGCACCCGATCGCCTTCGGGCAAGCAGCCCGGGAATGAGGGCTTCCGCAGCCTCGGCTCCGGAGATCACCACCGCCTCCACGCCCGCGCCGGCATTGCCAGCGCCGGCGATGACGAGGTTCCGAACCGGCGATTTCGCCCCCTTCAGGCGCGCCGCCTTCGACACCCCGTAGATCGCCCCGGAACTCGCCCAGTCATAGCGGGCATAGGTCACCGGGCTCGCATCGGTGCGATAGACGATGTGCGATCTGAGATCGGGGATCACGGTTTCGGCCGCGGCGATCATGGCGTCGCCAAGTGTCTGCTTGCGCGCTTCATATTCATTGGAAAGGCGCCAGTCCTTCCAGTCCTGACCGCCTTGCGGCGGGAACCAGTCTTGCGCGGCCGCATGCGGCATGATCGAGATCAGCATCAGCGTCGAATGTCCCACCGGGGCGGCCGACGGATCGAGCTTGGACAGCATCGCAAGCCCAACGCCGATCGGCTTGTCGACATGCACCGCCGTCCGGATATCAGGATCGAAGTCCAGTCCGAGATGCACGGAGACGGCGGAGTTCGCCGGCTCAGCCGCGGCGATCCGGGTGCGGAAGTCGGCCGGCAGCTGATTGGCCTCGACCAGTTCGAGAAAGGTGTGCTTGAGATCGGCGTTGGATACGACCGCCGTTGAACGGATCGTGCTTCCATCGCCAAGCACAAGGCCGGCGGCACGGCCCTGCTCGATCAGAATGCGGCTGACCCTGCACTTCAGATGCACCTCACCGCCGCGCTGCTCGATCGCCTGCACCAGCGCGTCGGTGAAGGCACCGGACCCGCCGAGCGGATAATATCCGCCCTTGAAATAATAGCCAAAGATCGGGACGATCTGCGCGCAGCTCAGCCGCTCGCCACCGTCGCCGAGATAGCCCGAGAGCGCATTGATGAGGCGGATCAGGTCGGGATCGCTGACATGATGCGCGACCAGCTCATCGAACGGCCGATCCATCCAACGAAACGCCTGCGGATGCTCCTTCGGAAAGGCCAGCATTGCATCGACGGTTTCGGGCATGCCGGGAATACCGGAGCGGTCGCGTCCGGTCGAGAACATGTCCTCGAATATCGCATGGATGGTTTCGAACAAGCCGCGGATACCCTGCGCGCTGCCGGGAAATTGCGCGCAGAGCAAGTCCACATAGTCGCGCCAGTCATCGGGGACGTCGATGCGCCTGCCTGCCAGATAATAGCTGTGGCGGACGCGTTGCCAGTTCAGCTTGGTATCAATGCCAAGCCGCCGCAGCACGCCGGTGATGGTGCCGTCGGGCGCTAGCCCGGAGAAATCATGCGGGCCGGCGTCGAAGCGATAGACCACTGGCTTGTTGTCGTGATGGGCCTTGCGCAGATAGGTGTGGCAGAAGCCGCCGGCCACGACATGCTGGTCGAACAGCTTGACCTTCAACCCCGCATCCGCAAGCAGCGCAGCGGCGGTCAGCCCGCCAATGCCGGCGCCGACGATGGCAACGTCGCAATCCCGATGATTGCTCGCAGCAAAGGACGGCGCCGGCCAATCGAAAGTTTCACGCGCTGCGCGCAGCCGCTGCAGCGCATAGCGGATCGCAAGCCGGGGGCCAACGATGGAGACCAGCGCGCCGAACACGACGATCGCCGTCGTGACCCAGGCGGAGACAGCGAAGGCGCGGCAAGCAGCAATGGCGAGAAACAGGATGCCCCACAACAGCGAGATGGCGGCATTGACCGCGCGAAATTGCGGCGTGCCTGCCGTAGCGGAATAGGCGCTCCGCGAATAGTCGGCGGTCCAGGGATGGCCGATCAGCACGCTGAACAGGCTGATTGCACCCAGGCCGGCAAAAGACAGCCACAGTGCGTTCGTCGCGGTCCAATCGGGCGCGGCGAGTTGCAGCGCAGCCAGCACGGAAAACAGCACGAGGCCGCCCGCTTCCAACATGACGATGTCGCGACGCCATACACGCCAGGCATTGCCGGCAAGGGACAGACCGAGGCCAACCCAGATCGCCCAATCCGGGTGATGGGCACCGAGGAGTGCCCAGAACAGGATGAAGGGAATGAGCGCGAGCTTGACGGTGAGAAAGATCTTCATCATCGCCTCCGGCGTTGATCCGATGCAGTTTTCGCGGAAAATTGTCCCGGCTTGTCGCAACAGGTCGCGAAGGATTAGAGCGGTCGCTGCGACAAAATCACTGATCCAGCGCAATCTTTCCAACGTAAAGATATCGATAAGCGCGAAACCGACGTCCGTCAACCGAAATCTTTACATCGTCAAGATAACAGCTGTACGACACGGCTCCGCTGCCGCGGGGTGCGATCCGGGCGGCAAGGCTGCCGTTTCTCACAACCCCCTCCCCGCAAAGCGTGCTATCCTTTGGCTCGACCCTACCGCATGCGAGGTGGCGGCGGCATGTCTTCGACGGAGTCCTTGTCTGACCTCCTGAACGGGATGCGAGACCTGCCGTTGCGCGGAAGGCGCCGGAAGGGCTCGCCGTTTCTGATCCTGGCAGCAATGCTGGCGCTGTTCGCGGCCGTTGTGGGCGCGGCCTTTCTGGTCCTGCGTCCGACCACGCTGCGGATTGCAGTCGGACCGATCGGCAGTGAGGACCACAGCATCATTCAGGCGTTGTCGCAGAATTTCTCCCGCGAAGGCCTGGGCGTTCGGCTGGCGCTGGTTCCGACCGCCGGTCCCGTCGACAGCATTGCGGCGCTGTCCGGCGACAAGGCTGATCTTGCGGTCGCGCGCGCCGACGAGGAGATGCCCGAGGGAGCGACATCGGTCGCCGTGCTGCGCAAGAATGTCGTGGTGTTGTGGGCCGCGGCACGACCGAGAGGATCGGGCAAGAGCGGCAAGAGCAGCATCAAGGCCATCACCGATCTCGCGGGAAAACGCGTGGGCGTGGTCGGCCGCACGGAGGTCAACATCAGGCTGTTCCGCGTCATCCTCACGGCGGCGGGCATAAGCCCCGACAAGGTCGGCATCGCGCAGTTCAATGTCGGACAGATCGCAGACATGGTGCGGGACGCGAGCCTCGATGCATTCATGACGGTCGCGCCCGTCGACAGCAAGCCCACGGCCGAAGCGATTGCGACCACGGCGAAGCTGCGCGGCGAACCGACATTCCTGCCGATCGAGGTGTCGGAGGCGATCGCCTCCCGTCAGGCGGCCTATGAGTCGGAAGAAATTCCCGAAAGCGCGTTCTCGAGCTCGCCCGCCCGTCCCGACGACAAGGTCGAGACCGTCAGCGTCAGCCATCTCATCATCGCGCCGAGCAGCCTGTCGGAATCCACCGTCGGTGCGCTGACCCGGCAGATCTTCGCCGCGCGGCCGGCGCTGATCCGCGAAATTCCCGGTGCCGCCAAGATCGAGAAGCCCAACACCGACAAGGACGCGGCGCTGCCCGCGCATCCCGGCGCGGCGGCCTATATCGACGGCACCGAGCGCACCTTCATGGAGAGATATAGCGACTACATCTGGGGCGTGGTGCTGCTGCTCTCCGTGTTCGGCTCGGCGACCGCGTGGCTGCGTCACTACATCAAGCGCGACGAACGCAGGCTGAACACCGCGCACCGCGAGAAGCTGTTGCTTGCGATCGGCCTGTTGCGCCAGATCGAGACAATCGAGGACCTCGACACGCTGCAACGCGAGGCCGACGAGATCCTGCGCGAGACGCTCACCTGTTACGATGACGGCGCCATCGAGGAGGGCGATCTGCTCGCCTACAGCCTCGTGCTCGACCAGTTCCACAACGCGATCGTCGATCGCCGCGCCGCCATCGCAGCGAGCCCGAATCCCGCACGAATGCGCGCCTGAGTGGGTTCCACGAAGGTTCCATGCGGAAACAACACTAGCGCAAAGATTGCGGTGAAAAAAATTTGCTCCACACCGTGAGCTGGAAAACGTCAAATTCTAGATCGACTTAGCGGTGATCGACATGATGCGGTCATGGCGCTGCCGGACCAGCTCCCACATGGTGGAACCCATCGCCACAAAATGGCGACAATCGGAAACCCAATTGTGTCCGGGGTAGAGCTTGGGGAAAGTTGTCAGTGTGTGGAATGCGTCGTGCTGCGCTGATCGTGGCAGCATTGGCCGTGATGGCTTTGCTGCAGCCTTCGCGCGCGCCTGCAGAGTGGTGGAAGCGCGCGCCGACCGATTTCGAGGAATGCGCGGAGGCCGCAAACAACGCGGCCAGCAAGGAAGAGAAGGTTACAGCGCTTGCCGACTGCAACGCGAAATTCGCCGGCCGTCGCAAGCCCGGCGGCGGCTATACCTATTACGATTTCATGCAGGACCGCAGCTTCGATATCGCCGGTCCCAATCCGACGCCCGAAGAACAGAAATATATCGACCAGCAATATACGCTCTATCTCGAGAAGCAGCGGCGAAACAGCGTCGAGGCTGCGATCTCGGCCAAGCAGCAGCAGGAGCAGCTGCAAGAGCAGGTCCAGGGGGAGCAGCCGCAGCCGGTGCAGCCGGCCTCGCTGCAAACTGACGGCGAGCGGGTGCCGATCCCGCTGGCCCGCCCTTACAAGCTGATCGACGGCCATCCGCACTGCGTACGGCCGCATTCATTCTCCTGCGAATGGCCTCACCTCTCGGCAACCATCCACGATTTGAAGAAGCTTTTCGGCGGCAGCCAGGCCAAGGACAAAGACAAGGACAAAGACAAGGCCAAGAAAAGCTGAGCGCAGAGCCGAGCGCGGAGCTGAATTGCAGAGCTCGACTGCGGTTCGCAGGAATGCTCGATCAGCTGCCCGCTCAGGCGTCAATGGGCATGTTT
>Ga0070738_10007292_pt1 | contig 11134 bp, 10 predicted proteins | sample Coa_R2_2_FD_66446 | JGI IMG/M metagenome (GOLD analysis project Ga0070738, IMG submission 66446) | Surface soil microbial communities from Centralia Pennsylvania, which are recovering from an underground coalmine fire - Coalmine... | ecosystem: Environmental > Terrestrial > Soil > Unclassified ... | reverse complement strand
GGCCTGGCCCGACCTGCAGCGCATGAAACTTCTGCTACCCGTGGCGCGGTCCTGCCGGGTCAGTTTCCTCCTAGTTTTCCACCGGGCCTGGCCCGACCTGCAGCGCATGAAACTTCTGCTGCCCGTGGCGCGGTCCTGCCGGGTAAGTTTCTTCCTAGTTTTCCACCGGGCCTGGCCCGACCTGCAGCGCATGAAACTTCTGCTACCCGGTGGCGCGGTCCTGCCGGGTCAGTTTCCTCCTAGCTCTCCGAAGGGATACGCAAAGGGGGCGTCCCCAGGCGTTGCTCGCTACAGGGTGACCCTTGTGGCCGCCCTGATGAGGCCCAATCTTAAACCGTCATGATCCGCGCCGGAAAACGGGCGACAAAGGGGATGGTCCCGCGGGTCGCCTGCAATTTCGTCCTGATGTGCAGAGGTGAGTTGCATGCCCTCGATCCTGATAACGAGCGCCAATCGGGGCCTCGGCCTGGAATTCGCCCGCCAATATGCGGCCGAAGGCTGGCGGATCTTTGCCGCCTGCCGCAATCCGGACTCCGCCTCTGATCTTGAGAAGCTCGCGCATTCGCGTGCGGTGACGGTCCTGCCGATGGACGTGACCGATCTCGCAAGCATCCGCCGCGGAGCGGCCCGCCTCAATGGTGAGCCGATTGATGTTCTCCTCAACAGCGCTGGGATCAGCGGCAAGCCGGGCCAGAGAATGGGCAATATCGATTATGAATCGTGGGCGCAGGTTCTCGATGTCAACACGATGGGCCCAATCCGTGTGACCGAGGCCTTCGTTGAACACGTCGCGCGCAGTGAGCGGAAGCTCGTCGTCACGATCACCAGCGGATTGGGCTCGATCGCGGACAACACATCCGGCGGCTCAATTCCCTACCGCACCTCGAAAGCCGCAGTGAACATGGCCATGCGCAGCGCTGCGATCGATCTCGCTCCACGCGGTATCTCCTGCGTCCTGGTCAATCCGGGTTGGGTCAAAACCGACATGGGCGGGCCGAATGCCCCGCTTACGCCGTCGGAGAGCGTCGCGGCCCTCAAACGCCTCATCGCAACGTTCGGATTGACTCATTCAGGCAAGTTCTTTCATTACGACGGCCGCGAATATGCCTGGTAGGGGGCACAGCGCGGCCGACGGGGCGCGACCAAGCTTAGGCGGTAAGGAGATCCGGACCTTGGAACTGCCCAAGTCAGCCGCTAGCCGTCTGCTCCGCCGGGGGCGGGGGGGGGGAAGAGGCATCACGCCGGGTTTCGCCCACATCCGCCCTTCCACGCGCATCAGTAACGGCGTAATTTTTGCCTATCGGAAAGCAGGCTGATCCGGGTTCGGCTCACGCGGCCACGGCCTTGAGGCTTTTCCGGTCAGAAAGGAGGCGCACCGTGGGACTTCCTCGCCGCCGATTTCTGCATGTAGCAGCGAGTGTCGCGGCTACCTTTGCGGCCGTCCTTTTCTCCGTCCATGGCGGATGGTCGCAAGCAGAAAGGACAATCAGGATTATCGTCGCAGTGCCGGCGGGCGGCCCCGCCGATATTGTCGCTCATCTGTTTGCAGATCAGATGAGCCAGGCGTTCAGCCGGGCGCACGGCCCGATGCTTCAGATCGACACCCGCTTGCTGGCGGACGGAACGGTCGGAGCCGAAAACGTATCGCACGCTGCACCCGACGGCGACACCCTGCTGATGACGACGAATTCGTTTATCATTAATCCTTATCTTCGGCAGGTCCGCTATGATCCGCTCATCAGCTTCGAGCCGGTTTGCTATCTTGTAAGTTCGCCTGAGGTCGTTCTCGTCAACGGTGCTTCGCCATACCATACGCTCGGCGGCCTCCTCGAGGCGGCACGCTCAAAACCCGGCGAATTGACGATGGCGAGTTTTGGGCCGGCGGGCTCTGCACATATCGCGGTGGAAATGCTCAAGCTCGCCGCCAACGTCAATATGCGCTACATCCCATTTGCCAATCAGGTTCTCGCGATCAACGCGCTGTCAGGTGACCGTGTGACGTCGGCGTTTGTCGCGTACAGGGCCGTACGCGAGTATTTGAAGGACGGCCGGCTGCGCGCGCTCGCGACCGCTTCGCGCAGGCGGATCGAAGCGCTGCCCGACGTGCCCACAATCGCTGAATCCGGCTATCCGGACTACGAGGCGGAAGTTCGGCTCTGGCTGCTCGCGCCAGCCGCAACGCCAAAGGAAACGATCTCTCGACTTGCCGGCTGGTTCACTGCGGCGATGAACGCGCCTGAGGTCAAGTCCAAGCTTGTCGCCGAGCAGCTTTATCCGGTCGGCATGTGCGGTGCGGACGCGGCCGTCCTTCTCCGCAAGCAATACGACGACATCGGCCGAGTCATTCGCGACGCAAATATCAAATAAGACAGAGCGATCGACAGACCTGGGTCCGAGCGGAACGTCTGACGGTACGCCTGCCCTATGTTTTCGCGTGGGCACACGTCTTCTCCGGGCTCAGGCTCCTTGCCACGCCGTGCCCGCCGCAGCGCAGCGGATCCCGACGCCGCGCCGTTTGCAGATCGAATGTCAGAACCCCCTCTCCGTAGCGGGCCAACAAGCCATCGAGCCAGGCCGCAAGCGCCGCCGACCATCTCGCATTTGCCAACGATTCATCTTAGCAGAGTTTAACTGCGGAATGGTCGGTCCACAGACGTAATATTTGATGGCCATAATAATATGCCACCTAAGTTTAGAGTACCTCCGTTCAATCCGATTGTTACCAAGCAAAAGTTTGAGTTTATACAGTGTATAGGCGGAGATATAATAGACTTCTTCGTTATAGGTTGGATCGAAGACCAGCGATCTCAAGTCGCTGGTCAGCCTGTTGGGGTAGCGGCTCGCCATATCAGGTCTGTCAAGGAACATGGCGGCCACGCATCTGGCAATCTCCTTGATGTCGAAAACACGGATCGCCGGGACGCTCTCCTCGTGCGAAAACTGGTTCGTCATACGCTCGAAATAGAGGCAGAACTCGTCATCGGCACCGCGTGCCTCGAAGTAGCGATCAAGAGCCTTGACGGCGGCGAGCGTGGCGAGAAATTGATGCTCATCAACCTTTGCCGGTCGATTCGTTGATCGGACGATGTCATCGACCACTGCAGGATCTGAGGTCTCAATCAGCTTGAGCATGATCGTCACGTCGTCGTCGTTCTCGATCTTTTCTCGATTTGCCTCGCGAGGCCCTATGAAAGCTCGCAGCGCCTGGAGCGGCCTGCTGCACATTCGGCGGGAGCGCACGCATTGACGCTGTCGGCCTCAGGTATTACTTATCGGTAGAATGTATTACCGGAGCGGACCATGACAACAACCATCACGGTCAAGGGCCAAGTCACGCTGCCCAAGAAAGTGCGCGATGCCGCCGGGCTCAAGCCTGGCGATAAAGTCGAGGTCCGGGCAACCGCATCCGGTGGCGTCTACATCGAGAAGCCCGGTGCTAGCCGAAGTTACCGAGAGCGATTGGAAGCCCTGGCGAAGGAGCGCATCATTCGCGACATCACGACCGATGAATTCATGGAAGCGAGCAGAGGAGAAATTTCGACGACTCGAACAAAGATAACTCGGACCAAAAAGTGACTCTGGTCGACACCAACATCCTGCTCGATCTTCTCTCGGATGATCCGAAGTGGCGGGCTTGGTCTGTCAACCAGCTTGAGCAGCGGTCCGCTCAAGGACCGTTGTTCATCAATGATGCCATCTATGCGGAATTAGCATCGCGGTTTTCCACAGAGGACCTGCTCGACCGGAAAGTTTCCGAACTGAACGTTACATTGGAAAGAATGCCCAAGCATGCACTTTTCCTGGCAGGACAAGCTTATGAACGGTATCGGCGAAATGGCGGCACGCGAAGCGGAGTGCTTCCGGATTTTTTCATTGGGGCCCATGCGCAGGTCGCACGGTGGCCGCTTCTTACTCGCGATGTGCGGCGTTACAGGAGGTATTTTCCTGACGTGGAATTGATCACACCGACCGCGTAAGGTGGCGAAGTAGCGTGCGTTCCAGCAGCTCTACCTGGAGAACTTCTTATACTTCAGCCGGTGCGGGATGACCGAGTCCGTCCCCAGCCGCCGCATCTTGTCGGCCTCATAGTCCTGGAAATTGCCCTCGAACCATTCCACGTGGCTGTTGCCCTCGAAAGCGAGGATGTGGGTAGCGATGCGGTCGAGGAACCAGCGGTCGTGGCTGATGATGACGGCGCAGCCCGCGAAATCCTCGAGCGCTTCCTCAAGCGCACGCAGAGTGTCGACGTCGAGATCGTTGGTGGGCTCGTCGAGGAGCAACAGATTGGCGCCGGACTTGAGCATCTTGGCGAGATGCACGCGGTTGCGCTCGCCGCCCGAAAGCGCGCCGACCTTCTTCTGCTGGTCCGCACCCTTGAAGTTGAAGGCCGCGCAATAGGCGCGCGAATTGACCTCGCGCTTGCCGAGCGTGAGCATGTCGAGACCGCCGGAAATTTCCTCCCACACGGTTTTCCTTCCGTCGAGGCTGTCGCGCGACTGGTCCACATAGCCGAGCTTCACTGACTCCCCGATCTTGATCGTGCCCCGGTCGGGCTTCTCCTGACCCGTGATCATGCGAAAGAGCGTCGTCTTGCCGGCGCCGTTCGGGCCGATGATGCCGACGATGCCGCCCGGCGGCAGCTTGAAGGTGAGGTCGTCGATCAAGAGATTGTCGCCAAATCCCTTCGACAGATGCTCGATATCGACCACGTTCTGGCCGAGCCGCTCGGCCACCGGGATGACGATCTGCGCGGTGGAAGGCCCCCTCTCGGACGCTTTGGCCAGCAGCTCCTCGTAGCGCTGATAGCGCGCCTTGGATTTGGCCTGGCGGGCGCGCGGGCTCGCCGCGATCCACTCCTGCTCGCGGGCAAGGGTCTTCTGGCGGGATTCTTCTTCCCGCCCCTCTTGCTCCAGCCGCTTCTGCTTCTGCACAAGCCAGGACGAGTAGTTGCCCTGGTACGGGATGCCGCGGCCGCGGTCGAGTTCCAGGATCCAGCCAGTGACGTTGTCGAGGAAGTAGCGATCGTGGGTCACGATCAGGATCGCGCCCGGATAATTGCGCAGGTGGCCCTCGAGCCAGTGCACCGTCTCGGCATCGAGATGGTTGGTGGGCTCGTCCAGCAGCAGGAGATCCGGCTCTTCGAGCAGCAGCCGGCAGAGCGCGACGCGCCGCCGCTCCCCGCCTGACAGCGTCGCGACGCCCGCGTCGTCGGGCGGACAGACCAACGCGTCCATGGCCTGGTCGATCTTGGAATCGAGGTCCCACAGCCCCTTGGCCTCGATCTCGTCCTGGAGCCTGGTCATCTCGTCCGCGGTCTCGTCCGAATAGTTCATGGCGAGCTCGTTATAGCGGTCGAGGATCGCCTTGCTGGCGGCGACGCCGAGCATCACGTTCTCGCGCACCGTCCTGGCGTCGTCGAGTTGCGGCTCCTGGGGCAGATAGCCGACCCGCGCGCCCTCGGCGACCCAGGCCTCGCCCATGAACTCCTTGTCGATCCCGGCCATGATGCGCAGCAATGTCGATTTGCCGGAACCGTTGACGCCGAGCACCCCGATCTTGGCATCCGGATAGAACGAAAGATTGATGTTCTCCAGGACCTTCCGGTTTCCCGGATAGGTCTTGGAGAGCCCCTGCATGTGATAGATGAATTGCCGGGCCATTGCGGCATGCCTCGCCGGAAAATTTCGGGAATTGCCGTTGATGTAACGATGCCGGCCGCAAAGGGCAAGCTGAGCCACCGATGACCCGACTCAAACGCGGCAGAGTAAGAAGGGCAAAACTCGTGGCAGTCCCTGGCTTGTCCCGGCTATCCCCTAATCTGGCGCTGCGCCATCTCTGATCGAAATCGCTGGGATAGGCCCGGCGATGACGCGATGGAGGGTCTGCCCCGCACGTGCCGGGTTTTGACGCTTTGGTAACCAGCGCACCGAAGATACTGGGGGTTGACCTGTCCCGTCAGGGATCGGCGGGCGAATATGTCGAATTCCTTCAAGGATCGGGTGAACCGAATCGAAGGCCCGACGACCAACATCAAGAAAGCGGCAAGTTACAACAAAGGGCAATGACGATGCCGGCTCCACTGCATGCACTGCCTCTGAGCGTCGCTGTGCGCTCCTTCTGGCGCTCGCTGAAACAGGACCTCTTTGATTCCTACCGGCCGGAACTGCACTATATGCGAGGACCTGGGCCCAAGTGGAACGCCAAACACCGCCCCCCATCTCCGCTATCCGCAAATTCGGGGCTCGCCAGGATCTCTGCCTGATCCGGCAGCAGCTTCACGCACTGGGCTCCCCGCGCGCTCCGCCCTGCAAGAGGGCGAAATTCAGCGGAGCCGGCAGACGCGACGGCCGGGCAGAGGCTACCCGGCCGTCATATCATCAGAGCCCGTCACGGCGTGACCGTCCGGCGCTGGCCCGTCGACCGCATGAACCCAACCACCAGCCCGCTCAAGGCGCTGCCCGTAAGAATGACGGTAGCGCCCAGGATGATCAAAGCCGCCAGCAACAGGGTGTTCTGGTTGATCCCGATGACCGCCAGAATGCCGAGCACGATCGCAGCAAGCCCGGCCAGCATCTGAACGCCGGCAGAGCCCGACGCCATCTCGCCGGCGAGGAGTTCCGTTCCTGGGCGCGAAGCGCCTGACCTGCTTGCTGAGCTCTGCAGCATGTACAAGTTCCTCACCGAATTGCTGCTAAGCAGCAACGCACTGCCAAACGCAATCACAGCAATCGCACAGAGCGTTCCGGTCGCAAGGCCGAGCAGAGCGAGGATCCCGAGCACAATTCCGGCTACTCCGACCAGAAACAAAGTCGACAGGCTGCCAACGCCGATGTGTTCCGACGGGGCGCCTGTGGTGCCGGCGGGGAAGATGATGCTTGCATACTCGGAAAGCATGGTGCCGCCCTGAATCAAAAGCGCAGCGCCAAAAACGATGACCGCTATCGGCAATATGACTTCGGGGTGCACGCCTGCCAGTGCAATGATGGCGAGAACGACGGTGGCAATTCCGCCGATCGCATCGGCGAGCCCGCCATAGGCCGCAGCCTCGACCGGGGCTGACGACGTCTCAGTGTATGACGAGGTCATGACTTAATCTCCTTTCTAGGACGCCAGCCGGACTTCTTTCGGGTGCCCGGATGACCGGCTTCATTGCGTTAGCCACATCCCTAATGAAGAAATACGCGGTTGGTCGCCGGGTTCCTGCCCTGCGACCTTGTGGATTAAGTTCTCGCGCAATATTTCCTTAGGCGCTGACGCACCGCGTCAGCGCCTGCAAAAGTGAGAAGCGACGTCGAGCCGGCGATGGTACGGACGGATCCCGTCCCCGGATTCCCCCGTTTCCTTCGCGTCCAGCGACGCTGAAACATCCATTCAACCGGCAGCTTCGGTGGCGATGCGCTAGACCTAGTCCATCGCCACCGTTCGACTGTGAAGCTGCCTGCGCTCAGAGATCGGCTTCAGCCGATGTAAGCGGCTCGCCTCTGCTCCGCGGCTTCGGCGCTGGTTGAGGGCTGTGCCGGGAGTTGCAGCACGGTCGCCAGCTGTCCCTCCGGGAGGCTGGTGAGCAGGACGGTGTGGCCGTCAGGAAACTCCACGGCATCGTGATGCGTACCCGGGGAGTCCTTGTTGACCTGCCGGAAAATCGCAGTGGCGTACCTCACGCTCCGCCGCGGCCAGCCGAAGAAGCCACGGTGCGTGATCGAAATTCCTTGCGGAAATGCGATTTCGGTTCCGGGCAAAAGGCAAACCGCCGTCTCGGGGCATTCCGGCGACGCGAAGCCCCGCGTTCCGGTTCCGAAACTATGGGTGACGAGCTTATCGCCTACGGCGGCGGGGCGGGATGCTACGTTTTGTAGACTATAGTCGCACATCGTTCATCTCCTGCGTTCGCATTGCAATCCCACAGGGACATACGGTGCGCAGGGAGATTGTTCCGAAGTTCGGACCGCGGCTGGTGCGTCTCTTTCGCACGGAAGCTTGTTTGGATGCCGGCCGACCGTCGAACCCGGGCAGCTTTGCTCTCTGCCCGGTCCGCTGGCTCGACGAGCTCCGCACCGCTTGTCGGCGCCCGCGCACTTGTGCCAAAGGTGCCTGATCCCCCCACCCTTGCTGCGATCGCCGGGGGCGGGATGGGAGGCCTGGCCGGCCGCAAGATGAGGGGATGCGAATGCGCTATCGCTGTGCGGTGCTCGACGACTACCAGAACGTAGCCCTGAAGCTTGCCGATTGGGGACAAATCGCGGCGGACGTCGACGTGGCGGTGTTCAATCGGCCAATGAGCGGGCCAGACGAAGTCCATCGCGCCCTGCAGGACTTTCATATCATCTGCATGATGCGGGAGCGCACGCCGTTCCGCCGCAACACTATCGAGGCGCTGCCCAATCTCAAGCTCCTCATCACCACGGGCGCTCGCAACGCGTCGATCGACATGGCCGCCGCGGCCGAGCGCGGCATCACCGTCTGCGGCACCGGTTCATTCGGCAATCCGACCACCGGCATCACCTTCGGCCTCATCCTGGAACTGACCCGACGCATCGGCTATGAGCATGCGCGGCTGAAGTCCGGTGAGTTGTGGCAGACCACGCTCGGACCGGATATCGAGGGCAAGACGCTCGGCGTTATCGGTCTGGGTAAGCTCGGCCTGCGCGTTGCCGGCGTCGCCAAAGCATTCGGCATGAAGGTCATCGCCTGGAGCCCCAATCTGACGCCGGACAGGTGCCGCGAGGCTGGCGTTGAGTACGCCACCAAGGACGACCTCTTCCGCAATGCCGATATTGTCACCATCCACGTCCAGCTCGGCGACCGCTCGCGTGGCCTGGTGACGGCAAAGGAATTCGGCCTGATGAAGCCGACCGCTTACATTATCAATACCGCGCGGGGTCCCATCATCGACGAAAGGGCGCTCATCGCGGCGCTTAATGAGCGCCGCATCGCAGGAGCCGGCCTCGACGTGTTCGACATCGAACCGCTGCCGCTCGATCATCCGTTCCGGCGCATGGCTAACGTCGTGATCACGCCGCACCTGGGCTATGTGAGCCAGCAGAACTATCAGCGTTATTTTCCCGATATCGTCGAAAACATCCGCGCTTTTCTCGATGGCAAGCCGGTGCGGGTGATCAAGTAGTCGCGCGAGCCAGAGCAAGGCCTGCCCGCGCAATGACACCCCGCGACGCAACGCGGGGGGCCCCGCCGTTCGCGGGCATCCGCGCCTTTCCGGCGGCCCCTCAGCGAATAGCATGCGGATAGCCGGGACGAGCCCGCCGTACGCGGGCGCGGCGGTTCAACATGCCCGGAACAGCATCAGCCGGGCAGGCGGAGAGCCGGTTGATTGCACGATCTCGCGCTTGACCCCGACCTCATTGGCCGCCGTCACCGCGAGAGAACGGCGTAAGCGCGGTCAAATCCCTTCATCTGAATATTGAACTGTACGGTGTTCCCCTGCGAGCCCTGAATGATCGCTTCAGCGGTTGGCGATGTTGTCATCTCCCGCACCAGATTCGCGTCCACGGGCGCGGTCGCGATGCAGCGGCCGGGATCGCAGCTCGCAAAGGGGATCTTTTGCGCCGGCAATTTGCCGACCTTGAGCTCGACCCCTGGCGGGATGACGACGCCGGTCGGCGTCTGCATGATGGCGACCAGTTGTTTGTGATCGTCCATCGCGACGGTCCAGGTGAACACGATCTGGTTGGTGTTTTGCTGGAGAATTTGCAGAAGCGCCGAACAATGCTTCGCCCGCGGAGCGTCGGCGAACTCATTGCACGTGACCGCCCAGTTTTCGAAATTGAGAATCTCGGTGCGCGTGGGAATTTGCGGGGGCGTTGGCGTCTGCGCCGCCGCCGGGTTCGCGTTCACTTGCGCGGCGCTCTGTGTCCGCGCGTGCTCGGCTGAGGGAGCCGCTGGGGCGACCTGTGTCGCCGCAGGCGTCCGCGTCCTGGCGGGAGGGGGACTTTGCACCGCCTGAGCGATTTCAATGCCCCGTGCAGACGCGACAGACGCTGTCCAGAACCACAATGCAAATACCGACAACCCGATTCGAAACACAGACTGTCTCATCACGGTCCTCTTGCCGCAACACTCGCACGCCGTACCGCAAAGGCCGATCTCATCTTTATGCCTGGTCGCCAGCGGCTGATCTCGGCTGATCTCGCCGTTCGGTCTTGGCGCCTTAGCTCGCGCTTATGGGCTAGCGGCGCATCGGTCGTCACTTAAGCGAGGCGGCGATGACGCTCACTTTACACGCACCGACTCCGCGGTTCTCAGCAACACAACAGCGGCGCGGCCCCGGGTATCCGGAGCCCGCCTCATCCTCCTCGCGTAGCCCGGCCCGCTACCCTCGACGTGACGGCATGCGGCAAGGCGCTTAGGCCAGCAGGCTAAAACCCGATCCCGACCAAGGTGATACAATTCAAAAGCGTGCAGTTCGAGCGCGGCTTCGCTGGTTCGGGCGCAGTGGCCACCCGTCCTGCTGGCGCCGATCGGGGCTTAGAGGCGGGGGATGAAGATGAACCGGAAAATAACCAGGACCAGAAGCCGCTGGTTTGATGAGGAGGCGAGGATGACTCTTGCTCTGCCCGGGCGGCTGTTGCAGCAGCAACAAGGAGCGCGGCGGCAACGATTAAAGTTCGACGACAGCCCTTCATTTTCAAATGCCTCCTGTGGCCAACGCCCCTTTTGAACAAAGCGCCCAACTACAAGCGATGACGCGCGACGCTGCGAGATTGTTTAGGTGAGGCCCCTCTCGGTGTACGGTCGGTGTAGGTACCGTCCCATCTCGTCAGTATACCCTTGATTCCGGCCCCCGCCTAGCCGCCGGTGGAATTTAATCCACGTCGGCAGCTCCCTCCTGCGATTGCCGTAAGAAGGGCAAAACTTGTGGCGGTTTCCACCTCGTCATGGCTTCTCCCGGTCATTCCGATAATTGCGCGCTTCGTATCCTGATCGAGATCGCCGGGACAAGTTCAGCAATGACGCCACGAATTTTGCTCCTCTTACCGATTGTCTACGGCCCGAAGGTATAGCGCAGGCCGCCCACTACGGCTGCGCCGTTGAGGTTGTCGCCCCATCGGAAGTCGCCGCGGGCAAAGCCGATGAAGCCGGTGTTCAGAAGCTGCGCCGAAAGCCCGATGCCGGCCTG